>ERZ779888.2744-NODE-2744-length-13909-cov-5.432727_pt1 | contig 13909 bp, 14 predicted proteins | sample MGYA00511245_ERZ779888 | MGnify/ENA primary metagenome ERZ779888 (study PRJEB29588, sample SAMEA2155255) | human gut metagenome | biome: human gut; feature: human-associated habitat; material: faeces | place: Denmark | collected 2008/2010 ... | reverse complement strand
GCCAAGTGGTAAGGCGTGGGACTGCAACTCCCTGATCGTTGGTTCAAATCCGACTAGGCCCTCCATTGAAATATCAAGGAATTCTTAAATAGAGTTCCTTTTTTCATGCCTAAATGTATCAATATTTATTGAGAAGTGTATCAAATCAAAACGAAAGATTGAAATAGTAAATTACTATTGCTTATAGATGTTTCAATTGTGAGAAGTGGTTGAAATTTAGTCTGAATTTATATCAAGTGATTTGATAAAATATGTCCGATGTTATATTTTAATAAAATTATTAAAAGTAATATTGAGGGGTTGTCTTTCGAATTGAATGCTGGTAGAATGTGATTAGTTAAAGGTTTTACCTTTGATGAATTTAATATCATTTCGGTTGTTAAAAGAAATGGTAATATCGTTGATAGTACATCACTAGGAAGTGTGTTCCTAGCGGGCTCTTAGGAGAAAATATCGTTTATATTTTCCTATCCGAAAGACCTCGTCATTACTAACCAAAAACAAAACTAATATCACTAATAACAACACTATTACTACTATTAAAAAAGAAAGAAACATCAATATAACTGAAAGAAATATTACTGTAGTTAATCGACCCAAGAGATCGACGGAGTCAGGATATGTACTAGTTACAACCTGCAGGTCTCCGCTACTAATTACTAACCAATAACACCACTAATACTAACATCACTAATAAAGAAAAAGAAACTAAAACTATAATCACTAATAAAAACAAAAAAGAAAGAACACTAACATCACTACTAATACACATATAACTAAATATAAAGAATTACAGAAACAGGAGATGAAACATTCTTCTGTTTTATTATGCTCTAATATCAAATTCAGAATCAGTTGTTTCCTTCTACTTGATTATGTTGAAATATATTTGGGAGGATAAATTATGAAGAAAATTGAATTAATGAAAAAGGAAGAAGAACAATCACATAAGCAATTTCTTACTTATTTAATCGCAGATATGATTTATATACATTACAAACATTACAAGAATAAAAAATTTGAAAGTTACAATCAAGTTTATCATAGTAGTATGCAGTTCATTCATTATAGTGAAAAAGAACAAGAAGAAATTTATCAAAATGTTGATTCTATTCTTGAAGAAAAATATGATTTATTTTTTGCCCACAACGAAAAGGATCAGCCTATCTATTTAGTTGATATTTCAGGAAGGGAGGAATAATATGTTGAATCAAACTGTTTTAGTAGGTCGTCTAGTTAAGAATCCAGAGGTAGTTACTACTGAGTATGGTAAAAATGTTAGTTATATAACTCTAGCTGTTCCAAGATCATATAAGAATGAAAATGGAGAATATGATACAGATTTTATAGACTGTGTTTTATGGAATGGCGTTGCTGAAAATACTTCAGAGTATTGTAAAAAAGGAGACCTTATAGGAGTTAAAGGACGAGTTCAAAGTCGTATGATAGAGGCAGAAGATGGAAGTAATTATAAAAAAATGGAAATAATTGCAGAAAAAGTTACATTCTTACAGTCTAATAGTTAGGTATCAGTATGAAGTTCATTAAAAAAATAAAAAATTTTATATACCAATAGTGTTGTTAAAAACATATTACAACCTAAAGATATAGGTCTTAAACAACCATATTAATAGGAGGTGAATATTGATGGACATATATGATAAAGTTGCTTATAACATATTGTACTATATGGATGAGCTAAGCAAGAATGAGAATTTTCTTAAAGCATTTCCAAATATGACAATATTTGAATATATATGTGCTAAAACTAATATAACTCCAAAAAGACTTGCAAAAATATTAGAGATTGGAGCAAAAAGAAAAACTAGAATTGATGAAGTCTATAGAATTTCAATTGCTTTAGGTGTGAACGTAAACGAGATAATATCAAATAAAGTTAAATAACTAGAAAAATAAGTCTGATTCAAAATCAGAAATACCAATTTTTAAAGTATGGTATACTACTTATTGGAAGTGAGATGAGATTTATGAACCAACAAATGTTATATGGAAGACAGTTGATGTTTGACGAGTTTACTAATGATATAATTGAAGAATCGATTAAGTATTGGAAAGCTATGGATGATGTACCTGAGCATATTAAGGAGTTTATTTTAAATACTACCAGTTCAAGAGTTATCTATGATTCAAATACTAAACAATATCATTGTTCTAAGTGTCTGAAAGTATTAGATGAACATTATTATTGCAACAATTGTTCTAAGCAATGTCGCATACCTGTCTCTAACAATTCAAAGTATGTTATCCATACACATATTGAAGATATTAAAGAATATGAGGAACAGACTAGGTACTTTGTCTTTGATATATTAGATGGTCAAGTTATAATATATATATTTAAAGTTGATACTTGTTATTATAATCACATGATGTTGATACCATTTCAAACTAATAGAATTACTATTGAAGAAGTGTACCATATTACAAAAGATGGATTAACTAATCTTTTAACTAATGAAATCATTTTATTTGAAGATTATAGTAAGGATATGGACGAAAACTACAATTATGATTTGTTAAATGTATTCGAGTTGCAAATGGTAAATCATTATTTATATACAGATAACCTGCATATGTTACAGAGTACACCATTATATCGATATACTAGCATATGGGAACTTAAAGAATTTTTTGAAAATAATAATTTCAACTTATCTTCTTTAACCTATCACCCTATATGTTGTAAGCAATTTGAGTATTTAGTTAAGATGAAGTTATATCGTTTAGCAGCAACTGGCCCAGAATTAATTAAATACAATCACAATTTCAAAGATACATTTGGAGTGGATAAGAAATATTATTCTTTTATGAAAGATATTGATATAGATTGTTCGCAACTTCATGCATTGCAATTATGTCCTACTACTGATATAGAATTAGTGAATTTTATAGCTGAAGATGCTTTTTTGTTTGAAGAATTATCAAAATATGTAAAAGCTGATAAAATAAAGGACTATTTGGAAAAACAAAGATTAGATTATCATAATATACATGAATATTATGATTATATAAAGTGTTGTGAGTATATGTCACTTGATATGAAAGATAAACAAGTTTTGTTTCCTAAAGAGTTTATTAAACAACATGATAAGATTACTCGTGAATTGGTTATAGTAACAGATTCTAAAACAAACGAACGAATAGAATCATTATCAAATATACTTGCTCTAAATACTTATGAAGATGATAAATATGTTATCTTCCCTGCAGATAGCGTGGATAGTTTAATAGATGAAAGTTCACAGATGTCTAATTGCGTAAGAAATTACTGCTTAGATGTAAGTAACAATAAATGTCAAATATACTTCATGAGATATAAAGACGCCATAAATAAATCTTTGGTTACAATAGAAGTTCAACATGGAAAGATAGTTCAAGCAAGAACAAGATTTAATGAATTGCCAACAACTGAGATGGATGCTGTTTTAAAAAAATGGGAAAAACAAATAATACCTATAACAAATGAGTGATGTTTTCATTTCTAATGATTTTTATTATTGAAACAACATAATATCTATATAAATATTATTAATGAATGAAGGATGATTAATTTCTTCCTTTTTCTTTGGGAAAAATGTCAAAAATTGCCGAAATATATGATATAATCATATATGGAGACAGTAGTCCACCTAGGGAGGTATACTAATGGAAAAAATAATTGATTATGTTACAGGAGAAGAAGTAAATGCAACGCCTGAAGAAATAAATGCGGTTCAGCCATATTCAAGAATACTTGTTGAAGATTATGGATATCCAAAGAGTATGATAAAAACTCATCCACAATATAGAGTTAAGGCATCACCATCTGATAAGAAAGGGTATCCAATTGATATTGCTGTTTTTGAACCAGATGATAATAATAATTTAAAATTGAAAATAGTTGTAGAAAATAAAAAACCAACAAGAAAAGATGGTCAAGATCAATTAGAAGATTATTTGAAATTTTGTGAAGCTAAAATTGGAATTTGGTTCAATGGTAATGAAAGTTTATATATCGAAAAGATTGAAGAATCAGGCAATATACATTTTAGAGAAATACCAGCCATACCAAAATACAAGCAAAAGTTATCTGAAATAGGTTTATATAAAAGAAAAGATTTAAAAGGAACACATAATTTGAAAGACATATTTTCTGAATTAAGAGGTTACATTGCAGGAAATAGTGTGGGTGTTAATAGAGATGAAGCAATAGCTAAAGAAATGATACATTTAATTTTATGTAAAATATATGATGAGAGATTTACTAGAATGGATGATATGGTATCGTTTAGAGCTAGTGAGTCTGATACTGATGAAGAAATAAAAAAACGTATAGATGGATTGTTTTTGAGTGTTAAGACTAAATATAGAGATGTACTTAGTGAATCTGATACTATAGATTTTGATGGACATACTTTAAGATATATAATAGGAAAAATCCAAAATTATTGTTTAATAGATACAGATAGAGATATTATTGCAGATGCATTTGAAGTGTTTATAGGCGGTTCGCTAAAGGGAGAACAAGGACAATTCTTTACTCCTAAAAACGTTGTTAAAACTTTAGTGGCAGCGGTAGACCCAACACTAGAAGATATTATTATTGATCCATCATGTGGAAGCGGTAGTTTTTTAGTAGAAGCATTAAAACAATTATGGAATGAAATAGATGATGAAGGATTATCATATGGATGGTCTGAAAGTGCAATTGCAGAAGAGAAGAAAACTGTTGGAATAAAGAATATTCGAGGAATCGAAAAAGATAGTTTCTTAACTAAATTAGGAAAAGCATATATGGCTATTTTAGGTGATGGAAAAGGTGGAATATTCTGTGAGGACAGTTTAGAACTACCATCAAATTGGAACACATTAACCCAACAAAATGTAAAATTAGGAACTTTTTCAGTTTCTTTCAGCAATCCTCCTTTTGGTAAAGATATTAAAGTGACAGGAAAAACCAAATTATCACAATATGAATTAGCTAAAAAGGTAGATTCAAAAGGGAAAGAAAAAATATTAGATGAAGGTAATGTTTCAACTCTGTTTTTAGAGAGAAACTTACAGTTACTAAAAGATGGTGGTAGAGTTGGTATAATTTTACCTGAAACTTATTTTCATGCACCAAATCAGAAAAATGTTAGAGAGTTTATGTTTAAACACAATATACAATGGGTTATAGATTTACCACATGATACTTTTAGGCCGCATAATAATGCTAAATGTATAGCAATTGTTATTCAAAAGAATACAAAACAACAAAAGAAGATAAATATGGCAGTTGCAGAATATATTGGACATGACCATAATGGTAAACCTTTATATAAGTTTGATAAGAAAACAGGTACAATAACAAATGAAATTTTGGACGATACTGTTGAAATAATTCGAGAAATAAAATTGAAAAAGGATAATGCAGTATTTGAACCAAAATATACATTCGAAGTTGATGCAGATATAATAAAAACACAGGGTATTCTTGTGCCACGATATTATTGGAATTCAAAGCAAAATGAAATAGAAGAAAAAGCAATAAATGATAATATTGAATTAGTTTCTTTGCAAAGACTAATCGATGAGGGAATAATTACTCATTTTGATGGTAATGGCTCACCGTCATCTGAATTTAAGGGAACTGGTGAAATACCATATATAAGAGTTAAAGATATAGTAAATTGGCAAATATATAAAGACCCAACTGCTTTAATTCCAGAATCAGAATATAATAGGCTTTATAAACCCGCTAAGCAATTACAGGCTAAAGATATTTTATATGTTAGAAGAGGTAGTTATAGAATAGGTAGTGTGGCTATGGCTTCTCCTTATGATTTGAAAGTAATTCTTACCAGAGAAATATTAGTATTAAGAGTCGTTGATGAGAATAATAAATATGGTATTACTCCGGAATATTTAATGTACGCGTTATCTCATAAATTGACAGCAGAACAATCTAATAACAAGATTTTTATAGATACAACATTGCCAAATATTGCTGAAAGATGGAAAGAAATTGAAATTCCTGTTTATAAAGATACAAAGAAGTTTAATACAATTAAAGAAAAAGTTAATCAAGTTGTAATGAGTCAATGGAATTCATTGAAAGAAATTTCTGAAATGAAAGAAAAATATGATATATATAATACTTAAGATATGTGATAAGCATATCTTTTTCTTTGCTTCAGAATCAGTTATTGATATTGGTGCTCCTTAGTTAAAATTATAGTGTAAGTGAAAACAATTGTTTCTGTGTACACAAGTATAAGTACTATATCCAACCCCGAAACATTGGTCTAAGGGGTGAAAAATGTAAGCAAAATTAAAATCATGTTTTCATTTACAGGAGGAGAATTATGAATTTAGAAGAATTTGTTGATTATGGGTATGGAAGATGTTCTACAAATGAGTCAAGGCAAGATGTTGAATATCAGATTAAAGAATTGATGGAAAAAGGTGTTTTGAGGGAACACATATATATTGAGTATGAATCTGGTGGTAAGGAGAATCGACCTGAGTTTCAAAAGATTATCAATCTTATGAAACCCGGCTGTTCTCTTTTTGTAACAGATATTACTAGATTATCTAGGTCAACCAAACAACTTTGTGAAGTGATTGATTTTATAAGTACTAACAAAATGAGATTGGTTATAGGAAGTTTAGATGTTGATTGTAGAAGTAACACTATTGAACCTATGGTTGAGGGAATGCTTAAGATGATGGCTGTTTTTGCTGAATTAGACCGAAAAATGAAAATATATCAGATTAAGTTGGGGCTAAAGAGTGCAAAAAAAGAAGGTCGTGTTGGCGGTCGCCATCGTACTTCTGTTGACGATATTCCAGAATCATTTTTTAGATATTATGGGATGTATAAGAGCGGAAGTATAAACAAAAAAGAGTTCAGCTTGCTAGCTAATCTCTCAAGAGTTTCTATATATAAGTATTTAGATATAGTTGAAACTAAGAATTAATTCTTGTCACTAAGACTATCAATCATTCTGATAACAGTATCTTTGTCCTTTTCGCTTAGATTGTAATACTTATGCAAATTATCACTCATTCCAATTAAATAATCAATACTAGTATTTAATACTTTAGCAATTTTTGCAGCTACATCAAAAGAAGGAATTCTTGTGCCGATTTCATAATATGTAATACTTTGTTGACTAACTCCTACCATCATACTAAGTTTAACTTGTGTATATCCCTTTGCTTCTCTAACCTTTTGAAGGTTCTTAAACCATACTTTATCCATCAAAATATCACCTCTAGTTTTATTATGTGCTAAAATCAGAGTCAAAACTTTTACTCATAGTTGTAATTTAGTGATTCAAACACCGATATTTATGCTAAAATATAATTAGGTGGTAGTATGAGTATAGAAATTTCTGATATCAATAAGAGAATTGTTGCTGAAGTTGTTCCTAAAATTAAGGAACTTTCTACAGATAAAGAGACCTGGAAAAAGATTAATGAGAAGTTTGGAAACAAACCGTTGGGTAATCTTATATCAAAAACATTGAGAAGGTACATGATTAATATAGGCAATTATTATAACTGGGATTGTAGGATTTCAGAATGTGATTCATTTATAGAGGGTTGTCCTATTGAATGGGATTTGCTAGTATTGAAGAAAAATGTTGTATCTGATGGAAGTAATACATATAAGTTATCTGATGTATTATATGCAGTTGAATTCAAAGCAAGTGGTACAGTTGATCCTGATTATAAGAAACATACTAGAGAAGAATTCTTTAATGACAAGTTTGGGAAACATTTTAGATACCTTAAAAGAATGGAACAAGAAACTAAACATAAGATTCCGTTTATATATATAACCTTCTCGAGCGTTAGGGATTGGTTCGATGATACTAAGATGTACTTTGATAATCAAAATGATATGAATAATACAGCTTTTGCATTTCTAGATGATAAGGAACTTGAAAAAGGAAGAATATCTTATATTGAAGAATGCTCAAACTTTGAGAGTTTCCTATTTGATTTATTAAGAGGAGTTGGGATCTATGAAACAAAAGATTAAAAACAAACTATTAAAGGTAGTTGCAGTATTCTTAGCAATAATGATAGGTTTGTTACTTGCAAGAATTATAGAATTTGTTTCAGATTCAGTTGAAAACAAGACAGAAACAGGTTCCACAGAAGTAGAAACAACTCCAGAAAGAAATTATTATATTTATTGTTATATGAACAGTGGAATCGACTATGCGGTTACACCAAAAGAAGGATATTACTTACAATATTCAAATAAATTCTTAGAAGAATGTTCATCATCTGCTACAGGATACGGTAATGTTTATGTTAAAGAAGGTTATTACGCTTATCTTAAAAGCAAATACATTACTCCCGATTTGAAAGTATACAGTGTTTCATCGGTATCATTGAGTAGAGATTAATTAAGAATATGAGGAGTGAATATGAAGTATATAAGAAATATAATTATAATTTTAGTTATAGCATTATGCTTAACTGGATGCGGGAAAGAAAAGCATCAACAAGAATACAATTATGATGAACTTGCCACAAATAAAGAAGTAAACATTAAAATAAGTGATGTTAGATACTATGAAGATTATGTATCAATACTTATTGCATTTGAAAACATAAGTGAAGATGGAATTGAATATGACCCTCTAGACTTTGTATTACAATCTAGTAATGGAGATAATGAAAGATATATTTATAGCAGTAAAGATGGTTCCTCACTATCAGCTAACGGTCAGATTATGTGGGAACTACATTTTGAATATAGTTCAGTAGATAATCTAAAACTGGTATATAAGAAAGATTTTATAGACAAGACTATAGTCATCAATTTAGATTATGATGAAGAAACTGGTGAAACGTCTCATAATTGCAGTGATGAAAGTACTCCGTTTGATGTAGCACTTTGTGAATCAGTAAGTAATAATGGGACAATTGCTGTTGTTGAAGATGGATTAGATGATGCTGAAATGAGCGATTTGATGAATGACATCGAGTTAATTTCAGGAATTGAAAGCATTACCTTTGTATCAAGAGAAGAACTATTATCGATTTTAATTAGGTCATCAGAAGAATATGCTGGTGGTACATTAGATATGTATAATATTAAAAGTGCCTTCATCATTAATTTGAATGCTGATGTAGAAGTTAAAACAGTTGTGAATCAAATTAAAAAAATTAAAGGTATCGAAAGAGTATCATACTGGTATAGATAGAACGATAGATTAGACTCTATCGTTTTCTTATGTACAAAAGGTCCATCTCGTTTGACTACAATTAGATTTATAGAAATTTAAAAGATTTCAATTTGATAATGTATTTCATTAGTTGAACATATACTAATCTTCTCGAGATGGACACAAAGTTCAAAATCCTTATAAATAAAGGGCTTGATTGGGGTGCTTTTGGTCCATCTATTGACTGATTTGATTTAATATTGTATATTGTAGACACTCGCGAACGTGCACGAAAGCGTGAAAGAAATACAAGGAGTTTAGATAATGAAAAGTAAAGATAACAGAAAAAATATTCTGTACACCTCGGATTTACTAAATACATTATACAACTTGAAAACGCTTAATATTACACAACTTGAAAATAGTAATAGTTATGCAGGAGCAACAACTGCAGTTGATGGAATACCTTTTACCATAGGATTATGTACAAAAGAATACAGCTATCATTTATTAACTAATGAAGAAATATTGATGATGGAGATGCTACTTAGCTGGGAAGCACTAGTTAATGAAGAAGATGAAGAGTTTACAACTATAACTTTTTCAGATATTGATTGGATGAGAAACAGACAGAAAAGGAATAAATCATATATAGAAGAAAACCATAGAAAATATATGAGTGTTATTAGTTCATTGAGTGAGTTATTATTGATTTATGGTAATGAGGAACAATTGAATAATAGTTCTGTTGACTTGATAGATTCTAATTTGATTAATGTTGAATATATTTATGATTCAGAATTAGTTATAGGTATCAAATACAATTTAGGGAAACTTGGAACAGTTCTGAAGACATTAAATCAGAGGGTTTCCTTAGAGACAAATATTTTCAGATACAGTTCTACTGAGTTTATGAAATATCAAATCATGCGGTATATGGTTACTTCTATCTTTATGAACAGAGTGAAAAAGCATAGCTTTACCCGAACCCATAAGAGCATATTAAAAGCAATTACCTATACTACAGCTGGAGCAGATATAGTGTCATATTTAGATTATATAATTGATAAGAAGTATTTATATAAGTACCTGAATAGATACTACTTTCGTTTAGATGAAGTTATGCAACTACTAAAGGAAATTAGATTTATTAGGGATTTCAACATAATACAAGACAAATGTAAAAGAGGCATTATGACCTCTTGTGGAAAAGTAGAAATTACGACAAACCTGTCCAATATGAAACGTTCACATGGTGCAAACCTGTCTAGAAAATATACTGAAAACTAAGAAGATAAAAGGAAGGAGGATTGCTAATAAGTTAAGTAACTTAATAATGATAGTTAATCATTGATGATTAACTATTTAGTATGTACTCCTTATTTATGTAATGATTAAGTATCATTATTTAGGAAAGGATTAACGATGAAGAATGAGTGAAAAAATAAAAGAAAGTGAATTTGCTAGAAGAAGGCAGATAACAAAGAATTGGAAATATAAATACCTCAGTGATTTTAAGCAATTAAGGAAGAATTGGTTTGATCCTAGATTTGATTTATATAAAGCCTATGTTGATAGTAAGAAAATAACAGGGATTCGATTGGGGGTAACTAATTCTGTAGAAGATGACTGCTATATCATGCCCGGCGTAAACATAATTGCTGGTCTGACTGGGCACGGAAAAAGTATGGTTGCAAATACTCTTGCTTATAGAGAAGTTAAAAATGGAAAAAATGTTTTGTTTATTTCCCTAGAAATAGTTAAAAGGAACATATATTATCAAATGTTGTCTATTCATTCTTTTGCAACAAGGAACGAAAATGAGTATATCTCTCATTCAACAATAAAGAAACACCAACTAAGTGATGAACAAGAAGCGTTCGTATTTGATACTCTTTGGAAAGAGTTTAATAATTTAGATGGGAATTTATTTATACTGGATGAATGGGATTTTGATACATCAAGTTCAGAGCAACTCCAAGAGCAATTATTCCTAGTTGAAGAATATGCACAGACAACTACTGGCCATGGATTAGATTTAATTATAGTTGATTACATACAACTGCTTAAAACTTATTCAGATACCGGTATAACCAAAGAATATGATTCTTTAAATATGTGGACAAATGACTTCAGGAGAATATCATGTAATTTCTTAGGTCAAAATCATGAAATACCGATTGTATTATTATCTCAATTAAACAGAGATGCTATGAATGATGAAATAGAAATTGCTAAAAAAGTAAACAAAAATAAGTGCTTACCTGCAGGAAAACAAAAAGCAGTCCCAGATATTAAACTGGGGTTATCACAAATTGCAGGATGTATAGAAATATGTAAGGCAGCAACAACTATCTTTGCAATTTATTCAAACGAAAGTTTAAAAGTAAGCAATCAATGTTGGTTCTTTATGCTTAAAAACAGAGATGGTGCTTGTAATGAAGATCCTAAGATAAGCTATATGAATCCTAAATACTATTCTGTTGGGCAATTTGAGAATTGGAATGTTGAATATCAAGGAGTTGTTGATTTTGATAATCTAGTATCTCCTACACTGTAGCAGGAGAAGCTAATTCAGAATTAGGTATGAAGCAAAATACAAGCAAGTATAATTGACCTTAGGTGTAGTTATGCTTGTACTAGTAATGTGATGATTTGATAACTTACAGTTGCATTATTATTTATAGTTATATCTACTCCAAACAGTTGGAGAGTTTTCGCAGAAATATAGTTAAATATTATAGAAAGATTTAATTATACAATGAATTATACAAAAGAACTTGCAGACTTATTCATTAGGTTTGGGAACGAACTTAATAAGTTAGCAATGCAAGCAGAAGAAACAAAATCAGAAGAAGAAAATAAAGAGGAATTACTTACAAAGAAGATGGTTCTAGAAAAATTTCCTATATTTAATGAAAGCAGTTTATATAGAGCAACAACTTATAGTGGATTAATTTCATATAAGTTGGGTAAGCATAGATACTATAAGGCTGTTGACATTGAAGAATGGATTAACTTACAAAAAGCGGAAACCCCTAAACCATATGTGGGATTTTAGGAGGTATAACTATGAGTAATAGTGTTCTAGGAATGAAATATATTACAGAAATTAAACCCGGTACGTATCGTATTTCAATTCGTACTGGAAAATCAATTGATGGTAAGAATCTATATAATACAAAACAAATAAGTAATACTACATTGAAAGAGGCTCAGAAATTACGCGATGAAATGTGGAAAAACAATGATGATAAGATAGGAATTGATGGAAATATAAGAGTTAAAGATTTTGCTCGATTCTATTTACAAAATCGTGCTTTCAATGTTCATACCGGTAGTACATATGATGGTGAGGAATCAAAAATCAGAAATCATATTATTCCATATATAGGAGATATGAGGTTGAAAGAAATAACCTCAATCACTATTCAAAAACTAGTTAATTACCTAAAAGATAAAGATTCCTGTAGACATAATGAAAAGGGAGAAATAGTTAAACTAAGTGCTACCACAATAAAGCATGTATATAATATACTTAGTGGTATGTTTACATATGCTATTGAAATGAAACTATTAACTGCAAATCCATGTAAGGGGGTTACAGTTCCTAAAGGCACAAAGTATCAACCTGTTGTATACACAATAGATGAAATAAATGAACTTATAAAAGAATTAAAGGAAAGCAACTTAACCATACAAAAAAAATGTATAATTATACTTGCAATGTCGCTAGGTGCTAGACGTGGAGAACTTGCTGGTATTACATATGACCAAATAGACTTAAAGAATAAGATAATCTATGTTAAATACTCTTACTCTGAGACAAAAAGTAAAGGCAAAGAAATGAAAGATACAAAAACACCTAGCGGTGCACGTGTAGTAGGTCTAAATGATATAGCAGTAGAAATGTTAGAAGAACATTTTAAGGAACAAAAACGTTTAAAAAATGAATTTGGTTCTGCGTGGGTAGATGTTCCAAATATATTTACTAATGGACCATTTGGAGTAATAAAACCAGATTCGATTTCTAGAAGTTGGAGTAGATTTATTAAGTCAAGGAACTTGAAATATGCACCATTGAAAAATCTCAGAACGAGTTTTGCTACTTATCTTGCGTATAAAGGAATGGCTCCTAAAGAATTACAAACAGTTATGGGCCATGGTAATTATAGAACTACTATGGAATATTACCAAGTTGCGTATGATGATTACGCACAAAAGATGGTCCAATTTACAAATGATATAGGAAACAAGTAAAAATGTATCAGAAACGTATCAACTATATTCATATTCGTGAAGAAAATTGAATATTATTGAAATAAAAATGTTCGAAATTGTTACGTTAAATCAAGGAATTGCGTATAATTGAGATTGATTGAGAGGGGTTGAGTTGCACTGCAACTCCCTGATCGTTGGTTCAAATCCGACTGGGTCCTCCATTGATAATTATCTTAATATTTTTGAAGTTAAGTTTAATATATAAATATCAATTTTTTAAAAAAGTTGATATTTTTTATATTTTACTATTCTAGAAAAATCAAGTGGTTTGAATTCAAATACTCCATTTTTTACATAATTATAAAATGAGGGTTTAGAGAAATCTAAAATGTTAGAATGATTTATATATAAGTGATTAATAGTTTAATTTGCAATTTGATTAATTGATTTGTTTTCGTTTAATCTATCTTCAATATTTTTTCTATCTTCATAGGATAAGTTACAATTACTTGTCATTT
>ERZ779888.2742-NODE-2742-length-13922-cov-6.443355_pt1 | contig 13922 bp, 22 predicted proteins | sample MGYA00511245_ERZ779888 | MGnify/ENA primary metagenome ERZ779888 (study PRJEB29588, sample SAMEA2155255) | human gut metagenome | biome: human gut; feature: human-associated habitat; material: faeces | place: Denmark | collected 2008/2010 ... | reverse complement strand
CTCTTTCTGAAATTGATGAGTATAGAGATATAATGTATAAAGGATTATATCAGTTTTTAAAAGATAACGGGAATCAACTAAAAGAGAACCTTCATGACAATTCTGCTCTATGTGGCGAGTGGATGGGAATGGGATCTACTAAATATCCAGAAGGGACATTTGATAAAAAATGGTATATGTTTGCAAAAGCAAATATAAATGAGAATTTTGAGTTATGCAATTTTAAATACAATCACGACTTATTTATATACCCTTTCATTGATCAGATTTTTCCTTCATTTCTTGGAATAGTTCCAACTGTTTGTGAAATACAAACTTTACCAAATAAAGAAATACTTGATAATATCTATAAGGAATATACAGAAAAAACCAATAGGCCTGTAGAAGGTTTTGTAATAAATTATAGAGATATAATTTCTAAGTATGTTCGTTTAAAAAATGGTAAATTGGTAGAATATTCACAAGAAGACCATAAGGGTTCTGCCTCATAAGGAGGTGAGCAGAAATGCTAAGATTGATTAGAAAAATATTTGGAGATAAGTATGATAGACATATGAAAAAACCAAATCATTTTTATGCCAATCCTGTGAGCGAAGAGTGTTGGAATTTAGATTTATCTTTTATTGAATTTATAATTCCTCGCTTAAAAATGTTTAAAGAAGAAGCAAGTAAAATGATTGTCTATGACTTTACCATCATAGATAAAATCTTAGAAGGCTTTGAACTTTACCGTCATATATTTGATTGGGATACCACTAACGTAGAAACAGTCAAAGATAATTTAAAAAAAGTTCAAGAATCTATGGACTTGTTTAGTAAGCATTGGATGGAATTCGGATGGTGAGTTTTTTTAATCTTTAGGCTATCCTCTTAGGAGGTATAAATATGAAAAAAGAAAAGGAAAATAACGAAGATCTGCCCGTCTCAGGTATAAAATCGAACAAAATTGAATTTAGTATAGAGAGAGGTTTCTTAGTTAAAGTTATAATATTAATTTTAGTTTTATGTTTTATCTTAGGATGTGAGCTAAATAAAAATAACCTAAAACTTGTATCTTGTCGCAACACTTTTCAGTCCGCAAGTGGCTGGGTAAGTGGGGAATCTGATATTAACTATTGGATTGTTAATGACGAAGGAAAGACGGTAAAATTTAATAAAGCGAATTGCTCAATTAAAGGATAGTATATAAACCTAAAGATTAAAAATATTAAAAAGAACTTATCTCTTGCGCCCATGTCATATTTTAGCGTTACGCTTTTTTTATAATAATAGATAAAACGAAAAAAAGAAAAAGGGTGATGTTATGAATAATACGCTTACAATAATGGTTGGTTTGCCAGCCTCAGGTAAAGATTTTTTTATAAAGAATAATATTACTAACACTCTAATATTAAGCAGTGATGATTTACGAGTAGAGTTATATGGATATGAAGATCAAACTCATAACAAAGAAGTTTTTGAAGAAATGAACAGGAGAACAAGAAATGCTGGGAAAGAAGATAAAAATGTTATTTATAACGCAACCAATATTAACAGAGGTAGACGCGTAGCATTAGCACAAGAAATGCAAAAATATTTTAAATATATTAAAGTTGTGGTATGCGTCTGTTCTATTAAAACTCTTTTATACAGAAATAAAACAAGAGAAGAAAGACATCTTCCAGAAGACAAATTAAAACAAATGATAAAGTCTTTTCAAATCCCCACTTTATATGAATATCATTATGATGATATAGAATATGTATGGACTGAATCAAACAGGCAAGGATTTGAAAGAGATAAGATTGCTCTTTTAATGAATTATGACCAACACAATAGACATCATTCAGAAAACTTAGGAATACACATATTAAGAACTGCCAATTATTGTAAAGAAAACGATAAGGCTTATAAAGCAGCTGTATACCATGATTTGGGGAAGCCATTTTGTAAAACAACGGATGAGGAAGGTTTTAACCACTTTATCGGGCATCCTAATGTAGGTGCATATTTATATTTGACAGATACAGTTGGTAGAGATTTTGAGGCAGATGTTGCAATGCTGATAGAATTCCACGATTATATATTCAATTTTCAAGATTTTGAAAGTATGAAAAAGAAGTTAGAAAATAAATATCCTTCTTTAAAAGAGGACTTTTTTGAAGCTCTCAAACTTTTAACAGAAGGAGATAGACTAAGACCGAAAGGGGATGTGTGATATGTTTAATATATATTCTATTTATGCAGGTTGGATGACTGTTTCTTTTGGAGAAAGAAAAGATGAGGGATATGTTTTCACAGATAAGAATGGAGAAGTATTTCATTTTTCTTACCTAGACGACGTAAAAGAACAACTAGATAACTTATTCAATTTAGATTATGATGATACTAGTAATAAAAAGGATGAAGAATTTGATTTAGAGGGAGAAGATGTGTGGATTCACACTGCTCTATGGGGAGATAAAATTCACATTTTTTGTTCTTATATGTATGTAGATAAACCAAGAGACTTTCATTATATTTTTGATTACAAAGACTTTTTAAAAGAATATGTAGAAGTAATGAAAGAATACAAAGAACAATATCTTAAAGATTTTTCTTATCACGAACCATATTATAATTGGGACAATAGAAATTGGGAAGAAATTATTGAAAAAATAAAATAAAGACTTGGCTTGTGTTAGGTCTTTATTTTATAATATTTATAGATAAAAAGAAAGGAATGGTGAAAAAAATGAAAAGTGTTATGGAAACCTTATTAAAATATAAACAAGCATTAGAAAAAGACGGATACGATGTACTTTATATTGCACTCTATGGTTCACAAAACTATGGAGTTTCAGATGAGTGTTCCGATGTAGATGCTAAGGCGATCATCTTACCAAAGATAGACGACATAGTCTTTAAAAGAAATATAAGTTTTGTAAGAGAATTTGATAATGGTGCCTGTGATGTTAAAGATTTAATTACTTTTTATAATGTAGTCAAAAAGGGAAACTTTTCTTTCCTTGAACCTTTTCATACTCCGTATTTTATCGGAGATGTTTATCTAAAATGTTTATTTTCTTCTATACCAACTAATCAAATGTCATTATTAGGAGGTATGTATGAAAAACAAAAAGCATTTTTACACGAATACCCAAGCAAAAAGGAAGAATTTAGTAAATTTGGGTGCGATCCTAAACAATATCATCATATAGTTAGATTATATGATATTATAAAATATGCAGAAAATAAGAATACTTTGAACTTCCCTTTTTTGAGATATTGTGGAGAAAGGGCAGAATATATGAAGAAGATAAAAAGAGGCTTAAATGGATTAACTGTAGAACAAATACAAAAAGATATAGAAATGCGAATAGAAGATGCAAAGGCTATTCTTGATAATAAACAATATAAGTTTCAAGAAGTAAACTTAGAAGAAGAAGTAGGATTTTATTTAAAACAAAAGATAAAGGAGGCGTTGTTAAATGAACAAATATGATATGGGGTTAGTAAGAATAGAAAAATTAGAATCATGCAAAACAAGATTAAAAGAATTAAATGAGTATGTAGAACAAATTGATAAAGAAATGGGAAAATTAGGGGGAACTTTTTCTATTAAGGCAATGCAAGACTTATTAGATAGAATAATAAAAAGTTTCGCAGAAGTAGAGTTTCTGGATAAAGAAAGTTATTGTAGTTTTATCAATGAAATAAAAGAAATAGAAAATACTTGCGATAAAATAGATGCCTTATATAGAAAAATTGGTAGTGATTTCGGTAATTTTAGTTTATTTGAATATATAGTATTAGCAATTGATTTATTGGAATATGCCACATATGATAGTATAATTTGCCCAGATTATCCTTGCACATCAGAAATTATGTATAATGGTGAGTTTAGTTATTATTTGACCTCCGATTCAACAAATGAAGTAGTAATAGATTCACCAGAAAAATGTTGGGATTATTTAAAAGAAAACTATGACGCAATAGAAGATTAAATTAACCAAAATAGTTGATTTTTTCTTGCATTTTGTTATATAATATAAATATAAAGAAAGGAGATTGAGAATTATGGAACTAATAAAATTTTTAAAAGAAAACGATAATTGGAGAGAATTGCTAACTCAATCTCCTTATTGTCTATCTATAAAAGAAAAAGATAACTATGCAATTTTTAAATATAATCAATTAGAAAGCGATATGTCATTGAGAATAGTTCAAGAAAGCAGGGGTATAATTATAGACTTAAATGATTATAGCATAGCTTGTTTGGCATTCTTCAAATTTTATAATGCACAAGAGCCACTTGCTGCTAAGCTTGAAGGTAAGATAAGAGCTTTAGAGAAAATTGACGGTTCTATTGTGAAGGCCTGGGTAGATAGAAGTGGTGAAGTAAGAGTTTCTACTAATGGAATGATAGACGCAAGTGATGCAGACATACTACTACCAACTGATGGAATTAAAACTTATCGGGATTTGTTTAATAAGGCATTAGAAGCAAGCGGACTACAATTAGATTATTTTAAGAAATACCCTAACTATACTTTTATATTTGAGTTAGTATCACCACTAAATAGAATAGTTGTGCCTTATCAAAAGACTGAATTGTATTTTCTTGGAATTAGGAACAATGAAACTTTGCAAGAATGGACCCCGTATGATTTTGAGGACGATGTTTTAAAAACACATTTTCCTTATCCTAAGCTATATAACATCAACTCAGTAGATCAAGCCATAGAGGTCGCCAAAACTCTTGGGGCAAACGAAGAAGGATTTGTTTTAGTAGATGAAAATTTTAATAGGGTAAAGGTCAAAAGTTCTGAATATTTAGCAATGCATCTATTAAGAAACAACACCCTATCTCAAAGAAGTTTTTTAGCGACCGTTCTTGAAAACAAGCAAGACGATTTAGTAGCTTTTTTCCCAGAATATGAGCCTTTTATACGCACTATAGAGGAAAAGATAGTAAATTACATAAACAGCGTTGAAAAAGCTTTACAAATGGCTAATTATGACCTTGATAAGAAGGATTTTGCTTTAGAGGTATTGAGTAGTGAATATATGAAGAAATTCTCTAATATCTTATTTAAAACTTATGAAAATCATTCATATGATTGGAGGGGCAATACTTTTAACATTGATAATATAAATAAGGTAATGGCATTATTGGAGCTTAATGTTCAAAAAAAATAAAAAACGCTTGACTTTTAGTATTAAAAGTGTTATAATAATATTATAAATAAAAAAGGAGATGAAAATATGGAATTAAAATACCCGTTAAACAATTCGTTAAACATTTGTAATAATAGACCGCTATTTAGTTCTGTATTTTCAGCATACACAGATATTATATATAGGCAATACCATAAGAAAGGAGATAACTCTTAATCTCTTGACTTATGTTTATATATAGGGTAGCCGTGGATGCTTAGTAGTATCTACGGTTTTTTATTGGAATGTATTATACTCTTAAAAATGGGAACTTATATAAGTTTCCAGTCATTATTGACGGATAGTGAAATGGTTATCACGAAGTCTTGATAAGGCTTTATTCTGAGTTCAAATCTCAGTCTGTCAACCAAAAATGGTGTCATTGGTGAAGCGATTAACACGTCGGATTGTGGCTCCGGTATGCGTAGGTTTAACTCCTACATGGCACCCCAGATGTCTTTGTAGCTCAATTGGATAGAGCAATCCCCTACGAAGGGATAGGTTATAAGTTCAAATCTTATCGAGGACACCATATCGTGAGTGAGGTGTAATGGGTGCACACGTCGTTTGGGGCGGTGAGGAAAAGTTCAATTCTTGCACTCCCGACCAGAAAATGTATTTTTTGACCATAATTGGGATAGTATCCAAGATGGTTGAAGGAGCTGGACTGCAACTCCAGTATGCGTGGGTTCAAATCCCTCCGGACACTCCAATTTAGTTAGGTAGATAGATAGAAGATAGGAGAAAGATAGTTATGATATTAAAGACAGTTACAAAAAGAAAATATGAAGAAGCAGAAGCAACAGAAAGCAATACTTATTTAGTTACAGAGTATTATTCAGATATAGAATTTATAAATAGGCTTTTACCTTTAGAGCATCAAGATGGAAAAACAGAAAACATTACATTACATTTTCAAGATGGAAGAGAAATGTGTTTAATTTTAAGAACATTAGAAAAAGATGTTTGGGTTGACAATTATGTTCACGTATTTTTAATGAATGATGAAGGAAAAACAATAGAAAGAATAATATAAAAAAACAAATACCTAACTAAAAATGGCCCGGTGATGGAATGTAGACATGATAGTCTTAGAAACTATTGCTTTAAAGAGCGTGGGAGTGCGAGTCTCCCTCGGGCTACCAAAATTTTAAAAAAATACTTGACTTTAAATAGAAAAGTATTATATAATTATACTGTAAAATAAAAAAGAAAGAAAAGTGAGATTATGTATTTTATTACAACAGTTCGTGTTATAGATGGTAAAATTGATGACCAACGACCAGTTGGATACTTTAAAGATTACCATGAAGCTGAGATAAGAGTTGAGGGTAATAGCTTTGACATCTTTGAAAGTGGCTACTATAAATACGCAGCTATTATTAAACTTGGTGAAGGATTATATCCAGACCCAGAAGAAATACATTGGTTTGAATATTTTAAGATTACAGGAAATGTAGTACCAATCAATCGACCACCAGTAAATAGAGAAAATATGCCATATATTTTAGGTTAAAGACTTGAAATATCCTAGCATTTTATATTATAATATTATTGTAATAAAGAAAGGAAAGTGAGATTATGTTAAATCAAGTGGTATTAGTGGGAAGATTAGAAAAACTAAAAGAAAAAGAAAATTGTTTTCTACTATTTTTAAAAATAAACGAAAACGAGATATTAAAAATCAATGTAAATAAAGCCATAGGTGAAAATATAAAAAACTACTGTAGTGTTTCAGATGTGATTGGAGTAAAAGGAAAAATTAATGTTCTTGATAATAAGATGGGTATCACAGCAGAAAAAATAACTTTCTTAAGTTCTAAAAAGGAAAACTAAAAATGCTAATACCTAAAATACGATTATCTTACAGTCAAAAATTAATCCTTGATGTATTAATAGACGAGTTTGGTGGTTGTGCTTTTGGACCAGAGCTATTAGACAAAGGAGAGGACGAAGAATTAAAAAAACTTACTATAAATCAAATTACTTGGAATATGCTTCGTCTTCGTGAAAATGGGTTAGTAGAAAGTGAAAAGAAATCTTATCAAGGTAGAATTTTAAATGAATATAAAATTACTCCAATAATTCAATATGAAGCAATAGATATAAAGTAAAAGATGAATACTGTTTATATAAGATGCCCTCTGAGGCTTGCGAGCCGACAGTGAAAGCTTATCAATCCCGCGTGGAGATGTGAGAAAGGCAATGATTTTTAATAATAACGGCTGAACAAAAGACCCTGTTAATATTGGGAGATGGCACCTTTGGTGAGACGTGGCTTCCAACGATAGCCGTTGTTATAATGAGGAAAAAGAATTATGGTCTTTTGCATAGGACGGATACTGTGTATTAGTATTATTTACTGTGGTATACAATGGTTTATAATATGGCAGTATGTGACCTTAGTTTTCTTGAGAGGCTAGGTAGATGGTTTCTTTCCCTGCTCGGGACATATAAAAGAGTATCATTCCGCAGGCAGTCGGTTAATACTGTCCATTCTACATTTATTGGTGCGTTGGTGAAGTGGTTTAACATACTGCCCTTCACGCGTGCATATGTCAGGGGTTCAAATCCCCTACTCGTCACCAATTAGTTTATAGCGGCGCGTCATTCCGGTGAGCTTTGCTCAGTTTGGCTAACTACTGAAACAGTCCGGAGCGTTAAATTTAATAGTTTAAAGTGTATACTAAGTGGTAATCAAGGCTTATGAGGGGTAACCCCATAACTGAATTTTGAAGCGAAAGCGCAGCTCTGGTAACGGACTGTAATTCACGGAGAAAATCTCCTTGACCTAAGGTGCAATATTACTATTAAATATGCCGTTTATCAATAGGGGTATAGTTTAATGGTAGAATAACGGTCTCCAAAACCGCTGATGTGGATTCGATTTCTGCTATCCCTGCCAATTATTATTCGGGAGTAGCCAAGCGGTAAGGCACAGGTCCTTGGAACCTGCATTTCGTTAGTTCGAATCTAACCTCCCGAACCATAATATCGCGGAGTCAGTGTGATAGTCGCATAAAGGGTTCATAACCCTAAGGTAATCTGCAAGTGATTACTCCGCAACCAAAATTTGGGGATGTTTTTTAGTTTCGACTGAAACAAAAAATTATCATAATACAAGTCGCAATTATGCGTCAAATAATCAAACAAAAATAAATGGAAATATTTTAAAAACAAGTTATGCATACTAAGAAAATTTAAGTATCTTAGTGAGGTGATTTAATGTCTTATGTATATAAGATTACAAATAAAATAAATGGGAAAAGTTATATAGGCCAAACAAATTTTTCTATACAGAAACGCTTTAAAGAACATATTTATGCGAGCCAAACGAAGCATAGAGCGTTTTAAAATATGCCTCTATATAGAGCATTTAGAAAATATGGAATAGACAATTTTACAGTAGAAGAGACAGAAGAATGCTCTAAGGAAATTGTAAACGAAAGAGAGATATTCTGGATTGATTATTATAATACCTTTTATAGTGGGTATAATGCAACCAAAGGTGGATGTGGAAGATTGTCCTATGATAGAAATTTGGTTTGCGATACATACCTTAAAACAAAATCTATTAAAAGGACAAGTAAAATAATAGGATATTCTCAAGCTACTGTGTCTTTCATAATACATCAAAATATTCCATTTAGTATGATAGAGCAAAACTACTCTTTAAATAAGAAAGAAGTTATTTATCATAGTAAAAAGGTTGCAATGATAGATAAAAATACTAAAGAAATACTAAAAGTTTTTCTAAATATGGCTGAAGCTGGAAGGTATGTGGGCCATACGTAGAAAAACAGCTTATGGTTATATATGGAAATATTTGTAGTTTTATATACATAAGACAAATCATCTTTATAACCTTCTATACGAGTATCAGTAAGCTGTCAGAAAAAGTATAGTCGTATCAACATCAAAGACAGATGCTCAATTAGTTTTCATTTTCGGCTAATTGATATAAATTAACTTTAGATAATGACCAGCCTTATGAGATTTGTTGCAAGGGTATGAGGTTTGGATAGAACGAGTGCAACCGAAACTTGTGAAGTAAGAATGAGACTTATGGTAAAAATTTTGTTTTAGGACAGGGAGGGCGGTGCTCCCTCATCTCCACCAAAAAGAAATTTAAAAAGACTTGACAATATCGGGTCTTTTTTATTATAATCATATTAAGAAAGGTGTGAAGAAAAATATGGAAAGACAATCACACGGTTTTGCTTTTGAAAATATAATTAGGAATAAATATGGAATTGTTAAAAATCCAAACTATACCGGAAAATGGGATGGATGGTTAAACGGTATCCCAGTTTCCATAAAATTAGAGCAATTTAAAACAGATGTGGAAATGGCAGACTTTTTTAGGAATGCAAACAATACAGAAGATTTTTATTTAATAGTGGGATTTTGGCAGGGCAATAAAAAAAATATAGTATCATATTATACTCTTTTTATACCCGCTCGTGAATGGGCTAGTCTATTTAACAAGGGATGTGAAAAGTATTTCTCATATATAATAGAAAACATAACCAACGACAGAGGCGATGACACTAAATGGAAAAAATGGATTAAAGAGGGAAAAGAAAAATGGCAATCATCAACTCCCAATTTAATTAGACCTCGTTTTAAAAGAGATCATAAAGCTCAAAAGCGTATTCAATGTGCTATTAATTATCAAGATTTTATTAATTACTTCGTAAAAAAGTATGGGGTGATATTAGATGACAACAACTAAAAGTTTAGGACAGAAAAGTAAATATGATAAATTTTATACCCGTCCCGAAGTGGCTTCTTTTTGTATCTCTCAGATTCCTATTCACGACTACGATATCGTTATTGAACCAAGCGCAGGTTCTGGTAGTTTTTCTTCTTTACTAAAGAATTGTAGAGCATACGATATTGCTCCAGAAGCAGATGGTATAGAACAACTTGACTTTTTAAAATTTAACCTACCTGAAGAAGATAAAGGGAAAAAAGTTTTGGTGATTGGCAATCCTCCTTTTGGAGTACAAAATAATTTAGCTATTGGTTTTTTTAATCATAGTGCAGGGTTTGCTGACACCATTGCGTTTATTCTTCCAAAGTCGTTTCGCAAGTCGTCTATCCAAGATAGGCTAAGCTTAGATTTTTCTTTATTTTTGGATATAGACCTTGAAAGAAATAGTTTTATTTTAGATGGGGAAGATTATGATGTTCCTACTGTTTTTCAAGTGTGGAAAAGACATCCAAGAAAAAAAATTAAAAAATTGTATAAGTTAAATGGTATTGAGTTTGTATCTAAAGAAGAATGTGATTTTAGAATACAGCGAGTAGGTGGTAATGCTGGTAGAGCATTTTTTAATACAGGGTCTAAACAAAGTAATTATTTTATTAAAAATACCACAGGAATAGATAGTAAAGTTTTAGTGGAATTAATAAATAAAGAAGAACAGCGGGAACGTAATAACACCGTTGGACCACGCTCGATATCAAAACCGGAAATTTTAGAGAAGATAAGGAAAATCATAGAAAATAACAATGAGCAAAGTTTATAAAAAAGGCTTGACAATATTAAGTCTTTTTTGTTATAATTCTTTTAAGAAAGGCGTGGTGAAATGTGAATTTTAATCAATTAAAAGAGCTGATTGATAATAATCCTCTGACGGAAGATTTGGTTCAATGTAGCGCCTCCTCGTTATTGGTTCGATATGTCTATTACCACAGGTGATACGTTTTACCCTATAAATATTAAAATTACGTCTGGTATTACAGCAGATAATATATCTTCCAAAAAGGGGATGTATTATGCTTTAACAGGCATTAGACCAGAGGAGGAAAAGGGATTAGATAAGTGGGAAACCTTTATTCAAAAACTTACTACCAACTATACCCAAAGCGATGCAGACTATTATTTTATTGTATGTTTTAAAAATACAGGGAAGCTTATGCTTACTTCTTTAAAGCGTATTAATAGTTTAACACCTAACGGCAATAACCTGCCATTCCAATGTAATTGGGGTCAAAATAAGAATGTCACCAATCGATCAGATAAAGAACAAATGAAATATATAATTAATACGTTTATAAACTCTTACCTTAAAAGAACTCCTGCCCTGGAGTTGTTAATTCAATGGAGGGATGCTAATGAATAAAGAGCAATTAGGTCAATATTTTACTCCACAAGAAATTGTGAAAGAAATGATTATTCTAATCAAAAACAAGGGAAGCGTGTTAGAGCCCGCTTGTGGAGATGGGGCATTTTATAACTTACTAAAGGACAAACACACAACCATTGGTTTAGAAATAGATCCAGACGTTAAGTGTCCCGGTGCTATTGAAATGGATTATTTTGATTGGCGAGAACCTGTTGATACAATTATCGGTAATCCACCATACGTAAAATATCAAAACATTCTACCGGCTACTTTAGAAAAATTGCCCCAAGTAATGGATAAGAGAAGTAATTTATATTTATTTTTTATATGGCATAGTATTGACCTATTAAAACCGAATGGGGAGTTAATCTTTATTGTGCCACGAGATTTTATTAAAACAACAGGAGCACGTGCCCTAAACGCAAGACTGTATGCTGAGGGAGGTTTTACTTACTGGAAAGAATACGGAGATGTTAAGGTGTTTCCTGATGCAGATCCCAATGTGGTTATTTTTCGTTGGCAAAAAGGTGCTACCCATACCGTTCCTATTACTTTTAATAATGGTTTTCTGTCTTTTACCACGATACGAGGAGTTAGGCTTGGAGACTTGTTTGAAGTAAGAGTTGGAGCAGTTAGCGGAGCCAATGATATTTATTATCACAATAGTGGTAATATAAAAATAGCGACATCAACCACAAAAAACACTGGAAAACTATCCAAGGCGTGGTATATAGACAGACCCAACCAATTTTTATTAGCGTATAAAGACAAATTAATGCATAGAGGTATTCGTAAATTTAATGAAGATAATTGGTGGGAGTGGGGTAGAAAAATTACACCCTTAACCGGTCCTGCTATTTTTGTTAATTGTAAAACAAGAGATTTACATCCCTTTTATAGTATCAATACGCAATGGTATGATGGTAGTTTATTAGCACTAATACCAAAAACCAAGCGCTATTCTATTAGAGAGTTAATAGACATATTAAACTCAACCGATTGGCAATCACAAGGTTTTCAGGTTGGAGGACGACTGATTTTTACTCAGCGCAGTATTCTTGAAGCAATATTAGTTCTGGAAAAATGACAACTATCAAGACTTGATATTCTCCTAAATTTTAAATAAAAAAGACTTGACGAATGCCAGGTCTTTTTTTTATAATTATAATATAAAACAAATAATAAAAAAAGGGAAGTGATAAAAAAATGACAGAAAAAAGATATTTACTAACAGAAACAGAATTACTTGAATTGTTGGAAGATAGATATAGGTTGGCAGCTTTAGAAGCAATGGGAGTAGACAATTGGGGTGGATACAAATATGCTTTTGAATATTGGAAAGAGGACGAATATAAAGAAGGACTTACAAATTATGAAGAGTATTAATGAGGAGAACTGATATTATGGGAGTAACTTTTGAAGATTATGATAATTTACTAGCACGATGTGAGCAGGTTAAGGACTTAGATAAAGAGATTGGAGAAATAAAAAAAGAGTGGGATAGGCTAACGGCAAAATTTTTTGAAACATCTACTAAAGAAGATATTATTGAGGCACTTCAGTCAATATGGACACGCTTAGACAATGAAATGGGAGATCAGACAAGAGAAGAACAGTGGAATTCTTTTGTTGCTTATTTATCTTATTGTTCAGACCGTATGAATATAAATAGATGGTGTCGTCTACAGCTTTTGATAGGTAATGCCCAAAGTCATTAAAGGAGGTAATTAATATGTTGAAACCCAAAATTATTAGATGGATGACATATGAAGATCTGGAACAAATACAAAAGGAAATACAAATTGGAGATGCTATGTATGGCTGTACTCCAGAAGTTCATGAGGCTCCTTTTGATGAGTTTCACCAAGATGTTTTAATACAAGAGATAGTAAAAAATAATTACATAATATGTGGAGATACTCATCGAAATTTTGCAATTCCGATTTTTAACGATGGCTTTTTAATGCTTTCTATGCGTAGATGGGCAGAAGTTATGAATCAAGCATACGGCAACCAACATAATTTTTATATGGCAGCTATTTGCGATATACAGGAGAAATTACCAAATGAATAATCCTGTCATATTTTTGGATTATGATGGAGTGATCAATACTCTTGTGATTTATAAAGAACCAGTAAAAGCAAGGCGACTATTACAAAAAGACGGATACTATTTTGATTTATGCTACCCTCAAGATGAAAGAGTATCCAATGTTCAAGCAGTCTTATGGCTTGATAAGCTATGCAAAGAGTTTACTGCGGATATTGTTATAACTTCAACTTGGCGTAAAGACTACGATCTTGCTTGTAGATGTTTATATAACTCTGGTTTATCAAAAAATATAAGAATAATAGGTGCTACTCCTTGGCTTGACCAATGTCGAGGATTGGAAATTGACGCTTGGTTAAAAGAGCATTCTTGTCCAGCTTTTATTATATTAGACGACGATAGCGATATGGAACCTTATACAGACCATCTTATTAAAACAGATACTTATGATGGTTTTACCTTTAATTCTTATGTTAAAGCCAAAGAATTACTACGGAAACAATTATCTTTATAATTTTATCAAAAATACTTCTAGCATTACATTTTTAATTTATTTAACA
>ERZ779888.2739-NODE-2739-length-13932-cov-5.182244_pt1 | contig 13932 bp, 10 predicted proteins | sample MGYA00511245_ERZ779888 | MGnify/ENA primary metagenome ERZ779888 (study PRJEB29588, sample SAMEA2155255) | human gut metagenome | biome: human gut; feature: human-associated habitat; material: faeces | place: Denmark | collected 2008/2010 ... | reverse complement strand
TTTATGAGAATCACACCGAAACGAGTAAAAATACGAAAAATCAATTCACATATAATAAGCTCGTCTTTAAAAGAGTTTTATATAGAATCAAACAACGCATTTGAAATATCCGCTTATTAAGTTACAAAAAATAACATTTTTAGCATTTATTTTATTTAATATAAAGACGCTCAATGTAAAAAATAGTAATGCAAACGCAAATTGTAATGAAAAGGAGTGTTTTCAAATGTCAAGTTCCAAGAACGTTGTTCCGGAAGCTAAGGAAGCTCTTAACAGATTCAAAATGGAAGCTGCTAATGAGGTTGGTGTAAATCTCAAGCAGGGTTATAACGGCGACCTTACTTCTAAGCAGGCCGGCTCTATCGGCGGACAGATGGTCAAGAAGATGATCAAGGCTTATGAAGACGGCATGAAATAAGAAGTATAAATACCCTGATTCTTCAATAAATTTCGGACAAAATGAAGGTCTGTCGGTTTAACCGACAGACCTTCTTCTGTGTTTGTTATTAAATATTTCAGCGGACGGATACGGCTTTATATCCGATATCATAAAACATTATTATACACTAATTGGATTTAACAGGGTAAAAGAATCCATTCCGTCAAGATAAGCTAATATCGCGTCATTTGACAGTACCACCGAGTTCTCCTCGTTATAGTTGCCGGCTACAACAATCACATACAGATAACCGTCTCCCTCGTTTTCCATAATTCCTGTAAGGTGTGTGTTCTGTTGGAAGTTCTTACCGGTAATAGCGGTATAGTATTCTTCCGAACCGTCGTTACTTCTTATTTTTACTTTAACAGCCACACCGTTGTATGCATCATCCGGCATTCCCTCGGCTTCTACCAATGTAACTGTGTTGCCCGCCTTAGCCTCATAATATTTCATGAGGGCAAGAGCCTGTGCGGCGTCGGCAACATAGCCATCATAATCTATGGCGGCACCGTTTCTGAAGGTGTATGTTTTGCCCGTACAATACATCGCCTTGCCTTTATAGTTCCAATCAAGAACGCCGTTTCTTACATAATAAAGGGTAGTGCCGTATCTTAAAACACCAGAGAAATTCCAGTCAAGAACCCCGTTTACCACACCGTAATATGTTCCGTAATAATTTGTAAGGCTACAATAGTCCCAATTGAGGAAGCCCTCCTCTACGTAATACCATGTGCCATAATAATTTACAAGTCCTGTATAGTAAGTGTCGATCTGACTGTTTGTAAGATAGCACCATTCATTGCCGTAGTAATTATAAAGACCGTTTTTATTCCAGTTAAGAACACTGTTCTCAACATAATACCAAGTATCGTAATACTTAGTAAGTCCGGTATAATTCCAATTAAGAACACTATCCTCAACATAATACCAAGTATCGTAATACTTAGTGAGTCCGGTATAATCCCAATTAAGAACGCCGTTTCCTACAAAGTACCAAGTATCGTAATACTTAGTGAGTCCGGTATAATTCCAATTAAGAACGCCGTTTTCCACATAATACCAAGTGTCATAATACTTAACAAGGCCTGTGTAGTAGGCATTATGCTCACCGTTTTCCATATAGAGCCAAGTACCGTCAGCCGTTCGTTTAAGTGAATCGGTAGTAGACGCAAAAGCGACGACCGACATTACAGACAGCGATAGAATAACAGCCAATGCAACCGCAATCAACTTTTTGAATTTTTTCATAAATTTAATATCCTCCCTGATTTTTACGGCATAAAGCCCTGCCGTTTATTCGAATTATACAACAATCAGTATATAATTGCAATAGTTTTTATGCAAAAGTGTTGTATTGACACATTTCTCTAAAAAACACAAAACCGTTCAAATGAATGAACGGTTTTGCAATATTTTGTATGCAGCAGTCTTTAAGCAAGCGAGAAACAATCAAATACAATGCGTATTACGCAAGAATTCCGTTTCTGACATAGTAACGCGTGCCGTAATAATAGGTGTATCCCGTATAATTCCAGTCAAGCACGCCCTTTTTGACGTAATACCAAGTGCCGTAATATTTTGTAAGACCGGTGTAATCCCAATTAAGTACACTGCCCTCGCAATAATACCAGGTGCCGTAATAGTTTGTGAGCCCCGTATAGTTCCAATTTAAGACGCTGTTTTCGACGTAATACCATGTGCCGTAGTAGCTCGTGAGCCCCGTATAGTTCCAATTAAGAACACTGTTTTCGACGTAATACCATGTACCGTAGTACTTTGTAAGACCCGTATAATTCCATTTAAGCTCACTGTTTTCGACATAATACCAAGTACCATAATACTTAGTAAGACCTGAGTAATCCCAGTTCAGCACACCGTTTTCGACATAATAATAGGTGCCGTAATAATTTACAAGCCCGCTGTATGAAGTATCATTTTTGCCGCTAACCATATAGTAATATTTATCTCCTATATATTTCAGCGATATTGTGTTCGCGGGAGCTTCCTTTACGTCAAAGTCACATTTTGCGGTTTTATCGGAGCCGAGAAGCTTTGGAGTTTCGTCTCCGCTGTAAATATCAAATGCAGTTACAGATATGCTGCCTTCTTTATAGTTGCCGTCAAATTTAAAAGTATAACTTCCGTACAGCTGCTCCGTCGAAGAGGATTTCGGCGCGGCTGCCGAGCATCTTAAAGAATCCTGTGAAAAATTATAATTTGTTATTGCCGTACCGCCGTTTTCGTACGAAGTAACCGATGTCTGCTCGCCTTTTTCATTTTCTTTAGGCTTATCAAGACTCATATACTTGGAATCGTATTTAAGTGTATAGCTGCCGCCCGCGGCCCCTGCCGGAGCATATATTTTTACCTCTACCCTGTTATAGCCCATAATCTGAGCGTCAACTCTGAAGGATGCGCTTTCGGAAGAAGTGTCAACGGCAAACGACGTCGCAAGTACAGCGAACACGCATACAAGTATTGCGAGAGCCATAACAGCCGAAATTATTTTAGTTCGTCTTTTCATATTAACCTCCGTTAAGCCCCGAAACAGACATTTACTTATATCGGAATTATACAACATCCGAAATGCATAGTCAACACTCATGCATTATCGGTTGACACCCGAAAAACAAAAAAATATACCTAATTCCGAAAAACGAATTTCGAAACACGGTATATTTTTTAAGTTAAAGTGTAAGCTGCTCGCCGACATCATCAGCCGACAAAGTCGCACCGGCGGCAGGCAAAGTTCTCGTCCTGTATCTCGCAGGCTTTACAAACTCACCATCGGTATACTCTTTTACGGAAGATACCCTATGCCCTTTTTTGAGAGTCATAACCGATACGCCCATAGAATCCTTGGTCGTTTTGACGGCTATTGCGCCGGTATTGAGAAGAAGAATTCTGCCGGAGGTGGACTTCATAACATACTCCTTATCCTCAGTCACACAGAACATATTGACTACCGGAAATTTCTCACAATACGCCTTAATCAGCTTTTTGCGGTTCGTTTTAGTCTCATAGGCGGAGAGGTCTATTTTGGCAAACTTGCCGTTTTCAAAGAAGAACAGCATAAAGCCCTTGTAGTCTGTTGTAACCGCCATATAAACGGCGTTTTCATCGGGCTCCATCTCAAGCTTTGATGCCACATAATCACCGAGAACGCTCGCCTTGCTGTCATCAAAATCGGCAGCTTTGGCTTTATAAACACGGCACTTATCGGTAAAGAACAAAAGCTCGGTATTGTTTGTAGCCTCAACGGTCTCGATTATTTCATCGTTTTCCTTTAGCTTTTGCTCACCGCTCATACGCAGTGACTGCGGAGTTATCTTTTTGAAATAGCCCTCTTTGGTAAAGAACAGCGTGACGGGATAATTCGGTATCTCCTCATCGGGCTCCGATTCATCATCTATATCACTCGTGTAGATTATTTCCGAACGACGCGGCTTATCGTAATTTTTAACGACATCCGAAAGCTCGTTTACGATAATTTTTTTAACTCTTGAGCGACTTGCGAGAATATCCTCCATATCCTCGATTTCGGCTCTCAGCTTTTCTATATCTTCCGTTTTCTTTAAAATATACTCACGGTTTAAGTGGCGCAATTTGATTTCAGCCACATAATCCGCCTGTATCTTATCTATTCCGAAGCCTATCATCAAGTTCGGAACAACCTCTGACTCCTCGTCCGTTGAGCGTATTATTCCTATTGCTTTATCAATATCGAGAAGAATTTTTTGAAGTCCCTCTAAAAGATGCAGCCTGTCTTTTGCTTTGGAAAGGTCAAAAAAGACGCGGCGGTTTACACATTCGGTACGGAAAGCTATCCATTCCAAAAGCAGCTCGCGCACTCCGAGAACTCTCGGCGTTCCTGCTATAAGGACATTAAAGTTACAGCCGAATGAATCTTCGAGCGGAGTCATTTTATAGAGCTTTTTCATAAGCTTGTCTGCATCTGTGCCGCGCTTTAAGTCGATTGTTATTTTAAGACCCTTTTTATCGGTCTCGTCGCGGATATCGGAAATTTCCTTAGCCTTGCCGCCCTTTGCGAGTTCGACTATCTTATCGATTATCGCCTCCGTAGTGGTGGTCGCCGGAATTTCGTATATATCAATACAGTTATTCTTTTTATCATAACTGTACTTTGCGCGAATTTTGAAGCTTCCGCGACCCGTGCGGAATATCTCGTTCATCTTATCTTCATCGTAGAGTATCTGACCGCCGCCTATAAAATCGGGAGCCTTGAGCGTTTCGGTTATATCGGCGTCGGGGTCCTTTATAAGCGCCACGGTAGTATCGCAGATTTCTTTTAAGTTGAACGAACAAATATTTGAAGCCATACCGACGGCTATGCCCATATTGGCATTTACGAGCACCGACGGAAATGTAACGGGCAAAAGCGTGGGCTCGGTCATGGTATTGTCGTAGTTCGGTACAAAATCGACCGTGTCCTTATCTATATCGCGGAAAAGCTCGGCTGAAATCGGGGCTAATTTTGCCTCGGTATAACGCGAAGCCGCATACTGCATATTTTTTGAATATGATTTACCGAAGTTACCCTTTGACTCAACATAAGGATGAAGAAGCGACTCATTGCCGCGCGCCAAACGAATCATCGTCTCGTAAATTGCCGCGTCGCCGTGGGGGTTCAGCTGCATGGTGCGGCCGACTATATTGGCGGATTTTATAGTGCCTCCCTGAAGCAGCCCCATTTTATACATAGTATAAAGCAGCTTTCTGTGCGACGGTTTAAAACCGTCTATTTCGGGAATGGCACGCGACATAATAACACTCATGGCGTACGGCATATAGTTAACTTCAAGCGTATCGGTTATATGCTGCTCTACCACCTCGCCTGCACCGAGAATATGAGCGTTTATGTTAAGTTCCTCCGAATTTCGGTCTGTTTCGTTTTTCTTGGTTCTTTTAGCCATTTTCCGACTCTCCTGATTTGCCGTGATAACGTTAAGAAAGGTCAGTCATATCAATGTACTGAGCACCGTTTTCGGCAATATAATCTTTTCTGCCCTGTAAATTGTCGCCGAGTAAAAGGTCAAATTTATCGGCGACAGCCTCTGGTGAATAATCCGGCTCGACCTTTATAAGACGACGGGTTTTGGGATTCATTGTGGTAAGCCACATCATCTCGGGTTCGTTTTCACCGAGACCCTTTGAACGCTGTATGGTATATTTTCTGTCTCCGATTTCAAGAAGGGCATCCTGCTTTTCCTTTTCGGTGTAGCAAAACCAGGTCTCGTCCTTGCAAGTTATTTCGTAAAGCGGAGATTCGGCTATAAACACCTTACCCTCTTTTATAAGCGTGGGCATAAGACGATAAATCATCGTTAATATCAGCGTTCGTATCTGATAACCGTCAACGTCGGCATCGGTACAAATTATGACCTTGCTCCAACGAAGATTATCCATATTGAAAAGCGACAGATTTTTATTTGCCTTGGAGCTTACCTCAACGCCGCAGCCGAGCACTTTGATAAGGTCTGTTATAATGTCGTTTTTAAATATTTTGGGGTATTCGGCCTTAAGACAGTTGAGTATTTTCCCTCGTACCGGCATAACTGCCTGAAAGGCACTGTCTCTCGCCTGCTTGCAGGCACCGAGAGCCGAGTCGCCCTCCACTATGAATATTTCACGCTCCGAAACGTCCTTTGAACGGCAGTCAACGAATTTTTCGATTCTGTCAGTCATACTGTTGCCGCTTTGAAGCGTCTTTTTAATGTTGAGCCTTGTGGATTCGGCCTTGACGCGCGAACGCATATTTATGAGCACCTGCTCGGCAATTTTTTCGGCGTCTATTCTGTTTTCTATAAAATACACTTCAAGCTGATGGCGGAGAAAATCCGTCATAGCCTCCTGAATGAATTTATTGGTTATAGCTTTTTTGGTCTGATTTTCGTATGACGTCTGAGTTGAAAAGGATGACGAAACAAGCACAAGACAATCCTCAACATCCTGAAAATTTATCTTGCTGTCGCTCTTTAAATACTTGCTGTTTGCTTTTAAATAGCTGTCAATCTGCGAAACAAACGCACTTTTTACAGCTTTTTCGGGAGCACCGCCGTGTTCAAGAAAGCTGGAATTATGGTAATACTCCTTAAGCTGTTTTTTATTGGAAAAACACAGCGCAACATTGAGCTTAACCTTGTATTCGGGTAAATCGGCTCTGTCTCTGCCCTTTCTCTCACCCTGCCAAAACTGCACGGAAGAAAACGCATCGTCGCCGACAAATTCCTTTATATAATCGACTATACCGTTTTCGTAGCAGTATTCGTATTTATCAAAGCTCTTTTCGCCGGTTTGATTGCGAAGAACGAATTTTATTCCCGCATTTACAACCGACTGCCTTAATATAGTCTCCTGATAGTATTCAAGAGGAATATCAATATCGGTGAACACCTTGATGTCCGGTTTCCAGCGTATTCTTGTCCCGGTATCTTTTTTATTGTACGGTTCCTTTTGAAGCTCGCTGACGGGCTCGCCCGCCTTAAAATGTATCTCATAGCGAAATCCGTTTTTGTGCACCTCGGCATCCATATACTCCGAAGCATACTGTGTGGCACAAAGTCCGAGTCCGTTAAGTCCGAGTGAATACTCGTATGTTCCGCCGTTGTTTGTATTATATTTACTGCCGGCATACATCTCACAGAAGAGCAGCTCCCAGTTCCAGCGCTTTTCCTTTTCGTTGTAGTCCATAGGCATACCTCTGCCGTGATCGACAACCTCAACGGAGCCGTCGAGAAAACGGGTCACGGTTATCTCTTTACCGTAGCCCTCCCTTGCCTCGTCTATGGAATTTGAAAGTATCTCAAATACAGCGTGCTCACAGCCCTCAATACCGTCCGAGCCGAAAATAACGGCAGGGCGAAGCCTAACCCTGTCAGCACCCTTTAGCTGCGAAATACTTTCTTCATTGTATACCGCTTTTTTTGCCATTTAAATAAACCACCTTTTAAATTCCGAGCGGCGGAAAAAATGCACGCAGGAAAATCCTGCCGAAAAATACCGCCATATATTTTACACTATATATAGCGGTCAAGTCAAGTTATTTGCCTTTTCAAACGGATATTTAGGGCTCATACGCCCAAAGCCGACAGCTCAAGTCAGCTTTTATCGTCATCTGTATGCTTTTTAACCTTATGTTTATTTCCGTTTTCATCAACGATATACGTATTTTCAAGATTTGCGACAAGATTTCTTTTAAAAGAGTCGATATACTCGCGGCGTAAAATTGCCTGCTCCTCCTTTTCTTCGGGAGTAAGTCCATCCCCTTTTTGCTTTTTGGCAAGGAAGTTTATACGCTCAATTTTACTTTGCTCCATAATCATCACCACGTAAAGGTTATTTTTTATTATTTTATAATATTTTTTAAATAAAGTAAAGGAGCGGCTCAACACTTGAAAATATTAAGTGAATATCATATAATTTCATTATGATAAAGGAAGGATTACGATATGTTTAAATATGTTCTGATAGACATTGACAATACGCTTTTGGATTTCAACAAATGTGCCGAAAAAGCTATGACAAACGCTTGTAAAGCTTGCGGAGTAGGTTTCAAAAAAGAAATGCCGTCGGTTTTTCATAAAATCAACGACTCTCTCTGGCAAAGACTCGAAACGGGAGAAATCACAAGGGATCAAATACACGAAAAACGGTGGAATATGGTTTTTTCGGTTATGGGTATCACTTTTGACGGACGCGAATTTGAAAAAGAATTCGTAAAAGGGATATATGACAGCCACGAGCCTGTAAACGGAGCTGTGGATACGGTTAAATATCTGTCAAAAAAATATATACTCTGCGCCGCAAGCAACGGGCCGTTTGAGCAGCAAAAGCACCGACTGACACTTGCCGGAATGATAGACTGCTTCTCTCACCTTTTTGTTTCGGAGAGAATAGGCATACAAAAGCCCCAACGGGAATTTTTTGAGCGGTGCCTCAATGAGCTGCACGAAACCGACAAATCAAAATTTATACTTATAGGCGATTCGCTTACCGCCGATATATCCGGAGGGAAGAGCTTCGGAATCACCACCTGTTGGTATGACCACAACGGCACGGGGTATGATAATGTGGGCGCGGATATAAGAATCGACAGTCTCTCAGAAATCAAAAGCATACTTTGAGGAATTATTATGATAAAGCTCCCCGAACAAGTGAATAAGGCGATATGTCTGCTGAAAAACAGCGGTTTTGAAGCCTATGCCGTCGGCGGCGCGGTTCGTGATTGTCTGCTCGGCAAAGTCCCGTTTGACTGGGACATCACAACAAGCGCACGCCCCGAAGAAACCGAAAAGGTGTTTTGCGGCGAACGGATAATAGAGACAGGTATAAAGCACGGGACGGTAACTGTTATAATTGACGATATGCCGCTCGAAATAACCACTTATCGCATAGACGGCGACTATACAGACCACCGTCACCCGCAAACGGTATCATTTTCGGATAACCTCAGAGACGATCTTTCAAGGCGGGATTTCACAATAAACACGCTTTGCTGTAATTGCGACGATAAAATAATTGATGCTTTCGGCGGCAAAGACGATTTGAACAACAAAATAATACGGTGCGTCGGCGACCCCGACACCCGTTTTTCGGAGGACGCGCTCAGAATAATGCGTGCCGTCCGTTTTTCGGCGGAGCTCGGATTCAAAATAGAAAAAAGCACATCGGACAGCATACTGAAAAACAGGCAGCTGTTGTCGGATGTGTCAAAAGAAAGATTACAGGTTGAATTCACAAAGCTTATCACGGGAAAATACGCAACCGACGTTATACGGAAATATCACGCGGTTATAGAGGTATTTATCCCGGAACTTGCCCCTCTTGCAGAATGCGAGCAGCACACAAAATATCACAAATACGATGTGTTCGAGCATACGCTTCACGCCGTAGACGCAATAGATTTTAATGACAGAATTTTGCGTCTTACAATGTTTTTCCATGATTTCGGAAAGCCCGACGCCAAAACCACTGACGAAAACGGCTCTTCGCACTTCAAAGGTCATGCCGTGATAAGCGAAAAAAAGACGCGAGACATTCTTAAAAGGCTGAAATTTGACAACAATACAATAAACGAGGTATCAAAGCTCGTTTTGATACACGATATGAAATCCCCGCGCGACAAAGTTCAGGCAAAAAAAATGATGTGCAGTCTCGGAGACGAAGCATACCTTAACCTTATAAAAATCAAGCGTGCCGATAACATGGCAAAGGCCGATCCGCACGCGATAGACGAAAATCTTAAAAATATGCGTTCGTTCTATGAGGAGATAAAGATAAACAACGAGTGTTATAATTTAAAATCTCTTGCAGTAAACGGCGATGATATTAAGGCCTTCGGTATTGCCGAGGGAAAAGAGATTAAAAGCTCGCTTGATTTTTTACTTAACGGCGTTATAGAAGGTAAGTGCCAAAACAGAAAAGACGTATTGTTGGAATATCTGAAAGAAAACACAAAATAATAAAAAGCACCGTGATTTTGGCAAAAAGAATCAGCGATGCTTTTTTATTATGCCATAAGACCGCATGACCTGCGAAGCAGTAAAACCGCGTCGCTCTCATCTACGGCTCCGTCTCGGTTTAAATCGGCCTCTTTGAGTTTTATCGGAGACAAGCCTGTTAAGCCCGCCGAATATTTAAGCATTATAACAGCGTCCGCACTGTTTGTTTTACCGTCTGAATTCACATCGCCGAAATTCACTCGCGCAACGTAATAATAATCCGTTTTGCCTTTGCGTATGCGAATACCTGCACCGTCCTCGACAACGGCGAAATCAGGCAAAATATTGCCGTTTTCATCAAACACGGTCAATTCATCCGCAGCATTGATAACTCCTTTGAATACCAATATTTCCTTTAGCGTTTGTACCGTAACACCGACTGCCGTATTTACAACACCGGTTTCTTTCTCCTCGGACACACAATCGAAAGACACTGTTGCATTCCTTATGCCGCTTGCCGCTTCGGATGAAAACACGGAGCTTCCGTATATTGCATAAAGTGAGGTACATTCGTCTAATGCCGTAGCCGACATCTTCAGAGTTTCGCTGAAAACGGTAACGGTTTTTAAAGACGTACAGCGCGAAAAAGCTTTGTCTGAAACAAGCTCGGTATTTGGGGGCAAAGTAACTTTTTTCAAAGAAGTATTTACCGAAAAGGCAAAAGCCCCTATCTCTTTAAGAGACGGTGAAAAGCTTATCTCTGAAAGTGCGGCACAATTATAAAACGCTCGATCCCCTATTGTTTTTACGCCGCGAAGTTCAGCTTTTAAAAGAGATGAACAATTTTCAAACGCGCTTGTATGAAGTTCCGTAACGCTCTCGGGCAACGTAACTTTTTCTAACGCAGAGCAACCGAAAAAGGCTTTCTCACCGATAAATACCACTCCGTCGGGAATTGCGGCGAAAGAAAGCGATGAACACCCTTTAAAGGCTCCCTTGCCTATATATGTAACTCCTTTTTTAAGCTCTGCTTTTTTTAAGGAATAACAGCCCGAAAAGGCATTGTCGCCTATCTCGTTTAAATTCGCGCCGAAGCTGACATATGACAGAGCCGTGCAGTCGGAAAAAGCGTTTTTGCCGACTGCGGTGACGGAATCGGGTAAGCCGATAAATTCCACGGTTCCGTTTGACGAAAATGCGTAATCGTCAATCGCCGCCACCGTTTTGCCCTTAATTTTTTCGGGTACCAAAATCGTGTCGCTCACTCCGCGGTAGCCGCTTACGCAAACCTTTCCGTTCCTAATATAATACACAAAGTCGCTGTCACCCGAGGCAAAAGCATCGAGAGGCAGCGACAATATAACGCAAATAACCGCAAATGCAACTATTGACTTTATTTTATTACAAACAGCTGTCATTTCATTCCTCCGCCCCTTTTATGAGCTTGATTGTATCACCTTTTTCGGCTTTTTTCGGAATTTGTGCTGATTTATCACACAACCTCATTTCCGCCGCTTTATATTCTTTTTACAAAACGTCGCATTCAAGGTAACAAACGGCGTCATAAAATAATATGCGGCTAAATGCCGACTGAAACAGCACACACCGGATATTGGTTGTGTGCTGTTTTCTGTTCTGATTTATATTTAAAACGACACTTTTTACTGCTTATTAAATATCAACGGTCAGGCTATTCAGGACTATAACTCATTGACATTTATTTATGCCGATGATATACTTCTAATGTTCGCTCAGGGAGCGATTGTTCAGTAAAGACGTAAGCCGAACAGGGTGCAGACTGAGAAAGCTGTATCTTGTTTGGCTTTTTAAATATAACATTGCTTTTGTGCTACAATTCTAAGAAAACGGATACATAAATCAAAATGATAACGCAAGGGATTTTCAGGAGAATATCAAAATGACAAAGGACGAATATTTAATAACCGATCCGCCGCTCAAGGCTTTGACTGTTTTTGCAATGCCTATGATTTTAGGCAGTTTCTTTCAACAAGTATACAATATGGCTGATTCAATTATCGTCGGTCAATTTGTCGGCTCCTCTGCCCTTGCAGCCGTTGGGGCTTGTGCCGCACTTACAAATGTTTTTATTTGCATTGCACTCGGTGCAGGCGTGGGTGCAGGTGTGCTGGTAAGCCGTTATTTCGGTGCTCAAAATTACGGAAAGATGAAAACAATCGTTTCAACATCGTTAATAAGCTTTTTGCTTTTAAGCATATTTCTCGGTATCTTTGGATTATTCGGTTCTAATTGGATGATGAGCATACTGCAAACGCCTGCGGATATAATGGAGGATGCGGTACTGTACTTGCGCATCTATTTTGCGGGCTTTCCGTTTTTATTTATGTACAACATTCTTTCAACCATGTTCACTTCAATCGGCGAATCGAAAATTCCGTTATGGCTTTTAATATTTTCATCTGTATCGAATATCATCATGGACCTTTGGATGGTGGGCGGTCTTAAACTCGGAGTATTCGGTGCAGCTCTTGCCACCCTTATTGCGCAGGGCATTTCCGCGATACTTTCCCTTTTGATTTTTCTTTATCGAATGCGAAAATATGCAAGTCCTTTTCATCGATTTGACAAAAGCGAACTGCGTTTAATGCTTAAAATCGCCGTTCCGTCTATTCTTCAACAATCCACGGTATCAATCGGTATGATGATTGTGCAGGCGGTTGTAAATCCGTTTGGCACGCAAGCACTCGCAGGCTACGCGGCAACGATGAGAGTAGAGAATGTTTTTTCACTGATATTTGTATCTATCGGGAATGCTGTGTCACCATTTGTTTCGCAAAATTTCGGTGCCGGAAAAATTGACCGTATTAAAAAAGGCTACCGCGCCGCTTTGCTGTTAGATGTATGCTTTGCTGTACTTGCATTTGTAATTATTGAAACAATGCACACACAAATTTCTTCACTTTTCTTAGGAAAAGACGGAACGGCTTTAGCATATCAAGTGTCAGGTGATTATATGAAATGGCTTGGATACTTTTTCATATTTATGGGTATCAAAATGGCAACAGACGGTGTTCTTCGCGGACTTGGAAATATGCGCCCGTTTTTGACTGCAAATATAGTCAACCTTGCGATTCGGTTATCCGTAGCATTGATTTTTGCACCGCATTTCGGCATTGCATTTGTATGGCTCGCAGTTCCGGCTGGCTGGCTTGCCAACTTTGTAATTTCCTATGCGGCACTGAGAAAATCTTGGCCGAAAAATGCTTTGGATCAGGATATTCACCATATCTAAAAAAGCAGTCACCGTAACGGTGACTGTTTCTTTTTGACGAAAAAGCAGAAAAAGCGGACGGGAAATTGTTGTAGGCAAGCTGAAAACCGCTTCAAGCAAGCGTATCGTACCCTTAAACGAAACTGCAATACAAGCGATTATTGAATTACGCAACGAGCGATATTTCGGTGAGAATGCACCATTGATACCTGATGCAGACGGAAACTTTACAAGACCGTTGAACTTGCGAAAACGGTTTTATTCCATACTCGATGCGGCAGGATTCGAGAAAAAAGGGTTACAAAGCCTGCGCCACACCTTCGCAACAAAGCTTGTAACTGGTGTGCGAGCTGAGGACGGAACGGTAAAAGCATTAACACCGAGGCAGGTGACAGACTTACTCGGACACACAACTTCGGAGATAACCGAAATGTATTATGTCAAACGAAACACGGATATGTTGATGGGCGTTACAAACGAATTTGAATTGTGATTGATGCTTTTTTGATGATGTACCAAACGGATTGCGTGAACTGTGTGGCACAAAGTGAACAAAAAACGGTGCAAAAATGAAAAGACGGCGTACGGAAAAGACCGTGCACCGTAGTTTTATCTATATGAGAAAAGCAAGTGAAAACGCCGTAAAACAAAAGCAATAGTTATTCCCACAAGCTTGTATAAGATATACAAACGGACTTGAAGTTGCTTCGCAACCCCTCTTGCGGTGCCCAAAATATGGCGGTGTTACGCCATATTTTGACCGCTGCGCCATCCTCGCCTCG
>ERZ779888.2733-NODE-2733-length-13956-cov-14.185742_pt1 | contig 13956 bp, 9 predicted proteins | sample MGYA00511245_ERZ779888 | MGnify/ENA primary metagenome ERZ779888 (study PRJEB29588, sample SAMEA2155255) | human gut metagenome | biome: human gut; feature: human-associated habitat; material: faeces | place: Denmark | collected 2008/2010 ... | reverse complement strand
TAACTCTCAAATTTCGTTTGTGTAATTCGCAAACCATTTCTTTTTAACTATAATAGTGAATTGGAAGTTACAGGAGTACGTGCGGATTTTCAGGACTTGCAAGACGAATTTTTAATGAATAATCATTATCCGCTATTTTTTGAAAACAGTAAACAATTTGAATAAATAAACTATATATATGGCAACACAATTTGAAAAATTCATCAGTACGATGGAGAATGTTCTGATGCTTGACCAGGCAGATCTTGATTTTGGAATCTATCGTATCATGAACCAAAAACGTGCCCAAATAGAGGAATATCTTCATAAGGATCTGCGTAAACAGGTAGCCGAGGCTATTAGCGAAAATGCATCCACTGATGCAGTTGCACTTAAAAAAGAATTGGCACAATTGGTCTCTACGCTGACAACGGCTGGGGTGAACCCTGACGATTCTCCAAAAGTAAAAGAACTAAAGGAACGCATTGCTCAATGCGGCAATAGTGAAGACCTGGAGAATGAAGTGTATTCGCACCTTACTATATTCTTCAGCCGCTATTACGACAAAGGCGACTTTATATCTCAGCGCCGCTACAAAAAAGATGTGTATGCCATACCCTACGAGGGAGAAGAAGTTAAGCTGTATTGGGCTAATGCTGACCAATATTATATAAAGACTGGTGAGTATTTCCGCAAATACCGTTTCTCCATAGGCGACGATAAATACTGCGAATTTACGCTGCGCGAAGCCAGCACCGAACAAAACAACAATGTTGCCCAGAACAATATGGAGCGACGTTTCGCTCTATGCGAAGAAACACCCGTTGAAGTCATTGGAAACACATTGCACATATACTTCACTTATGAGCTATATCCAAAATCCACAAAGCAGAAAACTCTTGTGGATAAGGCATTTAGCATAGTAAAGGATTTAATTCCTACAGAGTTTATCTCTGTTCTTGCTCTGCGTCCAACCGAAAGCGACCGCAGCCGCACCCTGTTGCAGAAGCATCTGAATGACTATGTAGCACGTAATACCTTCGATTATTTTATACATAAAGATCTTGGAGGCTTTCTTTCACGTGAACTTGATTTCTACATCAAAAATGAAATTCTTGTAATCGATGACATTGATGCGCGTACTCCCAACGAGTTTCTTAAGCATCTCACTGTAATAAAGGCCATCAAGATAGTTGGTATGAAACTCATCACATTTCTTGCTTCATTAGAAAACTATCAGAAACGGTTATGGCTGAAAAAGAAGTTTGTGGTAGAGTCAAACTATTGTATCACGCTCGACCGTGTGCCGGAAAGCCTCTATACCGAAATAGCTGCCAACGATGCGCAACGTGATGAATGGGTACATCTGTTTGCTATTGATGAGATTAAGCCAGACCTTCAACATACAATTGCATATTCTAATCCACTGTCAGTGGATTTCCTTAAAGAAAATCCTTTCCTCATACTTGATACGAAATTCTTTGGAACAGATTTCAAACATAAGCTGCTCGCAGCTATAGATAATATTGATGAGCTGTGTGATGGTTTGCTTATAAATTCTGAGAATTTTCAAGCCTTGGAGTTATTGCAAGAGAAGTATCAAAAACATGTGAAATGTATTTATATTGATCCTCCATATAACGCTAAGTCTTCTGAGATTTTATACAAAAACACTTTTAAGCATTCTTCTTGGTTAAGTTTGATGGAAAATAGGCTTACTGTAGGAGCGAAACTTCTCCAACAAGATGGAGTACATATTACTGCTATTGATGATGTTGAATCAAATAGATTAGGCATTCTATTACCTAAAATATTCCCTTCTTTTGATGGCTTCAATTGCATATCAGCCATAATTAATCCTTCAGGACAACAAGGAAAGAATTTCTCCACGAATGGAGAATACTATTATTTTCAATATCATGATCTTACAAATATGCTTAATAAAGAAAACCGTGATGATGAATCTGCAGATGTAAGAAACTTTATGAATGGTGCTGTTGGTGAGAGTGGCAATTATTTGAGAGAAACAGGTAAGAATTGTTTTTATCCAATAATCGTAAAAAATAATACTGTTATTGGATTTGGGAAAGTCTGTCCTGATGATTTTCATCCTGCAAGTAGGAATATCAAAAATGGTGATTACATTTATATATACCCAATTGACAACAACGGTGTTGAGAGAAAATGGCTATTCGAACGTGGTACTGTACCAAATATTATGTCTGAACTTAGTGTAAATATTCGTAAAGATGGCGATATTGAGATTATACGTACAAAAAATCGTATTAATTACAAAACAATATGGACAGATAGCAAGTACAATGCCAAAGAAAATGGAACAAAATTACTAAGTAAATTATTTGGCAGCGGTAAAGCTAATTTTACTTTTCCTAAATCAATTTATTCCGTTCAGGATTGTATAGATATTGGGATAAATAGTAATAATGGAATTGTCATAGATTACTTCGCAGGTTCAGGTACAACGGGACATGCTGTTATTAACCTTAATCGAAAGGATGGTGGAAAACGTAAGTACATCCTTTGCGAAATGGGGGAATATTTCGATACAGTTACCAAACCTCGTATTCAAAAAGTAATTTACAGCAAAGATTGGAAAGACGGTAAGCCTGTATCACGCGAAGGCAGTAGCCATTGTTTCAAATACATACGCCTTGAGCAGTACGAAGATACGCTCAATAATCTAACCTTACAGCCGGCAAATATCAATAAAGAAAATGTCGGTTTTTATGGCGGCTATATGCTTGGCTATATGCTCGACATAGAGACACGCGATTCGCTCTTCAATATGAAGTGGTTTAAAAATCCTTGGAATATGAAACTGCGCATTACACGGCAGAATGAAACGCGTGAAGAAAATATCGATATAATTGAAACATTCAACTACCTTATCGGCTTGAACGTCAGGAGCATCACATATCCGAAAAAAGACATCTGCACTGTAGAAGGTGTAACACGCCATGGGGAACGCACTCTGGTTATCTGGCGCAATTGTGATACAATAGACAACAATGCACTCGACGAATTCTTCAACCGCATGGCATATTCCACACGTGACACAGAGTTTGACCGCATATATGTAAACGGAGACAACAACCTTGAGAACCTTCGCACAGAGGAAGAACAATGGAAGGTTGTTCTAACCGAACAAGAATTTGCAAAACGCATGTTTGAAGAAAATTAGTACTTGATATGACTTGGGAAGATAAAGCAATTCAGATTAAAGTCAGACTTTGATAAATATGTATGGTTATGGATAAAGATCAAAAATATACCCGTTTGTTGAAAGAACAAATATGTGTTTTTAAGAAGGAGAATCGATGGTTGGAATTTAAATCTAATTATCAAGAAGCCACCAAACTAGGAAGATATATTTCTGCACTCTCAAATGGAGCATGTCTGGATAGAGAGGAGTTCGCATATCTGTATTTTGGCGTAGATAATGATACATTGGAAATAAAAGGTACCACCTTTGATTCAGCCGCTACGAAGGCGCAGGGTAATCAGTCTTTGGAAATTTATCTTCGCCAGTATGTGTCACCTAAGATTGACTTTAAGATTGAAAACTTTATGTATGAGAGGGCTGTCCGTGTGGTCCGTTTTAAAATCCCGGCAGCTGTAAACGAACCTACTGCATTCATGGGTAAATCGTACGTTAGAGTGGATAGCCATGTAACTGAACTGACCCCATATACCGACTGGGTGCGTAATATTTATACTTCAAGGGTTGATTGGTCTGCGCAGATTATTGAGGATGCCACTATGGATGACCTTGACGCAGACGCTATACGATTGGCTCGTGAAGGATATAAATTGAGATATCCGGATTTTGCAGAAGAAATGCCCATGTGGAGTGACGAAGTATTTTTGGACAGAGCCAACCTTACACAAGACGGCCAGATCACTCGAGCTGCAATGCTTTTAGTTGGTAAAAAAGAAAAGGCATATAAGATAAAGCATATTGCTCAATTAGTATGGAAATGCTTCCAAGATGGTGAAACATTCGGAGATACATTCACTATCCCTTTCATAAAAACCACAAGTGAATTGTTAGGACGCATACGCAATTATCGCTTCAAAATATATCCCCATAACTCATTGATTCCGGCAGAAGTGTGGAAATATGATACCCGAAGTATTCTGGAAGGTTTGCACAACTGCATCGCCCATCAAGATTATGTGTTAGATGAACGAATAGTGGTTACAGAAGATAAAGAAAAACTCACATTTGAGAATGCTGGTGATTTCTTTGATGGTAATTATGAGCAGTATATCATGGGTACAAAGACCCCCAAGCGTTATCGCAATCCATTCCTGATGAAAGCAATGGTGAATGTCAAGATGATTGATTCGCAGGGCTATGGCATTCATAATCTGTTTGTGCGTCAGAAGGAACGCTATTTGCCTATGCCCGATTACGAGGGTACTAATGAAAGCCATGTAGTTATGCATATGCCGGGTACAGTTATTGATGAAAATTACAGTCTTATATTGATGTCGCATAATGATATTACCCTAACTGAAACCGTATTGCTTGACCATGTACAAAAAGGTAAGAAAATAAATGATAACGCAATTGATTTACTAAGAAAAAGGCATCTAATCGAAGGACGCCGTCCAAACGTATTCATAGCAAAGGCATTAGCACAATCAACGGATAAGAAAGTAGAATATTCAAAACATAAAGGATTAGAAGCAAAATCCTGTGAGGCTATGTTACTAGATGCCATACGCGACCATAAAAAACTAACAAGAGCGGAAATAGATAAATTGTTATGGGATGTACTTTCTGACCAACTAACTGATATCCAAAAGAAAAATAAAATTGGTAATATTCTCTCAAAGCTAAAAAGGGAAGAGAAAATATTAAATAAGACCAATGGACCTATATCAGAATGGTACTTACCAGATATTTAAGAATAAGAGTAAATTTTACGAGCTTTTTACGAGCTTTTTACGAGCTTTTTACGAGCTTTTTATTTTACGAACAAATTACAAGTTTCTGTAAAACACTGATAAACAGCGATTTACCGTTTTACAAGTAACTTCAAATTATAAAATAATGGCACCAAAAGGAAATAGAATACAACAGATTGAAGGCAAGCTAAACAATTCACTTGTTCTCAATCGTTATATACTCTCACTGTTCGGCACAACAAGTATGGAAGCTCTTAGCGAGCACCTGAAAGACCCAAGCTATGAAGGTTGGGATGAAAATAATGTGTCGTATATCCATAACATACTTGTAGAACGCTTATTTGCAAACAGTGAACTGACCGAGGATATGCTTCTGGCGTATGACGAAAACATCTTTCGCCACACAAAGGCCATAAGCGAAAAACGCGAAGCTTCCATAAAGTGGAAATACTTCCAGTATCTTAGCCTGCTCTTCACAGAAATATACCTTGACAAATATTTCAGCGACAGAAAGAAACTGCTTGATGATATCAATACATATCTTCAACTTAAATTCAACGTTGACCCGAAGACATATCACGGTATAACAGATTTCACAGAATCAGACCTTAACAAAATTGCATTCTGGTCGGCTACAGGCTCAGGAAAGACACTGCTCATGCATGTAAATATACTGCAGTATCTTCACTATGCGGAAAAGTATCACAAGAAACCGAATAGGATAATTCTCATTACACCTAATGAAGGATTGACAAACCAACATCTTGAGGAATTCCGCAAGAGTAACATTGGGGCAAATATATTCAACAAGGATAGTTCCAACGGCTTTTTCTCTGGACAAGAAATTGATGTGCTAGAAATAACAAAACTTGCCGATACGGATGGAGACAAAACTGTGGCAGTGAATTATTTTGAGGGTGACAATCTTGTATTAGTAGATGAAGGCCACCGTGGATCAGGCGGTGACGCATGGAAACAAAGACGTGACAAACTGTGTGAAAAGGGATTTTCATTTGAATATAGCGCCACTTTCGGCCAATCAATATCGGCAATCAGCAATTCGGCAAAGCGTAAGGCAATGCTCCAAGAATACGGCAAAGCTACCCTATTTGACTACAGTTACCGCTATTTCTATAATGACGGTTATGGCAAGGATTATCAAATTCTGAATATGAACAGCAGTTGGGGGAGTTCGCTGAGCGACCAGCAACTAACTCTTTACCTGACTGCATGTATGCTCAATTTTTATGAGCAGCAGCGTCTGTATCGTGACAATCGGGTGGAATTGCGTCCTTTCTTGTTAGAGAATCCTCTTGCGGTTTTTGTCGGCGGTTCCGTTACAGCAGATAAGAGTATCGGCACTAAAGAAGTAAGCGATATTATCTTTATACTGAAGTTCTTTCAGCAGTTCATCGCAAAGAAACAGGAATCAATCAGCAATATTGACAATCTGCTGCATGGAAAAGACGGTCTTACCGATAAATACGGACATTCCATCTTCACACGTCAATTTGCATATCTCCGCAATCTGCAAGAACATAAGGCTGACATCATTTACAATGATATGCTTAACCTTGTATTCCATTGCTCTGTTGTAGGAGCTCAACTGCACCTTGACAATCTGAAAGGCAAGGATGGCGAGATTGGAATGCGCATTGGAAATGGTGAATACTTTGGAATCATTAATGTAGGAGACAGCAGTACACTGGCGAAGAAATGTGAGGAAGCCAAGCTCAGTGTAATGAGTAAAGACTATACCGAGAAATCGCTCTTTGCCACTATCAACAACCCAGACAGCAGTCTTAACATTCTGATTGGCAGTAAAAAATTCACAGAAGGATGGTCGTCATGGCGAGTATCTACAATGGGACTGCTTAATGTGGGTAAATCTGAAGGAAGTCAGATAATCCAATTGTTTGGCCGCGGCGTGCGTTTGAAAGGTTATAAGTTTTCTTTAAAACGTTCATCTGCCTTGGATTCTTCCCTTCAGCCAGAAAGTAAACCTCGTTTCATGTATAATCTGGAAACGCTGAACATTTTCGGCATAAAGGCTGATTATATGGAACAGTTTAAACAGTTTCTTGAAGACGAAGGCTTGCCTACCAATGATTCTGATTGGGAAAAGTTTGAAGTGCCGGTTATGCCGGTCGCAAACTTGAGAAGCAAAAAGCTGAAATATCTAAAAGTAAAGGATGGTTGTGATTTCAAGAAAGACGAAAATGTCATAATTAAAACAGGGCTGTTGAGCAACACTCCCATTACACTTGATTATTATCCCAAAATACAGGCAATGCGAAGTGCAGACCGTAAAAACATACTCGACGAGACTGATACAACTCTTCATGAAGCCATACTGACTCCGGAACACCTTGCCTTCATTGATTGGAACAAGATATATTTTGATATCATCGACTACAAAAATGAGCGTAGTTGGTATAACTTGTGTGTGTCTCCAGAAGCTCTCAAGGAAATAGCATTGGACAACAGCTGGTACACATTGTTTATCCCAAAAGCCCAGATGCTGTTCACTGACTTTGCCAGTCAGACATCCTTGTGGCACGACATTCTCGTAACACTATTGAAAGGCTATGTGGAAAAGGCTTATAACAATGCCAAAGGTCGTTGGATGAGCAAACATGTAAAAACTGCATATATTGACAGCAGTCATCCTAACTTTGAGAAAGAATATAAATTGTTATTACATAAAGACCTTTTAAAAAATGAAGATGAAGCAGGATTCTACAAAGCCCTCAACAAATTAAAGCAAGAATTGACGGAAGGTATGTTTTCAAAGTCAATAAGGATTGCAAATTCTGATAACTTTGAGGCATTGTACATATCAGGACATCTATATCAACCATTATTGTATCTTAATGAGCCTGCATTCAAACATAAGGAAATAGGCAAGCTTATTGAAATTAAACCTGTGACATTGAATAAAGGAGAACGTGATTTCGTATGCGACATACAAAGGTTCTTCGACAACAATCCTGCATTCTTCGAAGGGAAATCGTTGTATTTACTACGTAACAAAAGCCGTAAAGGCATAGGCTTCTTTGAAGATCGTGGTTTCTATCCTGATTTCATAATATGGCTTGTTGTAGGCGAACACCAATATGTTTCGTTCATCGATCCAAAGGGCATCTCACATCTAACAGGCTTCTCAAACGATAAAGTTCAATTATATAAATTTATCCGTGAGGACATTGAGCCAGAACTACATGATTCAGATGTTACACTTAACAGCTATATCATCTCTGTTACAGAAATGAAGGTTGTAGCGCATTGGGTTGATTTTCCTGATTTGGATTTGAATAGCAAACAGAAGATATTCAATGAACATCATATTTATTTCCAAGGTGACCAAAAGGACTCATATATCAGACTTATATTAGAAAATATGCTTTCCTCTAATAAAACATAAAAAGCCGTAAACTGATAATTCTACAAACACGAAAACAACTATCAAAATTATGACTTCAGCCCCCGCGGCAATGCAGAAAGCATATTTTGCACCGTCACGAGGGCTTTTTTATGCGTTCAGGAAGTCTTTGTCACAATATGGGGGCTCCATATCACAAGCCCGGAATGACTTTCTCTGTAGCACGTGAAAAACATGTCACGACAATAGAAAAAACATAAACGACAGACAAAGTGAATATGTTGCGGCGACAAAAAGAATGTATTGTGGAAAAAACGCGAATTTATCATCACGTGAGCAAATGTGTCCGTAACTGCCACTGCTCTTATGTTGCCTGGAAGTTTTCCGACATTCTGTTATACTTCAGTAATAGAACCAAGCTCCACCGAATTTCTACCGAGCCGGAACAAAACATAAAACGCAACGTCACTGCTTATCTAATGTGTCAAAACATGGCGGGCACACGGTTAATGCCAAGGAAACAAAAAAGGCTGTTCCGAATAATTTGGAACAGCCTTTCTGTGTGACTCCGACAGGATTCAAACCTGTAACCTTCTGATCCGTAGTCAGATGCTCTATTCAGTTGAGCTACGGAGCCATTATTTTTTGTTTGCGACTGCAAAGGTATAAATAATTTTTGTATCTACCAAAATTTATAACACAAAAATTAGAAAATAGGAAACGGGCAAGAAAATAAATGGAGACGGACAAACAAAAAAAGCTGTTCCGAATGATTTGGGACAGCTTTTAAGTGTGACTCCGACAGGATTCAAACCTGTAACCTTCTGATCCGTAGTCAGATGCTCTATTCAGTTGAGCTACGGAGCCTCATTTCTTGTTTGCGAGTGCAAAGGTATATATATTTTATATATCTACCAAACAATTCAGACACTTTTTTCAAAAAAATCTCTGAATGCCCATTTTCATGCTATTCATCAACCTTGAGAATGGGCAGAGAGATGTGATATTTCACGGCGAGAAGCCTTATGGCACATATTATCAGGAACGAAACGATGACCGCCATGCTTACATCGAGCCCAGCAACCACCAATCCCCAATAGGCAAGTCCGCCCAAGACGCTGGCCATGGCATAGATCTCTTTGCGAAATATCACAGGCACATTGTTGAGCAGGACATCGCGTATCACGCCACCGGCAGAACCGGTGATGCAACCCATTATTATGGCAACCCAGAACGGATGACCGCAGTCGATGGTTTTCTGTAGACCGGCTATGGTGAACAGAGCCAGGCCAAGAGTATCGAACAGGAACCATGCGTTGTCGAGACGTTTAAGATAACGTGCGAAGACAATCACGAAAATCTGTGCCAGAACCGTACAGACAAGATAGATGGACGATGTCATCCAGAACGGTGTCACGCCGAGCATGACGTCGCGTATGGTTCCACCGCCTATCGCCACAGCCACACCGCACACGAAGCCTCCGAACCAATCGAAGCGCTTGGCTGCGGCATGGCGTATGCCGGAAATGGCGAACGCGAACGTGCCGAGAAACTCAATGATACGGAAAAGCGTTCCGTAGATTATTTGGTCGCTCATGCTCAAGGATTGACTACGTTCACAGGCGATCCGTCCATAAAGGCCTTCACATTGTCGATGGCGCACTTTACAAGACGTGCACGTGCCTCGCGTGTAGCCCAGGCTATGTGAGGAGTAATGTATGCATGGGGCTGCTTGAACAGCGGATTGTCTGCCGAAGGCGGCTCGCTGCACATGACATCGGCACCGTAGGCGGCAAGCTGTCCGCTCTCGAGAGCCTCAGCCACGTCGCTCTCATTGACTACCGGTCCGCGACTGGTGTTGATTATGATTGCTCCGCGACGCATAAGCGCAATGGTGTCACGGTTTATAAGGTTGCGTGTGGTGTCGGTAAGCGGACAGTGCAGGGTGAGCACGTCGCTCGCAGCAAGCAGTCCTTTCATTGTGGTTTTCTGTATGCCTTCAGGCAATTCAGAGATGTGCTTGCTGGTAAACGCAAAGACATCCATGCCGAAATCCATGGCTATGCGGGCCACCTTACGGCCTATGTTGCCGAGTCCGACGATGCCGAGCGTCTTGCCGGCAAGTTCGGTAAGAGGAGTGTCGGCATAGCAGAAGTCCTCGCCTGCGCTCCAACGTCCTTCACGGTTCTGCGAAGCATAATGGGCCACACGGTTGGTTATGTTCAGTATGTGTGCGAACGTCATCTGTGCCACGCTGTCGGTGCTGTATGCAGGAACGTTCGTCACCACGATGCCACGGCTGCGCGCAGCGTCTATGTCAACAGTGTTGAACCCCGTGGCAAGAACGCCTATATACTTGATATTGCTCAGCTGTGAGAGAACGGCAGCATCGAGCACTGTCTTGTTTGTCATCACGATCTCAGCATCGCCTATGCGACTTACAACTTCATCGGCCGAAGTACGCGGATAGACTACGAGTTCTCCGAATTCTTTCAACGGTTCCCACGACAGGTCACCGGGATTGGCGCAATAGCCATCCAATATAACGATTTTCATATATTTGTGTTATTTTGCTATATAATCCTTATTGTCAGTCAATCATCCTTATATCTGTCTCCCCAGCATCGCAACATCCACTGATACTGTTTTTCTTCGGATGGCGAGTGCTGGGCATGCCATATACGAGTGTCCGTGAGTTCGTCGGGCATGTATTGTTGCCTTACGAAATGTCCAGGAAAATCATGCGAGTACTTGTATCCGTCGCTGTAGCCGAGATTTTTCATGAGTTCAGTGGGAGCATTGCGCAAATGGAGCGGCACGGGTAGGTTGCCGGTACGCCGCACTGTCTCAAGGGCGTAGTTGATGCCGTTGTATGCTGAATTGCTCTTCGGGCTTGTGGCAAGATATACCGCCGCTTCTGCCAGCGGTATGCGTCCCTCTGGCCAACCTATCTTGTTGACTGCATCGAAGGCAGCATTGGCAAGAAGAAGCGCGTTGGGATTGGCAAGTCCGACATCCTCGGCTGCGCTTATCACAAGCCGGCGGGCTATGAACTTAGGATCCTCGCCGCCCTCAATCATGCGCGCCATCCAGTAAAGCGCCGCGTCGGGATCGCTTCCGCGTATGCTCTTTATGAACGCCGACACAAGGTCGTAGTGCATCTCGCCGTCCTTGTCGTAGGCAAGAGGGTTCTGCTGAAGACGGTTCACCACCATCTCGTCGGTTATGACCACGTCGCCACCCTCGGCCTCAACAACAAGCTCAAGAATGTTGAGCAGCTTGCGCGCGTCGCCTCCGCTGTATCTCAGTATGGCGTCGGTCTCTTTCAGCTCTATGTGTCTGCGGCTCAGCTCCACGTCCTTAGTGATGGCGCGGTGCAACAGTTCGAGAAGGTCATCCTTGTCGAGCGGCTTCAGAACATACAGCTGACAGCGCGAGAGCAACGGCCGTATGACTTCAAACGACGGATTCTCTGTCGTCGCACCTATAAGCGTAACAATGCCCCGCTCCACCGCACCGAGCAACGAATCCTGCTGCGACTTGCTGAAACGATGGATCTCGTCGATAAACAGAATGGGCGAAGCCGTGGAGAAAAACTGTCCTTTCTTTGCCCGCTCTATCACGTCGCGCACGTCTTTCACGCCGCTCGTCACGGCACTGAGCGTGTAAAATGGCGTCTCCAGCTTGTTGGCTATTATCTGCGCGAGTGTCGTCTTTCCGACTCCCGGCGGTCCCCATAAAATAAAAGAGGAGATGCGCCCCGCATCTATCATCCGACGCAGGACGGCACCCTCACCTACAAGATGTTTCTGACCGACGTATTCGTCGATGGTGCGGGGTCTCATTCTTTCTGCCAAAGGCTCACTCATATCTTGCACAAAATTAAAAAATATATGCGATACCGACAAAATTTCTATATGAAAAACTTGTGGATTAAAAGTAAAGTATATACTTTTGCAACGCCTCATTGCGACGTATTATGAAGATAACAATCATTCAAACAGACATACAATGGGCCGCGTTTGACAGTAACGCATCTGCTGCCCGAAACATCATATCCTATGCAGGAGAAAGTGATATGTACGTCTTGCCGGAAATGTGGAATACAGGATTCGCCGTCGCAAAAGAGGAAGTTTCGGCCTCAACATCAGGCTGGGCTCTTGAATGGATGCAGGAAACCGCGCGACTGACAAACGCAGCTATATGCGGAAGCATGGCTGTGGAAAACGACGACAGGATAAACACGGCAGGACATCCATACAGAAACAGACTGTTCTTCGTAAAACCTGACGGCTCATACACATGGTATGACAAACATCACTTGTTCGGACCTGCCGGCGAAAACATAATGTTCGCCCCGGGAAACAAACGTGCTGTCGCCGAATGGAAAGGATGGAGATTTCTGTTGACAATATGCTATGACCTGAGATTTCCGTCATGGTTGCGCTATGACAACGACTACGACGCAATAATAAACGTCTCTAACTGGCCGGATGTGCGCAACGAAGCATGGGACGTTCTCACAAGAGCAAGGGCAATAGAAAACCAATGCTATCTCATAGCATGCAACAGAACAGGACGCGACAAAACTGCCTACTATTCCGGGCACAGCCGGATTATAGACCCGGAAGGACGGATAATGGCGGAAGCTGAGCCTGGAAAGCAGCAATACATCAATGCAGTCATCGACAAAGACAAGCTGGACACATACCGGCAGACATTCAAGGTATTGGACGATAGAGACAATAAGTAACATTATAATATGAAACAACAGAAAGCTTTAACTCTTAAAACACTGACAAAGAGCAATGTGTGGGATTTACAGGAGAATGACATCCTGCACATGTGGGAATCTGCTGAAAGGGATGCCGACCTCAAGGATAACATGCGACACTATATCGATGTCATTCGAAGCGCATTCGACATGGAAGAAGTGAAAGTCGCAAAACCTGAGGTTATCAGCAAATACGAGGCCCGGGGATATAAAATAGGAACCATAAGAATAGACGAGAACAATAAAGCCAAATGGGCGATAAAGAAACGCCCTATAAAGAGAGTGACCGACCTGACATACGAGAACATCCATCACATAACTGCCGAAAAACTGATAGAAGTGCTCGACAGCAACTTCGGCGGTGGCTGGGGCTCACTCTCGCAAAGCATCCGCGACATCATAGAAAGCGGATTCGACATTAGCACTACCACATTGCCTAAAGACAGACTCCATAAACCGGGAGGAATGTATGAGAAGAAAATCAACGACGGATATAAGGTCCTTGAAATAGAAAAGGGAATGTGGGTGGAAGCCATATTCGCCAAAGAGAAACCTGAAAGCGAGCAATTCATGCCTCATGCCGACGAAAACGAGAACAAACACAGAAAATACGACGATGAGGATGATGATTATGACGAGGACAACGACGACAAATACGACGAGGACGACGAATTTGATGACGATAAGCTGACAGAAGAAAGCTATCGCACCACTTTTGACACCGATCCGGAAGAACTGACGCTCGAAGCTGAGGACGTCAGCGACGACGAAGAAGATTATTAATATTAAAACGAACTCCTCAAAATAAAAATGGGTCCAACGGCATATTCGTGGTTCATCCGACATTTCGAGTGATATGACAATCATGAAGAGCAAACAGCCTTAG
>ERZ779888.2728-NODE-2728-length-13966-cov-2.659406_pt1 | contig 13966 bp, 9 predicted proteins | sample MGYA00511245_ERZ779888 | MGnify/ENA primary metagenome ERZ779888 (study PRJEB29588, sample SAMEA2155255) | human gut metagenome | biome: human gut; feature: human-associated habitat; material: faeces | place: Denmark | collected 2008/2010 ... | reverse complement strand
ACCGGCGTGTTGTTGAGCCTGAGCTTTGTACAGGTCTTGAGCAGCGGCTTGCAGTACACTCTCGAGTTCGCTCGAAGCCGAGTCGATACCGGCGATGTCCTGAGCCTTGTGAGCCTCTTTCAGTTTGTTCAGAGCCGATTCGATGGCGCTTCTCTTGTCGGCCGGAATCTTGTCGCCCATCTCTTTGAGCTGTTTCTCGGTCTGGAAGATGAGGGCATCGGCGTGGTTCAGTTTGTCGATACGCTCTTTTTCCTTGGCATCGTTTTCGGCGTTGGCGGCAGCCTCGTCCTTCATCCGTTTGATTTCGGCGGCGGGCAAGCCGCTCGAAGCCTCGATACGAATGCTTTGCTCTTTGCCCGTACCTTTATCTTTGGCCGATACATTCAAGATACCGTTGGCATCGATATCGAATGTAACCTCGATTTGAGGCACACCACGCATGGCAGCGGGGATTCCGTCGAGGTGGAACTTGCCGATGGTCTTGTTGTCTTTGGCCATAGGACGTTCACCTTGCAGTACGTGGATTTCTACCGAAGGCTGGTTATCGACAGCGGTCGAGAAGATTTCCGACTTGCGGGTAGGAATCGTCGTGTTGGCGTCGATCAGTTTGGTCATCACGCCGCCCAGCGTTTCGATACCCAGCGACAGAGGCGTTACATCGAGCAGCAATACATCTTTTACATCGCCGGTCAATACGGCACCCTGTATGGCGGCACCTACGGCCACTACCTCATCGGGGTTAACACCCTTCGAAGGAGTCTTACCGAAGAATTTCTCTACGATAGCCTGGATGGCAGGAATACGGGTCGAACCACCTACGAGGATTACCTCGTCGATATCCGATGCACTCAAGCCGGCATCTTGCAGAGCCTTGCGGCAGGGCTCGATGGTAGCCTGAATCAAGCGGTCGCACAGTTGCTCGAATTTAGCACGGGTCAACGTCTTAACCAAGTGTTTGGGCACACCGTTTACAGGCATGATGTAAGGCAAGTTGATCTCGGTCGAAGTCGAGCTCGACAACTCGATTTTAGCCTTTTCGGCAGCCTCTTTCAACCGTTGCAGAGCCATAGGATCTTCACGCAGGTCTACGCCTTCGTCGTTCTTGAACTCGTCGGCCAGCCAGTCGATGATTACGTGGTCGAAGTCATCACCACCCAGGTGAGTATCACCGTTGGTCGATTTTACTTCGAATACACCGTCGCCCAACTCCAGGATAGAGATATCGAACGTACCACCACCCAGGTCGAATACGGCAATCTTCATATCTTTGTTGGCCTTGTCGAGACCGTAGGCCAAAGCGGCAGCCGTAGGTTCGTTGACGATACGGCGTACGTTCAAACCGGCAATCTCACCGGCCTCTTTCGTAGCCTGACGTTGCGAGTCGTTGAAGTAGGCAGGTACCGTGATGACGGCATCGGTTACCTCTTGACCCAGATAGTCTTCGGCCGTTTTTTTCATCTTTTGCAGAATCATGGCCGAAATCTCTTGCGGAGAGTACATACGACCGTCGATGTCGACACGCGGCATGTTGTTGTCGCTGCGAACCACCTTGTAAGGTACACGAGCAATTTCGTTGGTTACCTGGTCGTACGATTCGCCCATGAAACGTTTGATCGAGAATACCGTTCTCGTCGGGTTGGTGATGGCCTGACGTTTGGCGGGCTCGCCCACTTTACGTTCGCCACCGTCTACGAATGCCACAATCGAAGGAGTCGTGCGACGACCTTCACTGTTGGCGATTACTACCGGCTCGGTGCCTTCCATTACGGCTACACACGAGTTGGTTGTTCCTAAGTCAATACCAATAATCTTTCCCATAGTTATATTCTTTTTTATTTGTTATTCAATAGAGTTGATTTATCCGCCGCCCTTGCGAGCGACACTCCATATTATTCAAATGCCATGCCAAAAAACGAGGCTCTCGAAAATGTTGCTTTTGTCAGTCTTTTCCAAAAGCACTTCGGCCGCCCGTGTCAGTAATGCTGTCGATTTGTCATATCGGCCGGAGGCGGCTGCGGGGCTCTGTGTAGAAAACATCTGCGGGGCTAAAAGGTTGATGGCCCGGGAGCTTATTTTCGCCGATTTATTTCGTTATTAAACCGAAATGACGTAAATTTGCCCATCTTATAATAGGTGTGAAAACAGTAGCCTAAAAAATATAAGTTAACTAAATACTAATTATTATGAACATTTCTCACATTGAACACTTAGGAATCGCTGTGAAAAGTCTCGAAGAAGCTATTCCTTATTACGAAAACATTTTAGGTCTCAAATGTTATTCTATCGAAGAGGTACCCGACCAGAAAGTGAAGACGGCCTTCTTCAAAGTAGGACAGACCAAGATCGAGCTGCTCGAGCCCACAAGCGAAGACAGCACGATTGCCAAGTTCATAGAGAAACGCGGCGAAGGTATCCATCACCTGGCTTTCGCTATCGAAGACGGGGTGGCCAATGCGTTGGCCGAAGTCGAAGCCAAGGGCGTGCGCCTTATCGACAAGGCTCCCCGCAAAGGTGCCGAGGGGCTGAACATCGCTTTCCTGCACCCCAAATCGACCTGCAGCGTATTAACCGAACTTTGTGAAGACCCTAATAAATAAGAAATATGAGCAATCAACTTGAAAAAGTACAGGAGCTGATTGAGCTGCGCGCTCAGGCTCGCCTGGGTGGTGGACAAAAAGCCATCGATAAACAACACGAGAAAGGTAAATATACGGCTCGTGAGCGTATTGCGCAACTCCTCGACGAAGGCAGCTTCGAAGAGTTGGATATGTTTGTGCGACACAGATGTACCAACTTCGGACAAGAGAAGAAATCGTTTTTGGGCGACGGCGTCGTAACCGGTTACGGTACGATCGAAGGCCGCCTTGTTTATGTTTTTGCTCAGGACTTTACCGTGTTCGGCGGTTCTTTGTCCGAGACGATGGCCTTGAAAATCTGCAAGGTCATGGATATGGCCATGAAGATGGGTGCGCCCTGTATCGGCCTCAACGACTCGGGTGGTGCCCGTATCCAGGAGGGTATCAACGCCCTGGCCGGTTATGCCGAGATTTTCCAGCGTAACATCATGGCTTCGGGTGTGATTCCCCAGATTTCGGCTATCCTCGGTCCCTGCGCCGGTGGGGCCGTATATTCGCCTGCCTTGACCGACTTCACGATCATGGCCAAAGGTATCTCCTACATGTTCCTCACCGGCCCGAAGGTAGTGAAAACCGTAACGGGCGAGGATGTAACACAAGAGGCCCTCGGTGGTGCCGAAGTTCACTCTGTTAAATCGGGTGTAGCTCACTTTGCTGCCGAAAACGGCGAAGAGGCACTGGCTATTATTCGCAAGCTCATCAGCTATATCCCTCAAAACAACCTCGAAGAGGCTCCCCTCGTTCCCTGCAACGACCCCATCGACCGTCTCGAAGACTCGCTCAACGAGATTATCCCCGATAGCCCCAACCGTCCTTATGACATGTATGAGGTAATTGGTGCCATCATCGACAATGGCGAGTTCCTCGAAGTACAACGCGATTACGCCAAGAACATCATCATCGGTTTCGCCCGCTTCAACGGACAGTCGGTAGGTATCGTAGCCAACCAGCCCAAATACCTGGCCGGTGTGCTCGACAGCAACGCTTCGCGCAAGGCCGCTCGTTTCGTTCGCTTCTGCGACGCCTTCAACATTCCTATCGTCAGCCTCGTCGACGTGCCGGGATTCTTGCCGGGTACGGGACAAGAATACAACGGTGTGATTCTGCACGGTGCCAAACTGCTTTACGCCTACGGCGAAGCTACGGTGCCCAAAGTCACCATCACACTGCGCAAGTCCTATGGCGGTTCGCACATCGTGATGAGTTGTAAACAACTGCGTGGCGACATGAACTACGCTTGGCCTACTGCCGAAATCGCCGTAATGGGTGGTGCCGGTGCCGTAGAGGTGCTCTATGCCAAAGAAGCCAAAGAGGCCGAAGACCCCGCCAAGTTCATGGCCGAGAAAGAAGCCGAGTATACCAAACTGTTTGCCAATCCTTACAATGCAGCCAAGTATGGTTACATCGACGACGTAATCGAACCTCGCAACACGCGTTTCCGCATCATTCGTGCCTTGCAACAGTTGCAGACCAAGAAATTAACCAATCCGGCTAAAAAGCACGGTAATATTCCTTTGTAATACCTTTAAAGTATAACGACAATGAATAAAAAAATTTTAGGGATATTCCTGTTCGCTGCCTTCATGGTATCGTCGGTATGGGCACAGGGAAGGAAAGGCTTGCGTATCAACGAGGTGCTGGTGACCAACGAAAACAACTATCAGGACGACTACGGCTGTCAGTCGGCCTGGATAGAGATTTTCAATACCACCTTTGGTACCGTCGATGTGCGCAGCTGCTACTTGACCAACGACAAGAACAATCCCAAGAAATATCCTATTCCCAAGGGCGACGTGCTCACCGAGATGCCGCCTCGGCAACATGTGCTTTTCTGGGCCGACGGCAAGCCTAACAGGGGAACATTCCACGTGAATTTTACGCTCGACCCCGACAAAGACAACTGGATTGGTCTCTACGATTCCAACGGTCGTGACCTCATCGACTCGGTGACGGTTCCGGCAGGGATTCCCACCGACCACTCCTATGCCCGCTACGAAGACGGTGTGGGCCATTGGGTAATCAAGGGCGGAAACGAGCAGTCGGGCTATGTAACGCCGAGTACCAACAACATTACGCTCGACAAGAATGTGAAAATCGATATGTTTACCGAGCACGACCCCTTCGGGGTGGGTATGGCAATCATGGCCATGGCTATCGTATTTGCCGGTTTGTTGCTGCTCTACCTGTTGTTCCGTCTTATCGGGCAAATCTCGGTTCTCATCAAGAAGCGCAATGCTATGCGAGTACATGGTATTTCCGATAAAGAAGAGGCCAAGGAGAAAGGCTTCGGCCGCGAGGCGGGCGAGGTATATGCCGCTATCGCCATGGCTCTGTACCAGCATCTCGAAGCCCACGACGTAGAAGACACCATCCTCACCATCAACAAGGTGAAGAAAGCCTACTCGCCTTGGAACTCCAAGATTTATTCGCTGCGTGAAATTCCCTCTAAAAAGTAATCCCCCAAAAAACGATTAAACAAACTTATGAAAGAGTATAAGTATAAAATCAACGGTAACCTCTATAAGGTTTCTGTTGGCGAAATTGAGAAAAACATTGCCCATGTCGAGGTGAACGGTACCACTTACAAAGTACAGATGGAAGAGGCTGCTCCTGTAAAGGTTTCTACGCCCAAGCCCTCGTCGGCTCCGCGTACTGCTACGGGTGAGCCCGTTATCGCCAAACCCACTGTCAACTCGGGTGCCGACGCCGTGAAATCGCCGTTGCCCGGTGTTGTGAACGATATTTTGGTGAAAGTTGGCGATACGGTGAGCGCAGGCCAGGCCGTGCTTATCCTGGAAGCCATGAAGATGGAAAACAACATCAACGCCATCAAGAGCGGTAAAGTGACGGCCATCAAAGTAAATAAAGGTGATTCGGTACTCGAAGGAACCGAACTGATCATAATTGAGTAAGACTATGGGATTTATAGATTTCTTAGGAGATAACTTAGTCCAGTTCTGGGAGTATACCGGCTTTGCCAACTGTACCCTCCCGCACCTGGCTATGATTGTGGTGGGCTTGTTCTTTATCTATTTGGCGATAAAGAAAAATTTCGAGCCCATGTTGCTGGTACCCATCGGTTTCGGTATTCTTATCGGGAATATTCCTTTTAAAATCGATGCCGGTCTCGAGGTTGGTATTTATGAAGAGGGTTCGGTGCTCAATATCCTCTATCAGGGAGTGAGTGCCGGTTGGTATCCCCCGTTGGTATTTTTGGGCATTGGTGCCATGACCGACTTTTCGTCGCTTATCGCCAACCCCAAACTGATGCTGGTGGGTGCTGCTGCCCAGTTCGGTATCTTCGGGGCCTATATGGTCGCCTTGGCTCTCGGGTTTACCCCCGACCAAGCCGGTGCCATTGCCATCATCGGTGGTGCCGACGGTCCTACGGCCATCTTCCTTTCGTCGAAATTGGCTCCTAACCTCATGGGTGCCATAGCCGTTTCGGCTTACTCGTATATGGCACTTGTCCCGGTAATCCAGCCGCCTATCATGCGTTTGATGACCACGAAAAAGGAGCGTGTAATTCGTATGAAACCGGCGCGTGCCGTTTCGCAAAACGAGAAAATCATGTTCCCCATCGTCGGGTTGCTGCTCACCTGCTTCCTGGTTCCGTCGGGCTTGCCCCTGTTGGGTATGCTTTTCTTCGGCAACCTGTTGCGTGAGAGCGGTGTTACCTCGCGTTTGGCCAAGACCGCAAGCGGCCCCTTGTGCGACACGATTACCATTCTGTTGGGTGTAACGGTAGGAGCCTCTACTCAGGCTTCCGAGTTCCTCACCCCCAGCACGCTCGGTATCTTCGCTCTTGGTTTCATGGCTTTCGTCATTGCTTCGGCTTCGGGTGTATTGTTTGTGAAAATTTTCAATCTCGTGTTGCCCAAGAGCAAGAAAATCAACCCGCTTATCGGTAACGCCGGTGTTTCGGCTGTACCGATGTCGGCTCGTATCTCCAACAACCTTGGTCTCGAATATGACTCGACCAACTATTTGTTGATGCATGCCATGGGTCCCAACGTGGCCGGTGTCATCGGTTCGGCTGTGGCTGCCGGTGTGCTGCTCGGCTTCCTCTCGTAATCTCTCTGCAGAGTTATGATACATTCGGGCGGTGCGCTTCCTCGCTGGAGGCGCACCGCCCTTGTTTTTTCTCACCGTTTCCTTGTGCAGGGTAATGGGCATATTTGCGGTATGTATACGCCGGGAGTTATAGTATGATTAACCTCTTCGACAGGGAGGCGAAAGCGGTATGCTTGTAGTTCCGTTCGGAGTTGATAATCAAAATGTTTACACTTTATTCCGGTATTCGGTAGGCGACATGCCAGTCTGGTGTTTGAAGTATTTCCCGAAAAACGATTGGGTCGAGAAGTTCAGTTGGTAGGCAATCTCCTGGATACTCATATCGGAGTATTTCAGCAGGTTTTTCGCTTCGAGTATCACATAGTTGTCTATCCACTGTGCCGCCGATTTGCCCGACAGTTTCTTGACCAGCGTCGAGAAATATTTGGGCGTGATGCACAACTGTTCGGCATAGAAGGTAACGCTTCGTTCCTGCATGTGGTATTGCGAGAGCAGAGCGATGAATCGCCCGAAGATAATCTCTTGACGGTTTTTTTTATTTTCGTTTTTGGAGACAGGGGTGTAGTTCAGAATCAGGTCGTACAGTTGCCAGATGAGCGCGGCTCCCAGGTTTTGGAGTGTTTCCATCTTTTTACTCCCTTCTGTCGATTGGCTGATGAGCTTGATCAACGATATGAACTTGCAGAAGATTTCGATTTCGTCTTTGGAGAGTCGTAGGCAAGGCTCGTTTCGTAATTGAGAGTATACGGGAATGATGTCGCTGAAATTGATTTGAACTTTCTCAAAAAACGAACGGGTCACTGAAATCCCGTAAAAGGAACACTGCTGCTCGCTATTCAGCTGTACGATGTTTTCGGGTAGATTCAATATCATGGTGCCCGGCTGGATGTGATATTCGTTCAAATTGATGTTGATTGTCATCTCACCCGACAGGCATACCAGTGCTACCAGCGAGTCTATACGGCACGGGTATTTGAAGAAGTCGATGTCGGGGCGGTCGTTCTCGATAATGATGAGGCTGTCTTCCAGTCCGGTGGAATGTTTGATTTCGACTAACTTTTTCAGTTGTTTGTGGGTGAAACTTTCGATACATGTTTTGTCCATAAAATGCGATGTTTTGGACAAATATAATGTGATATGTGTGAATTTTAGCTGTAAATTTTTCTTAAATCCGACTTTTGAAACACTAACAGTAGAAAAAGGAACTTTACAGCTGTGTTGCTTTCCTACATCTTTGCATCGAATTTTAACAACGGAAAGTATGAAAAAGAATGGTAAAGCATTTGCTTATTTGTTTTTGACCGTAGCTTCGGTTCTGAGTGTAGGATGCAGTTCCTCGGGAAAGGAGGAAAAGACGGAGCGCGAAGTTCCGGTGAAGACTTGGACGGTCGCTTTTTGTGAGAATCTGGGTGTACATGAATATATGGGAACTGTCGAGGGAGAGTCTTCTTCCTCACTGAGTTTTCAGGTACCGGGGTATGTCGAGCGCATCTATGTGCGCGAAGGTCAGCGGGTAGCTCAGGGCGAACTGTTGGCCCGGCTCGACAAGACCACGTTGCAAAGCACCTATGATGCCGCTTGTTCTTCGTTGCGGCAGGCCGAGGATGCTTATGCCCGTATGGAACAGTTGCACGAGAAGGGGAGCCTGCCCGAAATCAAGTGGGTCGAGGTACAGAGCTCATTGCAGCAGGCCCGCAGCATGGAGCAGATTGCCCGCAAGAATCTCAACGATGTCGAGTTGCGTGCTCCCTATGCCGGGGTAGTAGCTCAGAAGAGCATCGATACGGGATCGTCGGTGGTGCCCGGGGTACCGGTTTTCCAGTTGATGAAGATTATGCGCGTGAATGTAAATATGGCTGTCCCTGAGGATGAGATAGCCTCGATAGGTCTGGGCGATGAGGTATCGGTCTCCGTAGCGGCTCTCGGCAACAAGAGCTACACCGGAAAGATTATCGAGAAAGGCATTGCCGCCGACCCGCTGGTACACACCTACAAGGCATTGGTGCAGATCGATAACCGTTCGGGCGAATTGCTCCCGGGCATGGTTTGCGTAGCGAGGTTGGGCGGTACGCGCGACTCGTCAATTGTTGTTCCCAACCGAATCGTGCAAATCGATAGCGACGGCACTCCCTTCGTATGGGTCGACAGCGACGGCAGAGCCACCAAACGGCCGGTATCGGTCGGTGCCCTGTCGGGCGACGGTGTCGTAGTCGAGTCGGGCCTGTCGGTGGGCGATAAGGTAATTGTCGAGGGTACTTCGAAAGTAAGTGAAAACATGAAAGTAACAGAGCAATGAAAACAAAAGGTGGTATTATAGAAGCTGCCATGAAATACAGGCAGATCGTTATTCTCATCGTGGCGTTGATGTTTGTACTGGGAATTTACTCTTTGGTGAAGATGCCCAAGCAAGAGTTCCCTGCCTTTACCATACGCCAGGGGGTTGTGGTGGCCGTCTATCCGGGGGCTACATCGACCGAGGTCGAAGAGCAGGTGACCAAGCCGCTCGAAAACTTTATCTTTGAATTCAAAGAGGTGAAAAAGGCCAAGACTCATTCGCTCAGCCGCGACGGCATGTCGATTGTCTTTGTCGAGTTGAACGACGACGTAAACAACCGCGACGAGTTCTGGACCAAGTTCAAGCATCGTATAGCTGCCTTTAAGTCGCAGTTGCCCTCGGGGGTGCTGGCTCTCGTGACCAACGACGACTTTGGTGACACGTCGGCTATGCTGGTTACCATCGAGTCGAAAGACAAGACCTATCGCGAACTCGAGGAGTACCTCGACGATCTCAAGGATCGATTGCGCCGCATCGATGCCGTGAGCAACCTGCGCACCTATGGCTTGCAGAAAGAGCAGATCAGTGTCTACCTCGACCCGGCCAAAATCTCGCGCTATGCAATCGACAACACTACGCTGGCTACCCAACTGCTCTCCCAGGGTTTCACGACGGTGAGCGGAGCGGTCGATAACAGCCGGTTTGTAGCTCCCATTCACCTGGCCGATACCTACGACTGTATAAACGATGTAGCCAACCAGATTGTTTTTAGCGATCCGCAAGGGCACGCCATCCGGCTCAAAGATGTTGCCCGGGTGGTGCGTGAATATCCCGATCCTACCTCTTATATTACCAACAACGGCACCAAGTGTCTGGTGCTCTCCATGGAGATGCGCGAAGGCAATAATATCGTAGAGATGGGACAAGAGGTCAACAAGGTTCTCTCGGACTATGAGAAAGAGCTACCCGACGATGTGTCGATATTCCGCATTACCGACCAGTCGCAGGTCGTAGGCGATTCGGTTGTAACCTTCCTGCGCGAGCTGCTCATTGCCATCATTGCCGTGATTGTAGTCGTCATGTTGCTCATGCCCTTGCGGGTAGCTTCGGTAGCCGCTTCGACGATACCCATCACCATATTCCTGTCGCTGCTGGTCTTCTATGCCTGCGGCATGGAGTTGAACACGGTTACATTGGCGGCTCTGATTGTCACGCTGGGTATGATTGTCGACAACTCGATTGTCATCATCGACTGCTATATGGAGAAGCTCGACAACGGCGTGCCCCGCTGGACGGCAGCCGTCGAGAGCGCCAAGGAGTTTTTCCGCTCCATCTTCTCGGCCACGTTGGCAATCAGTATCACCTTCTTTCCCTTCCTCATTACCTCGACGGGTATGATTAACGACTTCGTGAAGTCCTTCCCTTGGGCTATCACCATTATCCTGGCCTTGTCGCTGCTGGTAGCTGTATTGTTGGTTCCCTACATGCAGTACTACTTTATTCGGACCGGATTCAAAGGTGCGCCCAAACCTGAAAAGAAACAACGCCGTTCGTTCCTGACCGTATTGCAATCGTCTTATGACAAGCTCATTACCAAGTGTTTCGCTCATCCCGTACGCACAATGGGCGTAGGTCTCCTCGCGGTGGTAGCCGGTTTCGTGCTGTTCCTGGCGCTGCCCATGCGGCTGATGCCTATTGCCGAGCGCAACCAGTTTGCCGTCGAGATTTACATGCCTTTCGGTACGGCGCTCGAAAAGACCTCTGCCGTGGCCGATAGTCTCGAATCGATTCTCCGTAAGGATCCCCGGGTGGTATCGGTGGCCTCGTTCAAGGGAGAAGGGTCGCCCCGCTTCCACACCACCTATGCTCCGCAGATGGCCGGTTCGCACTATGCCCAGTTTATCGTCAATACGACGGGCAACGAGGCTACCGAGCAGATGATCGACGAGTATAAGGATAAATACCTCAACTACTTCCCCGAAGCGCGTGTACGCTTCAAACAGCTCGAATACTCCGATGCGGTCTATCCCGTCGAGATACGGGTCAAGGGTAACGACCGCGACAGCCTTCGTGTGGCTGCCGACCGGGTGAAGAAGGTCATGGATGGCTTCGACGAGCTTTCGTTGGTTCATAGCGACTGGGAGGGACAGCTTCCCGGGGTCACCTTGCAACTCGACGACGATGAGATGGGGCGGCTGGGCATGAGCAAAGCCATGCTTTCGGCCAATCTGGCCATGCACCTGGGCAACGGTCTGCCCGTGACTACGGTTTGGGATAAGGATTATCCCATAGATGTCGTACTTAAGGACGACGGCCGTAGCGAGCTCTCCTACGATGAGGTGGGCGATACCTATGTCTCGGCTTGGGGCGGAGCTGCCTCGGTTCCGGTGCGCCAGATTGCTCGGGTCGAACCCGACTGGCACGATGCCCAGATAGCCCGTCGCAACGGTATTCCTACCATTACGCTCCAGTCCGATGTGAAGAATGGGGTCAACGCTTCGGCCATGACCAGCAAGATCGTGAAGGCCGTCGAGCAAATCGATATGCCCGAAGGCATCGAATGGGAGGTGGGCGGAGCCCGTGAGAGCGACAGCGATACCTTGAATATGATTGTGAGCGGACTGGTCATTGCGGTCGTCATCATCTTCTTCATCCTGTTGTTCCACTTCCGTCGCATCAATATGGCCCTGCTCATTCTCGGGTCACTCGCGCTCTGTCTGTTGGGAGCCGGTGTAGGTATCTGGGTGATGGGGCTCGATGTGAGTGTGACGGCAGTCTTGGGTATCGTCAGCCTCATGGGTATCCTTGTACGTAACGGCATTATCATGCTCGACTATGCCGACGAGTTGCGTATGAAAGAGGGATTGAGCGTGCGTGAGGCCGCCTTGCACTCGGCCAAACGTCGTATGCGCCCCATATTCCTCACCTCGGCCGCCGCTTCGATGGGTGTGATTCCTATGATTTTGGGAGGCAGTCCGTTGTGGTCTCCCATGGGTTCGGTCGTATTTTTCGGAACCATCATCTCGATGATATTGACCCTCACCATATTGCCGGTAGCCTATTGGTTGATATTCAGCCGGGCCGATCGTAAAACAGAAAATCGTTGAAAGGAGAAAAAAGATGACAAACAAGCAAATCATATACGCCGTTGCGTTGGGCCTGTTGGGATGTTCGCTCCCGCTCAACGCCCAGAAACTCTATACGCTCGACGAATGCCAGGCTCTGGCCGTCGAAAACAGCGCCAAGGTAAAGAACAGCCGTTTCGATGTCGAGGCGGCCGAGCAAACCTCGAAAGAGGCCTTCACCAATTATTTCCCAAACATTTCGGCTACGGGTGCCATCTTCAAGGCCAGCGAAAGTATGGCTCAGATGGATATGGCATTGCCCGTACCCGGAGTGCCGCCTATCTCGATGGAGATGCTCAAGTCGGGCAAGATGGCGGGTGTCACTCTTCTTCAGCCGGTATTCATGGGTGGCCGCATAGTCAATGGCAACAAACTGGCTCATATCGGAGAGCAGGTGAGCCAGTACCAGCTGGCCCTTACCGAAGACCAGGTAGAGGCTTCGGTCTCGCAATACTTTTGGCAGATTGTTGCTCTCAAAGAGAAGTTGCGCACGCTGGCTACACTCGAGACTCAGCTCGATACCCTGCATCGCGATGTGGTGGCTTCGGTCGATGCCGGTGTCACCACCCGCAACGATTTGCTGCGGGTAGAGCTCCAGCAACAGAACATTGCCGCCAACCGGCTGAAGGTCGAGAACGGCCTCTCGGTAACCCGCATGTTGCTGTGTCAGTTGATCGGGGTCGATAAGAGCGATTTCGATATAGCCTTCGACAACTTCCCGCCCGTGGTCTCGCCGCTCGATTACTACATCGATCCCGAGACCGGGCCGAGAGCAAGCTCCTCGACAAGTCGGTCGAGGCTGCCAAACTGCAACTGCGCATGAAGCGGGGCGAAAACCTCCCTTCGGTAAGTGTGGGAGCCGGCTATCTCTATCACGATTTGCTCGAGAAGGATACCGATTTCGGAGTCGTCTTTGCCAGCGTATCGGTGCCTATCACCTCGTGGTGGGGTGGCTCGCATGCCATTAAACGGGAAAAGATCAAAAAGATGCAAACCGAGAATACCCGGCAAGACTCGCGCGAAATGATGCTGGTCGAGATCGAGGCCAAGTGGAACGACTTGCAAGAGGCTTATCAGCAGGTGCTGCTCGCTCAGAAATCCATCGAGTCGGCTACCGAGAACCTGCGACTCAACAACGACTATTACAAGGCCGGTACGGTTGCGCTCTCCGATCTGCTCGATGCCCAGTCGCTCATGCAGCAAAGTCACGACCAGTATGCCGAGGCTTGCACCTCCTATCAGCAGAAACAGGTTGCCTATATGCAGGCTACGGGTCGGTAGGCCCTTGACGATAGGAAGTCATTAAAAAAGACAATCCGGCCGATTGCACCAAGCAAGCGACCGGATTTCTGTTTTTATGTATGTAAGAAGAAGTTTTCGAACGGTTACAGTACCACCTTGGTGTGGTAGCGGTTGGTACCCTGCGAAATCGTTACCAGGTATACGCCCCGGTTCAACGAGGGCAGGGGAGTTGCTGCCGATACCTCTCCGTCGAGCGTGCAGACGCGGGCGCCCGAGGTGTTGTAGAGGTCGATTTGCAGCGGGGTATCGTCGGTCGAGTTGACTACGAGTTTACCCTCCTGTGCGTAGCACCGGATAGGTTGGTCGGTCGGGAGCGACGATACGGCACTCGACGGTTGACGACGTTTGCCGAAAATCCACGGCAGGAAATCCTCCCGGGCAAAGACCCCGCTCCAGATGAAGTGGTCGCCGCCGGGTATCTCGACATACTCGACCGTAGCCCCTGCCTCGAGCAGAGCCTCATAAGCCGAGCGCGAGTTGTTCACCGGCACCACACCGTCGGCATCGCCGTGGAAGAGCCGCCAGTAGACACGCTTGGTGCGGCTGTCGATGCG
>ERZ779888.2727-NODE-2727-length-13970-cov-4.506863_pt1 | contig 13970 bp, 15 predicted proteins | sample MGYA00511245_ERZ779888 | MGnify/ENA primary metagenome ERZ779888 (study PRJEB29588, sample SAMEA2155255) | human gut metagenome | biome: human gut; feature: human-associated habitat; material: faeces | place: Denmark | collected 2008/2010 ... | reverse complement strand
GCGGTAAGGCGTCGCAACTGCTAGCTAGCACCGAAAGCGCACGTTCTCACAAACAAGCAAAACTCCAACGAGAAACGGCCTAGTCATTCGACTGGGCCGTATCTCGTTTCGAGGATTTGCGCCAGCGGTAGGGCTGTTCCAACAAGGCCCGAACGCACGTGTGCTGATCGTTCGAACCGATTGTCCGGTATCTACCCGTCTGCTTGCCATTCTGTTATATGCCGCAGCTGCGTTCGCTCATCAGCTGCGTATATGTATCAACTGCAAGGCCATCGGGAGAGTGACGCGATGATCTCATGCGGCAGTGGAAAGCCTTTATTTGCGGGCCTTTGTGGTATGTTGGCACGAAGCAAGCTAAGGCTGAGGTGAGGGCAAAGAAGCGGAGGGATGGCATATGGCGAAGATCGGCACCGGCGCCGCCGAGGGTAAGAGGACAGCGTACATCAACGCAAACGTTCTCGATGGAACCGAGGGCATGGAGATGCTTGAAAACCACGCGGTCGTGGTCGAGGGACGGCGCATCGTTGATGTCGCACCCCTAGCCGATGCCGATTTGTCTGGATGCGAGACCTTTGACCTCAAGGGCGCCTATCTCCTTCCGGGCCTCATAAACATGCATGTGCATCTGGCAGGCAACGGCAAACCCCAGAAGAAGCAGCGTGATAACGAGGCGCTGGTAAGGAAAATTATGTCGAACGGTCTTACGCGAGCCGTCGCCTACCGCCTTGTCTCCGAATACGCGCGCCTCGAGCTGCACAGCGGCGTCACCACCATACGAACAGTGGGCGGCCTGGGTGACTTCGACACGCGCGTGCGTGATGACGCCGCGGCGGGAAAGTTGAAGGCTCCGCGCATTCTTGCTGCCAATATGGGCATATCGGTGCCGGGAGGTCACATGGCCGGTTCGGTTGCCATCGCGGCAAATAGCATTCCAGAGGCGCTTGCGCAGGTTGAGACTGCCAGGTTGCAGGGTGTCGATCTTGTCAAGCTCATGATTACCGGCGGCGTCCTTGATGCCAAAGAAAAGGGTACGCCTGGCGAGCTCAAGATGGAGCCGGATATGGTGCGCGCGGTTTGCGACAAGGCGCACGGGCTGGGCTTTATTGTTGCTGCGCATGTCGAGTCAACCGAAGGCGTGCGTGTGGCGCTCGAGTGTGGCGTAGACTCGATCGAGCACGGCGCTGCTCCGACGGACGAAGTGATGCGCCTGTTCAAGGAGGGAAATTCCTTCCTGTGCACTACGCTTTCTCCTGCGCTTCCGTATGCGCTGTTCGATCGCTCCGTCTCTTGTGCAAGCGAGGTCGAGCAGTTTAACGGCAATATGGTCTTCGAGGGCATTATCGCTAATGCCAAGGCAGCCCTGGAGCGGGGGGTTCCTGTGGCACTTGGCAATGACGTTGGGTGTCCCTGGATCACTCAGTACGATTTTTGGCGTGAGCTGTGCTACTTCGAGAAGTATGTTGGCGTGTCGCGCTCGTTTGCTCTTCATACCGCAACATTGCGCAATGCCCAGCTTGCCGGCATCGACGGCATCACGGGCTCAATCGAGGTGGGGAAGGAAGCTGACATGATTGTCACAACTGGCAATCCGCTGGATGACCTGCGCGCGTTGCGCACGGTAAAGCACGTCATTCATCGAGGGCGGCTCATCGTCAACCCCCGCGTGAAGCGCAAGGCTGAGGTTGATCGCGAGCTCGACAAGTTCCTCTAGGGACAAATGACAAGTTTTGACGAATGGGTAATAGGTACAAAGACGCCGTGGGGTCTCACCCCCACACGGTGCGCTGCTCGCGCTGCTTGACTGCGTATTCTACGCGGCGAGCGTGCACGGGAGGCAGTTCGCCGGCAAGCCTGCATGTGCAGTGACGACGCTTTGGCGTGCAGGATCCACCTCGGCGCTCGACGAGCTGAGCCGCTACTTCACATTCAGCGGCATGCCGGTAGCCTCTTCGACCTACTGGAACATGATGCTCAACAGCGGCGACGACTCCTTTGGGGAAGATACGCTGCGTCAACTCGGGGAGAACATGGCCTGCTTGGTGAAAGCGACGAGAGCCTGATTTCCAGATGGCCCCCATCTGGAAATCATTGACCTAGCAAACACCTGCTCTACAGCGGGCGTTTGCTGCATGTTGGCGCCAACCCGTGACACCATTGGAACCACCTCCCGAGGGCGAACGCGATCTCGGGAGGTGGTTCTTCATTCCCCTAAGCGATGTGTTTGCTACGGAACAATTGTCTTGTAATAGGCGCCGAAGTCTGCGAGCGAGTCCACGACGGGCATCATCTGACGACCGAGTTCGGTGAGGCCATACTCAACGCGGGGAGGATTTTCGCCATAGTCGTGGCGAAAGACCAGCCCATCATCCTCCATCTGTCGCAGGCTGTCGGTAAGCACCTTCTGAGAGATTCCCTCAAGGTCGCGGCGCAACTCGTTGAAACGCCAGGGGCGTACGCGCAAGTTGCGGATAATGAGCAGCTTCCACTTGCCACCAATGAGCGCTACCGCCGTTGCGACTGGACATTCCGGGAGTTCCTCTTTTGCCATCATGGCAGACCCAACTTCCTTGACCTCGGTTTCACAAAAAGGCACGCAGTTACAAATATGTGCGTACTCGTATTTGCATGCGCTTTTGCGTTGAATATATCTCACGCAGGAGATGCCTGCAAGGCAAATCAACCCCAAGAGAGGAGCCGTTATGGCTAATTATGCAAGGACCCACATCGGTAACGAGGGCCGCGTCGAGCTGCACGAAGTGCTCGGGCTTACCGGGGCAGAGGTGAGTGTCAACAACCTTCCCGCCGGCGCTGGCGTTCCGTTCGTCCACGCACACAAGGAAAATGAGGAGATCTATGGTGTGCTCGAGGGCGCAGGATCGGCCACGATCGACGGTGAGGATATCGAGCTTGCGGCCGGCGACTGGCTGCGCATTTCTCCCGCTGCGCACCGCCAGCTTCGTGCCGCGTCCGACTCGAGTATCACATACGTTTGCATCCAGGTCAAGCAAGGATCCCTCGATGCCTTTACGGCTGACGACGCTATCATGTGCTAATTCGCGACGTCAGTGCGCAAGGAGGTCAACGAGAGCCCACTCGTCGACCTCCTTGCGCAAATCTTTTGGCGCGATACCCCAAGATTGCCCGGAGGTTGCCAAACGAAAAGCCCCTGACCCGTTTATGCAGTTCAGGGGCTCGGAAACGCTAGATATCTGCTACTCCCACTCAATAGTTAAAAACTGTCTCCAGTTTGTTTCAGTTTGTCGCAGTTTGCTCCAGTTTGTCCCATTTACACCCAGTCTCAAAAATTGCCGAGAATCCATGAGGTCAAATTTGGGTCACGGTATTTCGTGTCATCCGAGGCGTTTTCGTGGGTCACGGTGGGTCACAGCAAACTGCGAGCAGCAACTAATGGCCGTATGGACATTATATTTCAGGGGAGGGTGGGGTAGAGGAAACTCTGCAAAACCCTCCCCTAGCAAGCTAGAGCAGAGACACGAGAAGCTCCTTCGCTCCTCCTCGAGAAAGCTCATGTTGTTCGGTTTGGTTGTAGTAGTTGCAAAGGAAGCCATAGGAACACGTGTCCTCGTCGCACGTGTAGGTCGAAACAAATCCGCTTTCGGTAAGCATTTTGGGCATCGTGAGCACGAGCGGCTCGATCTCGTCGAGCGGGGCTCTCGCCCTCGCCGACCACGCTCATATAAAGCCTGGACATCGGCTGTCCCCCGCATTCCCTGTGCCGCCCCGTGCCGCGTTATAATGCTGCAAACGCATTTGTATTGCATTTCGAGCGATGGGAGCGCAGATGCCCGACAGCTACAAGGAACTCATCAAGAGTAATCCAGACGAGACCGAGATCAGGAGTTTCCTGGTGGACGGCGACCAGGTCTCCGTGACCCTGCGCATCCCCAACACCCTGCGCGATGCGGCGAAGGAGGAAGCGGCCCTGCGGGGCATGAGCTTCTCCGCCTTCGTGCGCACGTGTATGATCGAAGAGCTCGCGAAGAAGGGAAACTGACATGTCTGCAAGCGACGATCTTATCAAGGCCGTTGGTGCCAATATTCAAGAGAAGGCATCTCTCATTTGGAGTGCGGCCGATACCCTGCGTGGCCCCTACAAGCCTCATGAGTACGGCCTGGTCATCCTTCCTATGACCGTCATCAAACGCTTCCACGACTGCCTTGAGCCCACGCACGATGCCGTTCTCGCCGCTGCTGAGAAATACAAAGCCTTTTCCGTGAAGGACGGCTTTTTGCGCGATGCCTCCGGCTATCCCTTCTACAACACCTCGAAATTCACCTTCGAGACGCTCAAGGCCGACCCGGAGAACATCGAGGACAACTTCAAGGACTACATCAACGGGTTCTCGGACAACGTGCAGGACATCCTGGCGCGCATGAAGTTCGCCGACCAGATCGAGCGCCTCTCCGACCCAGACGCCCCGCTGCTCTACCAGGTCGTCTGCGACTTCTGCAATCCTCAGGCCGACATGTCGCCCGACAAGATCCGCGCGGTGGACATGGGCTACATCTTCGAGAACCTCATCCAGCGCTTCTCCGAGTCCTACGACGAGGACGCCGGCGCCCACTTCACGAGCCGCGACATCGTGTACCTTATGACCGACCTGCTCATCCAGGCGGACCCGCACGTCTTCGACGGCGACCGCATCACCAAGACGGTCTACGACCAGACCATGGGCACCTCGCAGATGCTCGGCTGCACCGAGGAGCGCCTGCGCCAGCTCGACGCCGAGGCGCGCGTGACCTGCTACGGCCAGGAGTTCAATCCCTTCACTTTCGGCATCGCGAAGGCGAGCGCGCTCATCCGCGGCGAGGACGACGCCAACATGCGCTTCGGAGATACTCTCTCCGCCGATAAGTTCGATGGCTTCAAGTTCGACTACTGCATCTCCAACCCGCCCTTCGGCGATCCGTGGAATCCGCAGGCAGCCGCGGTGGAAAAGGAGTTCAAGACCGCCGGCGGTGGACGCTTCCCGGTCGAGAAGCTCCCGGCAAAGGGCGACGGGCAGATGCTCTTCGTGCTCAACGGCCTGTCGAAGCTCAAGGACAACGGCGTAATGGCGATCATCCAGGACGCGAGTCCGCTCTACAAGGGCAAGCCCGGCAGCGGCGAGGACATCATCCGCCGATACGTGTTGGAGAACGACTGGCTCGACGCGATCGTGCAGCTGCCCTGCGACTCGTTCTACAACACCGGCATCGCCACCTACGTTTGGCTCTTCAGCAAGGCGAAGGCACCGGAGCATCGCGACCACGTGCTGCTCATCGACGCCTCCCGGTGCTTCGAGAAGCGCCGCAAGGGCATTGGCGACAAGAAGAACGACATCACCAAGTCCTGCCGCGACCTTATCGTCCAGGCGTACTCCGAGTATCGCGACGGCACTTGGACGGGCGCCGGGTCCAACGGACTAGAGGTCTCCGTCGAGGCGCGCCTGATGGAGACGGTCGAGTTTGGTTTCAACCGCGTTGCCGTGGAGAGCCCCGTCGTCGACGAGGACGGAGAACCCGTCCTTAACAAACGCGGGAAAATGCAGGCGGACAAGGCCAAGGAGGACACCGAGGACATCCCGCTCACTCAGGACATTGACGCCTATATCGAGCGCGAGGTACGCCCGTACAACAAGTACGCCTGGGTGGACAAGAAGAAGATCAAGGTGGGCTACACCGTCCCGTTCACGCGCGTGTTCTACAAGTACGCCGAGCTCGAACCAGCTGACGAGATCGCAAAGCGCATCCTCGAACACGAGAAGACGCTCGAGAAGAGCCTCGAGACCCTCTTCGGAGAGGTGCGTTAGCTATGCGGGAGATGAAGGATAGCGGCGTCGAGTGGCTCGGCGAGGTGCCCGAGGAATGGACGTTGCGCCAAGCCGGCCAGCTTGCGTACCAGACGAAGGCACCCAACGAGGGCATGATCGAGACGAATCTTCTCAGCCTCAGCTACGGCAAGGTCAAGAGGCGCGACATCAATGCCACCGATGGCCTGTTGCCGGCTACCTTCGAGACCTACAATGTCATCGAGCCCAACGACATCGTTCTCAGGTTCACTGACCTGCAGAACGACCAGAAGAGTCTGAGGGTCGGCAGGGCCACCGAGCGTGGCATCATCACGTCTGCCTATGTGACCGTTCGGCCGCTTAACCCGTCCTACTCAAGGTTCATCTACTATGCTCTGCACGCCTACGACCTGCGCAAGGGTTTCTACGGCATGGGCGCAGGCGTTCGCCAGGGTCTTAAGTGGCAGGAAGCCAAGTACATAAAGCTGCCGTGGCCCGACGACGCCGAGCGCGACCGCATCACGGACTTCCTGGACGAGAAGTGCGCCGAGATCGACCGCGCCGTCTCTGCCGCTGAGAAATCTATTGAGGAGTACAGGGCATATCAAGGAACCTTAATTAAGCGTGCGATTATCTGTGGCGTGTCCTCATCTCCTAAAATGAAGAATAGTGGGATTTCAGCGATAGGGGCGATGAATGCGAACTGGCACTTAGCGATGTTGAAGCGCCTTGCGTCTTTTCTCAACGGGGACAGGAGTGGCAACTATCCCTCGGGCGAAGACATCAAGGATGCCGGGGTTCCGTTTGTCACATCTGCTGACCTTAGCGCTCGATATCTATCCGGCTCCTTTTCAAAGTACATTTCTCGAACTAAATACGACTCTCTTAAGGGTGTAAAGCTGCAGCGAGGTGACATTGTCTTTTGCTTACGCGGAAGCGTTGGCAAGTGCTCGATGAATCGGACTGAGGATTGTGGTTCCGTCGCCTCTTCGCTGGCGGTTGCGAGGCCGACTCGCTGCGTTCCCGAATGGCTAAACTACGCGTTGACCTGTTCGACGACTACTGACCAGGCCATAGCAACCGCAATTGGCGCGACGAGCGCAAACCTTGCGGCGAATGTGTTGGAACAGGTGCTCGTTCCCCTCCCATCTCTCCCCGAGCAGCGCTGTATCGCGGACTACCTGGACGAGAAGTGTGCGCAGATTGATGCTGCCATCGCTGCCAAGCAGGCCATCATTGCCGATCTCAAGGCGTATAAGCAGTCGCTCATCTTCGAGGCCGTTACCGGCAAAAGGGAGGTCTAGCCATGTCTGCGCAGACCAAGGAAAAGAAGCTCGAAGAGGATATCGAGGCGTTTCTCTGCTCGCTTGCAGGCGGCTTTCTCAAGTGCGATGACAAGCACTCGCTCCTCTACGTCGAGGACGGTACCTATCAGATGGTCGGCGGCGGCTACATGGAGCACCGAGACCGCGCGCTCGACGCCGCCACCCTGGTCAACTTCATTCAGACGACGCAGCCCAAGGCTTGGGAGCGCTTCGAGCGCATGTGCAACTCTGACCCCACGGCGAAGTTCGCCAAGGTCTTCAACGACGCCGTCGACCGCCTGGGCATGGTCGCGGTGCTCAAGCACGGTTTCAAGCACCGAGGAATCCAGTTCAAGGTCGTATTCTTCAAGCCAGAGAGCGGGCTCAACGAAAAAGCTGCCGGCCGTTACGCCAAGAACGTCTGTCGCTGCATCCGCCAGTTCCACTTTGCCGAGGCGGGCAACCAGACCATCGACATGGTCCTGGACGTGAACGGCATCCCCCTGGTGGGCATAGAGCTCAAGGACCAGTTCACCGGACAGGACGTCGAGAACGCCATGCGCCAATGGCGCGAGGACCGAGACCCGCGGTGCCGCTGCCTCAGGTTCAACACGCGCATGGTGGCGTTTTTCGCCGTCGACCTCGAGAACGTCTACGTGACCACCAAACTGGAGGGCGCGAAGACCTTCTTCTTGCCCTTCAACCAGGGCTCCGCCGGGGCGGGAAACGACGGCGGAGCCGGCAACCCCGCAAACGCGCACGGCTATGCCACGAGCCACCTGTGGGAGGTTGCCCTTCAGAAGGACAGCCTGCTCGACATCGTCAACAAGTTCCTCCACCTGGAGGTCAAGGAAGAGACGGAGCTCGATGCGCGCGGCAACGAGGTGAAGCGCAAGAAGGAGCGCATCATCTTCCCGCGTTATCACCAGCTCGACTCCGTGCGCAAGGTCATTGCCGACGTGCGCGCGAACGGGACGGGCAAGAACTACCTTGTGCAGCATTCGGCGGGGTCGGGCAAGTCGAACAGCATCGCCTGGACGGCCTATCGCCTGGCATCCCTCTTCGTGGACGACGCCCCGCTGTTCGACTCCGTGGTCGTCGTCACCGACCGCCGAGTGCTCGACAGCCAGCTGCAGGAGACCATCTCGGGCTTCGACCACGCCATAGGCTCGGTCGTGACCATCGGCAAGGACAAGACCTCGGCCGACCTGCGGGACGCCATCAACGGCGGCGCCCGTCTCATCGTCTCGACCCTGCAGAAGTTCCCCGTGATCTACGAGCAGGTCGAGAGCAAGGGCAAGCGCTTCGCCATCATCGTAGACGAGGCGCACTCGTCCCAGACGGGAACGAGTGCGCTCAAGCTCAAGAGCGCCCTTGCCGACAAGCGCGACGCGCTCGAGGAGTACGCCGAGATCGAGGCGGAAGCCGAGGAGGCCGCAGCCGATTGGGAGGACCAGCTCGCCGACGAGCTCGCGAGCCATGGCCGTCACCAGAACCTGACCTTCGTTGCCTTCACCGCCACGCCCAAGGAGCAGACGCTCGAAATGTTCGGCGAAGAGTGGCCCGACGGGACCTTCCATCCGTTCCATATCTACTCGATGCGCCAGGCGATCGAGGAGGGCTTCATCATGGACCCCCTCGCCAACTACGTGAGCTATTCGGAGGCCGTCGAGCTCGCGCGCACGGTCCCCGACAACCCCGACGTGCCGAGCAGCCCCACGCTCAAGCTGCTCCGCAAGTATAAGGAGCTGCACCCCTATGCCCTCGGCCAGAAAGCCGAGATCATCGTGGAGACGTTCCGCAACGTGACACGCACCAAAATCCGCGGCAAGGGCAAGATGATGGTGGTCACGGCGTCGCGCCTCGCGACGGTCCGCTACTACCACGAGATCAAGCGCTACATGCAAAAGAAGCGCTACGACGACATCGAGGTGCTGGTGGCCTTCTCCGGGTGCATCAGCGATCCTGCGGATGGCCCCGAGTACACCGAGCCGGCCATCAACGTCGGCCACGATGGGCAACGCGTCGCCGAGAGCCAGACGAAGGCCGAGTTCCACAACTACGGCGACGTGCTCGTCGTCGCCGAGAAGTACCAGACGGGCTTTGACGAGCCTTTGCTGCACACGCTGGTGGTGGACAAGAAGCTCAAGGACGTGAAGGCGGTCCAGACGCTCTGCCGCGTCAACCGCATCCACCCGGACAAGGAGGACACCTACATCCTCGACTTCGTCAACAAGCCCGAGGACATCCAGAAGGCGTTTGAGCGCTTCTATACCGAGACGTCGCTTTCCGAGCAGATCAACACCGACCTCCTCTATCAGGTTCAGACCGACATCCGCGGCTACGGGCTCTATGACGAGTCCGACATCGAGGCGGCTGCCGAGATAGTCTTCACCGATGGCAAGGGTAAGTCGCAGAGCAACGTACAGGGCAGACTCGCTGCCGTCTTGAAGCCGGCAGTCGCGCGCTACAACGAGCTTGACGATGATGAGCGCTACCAGGTGCGCCGCAAGGTGCGCAGCTTCTGCAAGTGGTACACCTACATCACCCAGATCGTGCGCATGTTCGACCGTGACCTGCATAAGGAGTACGTGTACCTGAGCTACCTGCGTCATCTCCTCAAAGTTGAGAAAATTCCCGTCGAAGCGGTGGACGACAAGGTCGAGATGCGCTTCTACAAGCTCAAGCGCGAGTTCGAGGGGAGCATCTCGCTCGAGGGTACTGGCGGAGTGCTCGAACCCGGCGGCTCGGCCAAGACTGTTGTGCCCGACAAGAAACGCGACCCGCTGCAGGTGCTCGTGGACAAGTTCAACGAGCAGTGGGCGGGCAACTTCACCGAGGGAGACCGCGTGGTGATCGATACGCTATGGAAGCGCATCGCCGACAACCCACAGGTCGCCGATACTATCCGCCGCGACGGCAGACAGGTCTTCGAATCGAGCCTGCTGCCCAAGGTGTTCGACGAGGAGGCACGTAGAGCTTACGTGGAGAACACGGACTCCTTCACCAGCCTTTTCGAGGATAGCGAGAAGTACCGTGCAATGATGAATGCTATTGGTCAGCTGCTGGTTGAGAAGTTCAGGTAATTGGTTATGCAGGAGTGGTGGAAAGAGCATATAGTCGAGGTCTTTGTTGGGGTCTTTACTCTTCTTGGCTATTTCGGCGTGTCGGCGACCGACTTACTCGGAGTCGCAAGCTACGCGAACTATGTTATGCCTTTCGTATATCTGGGTATCGGAGCGTTTATCGGTTGGCGGATTCATCGATATCGAAGCAACAGAGGAGCGATGGCGGCCTCGGTGCAATCCATCGGCTCTGAAAAGCAGAAGGAGCGGCAATCAAAGGAGGAAAAAATCGAGATTTTCTCGCAAGTCTCATTCGAAATCAAAGTGTTTCTGAAAGCATCGCTGATACACGGTTCGGTGTATAGAGACTGCCACGATCACAATTGGGATGCCTATTCCGAATGGCTTTCCCAGTTCATGACAATTACCAGCATACGCAACGACATATTTCGTTGTTGCGTTCGGGATAACGTGAAATCTATTTTTGACGAGATTCCGGAATTGCTTGCCGACGTGCAGGAAGAAGACATGAGACTTTATGCCGTAAGGGGCGACGAAGGGGTTAAGCCACAGGTTTTTTCGTCCAGTCATCTTGTTTGGTGGTACTACACAGATGATGAGGATATACCTGCTCCTATCAACTCGATTGGCTTTATGAGACAAGTCCCATAGGACTAAGCCTCAGCAGGATGGTTAAAGAAACATGAATCAATAAGCAACAAGGAGCGATTCCGACATGGAAGATAGCGCCAAAGATACGAGTTATAATTCCGAGTTGCTTGAGCAATGGAAGACATGCGTAGAGTCGGCAGACCGAATCAGCCAGAGAAGGGATGCTGCAAACGGGCTTTTTACCACTCTGGGTATTGGCGTCTTGACGGCGTCAACGGCGATAGGTGGCTGCAAGTCAATCCCTTTGCTTGTTGTCGGGATTGGCATCTGTGTAGTGTGGCTTTTATACATATCCTCGTTTAAAACGCTCAACGACGCCAAATTCGCCGTAATTGATTCAATGGAAAGCCAGATGCAAAGTAGACCCTTTGCAGACGAGTGGAAAAGGCTAACCGGCTCAAAAAAATACAACAAGCAAACGACGATCGAAAAAGCTCTTCCCGTGCTGTTTTGCTTTGTGTTTTGCTCAATGATCGTCTTGGTTATGATTTAGAAAGGATCAGCATGCAGTACAACCTTTTCATCAGCCACTCGTGGACGTATTCGGACCAGTACCAGAGACTGATTAACCTTCTTGATTCCAAATATGGGTTTAACTATAGGAATTATTCGGTTCCCAAAGACGATCCTATTCACAATGCGGGAAGCGATTACCTCCTTCGCCAAGCCATTGAGCGTCAGATGAAACCTGCAAGCTGCGTCATTATTTTGGCTGGGGTTTATTCCACGTATAGCAAGTGGATCAACATTGAAATTGAGCTAGCTAGAAAAATGGGAAAGAAGATTATCGCTGTAGAGCCTTGGGGATCAGAGAGAACCTCTGCCGTTGTTAAAAACGCCGCAGACGAAATTGTCCGCTGGAATTCCGATTCAATTGTTCGCGCTATTCGAGGATTCTAATAAGGTAAAGCCGTGATTTGATTTCTGTACGGATGGCTTTATACCAGGACCACGGAGAAGGCTAGTCGAAGCTCCTTGTTCGACCAGCCTAAGCTGTTCTGGTAATGAAATGGGCCAATCTTTAGCATTAGCTGCGTCCCATTTCAAAGATGCTTGCGGTGTCGGAGCCTGCATCCATTACGGCTGTCGCTGGCTCTTCCGGGGGGTGCGACCTGCTGCAACTGTTCAGGCACTTAATCGTCAACCCCCTCGTTGAGCGCCAAGAAGAACCTCATCACGAGCTTAACCCTCTGCTGAAGGGATTCGCTCATCTCGCCGTAGGAGGCTGCCAGGTGCACCACCTTGGCCAACTTCGCCATCGAGTCCTTCAGCGCCTTCTGAACGCTCCCAGAGGACCTCACCTCAACCTGCGTATCGGCTAGCTTGGCGATGATGTAGTCCTGCCTGCTCATGCCGCTCCAGACAGCCATCTCGCATATTAGCTTGTGCTCCTCTGGCGTGCAGCGAAACGCCATCGTCTTGCTGCGCTTGCGGGCGATGTTCTCACACGGCGTCCTTCTTACCCTCCCCTCGCTCCGTCGAGCGCGGCGGCCATCTCGTCCTGCTTCGTGGGGGGGCAGGCGCTCGTCGGGGGCGGCCTCGTCGCGCATCTCGATGAAGTCCGTCATCTCGTCGTGCAGGAAGGCGGGCATGACGATTGTGTGTTAGCGCTACTGTAAAAACAACCATTTGGGACTGCGGTGGGAATGTTGGACCAAATTCATCCTATGCTGCTAGTCCCAAATGGTAAAAATATATTGACGCAAACAAACCAAGATCGACCTGATTGCCAACGACGAGGACACCCTGGTCTTCATCGGCGTCATCGCAACCGAGTACGGCGAGGGCGGCTTCGAGCGCGGCAAGGTCAAGCGCGGCGACCTTGAGATCGCGGCAGCGTCCTGGCTCGCGGGCAACTCGCCCGACGGCGAAATTCAGGTCCGCTTCGACATCGTCGACATGCTGGTCGTGAGCGCCGACAGGGCCCTCTTGAGGCACCACATCAACGCCTTCAGCTGCGGGGTCGAGTAACCGATCTCCATCCCGGCCCCCGCTGGAGGGCCGGGAGCCCCTCGGGGTCATCCCGAGGGGCTCTTCCTCATCTTTATCGGCCGTTCCCCATGATTCGCTAGTTGGTCGCGAGCGGCACGGGGCTTAGCTCCCCAGTCCTTTCAGCGACCTTGTGCATAGCTGCGCGATCGGCTCCTCCATGCGCCCCCCCCTGAGCTCCCTGGCGGCGTCGGCCGACCCCGTTTTCTCCTAAGCGTCGAACTCCTGGGCCAGCTTGCCGGGGATCTCCCTGGCGTAGAGTGCCAGCAAGTCGCGGTAGCCTTCGGCGGTTATGCCGGATCGTTCGAGGCCGCACTGCTCGACCAGCTTGGCGAGGTCGTTTGCCGAAACATGGCCTGCGCGGTTCTCGCCGCCGATGGACATGGCGAGCTTGGGCGGCTTGAGCTTCAGCTTCGCTCCATCGACGTAGGGGGCGATGGATGCCACGTCGTACATGGCGCCAGCCTGTGCGACCCGTCGGCGGCGAGCATGATGGAGTAGTTCTTGGCATGCGCGTCCGTCGCCGCGAGCAGGTAGTTGAGGAAGAGCATCTGCAGGAAACCCGCGGCGTTTGTCTGGGCGGTGGGCCCGGTCGAGGTGAGAAGCCCCAGCGCTTCGGCGCAGTTCGGCCCGCCGTACATGGTGTACTTGTTGTCGGGAAGGCATCCCAGGGCCTGGCAGAGATCCTCCTGATGGAGCCTCGTCACGCTGTCCCCCCCCCTCGACCAAGCGGTCGTAGCGCTCGATGACGATGGCGGTCTCCACGCCGCTCTTGCCCTCGAATTCCAGGTACTCGACGCTTGCCGCAGGCACGCCTAGGCTTGTTGCAAGCCGCATGCAGACGTACTCGTTGAGCGCCTGATGGGCCAGTCCGCGCACGCCGCTCTTCAAGATGTGGGTGTTTGTCGCAGAGCCCTCGCAGGAGTACCACCCGCCGTCCATGCGCCGTAAGGCGAACTTGCTCTGCTGGCCGCCGAGGCTCCAATGCTCGTTGTCGGCTATCCAGCCGGCGCCATCCTAGCGGCCTGTGGCCAGCCTCCGGGCGATTTCGGCGTCGTTCACGGCGACAAGGCGCTCATCGCGGCAGGCGTCGGAACCCTGGGGGACGAACCGCACCGCGCCGGGGCAGTCCAGGGCGATGACGCCGA
>ERZ779888.2726-NODE-2726-length-13981-cov-2.521542_pt1 | contig 13981 bp, 9 predicted proteins | sample MGYA00511245_ERZ779888 | MGnify/ENA primary metagenome ERZ779888 (study PRJEB29588, sample SAMEA2155255) | human gut metagenome | biome: human gut; feature: human-associated habitat; material: faeces | place: Denmark | collected 2008/2010 ... | reverse complement strand
TTTTACCTTTACCCAGCGGATTGGCAACACCAATTTCACCGTCTGCGCATATTGCGACGACGATATCGCCGTGACTTACGAGGACAAGCTGCTGGAGCTGATCCGCAGCGGCGCACTGCAAACGGATGCTTCCGAAAAGCCGGAAGGATCGCCTGCCGAACACGCGGCGTAATTCCAAAACCACGAACTGATTTTCGTACAGGGAGGAATGTTCAATGGCATCTGAACGAATCGAAAAACTGCTTGCGATGCAGCAGAAAGCCGAAGCGCAGAAACGAAAAGCCGAGCAGCAGCTCAGGGCGGCGAAACACAAAATCTCTATCCAGCGAAACAAGGAACGGACGCATCGTCTCTGCGAGCGCGGCGGGCATTTGGAGCATTATCTGCCCAATCCCGAACTGCTGACGGATGAAGATGTGTTCCTGTTGATCGACTACTTCTTTTCTTCTCCCCGTGTGCGCGAGCTGGCAGAGCAGATGACTGCCAGCCGACGCGGGGAGATTCCGAAAAGCCCGAAAGAGCTGATCGACGCGGCTATGCAGCGTATGCCGAAACCATCCGTGTCAAGCGTGACATGGCATGATACAGACGAGGACGATGCAGAGAGCGACGGAAGCAGCTCCTCCCCGTGAGAGGGCGCACTTATACGCATCTTCGATGCGCCGTGCGTTCTCCGAAGGCCCCTGCGGGGAGTTCGATGCCTTTGGCATCAACAGGGACAAGCCCCTGCGCCGATGGTATCGGCTACCCCATAGTGGCGCTTTGCGCCAAGAAATGGAGGTGAACTGATGCCCTGCCCGACGGGGAGTTTTAAGGTTATCAGCCGCGGGAAAGGCCAATCCTGCATGGCTTCCTGCGCGTATTACTCCGGTGAAAAGAAGTACTCCGAATATGAGTGCTGCTGGAAATATCCGCACAGTAGTCCGGCGCGCGTGAAGTTCGTCGAAGTCATGCTGCCGCCTAACGCGCCGAGAGCATATGCCAACCCGCAGACACTCTGGAACGCGGTGGACGCAGCAGAGACAAGCGTCAATGCACAGACAGCGCGCTCGATGCTCTTTGCCTTGCCGCGTGAACTGACCTATGAGCAGAACCTCGCCCTTGTCCGCAATTACTGCCAAAGGGAGTTTGTAGACAAGGGCATGGTCTGCAATTTCTTTTATCACGATAAGGGCGATGGCAATCCGCACGTTCACATCATGCTGACGCTTCGCGCAATGGATGGGAACGGAAAGTGGCTGCCCAAATCAAAGAATATTTACGCGCTCGATGAAAGCGGGAACCGCATCCGTACCCCAAATGGAGGTTGGAAACGTATCAAGGTCAATACCGTTGACTGGAACGAACAAAAGTACGGTGAAATCTGGCGGCAGGATTGGGCAGCAGCACAGAATGCAGCGCTCAAAGCAGCGGGACGGATGGAGCGCGTTGATATGCGCTCCCTTGAACGGCAGGGGATTGAAGATCGTCTGCCGCAAAAGCATCTTGGCCCAACCGCTTCTGCGCTGGAACGTAAAGGCATTTCCAGTAAACACGGCGATGAAAATCGGAAGATTATCAGCCTGAATGCACTGCTGGCTTCGTTGCAGAAAACCGTTCGCGAGATCGGCGCTTGGCTGGATGAACTGCGCAAGGCGGTCAGCCGCCAGCAGATCATCGAAAGCCCGGATGATTACCCGCTGAGCGACGTAATTACCGCCTATTTGGATATGCGAAAAAATGAGCGCGAAGGGTGGGGCCGCTACGCGCAGGAAAAAGGCGCTGTCCATGACATTAAGGACGGATTTCAAGCGGTCTCTTTCCTTTCAAGTCATGAGATTTACACGGTCGGTCAGTTGGGGCAACGCATCTATGCAACGCAGCAAGCATTTTCTAAAATCAAAGGGGAAGCGTCGATAAAGGTACGCAGGATCCGCGACATCGATGCGCTGTTTACGGCAACGCAGACAATCAAGGAATTAAAACCACTTCAACAGGAATACGAAAGCATCCATTGGCACGGCAAACGTGAAAAGTTCAGCCGGAAATACGCTTTTAGCTGCATGATAGAATGTGGTTTCTGTGGTGGCACCCTGACAAGGAGGAGTTGGCATAGCAGTTCACAATATAATAAAGCAATCTGGCAATGTGTCGTTTCCACCAAAAAAGGAAAAAAGTTCTGCCCGGAGAGCAAGGGTGTTGACGAAAGAACGATTGAACGGGCTTTTGTAGAATCCTATCGCCTCTTGTGCCAGAACAACAAGGATGTTCTGGACGAGTTTATGAAACGGACGGAAGAAGCCCTTTCCGAAAGCAACGCGGGCAAGCGTCTTGCAAAAGCTGAAAAGGACATTCACGCTCTGGAAGTCAAGAAAAACAAGCTGGTTGATATGCGTCTTGAAGATACCATTGACAAGGAGACCTACGACCGAAAGTATTTAGACCTGTCCAGCCAGATTGAGCAGTTGCAGAAAGAGTGTGAAAGCCTGCAAGATGCAGCCGAAACCGAATCTACAATGCGCAAGCGTGTTGCCACGTTCCGGCAAACCCTTGAACAGAACGAGGTTCTGGACACCTTTGACCGACATATTTTTGAAAGTATAGTTGAAAAAGTAATCGTGGGCGGTTATGATAGTAATGGGAACAAAGACCCCTACATGATTGTCTTTGTCTACAAGACCGGGTTCAAGAACAGCGTGGACGGCAAGAATTTCAAGCCGCTTCGCAAGAATAGCAAGGAGAACCACTCCCCTGCTGTTTTGTGTTCCCATGCTTCTAACGAGGCTGAATCCATGTGTTCCGATTCTAGCGACGACACATGTGGAATGCGTCATTGCACTTTCCAAGGGTGAGATCGACTCCAAAAAAGTCCGTGTAGAGTTCTCCTTGGAGGGCATGGACACTTCAGGATTGCAAAAGGGTGCGACCTATCCTGAAATCAAGGCCCGTGTGTTGGAACAAACTGGGCTGAAGGTATCTTCCCTGTATATCTCGCAGGTTAAACAGAAATGCGGTCTGGAGGTACGAGAGAACCACCATAAGGCGAAGTCCGAAAATGTGAAGCAGCCTCAGTGTCCGAAAGAAAAAGAGGATGCGATCGTGGAAGCGTTGCGGCATTTTCAGATGATTTGATAAGTTGAAGCAACCTGCTGATGCTAAACAGGAGGCATCGAATGTCAAAATTAAACATTGATCAAAAAAGCGTGCGGGCACTTTTCAGTGAGAAGAAGGCTGATTTCCTCATTCCGGATTATCAAAGGCCTTACGCCTGGGGAGAAAAGGAATGCCAGACTCTTTGGGATGACCTGTTCTTATTTGCATTTCCTGATAATGACTGCGACAAATTCAACAGTGACAGCGATGAGTATTTTCTCGGCCCCATCGTCACATTTAAAAATGATGACGGTAAAATGGAGATTATTGACGGACAACAGCGCCTTACGACATTGATGCTGTTGCTTCGAGCTTTCTATGAAAAATATGGAAGCATGAAGAACGATAAAGCTGTAAAGACCAGCAAGTTCATTGAGCAGTGCATCTGGAAAACCGATGAGTTTGGTGACCCGGACAAGTCAGCATTGAAAATCGACTCAGAAGTCGCCACCGACAAGGAAAAGGGCGAATTTCTGAATATCCTGAAAACAGGAACCTTGTCTGATTGCGAAAAGAGCAGCTACGCCAATAACTATCGCTTTTTTCAGCAAAAGATCGTAGACTTTCTGAATACTTACCCAGACTGGTTTTCCTTCTTTCCGATTCGGATCATGAACAACTGTATTTTGCTCCCGATTGAAGCAGAATCTCAGGACACCGCTTTGCGAATCTTCTCGACATTGAATGACCGCGGAAAGCCACTGTCTGATGCAGATATCTTCAAGGCGCAATTTTACAAGTATTACTCTGCCAAAGGCGAGCGGGAAGTCTTTATCCAAAAGTGGAAGGACCTCGAGGTACTGTGTGATTCTATTTTCCATCCTATTACCGGCACTCCGATGGATGAGCTTTTCACACGGTATATGTACTATGAACGTGCAAAGCAAGGCATCAAATCCTCGACAACGGAGGCGCTGCGCAAATTCTATGAGCGGAATGCTTACAGCTTGCTAAAAAATGACCAGACTTTTGAAAATCTGATCGATCTTGCAAATTTCTGGAATGATGTGCAGAATCAAAATGTTGAGCGCTTCTCTGACCGAGTTCTTCGCAGGCTCTTTGTTCTGAACTACGCTCCCAACGGTATGTGGACCTATTTTGTTTCGGTCTATTACATGGCCAATCGGGATTCTGATGGTCTACTGAACGACGATCGTTTCTATAGCTTTCTTAACAAAATCACCGCATTCATCTGGGCATATGCCGTTACAAATCCGGGCGTAAATGCACTGCGCACTCCCATTTTTGCAGAAATGATCAACATTGTAACCGGGCAACCTGTTCGGTTTTCTGACTATTTGTTTGATACTCAGAAATTGCAGAACGCTTTTGACAACTATACCTTCAGCAACAACCGCGCGATCACAAAGGCCATGCTGACATGGTGGGCATTCCAGAACTCCTCCCAGGAGCTCTTGTCCCTTGAAAGTGTACTTGAGATCGAGCACATCTACGCACGCAACCGCCAGGAAAAGGAGCACTCGCTTTCCAATCCGAGAAATGTTGAAAGCCTTGGCAACAAGGTGTTGTTGGAAAAGCGCATCAATATCCGCGCTTCTGATTATCGCTTCAGCGATAAGGTCAAGTACTATACCGGTTTTGAAAACAACCGGAAGCAGAAAAAAGAGGGTACAAAAATCAAGGAGCTTACTGACCTCGCTGCGAATGCCACAGATTTTACCGAATCTGACATTGTAGAGAGAAACGCCAAAATCATCCTCAACTTTATCACCTTCATGCACAACAACGATCTTCTATGTGAAGATTAAATCCTTCTATGATCGATGTCCGTCTGATTTTCAGGCGGGCATTTCTTTTTGGCAAAATATAGTCATTCTACAAAATCCGTGGTACAATAGATGCAAGAATCATTTTTCAGGAAAAGTATCTTGCCATCCGATTTATAGGACACCCATTGTTGTAAAATCAGGATGTCCACCTATCACAAAAAATAAGGAGCAACGTATGCCAAACGATAAGATCACCGCCGTAGGTGCCAATATTGCCGAAAAAGCCGCCATGATCTGGAACGTAGCCGATATGCTGCGGGGGCCGTTCAAGCCCCACGAGTACGGTCTGGTCATTCTGCCCATGACCGTGGTGAAGCGGTTCCACGACTGCCTGCTGCCCACCCATCAGGCAGTGCTGGACACCTACGAAAAGGTGAAAAAGCTGCAGGTCATCGACGGCTTTTTGCAGAAGGCCTCCGGCTACCAGTTCTATAACACCAGCCGATTCACCTTCGAGACCCTGCTGGCAGACCCGGACAACATTGAGTCCAACTTCCGGGATTATCTGTCCGGTTTCTCTGCCAACGCACAGGACGTGCTGGCAAAGTTCGACTTTGACAACATCATCAAGCGGATGGTGGAGAGCAACACCCTCTACCTCGTTATCAAGGAGTTCGGCTCCGAGAAGGGCTATCTTGGCCCGGACAAGATCAGCGCCGTGGACTGCGGCTACATTTTTGAGGACCTGGTGCGGCGGTTCTCCGAGAGCTTTGGCGAGGAAGCCGGAGCCCACTTCACCAGCCGGGATATCATCTACCTGATGACCGACCTGCTGCTGTCCGAAGCCGACCTCGACACCAGCAGCATGACCGTTTACGATATGGCCATGGGCACCAGCCAGATGCTCAGCTGCATGGAAGAGCGCATCCACGAGCTGAACAGCGACATTGAGGTGACCTGCTTCGGGCAGGAGTTCAACCCCTCCACCTTTGCCATCGCCAAGGCGGACATGATGATCCGGGGCGGCGATCCTAACAATATGCGGTTCGGTGATACCCTGTCGGAGGATCAGTTCCCCGGGTTCACCTTCCAGTACATCATCTCCAACCCGCCCTTCGGCATCGACTGGAAGCGGGAGCAGAAGGCGGTGGAAGCCGAAGCCGCCCGGGGCGAGATGGGGCGTTTTGCGCCCGGTCTGCCCAAGATCAGCGATGGTCAGCAGCTTTTCGTGCTGAACGGTCTTGCCAAGCTGGCAAACAAGGGCAAGATGGCGATCATCCAGAACGGCTCTCCCCTGTTCAGCGGCGATGCCGGCAGCGGACCCAGCAACATCCGGCAGTATATTCTGGAAAACGACTGGCTGGACTGCATCATCCAGCTTTCCACCGATATGTTCATGAACACCGGCATCTCCACCTACATCTGGGTGCTCAGCAAGGATAAGCCCGCCCACCGTGCAGGCAAGGTGCAGCTTATTGACGCCAGCCACTGCTTTGAGCCACGCCGCAAGAGCATCGGCACCAAGCGCAACGACATCACCGATGCCTGCCGGGAGCTGATCGTCACCGCCTACGGCGAGTTTGCCAACGGCAAGGTGTACGGCGACAAAAACGGCATCTACTGCGAGAGCAAGGTGTTCGAGAGCGTGGAGTTCGGCTACAACAAGATCGTGGTGGAGCGCCCCCAGCGGGACGAAGCAGGCAACGTTATCCTGAAGCGTGGCAAGCCTGTGCCGGACACCAGCCTGCGGGACACCGAAAACGTACCGCTGGTGCAGGATATTGACGCCTACTTTGCCCGGGAAGTTCTGCCCTACGCCCCCGACGCATGGATCGACCACAGCAAGACCAAGGTGGGCTACGAGATCCCCATGACCCGCTATTTCTACGAGTATCAGGCACCGGAAGCCGTGGAGGATATCGTGGCGCGCATCACCGCACTGGAACAGGATATCTCCGCCGGGCTGGCAGAGCTGTTCCATAAGGAGGGCTGACCATGGCACGGAAAATGAAAGACAGCGGCATTGAATGGATTGGGGAGATTCCGGAGGGGTGGGAGATTCGTAAAATCAAGAACAATTTTATGATTTATGCTGGCGCAACTCCTAAAAGCGAAAAAAACGAATACTGGGACGGTGGCATCCCATGGATTACCCCTGCCGATTTCAAAACAACAGATAAATATGTGTCTTACGGTCGAAAATCATTGACCGCACTCGGCTATGATTCTTGTGGCACTACTCTTGTACCTGCGGGCAGCATTATCTTCTCAAAACGAGCACCTGTTGGCAGTGTTGTCATTGCCAAAAATACTTTGTGTACAAATCAAGGCTGTTTAGCTTGCATTCCAAACGATGCTGTAAATAGTACTTATTTTTACTACTGTATGAGTATATTCACCGAACAGTTTGAGCTTGTAAGCGCTGGCACAACTTTCAAAGAAATTGCAGCATCTACATTTGCAAGTTTTCTTCTTCCCTGTCCGCCATTATCTCAGCAAAATGAGATTGTAAACTTTCTCGACAAAGAGAGTTCTCGCATTGATTCCATGCTTTCCAAAACTCGTTCCAGCATCGAGGAATACAAAAAGCTCAAGCAGGCAGTTATTACGCAGGCTGTTACCAAAGGCGTGCGCGGTGAGCGCGAGATGAAGGATAGCGGGGTTGAGTGGATTGGGGAGATTCCAGCGGAGTGGAGAAAAACTCAGTTGCGTCACTGTGCTACAATCAAATCTGGCATTACACTCGGAAAAAGTTATAGCAAAGATACCATCCTCATAGAGCGGCCTTATTTAAGAGTTGCAAATGTGCAGGGCGGTTATGTTGATTTGAACGATTTGGCTACTATTGAAGTAACACCCGATGAGGATTTGAAATACAGACTTCATTCCGGTGACGTTCTTATGACCGAAGGCGGCGACCGTGACAAACTTGGCAGAGGTTGTGTCTGGCATGGTGAAATTGAGCCTTGTCTGCATCAGAATCATGTATTTGCTGTCCAAACCAATGAAACTGTTTTACTTCCAGAGTTTTTGGAATATTTGACCGCTTCTGATGTTGGTCGTTCCTATTTTGATGTAACGGCAATCAAAACCACAAATCTGGCTTGTACAAGTTCCAGCAAGGTTCTTGCCTTTACAATTCCGCTTTCTCCTATTGAAGAACAAATTGAAATCGTCAGTTTCATTAAGAAACGCTCTTTAGAACTAAACAAGTTAATCATGAAAAAAGAACTGTTAGTGCAAGAGTTGGAAAGCTATAAGAAAAGTTTGATTTATGAGGTTGTAACCGGGAAAAGGGAGGTATAAGGCCTCTTTGCTTTCTGCACCACAACTATTGCATAACCGTCTAGTGCAAATTGCAAACTAGCAATTGACTAGCATGATTTTGTGCGCTAGAATAAAGTTAGTACACGCATTGCGTGTAAAAGAAGGAGGGTGCTAAATGAGTGATTTTATTTCAAAACTGGATATTACGACATTCCGTGGTATTAAGCAGCTTTCTTTAAGCGATTTATCTGTTGTTAACGTGTTAGTCGGAGCTAATAATTCTGGTAAAACAAGTGTGCTTGAGGCCATTCGTTTTCTCTCTGCCACACATGATATTGGAAAAATTGTCAGCTTATCTTTTTTGCGCGCTCCCGTAACTAAGCGTGATGGCAAAATCATTGATTACTTTTCCACCTTATTTCATAAAGAAGTCGATGACGGTGATGAAGATGAAAAGAAGCGCACGCATTATAGCATCGCACTAAGTGCCACTATTTCAAAAAAACATCTTTCTTACGAAAGTAGCGGAAATATCGATGTTCAATATGATGGGCATGGAATCTCAAGTAAGGTCTTTGTTTTTTCTACAAAAACTCAAACTAATACTAACAAGGCCGAATATGAAGATTATATTTTATATGATAATGGTAAAATAGCTTCTAAAAGTGGACTTTCAGCGAAAGACGATGATTTTGGTTCGCTATATATGCACTCTGCCACTTCTTACTACCATTCCTGTGCGAGACTTCTTTCGGATGCTATCGTTGATTATAACAAGAATGAGCTCCTAACCCTTGTTAAAAGTTTCGATTCAACCATTCAAGATATTAGTATTGTAAATGACACTATTTATCTTCACAATAGTGTCTCTGGAACGCTTCCTTTGTTTGCATACGGAATTGGTTTACAAAAAGCATTGCTTCTCTCGGTAATTCTTTATTTACACAAGGGAGATATTCTGCTAATTGACGAAATCGACAATGCAATCAACATGGCTGCATTCCGCGATATTTTCCCATGGTTCGTAGATAAATGCGTTGAATTTGAAGTTCAAGCATTTGTCACAACGCATAGTGTTGAGGCAATAGATGCTATACTTGAAACTGAAAGCGAAAATAAGGCCACTGATAATATCAGAATTATAACCTTACGAAAAACACCTAAAACACACCAAACTATTGCAAAAATTCGTACTGGAAAACAAGCCCGTAATGACCGTGAAAACTTCGGAATGGAGTTACGCGTATGAGAAGTGTTATTCTATGTGAAGGCAGTGACGACTTGTGGTTTATAGCTTATTTTTTAAATAAAACCTCTGGGTGGACTATTGCAAAGCAACAGGAGTGGTCTCCTTATTATGGTTTGCTTCCCTCCAAAGCGGTAAATGGATGCTATAACCGCCAAGAAGTCCAATATATGCTTTCCGCCGATAAAAAGAACACTCTTGCCATTTTTTCTACCGGCGGACAAGATCGTATGAAAAGTACCTTTCTTAAGGTTATTCAGTTAAACGCCAACTATCCACAGCCTGGAAAGACAATTGATTCAATCGTTATTTTTAGAGATTGTGATGATCATTCTCCTGATAGCCTAGCAGAATCCATGAAATCATGGTTTGATTCAGTCGATTCTTGGAGAGTCGCTTCTTTTTCTTTGAAAAACCAAACGCCTATTCTTCTTGAGAACTGCATTGAAGAGTGTTTAATTCGAACTATTGTTCTCCCTGTTATTATTCCATTCGATGAAGAGGGAGCTATCGAAACTCTCTTATTAAAGGCCATCAATGACAGTGGTGACGAGGGGCATTTTGTTGCAGAATCGGCTAAAAAATACATTTCTGATGTGAAATCCGAAGCGTGCGTTACCACATATTTGTCTCATCAACGTCTCGTGACAAAAGCAAAATATTCTGCTGCTATTGCTATCACCAATCCTGACCACTCCACAAAACTGTTCCAACAGTTGATGGAATCTACTCCATGGGAGCAAAGTGCAGCCATCAAAACCCACCTGGAAAAAGTCGTCCAATTGATTACTGGTCAATTAGACCTAACACATACGAGGTAAAAACCATGCCCCTCAACACCACCGAAAAGCAGTTTGAATCGGACATTGCGGCGGCGCTGCTCTCCCCTGCCGGGGGCTACACCCGCAACGGGGATTGCTACGACCCCAAGCTGGGGCTGTTTGTGGATACCCTGATCCGCTTTGTGCAAAAGACCCAGCCCAACGAGTGGGCATTTTTTGAAAAGCAGAACCCGGTAAACCCGGTGCGGAAGTTCTGCACGGCCTTTAATAATGCCTGCGATGCGGACGGACTGCTTTCGGTGCTGCGGTATGGGTTCAAGCACCGGGGACGGCGGTTCCGGGTGTGCTATTTTCAGCCGGAGTCCGCGCTGAACCAGAAGGATGCCCAGCGCTACGCCCAAAACGAGATCACCTGCAACCGGCAGTGGTTCTACTCCGACACCACCCACAACTCGGTGGACATGGTGCTGGCGGTAAACGGCATCCCGGTGTTCGCCTTTGAGCTGAAGAACCAGTTCACCGGGCAGACCGTGGAGAACGCCAAGCAGCAGTGGATGCACGACCGGGACCCCCGGGAGGTGTGTTTCCAGTTCAACAAGCGCATTCTGGGCTACTTTTGCGTAGACCTGACCGAGGTGTGGATGGCCACCCGGCTGGCAGGCAAGGACACCCGCTTTCTGCCCTTCAATCAGGGCTCTAACGGTGCCGGGCGGGACGGCGGCGCAGGCAACCCGCCCAACCCCAACGGCTACCTTACCGCCTACCTCTGGGAAGAAGTGTTCCAGAAGGACAGCATGATGGACATCCTGCAAAAGTTCATGAGCCTGCAGGACGGCAAGACCCTGATTTTTCCCCGGTACCATCAGCTGGACGTGGTGCGCAAGCTGGTGGCAGATGTGCGGCAGAAGGGTGCCGGGCAGCACTATCTCATCCAGCACAGCGCCGGGTCGGGCAAGTCCAACTCCATTGCTTGGACGGCGTACCGGCTGGCTTCCCTGTTCAACACCGAGAACAAGCCGGTGTTTGCCAGCGTCATCGTGGTGACTGACCGCACCGTGCTGGACGCACAGCTGCAGGAGACCATCTCCGGCTTCGACCATACGCTGGGTGCGGTGGAGGCCATCGGCGAGGACAAAAACTCCGGCGACCTGCGGGATGCCATCAACAACGGCGCACGCATCATCATCACCACGCTGCAAAAGTTCCCGGTCATCTATACTGAGGTGAACAAGACCGCCGGGAAGAACTATGCCGTTATCATCGACGAAGCGCACTCCTCCCAGACCGGCACCTCTGCCTTAAAGCTGAAAGCCGCCCTTGCCGACACCGAGGACGCGCTGCGGGAATATGCCGAGTTGGAAGGCAAAGCGGAGGACGAGATCGACCCGGAGGATGCGCTGGTGAAGGAACTGACCTCCCACGGGCGGCACAAGAACCTGTCCTTCTTTGCCTTTACCGCCACCCCAAAAGCCGCCACGCTGGAACTGTTCGGCACCGAGTACCCGGACGGCAGCCACCACCCCTTCCACATTTACAGTATGCGGCAGGCCATTGAGGAAGGGTTCATTCTGGATGTGCTGCAAAATTACATGACCTATTCCACCTGCTTTAAGATCGCCAAGACCATCCCGGACAACCCCGACCTGCCCGCCAGCCGGGCGGCAAAGCTCATCCGCAAGTACGAGGAGCTGCACCCCTACAACATCAGCCAGAAGGCAAAGATCATTGTAGAGACCTTCCGGGAGACCACCAGCCACAAGATCGGCGGGCGGGGCAAGATGATGGTGGTCACCTCTTCCCGGCTGGCGGCGGTGCGGTACTTCCACGAGGTCAAGCGCTACATTGCGGAGCAGGATTATGACGATGTGCAGATCTTAGCGGCGTTTTCCGGTGCCGTACCGGACGGCGGCGTGGAGTACACGGAGCAGTCCCTGAACGTCCGCGCCGACGGCAGCCACATTGCGGAGAGCCAGACCAAAAAGGAGTTTCACAACAACTTCAATGTGCTCATCGTGGCAGAAAAATACCAGACCGGTTTTGACGAACCGCTGCTCCACACCATGATCGTGGACAAAAAGCTGAAGGGCGTCAAGGCGGTTCAGACCCTCTCCCGTCTGAACCGTACCTGTCCCGGCAAAACCGACACCTTTGTGCTGGATTTTGTGAACAAGGCAGAGGACATCCGGGAGGCATTCCAGCCGTTTTATCAGGAAACCTTTCTGGAGCAGGAGGTCAACACCGACCTCATTTACAAGACCCAGAAGGAGCTGCGGAGCTTTGCCGTCTATTCCGATGCAGACGTAGAAGCCTTTGCCAAGGAGTATTTCCGTAGCACCAAGCAGGATAAAAACGCCGTGGGCCGCATGAGCAGCGTCTTGAAGCCGGTGGCAGACCGCTACAACCAGAAAACGCAGGCCGAGCGGTACCAGTTCCGCCGCCTGCTGCGCAGCCTTGTCAAGTGGTACGGCTACGTTTCACAGGTGGCGCGGATGTTCGATGAAGAGCTGCACAAGGAGAACGTATTCTGCGCTTACCTGCTCAAGCTGCTGCCGCCGGACGAGGTCTCTCCGCTGGACTTGGAGGGCAAATTGCAGCTGGAGTATTACAAGCTGCAAAAGACCTTTGCCGGTGCTATTGAGCTGGAACACGCAAAGGGCGTCTACGAGCCGGTCACCCAGAAAGGCGCTCTCGGCCACGACCCCAAGGAGCCGCTGGACGAGATCATTTTGAAGATCAACGAGAAGTTCAAGGGCGAGTTCACCAACACCGACCGGGTGCTGCTTACTGCCCTGCATGACCGTCTGCTGGCCGACCCGAAACTAGCAAAGCTGGCGCGCAGCTCCGACCCGCAGATCTTTACCGAGAGCATCTTCCCCAAGGCTTTTGATACTGCCGCACAGGACAGCTATCTTGAAGCGCAGGACACCTTCTCTTCCCTGTTTGAGGACACCAGCAAGTACAAGGCTATTATGTCAGCTCTGGCAGAGTGGCTGTATGGGGAATTCCGCAAGAAGTAAAACAGTTTTCCCTTTTTATTTGCTTAAAACAGCCTGCATCCACCGGATGCAGTTCAGGGGTTTGGGTGTTCCCAACAAGCATTTTGCAACGCAAATGGTGTTTGTATAGACAGACACATTGCTTGCAGATGCAGACGTTGTATATACGTCTGCCCTGCTTGCAACAACTATGAAGCCTCTCAATGCGCTTCCCAAATTTGAAAAACATTTTGCGATTGAGACTATCCGTTTTTAAGTTCAACTTGAAGTGGACGGTTATTTTTCTTCTTAGAAAATTTTCGTGTTTGCATCCGCAGCAAGCAGGGCAAGCCGGTACCAACTCGCAATTTTTGAATCAGATTTTACAAATCCGAATTCAAAAACGCTTGTTGGGCTTCTCCCAAACCCGACATTCAGCACAAAATTGCGCTGACCGTGCATCTTATCCTCTAAAGGCATTATGACCCACAAGGGGGCCGGTACCGTCCAGCCCTCTCTCTTTTTGCCAAAGTTTTCATCGCCTTTTCTTGCAACCCGCCGAAAGTGGCGTATTTTCAAATCTTTTTGTTGACACAGCTCGATTTTTGTGGTAGTCTATTCCAACAATTTAATATAACATATTTACTTAGAGTTCCAGCTCGGCTCCTGAAGGAGCCGGAGCAAGTTTTTGACTTTCTTATCGCTACATAACGAACCCGAACCAAGGCCATCCCGGAAGGGATGGTCAGGTTCAGGTTGTTGTGTGGCGATTTTTTATTGCCAAATCCAGCACCGCACCTTGAAAACCGCATGACCGTCTGCATGGGATACCCGGCGATGACCCTGAGA
>ERZ779888.2723-NODE-2723-length-13985-cov-3.527710_pt1 | contig 13985 bp, 5 predicted proteins | sample MGYA00511245_ERZ779888 | MGnify/ENA primary metagenome ERZ779888 (study PRJEB29588, sample SAMEA2155255) | human gut metagenome | biome: human gut; feature: human-associated habitat; material: faeces | place: Denmark | collected 2008/2010 ... | reverse complement strand
GAAATTACGCCCCAGTCATAGTAGCCTTCTGCCGTCCTTTTAAGATAGCTGCCTTCCCATAGATGTAAAACGTTCTGATACGTCTTATATCCGACGCGTCTATCTCCTGCAAGAATCAGTTCGGTATAGTCATGATTAAAGATTTCTCTTAGGTAGGCGATGCGCTCCTCGGTATCACGATGTAGCGTAAAGAAATCGCTTATCGCACTTTTGCTCGCCTTCAGATGCGGTGTGGTAAGCAGGATTGCCTGTATATCCGCATCTCTACCAAAAAACGGAAGCCTTGTGACTTCCGTTTTTCGGTCATAATATGCTACTTGTAAATCAGTTCTGTCTGCACGATCTCCGTGGCTCTTGCCTGGATATTGTTCATTTTCTGGACCCAGAGCATCATGTTTTCGTCCTTCAGTTTCTCGCTGACCTCCTCTGTTTGCATCATCTGCCGGATCAGCTGCTCTTGCATCTTGTGTGCCTGTCTGTCGATTTCCGAAAGGTGCTGTAATAGTTTGCAGTCCGTCAGAAGCTGAAAGTATATCATTTTTCGTTTCTCCCTTAGAAACTGCTGCCGCATTCTCCCGAAGCGCCCGATCTGCACCTGTCTCTGCTCCGGCATCGTGATGATTGGAATTTGATAATCCCCTTGCTGGCTGTAGCTGATTTCCTGTTTCATGTTCTGCGCCTCCTTTTTCCTCTTTTTTCTTAGTGTACGCGAAAAAATCGATTTGTTCAATTGTGCGATTTTCTTCTTTTTCCTCTTTTTGCAGCGCGCGAACGGTTTTTCCGATTTCCGTAAGTGCTATTTGCGAAAGGTCACTGACCATGCTACCGAGAATTTGAAGCGTTTCTTTTGTATTAAAATCACGTGCTAAGGTAAGAGAATCGGTCAGCGCCTCTGCCTCCTTTGTAAAGCCAAGCCTTCTTAAAATCAGATACCTGCTGCTTGCTGCGGCAGCTTCCGTAAGACAGAGACTGAGGTTTTCTTCATCCAAGATGGAAAGCCTGCTCGCCCCTTGCGTTTCTTTCAGCGCAGGCAGATAGTCCATGCGGTATGCTTCCGCTGCTGCCTGCATTGCCGCCTCTATGGTTTTCGGAAGGCTCTCGTTTTTCTCCTGTATATCAAATGCCGCCTCTAAGCTTTCGATGACTTCCGCTTCGTATGCGTCCTGATAGCTCCAAATCGGGACTTTTCTCGCATCCTTTCCTTCATGCGTATCGAAAAAATCAAAGTAGTAGCGGATTTTTTGCACCGTATCCGGTGCTTCATCAAAGACGGCAATGCCTTTGGCGCCGCGATTCACCCAGCGATGAAAGCCCTTGTTCCATTGCTCAATTGTAAGGACTGCGGTTGCGTCCGGGCGCTGTGCATAAAGAAGCACCTGCTCGTCAAAGCGCAGCTTGAAATTATATCCTGCACAGTCCAAAAAGCCTTTCCAGCGTTCCGTCTCTTCCGCAAGTGCTTGCAAGGTATCGCGATACAACGCATTGATTTGATAGTGTCTATCCCCCAAGCGTGTTCCTCCTTTCTTTCCGCTTTTGAAAAAGCAAGCAGCCCCATTCAGAAGCTGCCCTTCTCCCTTTTCTTTTTATTATGCACACTTTTGTCCCTCCTGCTTTTCTTCTGCGGCGTCCTCCTGCTTGCTTCGTAGGCTCAGCATTGACAGCAGCATACCCAAAAAGGCAAGCCCTAACAATGCAATCCATCTGCACAGGTCTGTTTGGTCTCCGGTCTTTGGCACTTCGTTTGGTTTGTCCGGTTTCTCCGGTTTATTTGGCTTCTCCGGTTTTTCCTTGATTTTTACCGTTTGTCCTTCGTCGTTAATATCGGTATGCTTTGCAATCAGTTTGCCCGCTGTCTTGGTCTTGGTATCATATTCGTAGCATTTCTCGAATACAACAAGCTTGCTGCCGTCCTTGATTGCGGCTGCATTGAACGTGAATGTCAGCTTGACGGTGCCGTCCTTCGTCTTTGGTGTGAAGGTCTTTTCAGCAGTGACTTTCTTGCCGCCTACTGTCAGAGCCTTTCCGGTCTCCTTGTTCATCAGCGTTCCCTTCATGATATAGGTCTTTCCGACTTCAAGATTGAAATAGGAAACGGTATCAACGATTGTCACCTTGCTTGCTGCCTCTATCTTCTTCTCGCCGTTCTTTCCGGCTGCGGTCGTTCTGATTTTAGGCTCTTTGTTCTTCTCATTGACCATATCGACCTTGGCTACCGTCTTGCCGTCTTTTCCGATTTCAACTGCATAGTATTCACCGTCGCATTTGTAGCCTGCCGGTGCTTTGGTTTCATGGTAGAAATATGTTCCTGCCTTGGTAAAGCGAATCAGTACCTTGCCGTACTCGCCTGTGACAAACTTCTCATTGAAATACGGCTTTTCATCGCGCACGATATTGCCGTTTTCGTCCTTGTGACTGCCGTAAATCTCAAACTCTGCGCCGGAAAGCGTCTGTCCGTTTTCCATATCGGACTTCGTGATCTCAAGGTAGTAGTCGTGACCGCCCGGTTCTCCCGGAGGCGTATCGTCCTTGTCGTTCTCGACTTCGATGATGTACGGGTCCTCTGCCTTGGCAATACGGAACTTGTGGTAGCCGACCTCTGCCTTGTAGCCTGCCGGTGCCTTGGTTTCCTGCCAAAAGTATACGCCGTAATCAAGGTCCATAGATGCTGTGCCGTCTGCGGCCGTCGTAAAGGTGCCAATGAGTTCGCCCGGCTCGCACTTCCAATCATCGTCATCTGTGAATTTCGCCTTGTAGATGCTAAACTCTGCGCCGGAAAGCGTGGTGTTATGGTTATCCTTATCGACCTTCTTAATCTTCACAAGCGGTACATGCTCGTTTTCGATTGCAAAGCCGTCCTCGTTATCCGAGTTAATCTTAATCATCATGCGGTCTGCAGAAGTGTCCTGTCTTGCAAGCGTCACGTTCTTTGCGAAGCGGTATGTGTCACTTGCCACATCATCGGTTGTCAAAACAGCATTATCTGCATCGTTAAAGCCGTTTGCAAGGATATTGTCAATCTCGCATTTCACGTTTCCGTACTTATCCATGCTGACGGTGACAGCCGCGCCTTTCGTGGTCTTAAACCGTACAGTATCTTTCGTATGCAGCACAATTTCGCCGCTTGCGTCGAGGTTTTCTGTAACGGTCGTCTTGCCGCTGGTTCTCTCAAACTGCGCCGGAATGATATTTGCCGCAAGGCTGTCTGTGACCTTTAATGCCGCACTGTGGTTAAAAATCTGATAGCCGTTTGGTGTGAGGTTGCCCTTTTCGACGTTAATTGTCTCGTAGCCAAGTTCCGGCTTGGCAGGGTCCTTGAGTTCTTCCTTGGTGGTCACAGTCTTTGACGCTGCGTGTGTGATCGTAACATCGGCGATAACGTCTGTCTTATCACTGCCTGCGCCTGTGAGCGTGAAGTGTCTTTGGTAATCGTTTAAGTCCTCGCCCATGATGCGTTTCCAAATTTCTTCGTACTCTGCATGGTAGCCGGTATAGCTGACCGTTGGGATAAACTTCTTTTCGGTTCCGTCTAGGATATAGCTGTAGGTGTTATCTTCTGTTTCCACATGCAGGACTTTGCCGTTTGGCAACGTGATATCTGCAGCTTTTCCTTTGACGGTATCAACCTCGATTTCGGTAAAGTCCTTATCCACGTCGATTCTGACATAGCCGTTGTTATCTGCCGGTGTGATATTCCCCTGCCCATCTGTCTTTTCCGCGTATGGATAGCCCTCATCAAGCACATAAACTCTGCCATCGATCGTGATGCTTGGCATTGGGAATCGGGATTCCACAGTAATGTAGGTTCTCACCTTGCCCTCTCCGGTCTGTACGAGTCTGCCTGTGATGCCGTCCTCGGTGAATGCAAAGGCTTCTTTCGCGGAATAGTCGCCGTCGTCCTCTCTGATAAAGAACGGATAGACCGCATCGCTAAGGATATGCGTGGTCGGTGTTTCGATTTCCTTGAAATAGTACTTGCCCTCCGGAAGCTTCGCAGAAACGAGTGCTTTACCGAGGTTTTCCTTGGTGAAGGTCACCGTATCAATGAGGGTATCTTTCTTCACCTTTTTCTTCGTGACTTTGAGAAGTCCTGTCGCATTTGCCTCGATGTCCTCGCCTGTATAAAGCCCGAAAACGACCTTCTCGCCCGCGTTTGGCTCTGCAAAGGTATCGGACTGGAATGCTTTCTCTAATACCTTGGAAATGTCAATTTCGACGCTGAAATAGTCGTTCTTGAACTTCGCACTGCCCCAGATCAGCGGCGTGAACTGATCCTTGTAGGATAAGGTTACAAGTTTATCCTCGCCGTTATTTTTATAGTTGTCATCTGATTCTAATTCTCTGACGATGTACTCACCCAGCGGCAGCAGCTTGGAGACAGCTTTGCCGTTTGCATCTGTGGTGATTTTTTCAATCAGCGTCGAGGTTGTATAGCGGTTGGTCTTATAGACATTGTACAGGTCCAGTACGCCCACGCCGTTTCCGGCTGCGGTGTCTGCGCAGTAAATATCCATCGTGTAACCGTCCGCAAAGCGAAGTCTAAGTGCCTGCGCCTCGGTCTGATTTGTGGTGATTTCGATTGTGTAATACGCTTCCTCGCCTGCGACGGTCGAGTAATGCGCCTTTGCGATAACGAGCATGCCGTTTGCAAGCCCTGTGTTCTGATTGAACTCTGCCTGCGGGTTTTCCGGTGTTAAGGTGTCATACCAATTCAGATTTTTCAGCTCTTCTTTGCCGTTTGCATCGGTCTTTACATAGTTGATGCTCGGTACGATTTCCTTGTAGCCATGATCGACTGCAGACTGCGGCAGGGTGATCGTGGTCTTGCATACGCCGCCGCGATAAAACATTTCTGCCCTTGCGCCGTCGCCCCACTTAAAGTAAATCGGTGCGCTGATCGGAATGGTGCGGAAGGTCGCCATATCGCCGGTTACTTCCTGCTCGTAGCCAAGTCCCACGTCGATTTGCTCTTGAATACCAAGGCTTTGCTTTGTGATATTCGTTGTCGCAACGCCAGTATCTTGGTCAACGCTTGCTGCGATTGCAAAGCCGTCCCACTGCGCGGTAAATCCGTTTGTATCTTCCGGTTCCTGCGTGTATTTGATTTCGTAAACCTGTACGACTGCTTTCTTGAAGTTTCCGGCTGCATCGCAGTTTTGCCATGCGGTCAGGTCTGAAAGCAGTACGCTTCTTACGATTTCGCCTGTGCCTGCATCGGTGGTTTCAATCATAATGTAGTGCGGATCGTCCTGCGCGTCTCCTGTGAACGGTACGAGGTTCCAGCCGTCCGGAATCGTGTACTCCACGTTCTCATTGCCGTTTTGGTCGGCATTTACAAGCTGGTATGCACCGTTAAGGGTCTTGAACGCGCCGCCTGCATAGTAGCCGATTGCCGCAAGTCTTTCCTCGCCGCTGTCATTCATGCGAACGAAAGCTGTGCCGCCGAGTTTTCCCGGTGTGATAAATACGCAGTCGTTATTCCACTCAAACATCGTTCTGGTTGCTTTGTCCTCGACGTCCTTGTAGGTCGGCGGGGTGTCTCCCGGACCGTCGTAGTTTCCGTCACCGTCCGCGTCTACGCCCGGTGTTTCGATTTCCTGATGCGTACCAATGACACGTTCCTCTTTTACAAGGTCTTTGTTCGTCAGCTTATACGCTACATACTGCTTCACAAGGTATCTGTCCGGGCAGTACTTGCCGAAGTCCACAGCTTCATCGTTGCCGAAGATAAATTGATCGTCCTTGTAGCTTGTGCCGTCAGCGTAGACCTCTTCCTTGCCGTCTGCTTCAAACGTATAGACACGTTCATCAACAGAGAGCGAAGATTTACGCGACCAGTCCATTTCGTCTGCATCAATAAAGGAGGTGATCGGGTCTAAGATATTGTTTCCGACAGAGCCTGTCATTTTGGTGGTCGGAATGTCTGCCGTAAAGCCTGCCTTGACCGAGGTGGTCTTGGTGACATTGACCTTCGTAACGTTCCTGCCGTTTGCTTGGTTCTGCAAGATCACTTCCACGTCCCAACGGTAGTTGTACAGCTCGTCGCTGGTTTCGTAGGCATATAAGTAGGTCGTGTCCTTCTGCTCTGGGGAAAGATACAGCGTCCGCTTGACATTCCCCTCGCTTGCCGCACGCTCTAGCATGTACCAAAGCTGCGCCCCTGTATCATGCTCATACGAGCCTGTTTCGTAGTTTGCCGCGTTATATGACTTCGGATTGATAAGCTTTCCGACAAAGGCTTTGACTGCCTCTACCACATTCGATAAATGGGTTGATTTCTCCTTTGGAATGATGATTTCCTCGTCTGTTTTGCTGTCAAAGGTCTTAGGTCCCTCGCTGCCGTCGTTGAGTGTCTCGTCCTTTGCCGCAAACACGCCAAAGACAGCATCTTTGATGTAGGACACCATTTCAAATACCGGCTCGAAAATGGTCTTGCCGTCCTTTTCGACTTTGTTAAAACCAACAAGGGCTTCTCCCTCTTTGGTGATTTCAATTTTCGCCTTGACGCTGTTATTGATCACGCCTGCGACTTTGTAATACTTGATATACGGATATTTTGTCTTGTCATAGGTCGGGTCGTTATCACTGGTTGTGCCGTCGTATTCGACCTTCTGAAAGAAATATCCGTCCACATGGTCGTCCTGCTTGGTGACATCAAACGTATAGATGTTCGTAACCATGTCGGATAGCTTCTCAAACGAATACTTGTCCTTGTCCTGATACTTCACCTTATTGCCGTCTGCGTCGTAGATACCAAACTGCGCAACCGTCGCGCCGTAGCCATGCTGATTGTAGTCTACGGTGAGCTGTCCTTCTGCGATATAGCCGAAGTTGTGGTTCTTTGCCACGCCATCTGCGCCGTACTCGCCCACATAGTAGCCGTCCGGCAGCAGCCATTCCAGAATTTCGTACTTGCCATACGGCAGCTCATACGGAATGATGCTCTCGCCGTTTTCGTCAAGTTCAAAGGTATAGTTCTTGCTCTTAGAATCAATCTGCTCTGCGTTCGGCAGGAAACGGTTGTAGATGCCCTTGACCTCGGTACCGCTGTCGCCGTAGCGTTTTTGGTTCTCTTCATCGGTATAGTCCGGATTGCCCTTGTATCGGATAAAGACTTTGGTTCCTTTGAGCGGAATGTTCTTTCCTGTTTCGGAATCCACCTTGACTAGCTTAATCTTGTTCGTCTTGATTTTATCGCGGATATTGCCGTCATAGCGGTTGTTCCAGTAGTCTCCGGTGCCATTTGCTGCGCCGCCGATTGCGTTCGTGCCGACCTTGTTATATCCATCGAATAAGCCTGTCTCATTGACCTTGCCGCCGTTGTTTCCGTTATGCTCTCCCACATCAACAAAGGCATGCTCAAGTACATACATCGGATCGTCTGCACTCGTTTCTGTGACCTCATAGCGTCCATACGGCAGATCTCTGATGATGAGAACGCCGTTTGTGCCGACCTTGATCGGGTGATCGGGGTCTACCACATAGCCGCCTGCATCACGCGAGACTGTGTACTCAAAGGTGCCGCCGGATAAGACCTTTGGCGTGCCGCTGACTAAATGCACATACGGGCTGCCCTCTAAGCCGCCGGAAACGAGTTTGACCGTCCAAAGTGATTTCTGCGAGATATTGAGGTCTGCGCCGCCCATCGCCGAATCCTTAAACGGATCTTCCTTCTCATTGGACTTGATCAGCTGAAGGTCGCCTCTAAAGTTATCTTCGATATAGATCTCGTTGTCATATTCCAAGGTGTTGTCTTGGCACAGTGCATCGTCCCATGGCTCGGTTGTGGTTCCGATTGTGTATGCGCCGCCGTCGCCCCTTGTCGTACTGAAGTCTACCTTGTACTGCACCGGCGTCCATGGTAGAGAGTCGCAGCCTAACGCATGACTACAGGTATCGTGGGATTCCGCGTAGAAATGGTAGGTGTATTCTCTTGAGCCTGCGTACTTGTCCGGGTCGATATATCTGCCGTTCGGTCTGTGCTCTGTCACGCGGTAATTCACCGTTACGTCCCACACCTTGTTTGTCGGTGTTTTCGGTGTTTCATGCTGATAGCCAACAAGCTTCGGCGGATCGCCCGCGAAAATCGGGTGCGTACAGCTTGTGCGTTCGCCCCATGCGTTTAAGTGCTGATTGATTGCTGCGGTGTCCGGAAACGGCTGGTCTAAGAACTCCTGCGCGTGTCCGTATTCGTCAAGCGTGATTGTCTGAATCGTTTCCCATGCGCCGCCTGCAATCTGTCTTTCCAGTGTATATGTCGCATTCAGGTGCGCATCGCCCATCGGTGTGTGCTGGTCGTTATCCCAGCCGCCGTTTTTGTCGATTTTCTCAAACGGAATCTTTAAGGTCGGGAAGAACTCGACTTCCGGCGGTACGCAGTATTCTGCTTGCGGCTCTGGCTGCGGTTCCTCGGTCAGCTTCAGATAGCCGACAACAGGGTCCTCAAGTCCGGAGATCATGCCCTGCGTATGCGCTTCGGACGTTGCGTGTTCCCAGAAATACAGCTGATACAGGTTCTTATCTTCCTTAAATTTCTGTTCTGCACGTTTGGCTGCCGCGCCGTTATGCTTGACCATCAGCGTCTTATTTAAGGCTTCTGCACTGTTTACGGTGACGATGTATTTCTTCTGCCCCTTGTCGTACTTGATTTCAGCAACGCTCTTGTCGATTTTCTTCTCTTCGCCTTTCTTGGTCTCTTCTGCAAGGTAAACCTCGCCGCCGTAGCTTCCTGCAGGAACCTCCGCAGTGACCGGATAGTTTTCGATTTTACCAAGTCCAATCGGTGTCGGCTTGCTCTTCTTATCGCTTGCGATACTCTTATCAAACTTCTCGTATTTCTTGATTTCCTTTTCCATGAAGCGATAGATGGACTTGGCATCTTCATCGAGACAGTTATAGAAGTGCTTTGCAGGAATCGCTTTGGTTCTCGGACCGTAGCGGTAGGACTGGTAGTACAGTCCGTTGGCTTTGAGCGTAAAGTTCTTGTCGGTACGCATCAGCTGTCCGCACTCCCAGATCAGAGCCTGCGATGCCGCAATCCATGCGTTCATATTGCCGCTGCCCTTATATCCGAGGTCTTTCAGCTCGCTAAAGGTAGAGCCTGTGACCGGTGCGAACATCATGACCTTTTGCATGTTGCGAAGTGACTGCCGGTAATATTCGTTAAAAACATACCCATAGTATGACTGTCCTAGCGTTCTTGCCGCCAGCTTGTCCGAACGCTGTGCCACGCCATGCTCGACGCAGTAGACGAGAACATCTTTGCTCTTGGTCGCGATCTCAAACTTATGGATCGGTTCCCCTTCGCCGCTTTCGATACAAACGCCGTCGTCCATGTACGCTTGGGTTCTATCCATTTTTGAGTTGTATCTTACAACCTTGATTTCTACCGCCTTGCCGGACAGTTTATTTCCGGTCGGCGACTGCTTTAGTGTGCCGGAATAGCTTGCCGCGTAAGCTGTGCCGCTATCCCCCAAGATGCTTGCAAATGGCATGTAGGTCACAATGACTGCCAGCGCAAGAAACATACTTAAAATTTTGTGAGTGAATCTCTTACCCATAGAATTGTGTTCCCCTTTCTTCTATTCTTCGGTAAAGTAAAGAGGCTTTTCGTGTGCCTCTTCAAGCTAAGGTTTAACGGATTGTTAGTTGGTTTTTCACGCGGTCTGCCGCGAATCCTTTGTTTCAGATTTATTGCTTTTCTGTATCTCATATCGTTTTCCTCGCTTTCTTGTCTTGTTTTTTTGCAAGTAAAAAGCACTATGGTTTTTCATAGTGCTTTGCGTATTGTGCTTGTCCTGTGTAGTTTAATAGAGAATCCAAACCAAATAGTAAATATCGGTATCTTCCTGCTCTCTGCCGAGACCCTGCGGTGAACCCTCACGCATTTTTCTGATAAACATGTATGCGTTCTCGTTGCCGCCGCCTGCACAGATATCTTCAATGTATTCTTCATAAACTTTCGTTAAGTAGTTAATGACAGACTTTGGGCTTGCATACTTCGAGAAGTATGCACACTGCGAACCAACGATGTAGTAGCTTCCACCCTCTGGTGCGTAGCCCGGATATGCGCCGAGTGCTTCGTCCCATGCACCCTCACGCTTATCCTGCACATCAAAGTTCGGATAATGTACCTTTGCCCATGCCTTTACATTTTCCTGTACGGATTCATAGATGTAGTCGATGTTCTCTGCTGTGATTTTCTCCTTAGCAGTCTGTTCCTTAGACCACTTGCCGTAGACTTTCTTACCATTGACCATCTTATATGCTCTGACTCTGAACTTGTAGATAGTGTCGTCGTCGTGAATAGCAACTTCCGCACGCGTCTTGGACGCGAATTTCTTCATATACTGGCTTACAGTATATTTCTTCATGTTGCCATTTTCATCGAGCCTCCAAATATATCCTTTCTTTGGCGGGATTTTAGCGTTACGCTTCAGTTCAGCCTTTGCGTCCTTCAGCTTTGTTTCATAGTTGGTAAAATAGAATCTTCCTGTTTCATAAGTGCTGTCATTTTTGAAGTAGACATATTTCTTCCAACCACTCCACTTGCCGTCACGCTTGTAGTTGATTTGCTGCTCGTAGCCTGCCGCCCCCTTTACTGCAGACCACTCAATAGCAAAACAATTTGTGGCTTGAGGACTTTCTTCATATATGGAGTTAGCCCCCACGCCGTTAGAAAAGCCACAATCCATATACGTTATCTCCGGCGTACCGACCACCACTTTCTTCGTAGCCGTTGCCGCAGACGCAAAACTAAACGATGTACATACCACCGTCAAAGCCAATACCAGTGTCAGGGCTTTGCTAAATCTCTTTCTCATATCCTTACCTTTCCTTTCGTATCTGCCCTCGTTACAGCCGCTATTTTCGTTTCGGCAAGGGCTTTTTTCGTTAAAATCGGTTTCTTTTTTGAAAATATGCTTGTTTTTTGCTTGTCCGAGGGGATTTCCTCGTTGACAAACCATGCGAGTAAGTGTTATCATATAGCCAAGAGGAAACCGTTGAAAACGGTTAACCACAGTTTGAGCTAATAAATAGCCGCCACGGGTTCACAAGTTGGGCGGCTATTTATTTTCTCATCATTTGTAGAATCTGAATGACAATTAACGTAAACGTTAAGAGTATCATCATTTCCTCATATGTAGAGATAATACCACCACCTTTACTGTGCGATTCGGATTTTACACCGTAACTGCAGAAATATCGGATAGTGGCTAACCGCTTTCACTTCGTCCTCTTGACATATATGTATCTAAACCGCTGTTGCGGCATAGATGCTTGTCTTGTTCTTGATTATACCATGTAGCGAAAGAAAAGAGAAATGTATTTTTTCAGCGTGTGGCATTTTTCTATCATCAGCTTCACCTTCACAGCCTACTGCTCGTCCTTTTCACAGATACCAGCTTTCAAGCACACTGCGATGCATATTGCTGTCCTTTACCTGCTATGGCGCTCTCCAGTATTTCCTTTTAATCGTTTCTTCATGCTGAAGATGAAACTGTGCTTTTCCCCTATATCCCCAAGACTTTGTCAAAAAGCCTTCCGAAGAAGGAAATTTTTCTTTTCGGTAGGCTAAGTTTTATAAAAGTCTTAGTCTTAGAGGAATGATTTTATGCGTTTTATCTTGCCTCCTCTCTGTGCGCTTTCTCCTGCTGCCTTTCCCTTGCTTTTGCGTAATACTCCAGTGCTTTGAGGATATATGCCTCCCGCCCGCCAATCGGCACGCTCTTTGGAATGTATTTTGAAACTTTATCCGCGTGCAATGTGATTTTCTCCTTTTGGTTTGGCTTTTCCTCTTGCATGACTGACAGAATGGAATCCTGCGAAAGATTCCCACTTTCGAGCAGTTTTCGCATTTTCTTGGTCTGTGCGTGGGACGGTGAACAGTCCTCTTGTTCCATAACATCGAAAACCTCTCGCTGTAAATCTTCTGGAATGTATGAAAGTTCAACTGCTGGCGTCATTGCCATTTTCCCCTCATCGATGCGCTGCAAGAGTTCTGGGATAAGGTAGGTTAAGCGGATATATCTTCGCACTTGGTCTTGGCTCTCTCCGACTTCATCGGCTAATATTTCTCTTGATGTCTTTCCGCTTAACTTCTGTGCAACTTGCACAGAAGTTAAATCGGTTCGTTTTCCTTGCCGTTTCATTGCTTCCAGTTTCATCTTATATGCAAAGGCTTTCTCACTTGGCAGTAAGTTTTCACGCTGTAAATTAGAATCGACCATTACAATCGTCGATTCATCGTCGGTCAAATTCCGCACGATACAAGGGATGGTTTCGTTTCCCGCGAGGTCGCTTGCAAATTTTCGTCTGTGACCGGAAATCATTTCGTACCCGCCACCATCTTTCGGACGCACAAGCGCAGGGATTAGCACGCCGTTTTGCTTGATGCTTTCCACCAGCTTTTCCATTTCGCTGTCCATCTTCACATGAAATGGATGGTTTGGAAACTCACTGATTTCCGATAGGGATATTTCCAGTATTTTTTCTCTGCTATCTTCTTCGCGCTGCTCTTGCGCACTGAATAAATCATCGAGCGAGGCAAGATTCATCGCGAGTTCTTTCTTTTTCGCCATGACTGACCTCCTTTGCTAATTTTTCGTATGCCTTGCACACAGGACTTTTCGCATCATATTCAAAAATGCTTTCTCCTCGCGATGGTGATTCTGCGGTTGATACAGCGACCGGAATCTCCGTCTGAAACAGCTTGATTTTACTGCTATAGGTACTCTTTATCACATTTCGCACTTCTTTTGCCAGATTTGTGCGTCCGTCTACTAATGTCAGCAAGATTCCACTGATTCGCAAAGCCGGGTTGGTATTTCGCTGCACCCTGCTGATCGTTTTTAGCAGCTGCGTCATGCCTTTTGCCGGAAGATACTGTGCCTGCACCGGAATGATGACCTTGTCTGCCGCTGTAAGCGCGTTAATCGTTAGCATTCCAAGTGATGGCATACAGTCAATAATGACATAATCGTAGTATTCTTTTACCTTATCGAGATAAATGTGCAAAATTCTTTCCCTGCTCATCGCATTGACTAAACTTACCTCCATTGCCGATAAATCTAAATTGGACGGCACAAGGTCAACACCTTCTTTTTGATGTAGGATTCCCGCCCCTGCCGTCATTGGCTCATCACGAATTACCTTCTGCATAAGGTCTGCCAATGTGACTTCAAGATTATCGCCATCAAAGTAGCCTAAATAGGTTGTCAAATCTCCCTGCGGGTCAGCATCGATTAGGAGTACCTTTTTCCCCTCTTTTGCCAAACCCACCCCCAAGTTGACTGCGGTTGTCGTTTTCCCGACGCCACCTTTTTGATTGCAAATGGCAATCACTTCTGTTTTCTTCAATTTTCTCACCTCGTTTTCCTTACTCCATATAACTCCTGCAAATTTCCTTGCCACACTGTATAAACGCTTCGACAAACATCTTTTGCCGTTCTACTGTATTGGTAATGACGGCAATCATTTCTGTCTCTTCGCCATAATTAAAAAGTCGTAAAATTACATACACCATTTCCAAAGTAAGCTCCAACATACCCTTCTTCGTCCATTCTTCCATTTGTGAAAAAATATAAAAGAATTGTCTTGCTGCGTTCTCGTCAGCATCCTCTAAAATGCTGTCTGCCATTTCATCTGCCATACTTCTGATGACCTTATCAGGCCTTGCCTCATTTTCTCCTGTTTGAATTTTGATTTTCTGCATCATTGCTTCGATTGTTTCACAATTTTGGTTACGCATGTTTTTTCCTCACTTTCATTTTTTCGCATAAAAAAACGGAGATATGACTCTCCGCGTGCATTATAAGCTTGTTATTTTTTTAGTAACTTCGATTCCTTTGGCATGCATTCACCATAGCAAAAAAACGGCATTTACCCCCTTAAAACACACCAAAATCTCCTTAACATGTCCTTTTTTGCATGCTTTCTCCGCCTTTTTGAAAATCCATGGCAGCCTTGAAACGCCTTGTTTTCAAGCA
>ERZ779888.2722-NODE-2722-length-13993-cov-5.125341_pt1 | contig 13993 bp, 10 predicted proteins | sample MGYA00511245_ERZ779888 | MGnify/ENA primary metagenome ERZ779888 (study PRJEB29588, sample SAMEA2155255) | human gut metagenome | biome: human gut; feature: human-associated habitat; material: faeces | place: Denmark | collected 2008/2010 ... | reverse complement strand
AGGGCCGTTTCCACGGAGTCCTGCACGACGCCGATGATGAAGCCGACGCCGACGACCTGCATGGCGATGTCGTTCGAGATGCCGAACAGCGAGCAGGCCATCGGGATGAGCAGCAGCGAGCCGCCTGCCACGCCGGACGCGCCGCATGCGCCGAGCGCTGAGACCACGGACAGCAGGATGGCCGCCGGCAGGGAGATCTGGATGCCGAGCGTGTTGGCGGCAGCCATGGCCATGATGGTGATGGTGATGGCCGCGCCGTTCATGTTGATGGTGGCGCCCAGCGGAATGGACACGGAGTACATGTCCTTGTCAAGCCCGAGCTTCTCGCACAGCTGCATGTTGACGGGGATGTTCGCAGCGGAGGAGCGGGTGAAGAACGCGGTCAGACCGGATTCCTTGAAGCAGCGGTAGACCAGCGGGTACGGGTTGCGGCGCAGGAAGATGAAGATGACGAGCGGGCCGAACACGAGCACCATGAGCAGCATGGTGCCGACGAGCAGGAGCAGCAGGCTGCCGTACTTGGTGAATGCGGACAGGCCGTTGTCGGCCACGTTGGTGAACACGAGGCCCATGATGCCGAACGGGGCGAGGTTGATGACCCAGCGGATCACCTGGGACACGGCGTCGGCCACGTTGGCCATGAACGCTTTGGAGCTTTCGTTGGCGATGGACTTCATGGCGAGTCCGAACAGGCAGGCCCACATCAGGATGCAGATGTAGTTGCCATCGATGATGGCCTGGATCGGATTGGCCACGATGTTGGTCAGCAGCGTCTGGATGACTTCGGAAAGGCCTTGCGGCACCACGTCGGCTTTGGCGGCCTTGCCCAAGGATAGGGTCTGCGGGAATAGACGGGAGGTCAGCACGGCCACGACCGCTGCCAGGAACGTGGTGAACAGGTACAGGAACAGCACGGTGCCGAAACGGCGGTCGAGTTTCGACGTGCCCTGCGCAAGGGCGCTGGCCACCAGTACGAACACCAGAATCGGTGCCGCGGCCTTCAACGCGGCCACGAACAGGGTGCCGAATTCGCCGATCCAGGTCACGTGGGGCATGGTCAATGCCAGCACGGTGCCGATGATCAGGCCGACGATGATACGGACGATCAGCGATGCGCCGTTGTAGATGTCGGCGACGCCGCGGACGGCTTTCGAGATTTTACCCATGGTTCTCTCTTACTCTCGTGATGCCGGAAACGCTCCGGCAAGTCAACAGAACGCCATGATAATCGGGCGTGTCGGGCGAGATAGGGGAATGTCCAAAATCGTGGGTTTCTATAAGCCCGCGCCCAACGGCACGTGCGATACGAATCGACGTGGCTCGCCGTTGAGCGGGTCATCGAATCGCAGTTCGCGCGCCACCAATTCCAAGGGTTGCGAGAAGTCGTCGTACGCGCGCTGCACGATGTCCGGGTAGAAATCGTCGCCCAATATCGCCAGTCCGAGCGAATTCATATGCACGCGCAACTGGTGCGTCTTGCCGGTTTTCGGATGCAGCGTGTAATTCACGTACGGTCTGCCGGCAACGAAGCGGATGCCGCTTCCCCGTTCGATCAGCGTTTCCGCGTTGGGCACGTCGGCGCTTTCGTACGCCTGCAATCGTCCGCGATCCTTGTTGATATGCGACCTGCGTACCAGCGGAAACGGCAGGTGCCGGTCGATGCGCACCGCCGTTCCATATCGCGGCCGCTGCGTCGGGGCGAGCGGTGCCAGGCATTCGTAGGTTTTGACGGTTTTGCGATTTTGGAACAGCATCTGGTACGCGCCTCGCGCAGACGGATTACGTACGAACACGACGACGCCTGCGGTCAGTCGGTCCAAACGGTGCGCCGGCGTGATGTTCGGCTCGTCGTACCGCTCGCACAACCGGACCAGCGCGGTTTCGCGATACCACATGCCGCGTGGCGTGGTGGCGAGGAAATGCGGCTTGTCGATGACGATGATGTTCTCGTCCTCGTACAGAACCTCATATTCGAAGGGAATATGAGGTTCCTCGAGCACGTAACGGTGCCTGCGTTCGTCACTCAACGGTGACGGACTTGGCGAGATTGCGCGGCTTGTCCACGTCGTAGTTCTTAAGCTTGGCCATATCCATGGCGAACAGCTGCAGCGGCACCACGTCCACCAGCGGGCTCATCAGCGTCGGGCATGCGGGACGCCAGAAGACCACGTCGGCGTAACGTTCCACGTCCGGATCGTGTTCCTCGGCCACGGCGATGATGTAGGCGCCACGGGCCTTGACCTCTTCGATGCCGGAGATGACTTTGGAGTGCAGCACGTTGCGGCCGCGCGCCGGCGGCACGATGAATACGACCGGTTCGCCTTCGTCCACCAAAGCGATCGGACCATGTTTCAGTTCGCCCGCGGCGAAGCCTTCGGTGAACGTGTAGGCGATTTCCTTGAGCTTCAACGCGCCTTCCATGGCCACCGGATAGCCCACATGGCGGCCGAGGAACAGGAACGATTTCGCATCCACCATCTGTTCGGCGGCTTCCTGCACGATCTTGGTCTGGGTGTCGAGAATCCACTGGATCTTGCGGGGCATGTCCTTCAGAGATTCCAAAGTCTGGGCGATTTCGTCTCGATACATGGCACCCTTGACTTGGGCCAGATACAGGCCGAGCACGTATGCGGCGGTGATCTGCGCCACGAACGCCTTGGTGGAGGCGACCGCCACTTCCGGACCGGCGTGGGTGTAGAGCACCGCGTCGGATTCGCGTGGGATGGATGCGCCCTGCGTGTTGCAGATGGCCAATACCTTGGAGCCCTGTTCACGCGCGTGGCGCAACGCCATCAGCGTGTCCATGGTCTCGCCGGACTGCGAAATGGCCACCACCAACGTTCGGGGGGTGAGGATCGGGTCACGGTAGCGGAATTCGTGGGCGAGTTCCACTTCTACCGGAATGCGCACCCAATGCTCGATGGCGTATTTGGCCACCATGCCCGCATACGCGGCCGTGCCGCAGGCGATGACGATGATCTTATCGATGGCTTTGAAATCATGCTCGTCGATGCGCACCTCATCGAGGTTGATGTTGCCGTTCTCGTCGAGACGCCCCAGCAGAGTGCGCTGCACGGCGGCCGGATCCTCATGGATCTCCTTGTCCATGAAGGAGTCCCAACCGCCCTTTTCGGCGGCGGACGCATCCCAGTCCACGGTGTAGGTCTTCGGATCGGGCACGATGTTGCCCATGAAGTCGGAGACGACGACCTTGTCTGCGGACACCATCACGGCCTGGTCCTGGTCGATTTCCATGGCGCGCTTGGTGTAGGCCACGAACGCGGCCACGTCGGAGCCGAGGAAGTTCTCGCCTTCGCCAAGACCGACCACCAGCGGCGAATCGTGACGGGCGCCGACCACGATGTCCGGCTGGCGCACATCGGTGGCGAGGATGGTGAACGCGCCTTCCAGCATGCGTGCGAGACGGCGGACGGCCTTGAACAGGTCAGGCTTGCCGGTCTCTTCGATGATCTTGTCGCTGATCTTGCCCAGCAGCTTCGCCGCGACCTCCGTATCGGTTTCGGAAACGAAATGGTAGCCTTCCGTCTGCAGGTCGAGACGCAGCTGGGACGCGTTTTCGATGATGCCGTTGTGGATGATGGCCACTTTGCCGTCACGCGAGGTGTGCGGATGCGCGTTGGTGTCGTTCGGCACGCCGTTGGTGGCCCAACGGGTGTGGCCGATGCCCACGGTGGCTTCCGGCATCGGATCGCGTTCGATGTCCTGCACCAGGTTGGCGAGACGGCCGGCCTTCTTACGCACCGCCACATGGTCCATGCCGGGCGCGGTCAACGCCACGCCGGCCGAATCATATCCACGGTATTCCAATCGCTGAAGACCCTGGAGGCAGACCTCCAAGGGTTTGCCGCACGCGGTCCGAACATTTCCTGCATATCCTACGATTCCACACATAGCTCCTTAGCCTATCGGGTAAGGATGTCAATCATGAAACCAAGCCGCGCGTCCTTACAAATCTTTGCCATATATGCGAAATCCCACTCCCCTAGGGAAATTGTGCGAACCAGTGGCACACGCAACGCGCCCATCGTCGGCAGCAAAAAGAAAACCCAACCCACCGGACGTCTGCGGACGCTTGACGTCAGTGGATTGGGAATTTACGGCAGTACGACAGCCTTACTTGCTACAGGACGTGCTGCAAGAAGTCCTTAAACCTCGACTCCTTCGGATGGTCGATGATCTCCGGTCCGCCCTGTTCGACGACCACGCCACCGTCCATGAAGACGATCTGGTCGGCGACCTCGCGCGCGAAGCCGATCTCATGGGTGACGACCACCATGGTCATGCCTTCCTTGGCGAGGTCGAGCATGACGTTGAGCACTTCGCCGACGAGTTCCGGATCGAGCGCGGATGTCGGTTCGTCGAACAGCATGATCTCCGGCTTCATGGCAAGCGCGCGGGCGATGGCCACGCGCTGCTGCTGGCCGCCGGACAGCTGTGCCGGATAGTAGTCGAGACGCTCCCCCATGCCGACGCGGTTCAGCTCCTGAATGGCGAGTTCGCGGGCTTCCTTCTTGTCCATGTGCTTGACGTGGACCGGAGCCTCCATGACGTTTTCAAGAGCCGTCATGTGCGGGAACAGGTTGAAGCGCTGGAACACCATGCCGAGTTTGGAACGCTGTTCGGCCACTTCCTTGTCGTTCAGGGTCTGCAGCACACGTTCGCCGCCCTTGTCGACGTACTTGTAGCCGATCATTTCGCCGTCGACGTCGATTTCGCCGCCGGTCAGGGTTTCCAGCTGGTTGATCAGACGCAGGAACGTGGATTTGCCGGAACCGGACGGTCCGAGAATCACGGTGACGGTGCCGGGCATGACGGTCATGTCGATGCCTTTGAGCACGTGCAGGTTGCCGAAGGCCTTGTGCACCTGGGTCGCCTTGACGGCGGGAACGATTTCGTTGGTTGTGATTTCGCTCATGGTCATTCCCCTCACGCGGTCATTCCCGCGAACGTGGCTTCGTTCTGCTTGTCGACGTCATCCTTGGGTTCGCCGAAGGTCTTGCCCGGCAGCGGCGTGCGCTTGCCGCGGGCTCCGGCGGGACGGGCGTCGAAGCCCTTGCCGAAGTGCTTTTCAAGTCGCGACTGGATGACCATCAGGATGGAGGTGATGACCAGATACCAGATGCACGCCACGATCAGCAGCGGAATCGGCTTGTACAGACGGGTCGCGATCGCCGTGGTGGCGAACTGCAGTTCCAGCGTGAACGGCACGGCGTTGACAAGCGACGTGGTCTTCAGCATGCCGATGAACTCGTTGCCGGTCGGCGGGATGATGATGCGCATGGCCTGCGGCAGCACGATGCGACGCATGATGAGCGTGCGCTTCATGCCGAGGGCCTTTGCGGCTTCCGTCTGCCCCGGATCGACGGCCTCGAGGCCGGCGCGCACGATTTCGGCCAGGTAGGCGGCTTCGTTCAGGGCCAAGCCCAGCCATGCGGCGTTGAACGCGGTGATGACAGACTGGGAGTCAATGCTCCAGAATTCGATTGAGGTGAACGGGATGCCCACGCCGATACGTGGCACCAGCACCGCGAACAGACCCCAGAAGACCAGCTGCGTGTACACAGGGGTTCCACGGAAGAACCAGATGTAGAACCAGCTCACGCCGCGCAGCACCGGGTTGATGGATTTGCGCATGACCGCCAGAATGACCGCCAGAATGATGGCGATGACCATCGAGATGACGGTCAGCAGCAGCGTGTACTTGATGCCTTCCAGTACGTTCTCGTTGAACAGGTATTTCCAGACCACATTCCATTCGAAACGCGGATTGGTGACCAAAGCCTGCACCAGCATCGCGGCGAAGAGCGCGACGATGATGGCCGCCACGATCGGACCCGTACGCTTGACAGGCAAGGCTTTAATGCGATTGGGAATATCGAGGCCGTCGCCGTCGACTTGTTTCTTCGCCATGATGCTGTTTCCTTTTTCTATCTATCTGATGAGATCAGTTGAGGTCGGTCGGATTGATCTCAGCCTTGTCGAGAGCGCCGGACTCGACGCCCCAATGCTTGAGGATCTTCATGTACGTGCCGTCATCCATCAGCTTCTGCACGGCCTTCTGCACGGCCTCGTCGAGCTGCTGGTCGCCCTTCTTGATGGCGATGCCCTGCTTGGCCACGCCTTCAACGTCGCCGAGCGCCTCAAGCTGGCCGTCGGTCTGGGAGATCGCGTAGCCGGCGACCGGCGAATCGGCGTAGAACACGTCGGCCTTACCGGTGGCCACTGCGGTGGCGGCTTCGGCCTGACGCTTGTAGGACATCACTTCGGCCTTCTTGTCGGCCTTGCAGCCCTTGGCGATCTTGTTGGCCTCGTCCTCCTGGACGGTGCCGGTCTGCACTGCGATCTTCGCGCCGCACATGTCGGAGGTGTCGAGCTTCTTCGGGTTGCCCTTCTGCACGGCCCACGTGGAGCCGGCGCGGTAGTAGCTCACGAAGTCGACGGACTGCAGACGCTCTTCGGTGATGGTCATGGCGGTGATGCCCAGATCGTACTTGGAGCCGATGGACGGGACGATGGTGTCGAACATGGAGGAGACGATCTTCGGCTTCAGGCCCAGCGTCTGGGCGATGGCCTTGGACATGTCCACATCGTAGCCGACCGGCGTCTTGCCATCTTCGGCGTAGAATTCGGCCGGAGCATAGGACAGTTCCATGCCGACGGACAGCTCGCCGTCCTTGACGGTCTTCGCGGAGGCGGCCAGCTTGGCCAGCTCGTCATCCTTCTTGATGGTGCTCACATCGTAACCAACGGTGGTGTTCTTCGCCTTCGAGTCGCTTTTGGCGTCACCGGAATCCGTGGTGCCGCATGCGGCGACGGAGAACATCATGGCCGCGCTCAGCGCGAGAGCGGCAAACGATTTGAATTTCAACGACATAGTGGGTTCTCCTTCTATTCTCTTCCCATCCACTGAACGGTAATCGTCCATTTGCCAATCAGACGTCCAGTATTCCAAAGGCACACGATAAAACCGCAATGCTACGCCGACGTTAATCGGCAAAAAGCGTAGGGGCATCGATCTATATACGTCCGATGCCCCTACGCCCGCAGCGTCAGTGCGCCGATCAGCCCAAATCGGTCGGGTTGATCTCGGCCTTGTCGACGGCGCCGGATTCGACGCCCCAATGCTTGAGGATCTTCATGTACGTGCCGTCATCCATCAGCTTCTGCATGGCCGCCTGCACCGCCTTGGCCGTGTCGGAATCACCCTTCTTGATGGCCACGGCCTCCTTGGTCACACCGACGTCCTCACCGAAGGCCTCAAGCTGGTCGTCGGTCTGGGAGATCGCATAACCCGCGACCGGCGAATCGGCGTAGAACACGTCGGCCTTGCCGGTGACGACGTTGGTGGTCACATCGGTCTGCAGCTTGTTGGACAGGATCTGGATGTCAAGCTTGTTGTCCGCCTTGCACTGTTCGGCGCCCTTGTTGACTTCCTCCTCCTGTGTGGTGCCGGTCTGCACCGCGATCTTCAATCCGCACAGATCGGACGTGTCGACCTTGTTCGGGTTGCCCTTCTTGACCACCCACGTGGAACCGGCCTTGAACATGCTGACGAAGTCGACGGCCTTCATGCGTTCCGGGGTAATGGTGAACGACGAGACGCCGATATCGTACTTCGAACCGATTGATGGAATGATCGAATCGAAATTCGACGTCTGCGGATCCGCCTCGAGGCCGAACGTTTTCGCCAACGCCTTGACGATGTCCACGTCGAAGCCGACCGGCGTCTTGCCGTCCGCGGCCAGGAACTCGGCCGGCGCGTACGACGTATCCATGCCGACGGTCAGCTTGCCGTCCTTGGTGACGGAGGACGGCAGCATCTTGGCGATCTTCTCGTCCTTCTTCACGCCGGACACGTCGTAACCGGTGGTCGACGACGAATTCGAATCGACGGAAGCTTGGGAATCCGTTTTGTCGGAGGTTCCGCAGGCTCCCATCGAGACGACCATCGCCGCGCTCAACGCGAGCGCCGCCCAACCTTTCAGGTTCCTCATCATGGCAAGTCCTCTCTTCAATCCAGCCAAATCAACCAGCCAAACGTGGCTATGGCATAACCTAAGAGCGGATTGCTACGAGCGTATTAACGGACGCAAAAGTTCCGAAACATTCACTCGTTGGTGCCGGGGGTGTTGATCTCCGGCTTGCTGATGGCACCGTCCTGAACACCCCAGTACTTGAGGATCTTCATGTAGGTGCCGTCGTCGATGAGCTTCTGCAGGGCCTTCTGCAGGGCCTCGTCCATCTGCTGGTCGCCCTTCTTGACGACGATGCCTTCCGGGGCGATGCCTTCGGTCTTGCCAAGCGTTTCGAGTTCGCCGTCGGTCTGCGCGATCGCGTAGCCGGCGACCGGCGAATCGGCGTAGAACACGTCGGCCTTGCCGGTGACGACGTTGGTGGTCACATCGGTCTGCAGCTTGCTGGAGATAACGTCCATCTCCGCCTTGCCATCGGCCTTGCATTGCTTGGCCATCTTGTTGGCGGCGGTCTCCTGCATGGTGGCGGTCTGCACGGCCACCTTCTTGCCGCACAGATCGGACGTGTCGACCTTGTTCGGGTTGCCCTTCTTCACGGCCCATGCGGAGCCGGCGTTGAAGTGGCTGACGAAGTCGACCGCCTCGAGGCGTTCCTTGGTGACGGTGAACGACGAGATGCCGATGTCGTACTTGGCGCCGACGGCCGGAATAATCGAATCGAAGTTCGCGGTTTCCGGATCGGCCTCAAGACCGAACACTCCGGCCAGCGCCTTGGCGATGTCCACGTCGAAGCCGACCGGCGTCTTGCCGTCCGCGGCCAGGAATTCGGCCGGCGCGTACGACGTATCCATGCCGATGGTGAGCTTGCCGTCCTTGGTCACATAATCCGGCAGCATTTTGGCGATCGCGTCGTCCTTCTTCACGCCGGAAACATCGTAACCGGTCAGTTCGCTGGACTTCGAACTGGATTTCGACGCCGAGGCGTCGCTGTCGTCGCTGGTGCCGCATGCCGCGCCGGTGGCGAGCATGGCCACGCTCAACATGAACGCGGCGGCGGTTTTCAGGGCTTTTCCTGCTTGCATGTTCCCTCTCCTATGGATTCATATCGGCCTGTTCAGCCGAACCGTATCCTAGCGTAAAGAGGGTGTGTTACAAAAATTTTCCTGAATCGGCGTTCTTTCACTATGTGAAACCGGAATTTTTCCGATTTATCGCACCTGCTTGTTGGCGTATCGCATGGCTCGCAGCGCCTCACGCTTGTCCTGCTCCTCGCGAAGCGACTGGCGCTTGTCGAATTCCTTCTTGCCTCGGGCGAGCGCGATCTCGACCTTGACGCGGCCGTCTTTGAAATACAGGCTCAGCGGAATGATGGTGAATCCCTTGGCCTGGGTTTGGCGGGCCAGCTTGTCGATCTGCGCCGCATGCAGCAGCAGCTTGCGCTTGCGTTTGGGTGCGTGGTTGTTCCACGTGCCGTTGAGATATTCGGGAATGTTGGCTCCCTCAAGCCACATCTCCCCACGACGGTCGATGGTGATGAACGATTCGGCCAGCGACGCCCGTCCTTCACGAAGCGACTTCACTTCGGTGCCGGTCAACACGAGACCGGCCTCATACTTGTCTTCGATGGCGTAGTCGTGACGCGCCTTCTTGTTCTGCGCGATCGGTTTGGTTCCCTGTTCCTTGGCCATGTCGGACCTCCTTCCCGGTTCTTTCGATCAGTGTATGCAACGCGACTCCGTCGACCATATCACGAAAGCGCGTCGCCCGACGATGCGGACGGCGCGCTTGCCGTGGTTTCATGTCTGGAACGGAACCGTCAGTAGTGGACGTACTGGTAGGCTCCGGCGTTGGAGATCGTCTCCCAAGCCGGGAACGTCGCGAAGCCGGTGCCGCCTTCGGAGATCAGGACCGAACCGTCGGCGTTCACGCGTTCCACGACGGCCACGTGGCCGTACTGCCAGTCGGCGGTCCAATGTCCGCCTACGCTTTGGCCGCGCGCGAACACCATCGCCGCGCCGACATGCGGGGTGTTGTTCACCAGGTATCCGAGTCCACGAGCGGTATTGGCCCAATCGGCGCCGTTGCCCATGTAGGAGCCGACCGGAAGGCTCAGCTGGGAACGCCTCAGGTATGCCCACAGCGTGCACTGGCGGGACGGATACGCGGCACCGCCGACCGTGTTGCCGGTGTTGTGTCCGTAGCAGTATCCGGAACCGGCCGGGCAATTGCCGGGCACCGCATAGTTCATGCCGCTGGCGCCGCCGGAATTGTTGTTATTGGGCGTCGGAGCCGGCGCAGGTGCAGGCGCGGGAGCGGGAGCGGGATTGTAGTTCGTGTTGTTGTTCGGACGCGACTGCTGCTGGTTGTTATTGGGGTTGACAGCGGCGTTGTTGGAATTGTTGTACTGGTTGTTCCATGAATCGATCTGCGATTTCATGGCGACGATGTCCGCCGCTTCCTTGGCGCTCTGCGTTGTCAGCTGGCTCTTCTGCGATTCGAGCTTCTCACGTTTCGCCGTGCCCTCGTCACGCAGCTTCTGCAGGGCGGTCTGCTTGGCGCTGGCCTCGCTTGCCGCCTGCTGGGCGCTTGCCGCCTGCTGGTCGGCCTGCTCCTTGAGCTGGGTGATCTTCTGTTCGATGGCGCCCAGACGGTCCTTGCGGTTCATCGACGTGTTCAGCTCGTTCGCCGCGTCGGTTGCCGCGTTGGATTCGCTTCGCGTGACCGCGGCCTGCGACTGCATCTTGTTGACGAAATCGTCGGCGGTCGTCGAATCGGTGACAAAATCCAGCACATCCGACGTACTGGAGCCGTGGAAGCTTTCGCGGGCGAGCTGCGCGACGGCGGCCTTGGCGTCATCATAGTCGGAGCCGGTCTGTTTGATCTGCTCCTCAAGGTTCGCCTTGTCCTGCTGGGCCGCTTGCAACCGCTGCGTGGTCGCTTCCGCCAGGCTCTGCGCCTGTTCTGCCGCCTGCTGGGCAGATTCCGCGGCCTCGACCGCCGCAGGAATCTGGTTGTCGTTCAAATCGGCCAACTGCAGAATCGTGTCGGCGAGATCGCTGCTCACGCCGACAAGCTGCGACTTCAGCTTGGCGTGGTTCGACACCTTCGCCTGGTATTCCGACATGCTCACGGCATGCGCCTGCGGAGCCGGCGCGGCGACGACCGCGACGCCGCCGGCGCAGAACATAGCCGAAGCAAGCATCAGTCCAACGATGGGCCGCACCTGTCTCGTCATTTTCCTAGACATGTATTCCCTTCCCGAAATCCACCTATTTCGACATTGTATCCAGCAAACTTCAAATATGCTGAACATCTCGTTCAGCACTCCGCCGGTTTACGCCTTCAGGTACTTCCTCAGCGAGATGCTGGACGCGACGATCGACAGCACGACGGCTCCCACCACAAGGGCCGGTGCAAGCAGCCATACCGTCTTCTGGTTGATCAGAGGCATCCACTGCACGCTCTTCGACAGCCAATCCGTGATGAACAGCTTCACCATGGCGCTCAACGTTCCGCAGGCGAGCAGCGAACCAATCAGCGACGCGAACACGCCTTCCAACACGAACGGCAGGCGGATGGTCCAGTTCGAGGCTCCCACCAGTCGCATGATCTCGGTCTCGTTCTTACGCGAGGCGGCACTCATGCGAATCGTCGTGCCGGTCAGCATGATGGCCACCAGGATCATCACGCCGGCGAGCGCCACGGTGACCGCCGTCGCACGGTTCAGCACCGAGAAGACCGGGTCGAAGATCTTGCGTTGATCCTGCACTTCCTCGACACCGGTGCGGCCGCTCAACACTTCGGATACCACTTGGTATTTGGTCGGGTCCTTCAGTTTCAGACGCAGCGACCCCTGCATGTCGGCGGCGGTGAGCACGCGTCCTTGGTATTCGCCGTTCGGATACTGCTTGAGGAAGGTGTTCTTGTAGAAGTCCTCACGGCTCACATATGTGATTTTGGAGACGATGTTGCCGGCTTCCTCGTTGATCACGTTCTCCAGATCGACGATCTCCTGATTGGAAGGCGCCTTGCCCGACGAGCAGGACGCCGCCTGGCTGGCACCGTCCGGGCACAGCCATACGACCACTTCGACCTTGTCGTACCATTCGCCCTTCGCGGCGGTGATCTGTGCCTGCATCAGGCCGGATACGCCGATGAACAGGAAGGAGATGAATGTGACCAGCATGACGGAGATAATCATTGAAACATTGCGCTTGAGGCTGTTCCATGTTTCGGAAAGGATGAAACGAAAACGCATCAGTCGTGCTCCTTGGTGTCCTCAGGGTTTTCATCGGACGGTGCCGGCGGGACGGGCGGTTCGGGCGGTGTCGGAGGCTCGGTTTGGGTCGGTGGAACGGGCGGTGCAGGCGGAGCGGACAGCGCCGATGCTTCGTCGGCACCAGTCTCGGAGGCATCATTTTCAGCGGAGGTCTTGGCCTGTTCGTTCCGTTCGGTTTGCTCGGCCTGTTCCTGGTCGGCCATCTGTTCGAGGCTCAGTCCCTTGCCCCAGGTCAAGGTGGTCTCCACTGACGCGAAGGCCTCGCCGTAACGGCCGGTGCGTCCGGAATGCACGGATTTGGCAAGACGGGCGATGCCGTCGTTCCCCTGTCCGTCATGGACGGCAGCGGCGACCACATCCACGGCGTTCACCACGGTTTCGGCGCGCGTCGCGCCTTCCACGTCGACGGTGTCGTCAGGAGCGTTCGTTGAATCGATGGCGTTCCGTCGACGGTATTTCGCGTTCGGATCGGAAGTGCCCAATGCCTGGTGCGATTTCGACTCGACTTCGGCGTCCGGGAAATACAGCGCGGAATCGTAGGATCCCTGCTGCTCGTCGCGCACGATCTTGCCGGTGTGCAATTCGACCACACGTTTGCGCATGGAGTTGACGATTTCCTCGTTGTGCGTGGCCATGACGATGGTGGTGCCGGTACGGTTGATGGCGTCCAACACTTCCATGATGCCCAGCGACGTGGTCGGGTCGAGGTTGCCCGTAGGCTCGTCGGCGAGCAGGATCTGAGGATGGTTCACATACGCCCTTGCGATGGCGACGCGTTGCGCTTCGCCGCCGGACAGCTCATGGGGGTAGTTGTTTTCCTTGCCTGTGAGCCCCACCGTCTGCAGTACTTTGGGCACCAGCGATTTGATGGTGGAACGGCTTGTGCCGATCACTTCAAGTGCGAAGGCGACGTTCTCCCATACCGTCTTGTTGTTGAGCAGCTTGTAATCCTGGAAGATAAAGCCGATCTGCCGGCGATAATGCGGCACCTGCCGTGCGGACAGGCGTCGCAGATCGTTGCCGGCGACGCGGATCTCGCCATCCGTGGCTTCCTCCTCGCGAAGCAGCAGGCTCAGCAAGGTGGTCTTGCCGGAACCGGACGCGCCCACAAGAAAGACGAAATCACCTCGATCGATGTCAAGATTGATGTCATCCAATGCGGGACGCGTGCCCTTTGGATAGACTTTGCTCACATGTTCAAGCGAGATCAGCGCCATCGTGTTTTCCCTCCGCCTATCGCTTAGGCTTCTTGTTCCTCGGCTGCCGCGCGACGCTGTTCGTGACGCCAGCGGATGCCGGCTTCGATGAACTCGTCGATGTCGCCGTCGAAGACAGCCTGGGTCTGCGAGGTCTCATACCCCGTGCGCAGGTCCTTGACCATCTGGTACGGATGTAGCACATACGAGCGCATCTGGTCGCCCCAGCTGGCCTTGATGTCTCCGGCGAGCTCCTTCTTCTTCTTGGCTTCCTCCTCGTGGCGCAGCACCAGCAGTCGGGACTGCAGCACGGCCATGGCGGCGGCGCGGTTCTGAATCTGAGAGCGTTCGTCCTGCATGGTCACCACGATGCCGGTCGGGATGTGGGTGATGCGCACCGCGGAATACGTGGTGTTCACGCCCTGTCCGCCAGGACCGGACGAGCAGTAGGTGTCGACGCGGATTTCGGAATCCGGCACGTCGATGTGATCGGTCGCTTCGACCAGCGGAACCACTTCCACGGC
>ERZ779888.2697-NODE-2697-length-14099-cov-3.263885_pt1 | contig 14099 bp, 18 predicted proteins | sample MGYA00511245_ERZ779888 | MGnify/ENA primary metagenome ERZ779888 (study PRJEB29588, sample SAMEA2155255) | human gut metagenome | biome: human gut; feature: human-associated habitat; material: faeces | place: Denmark | collected 2008/2010 ... | reverse complement strand
CAGCGGCGCCAGACCCATAGACGGCTCGTCCAGCATCAGCAGCTTGGGATGGCTCATCAGGGCCCGGCCCATGGCCAGCATCTGCTGCTCGCCGCCGGACAGGGTTCCGGCTACCTGCTTGCGCCGCTCCTTCAGCCGCGGGAAGCGCTCAAACACACTCTCAATATCGGCGCTCTTGTCTCCGCTGCGGCAGTAGCCGCCCATGTCCAGATTCTCCTGCACCGTCATGTGCTGGAAAATGCGCCGCCCCTCCGGCACCAGGGCCATGCCCCGGCCCACCAGCTTGTGGCCGGGCACATGGCGCAGCTCCTCGCCCAAAAAGCGAACGCTGCCCGTCCGGCTATGCAGCAGTCCCGCCACGGTGTTCAGAGTGGTGGATTTGCCCGCACCGTTGGCACCGATCAGCGTCACCACCTCCCCCGGCTCCACATGGAAGGATACATCCTTCACTGCGTGGATACTGCCGTAGTATACATTAATATTTTCTACCTGCAGCACACTGCTCATGACGCGGCCTCCTTTCGCTTGCCCAAATAGGCCTCAATGACCGCCTCGTTGCGCTGGATATCCTCCGGCGTACCCTTGGCGATGATATGGCCGAAGTTCAGCACGCAGATACCCTCGCAGATGTTCATGACCAGGTTCATGTCATGCTCAATGAGCAGCACGGCGATCTGAAAGGTATCCCGAATCTTGCGGATGTTCTCCATCAGCTCCGCTGTTTCTGAGGGATTCATGCCCGCCGCCGGCTCGTCCAGCAGCAGCAGACACGGGTTCGATGCCAGCGCCCGCAGGATCTCCAGCCGCCGCTGCGCGCCGTAGGGCAGCGAGCCCGCCCGTTCATCGGCATGACTCTCCATGTGGAAGATGCTCAGCAGCTCCTCCGCCCGCTCCCGGGCGATATGCTCCTCCCGTGCGAACCGGGGAAAGTGCAGTATGCGCCCCACTAGGCCGTAGCGCATGGAGTCGTTCATGGCCACCATCAGGTTCTCCGCCACCGTCAGATCATTGAACAGCCGGATGTTCTGGAACGTCCGGGCGATACCGGCCTTGTTCACCTGTGCGGTGGTCATGCTGTGGGTATCCTTGCCGTCCAGCAGGATGGCGCCCGCTGTGGGCTGATACACCTTCGTCAGCAGGTTGAACACCGTGGTCTTGCCCGCGCCGTTGGGGCCGATCAGCCCCGCGATCTCCGTCCGGCCGATGGTCAGATCGAAGTCCTCCACCGCCTTCAGCCCGCCGAAGGTCACGCCCAGCCCCACGCACTCCAGCACCGGGGACTTGTCGATGTCCCGTTCCGGCAGCAGCACGGAGGACTGGCGCTTCACCAATTTCGTTTTCGTCGTCACAGCGCCGCACGCTCCTTTCGCCCGGGGGTCAGTTTTTCCTTAGCAGAGGCAAAAAACCGCTTCATCGTGGGGTTGTTCGTGGCCTGCATCACCAGGATCAGCACGATGGCATACACCAGCATTCGGTAGTCGGCAAATTCGCGCAGCGCCGCCTTGTACGAATCTATCACAAAATTGTACGCTTCGCTGACGAGCGCTTCAAACAGCTCCGCTTTACTGGTATAATATCCATAAAGTGCACCCGTGGTAACGCCCGCAGTCTTTACAATATTTCTCAGCGACGCCGACTTGAAGCCTTTGCTGAGAAACTCCGCCTTCGCCGCGCTGTGGATAAGCTCCAGCGTGGTCATTTCGCCATCGTTCATTTCCAACTCCCTTTATAACGCTGTTATATATCACTGTTATATTTTATCTCGAGAGGCGGGTTCTGTCAAGAAGGAAATTACCCATAGAAGCATTTCAGACATTGGAGATAAAACAAGGTGAGGCAGCGTTTATACACTTCCTCACCTTTCTATTTTTCTTCAAATTTATAGCCGATGCCATAGACGCTCTTTATGTAGTTAGGCAGATCGGGAGCAATCTTTAATTTCCTCCGTAAATTGCTTACATGATTATTAACCGCCTTTCGGGAATAGTAAGTATAATCTTCTTCCCACACCAAATCCATGAGCATCTCATAAGTGAATACTCGTTTCGGATTTAAGATAAGCAAGGAGAAGATTTCAAATTCTTTGACTGTCAGAGGAATCACATTGCCTTGCACCATCACAAGGCGTTGCTCTAAACAGAAATATAAATCACCTTCCCGGATTTCTGTTAATGGCTGATCCACCTGTAATGGAGTAAAATACTGGCCTCGAAAGTGCGTTGTATATGGAAGATCAGCCGGAATATCGCCAGCCTCATAGTCACGAACAAATTGAGCCAACTCCTTCTTTTGATTCGGGGAAAGCAGGGAAAGCAGTTTTTTGCCTATTTGTCTGCCAGAATCCTCTAAATCCAACACGGCTAATTTCCCATATCACCACCACCTAACCGTCATCAAATACCTTCTTTAACTTTTGAAAAGACTCTGAGCTGATTACATGTTCAATTCCGCAGGCATCTTGTTCCGCAGTTTTGGGATCCACACCAGCTGCTATAAGCCGTTCTGTAAAAAAACGATGCTTTTCGTAAATCTGTTCGGCAAGCTGCAATCCTGTTTCTGTGAGGGAGAGTGTGCCATCAGCATTTTTAACAAGATGGTCGGATCTGGATAGTTCCTTGACTGCCCGGCTTACAGAAGGCTTTTTTACCCTCAACTGTTTTGCAACATCCACGCAGCGGACATAGCCATTTTGTTTCTGGAGCATAAATACAGCTTCTAAATAATCCTCCATCGCTGATGTCAAAGCCATTGGCACCCCTCCTTTTTCTATACTTTTCGCAGCACATTGCGATGGTAACGCACTTTTCCTTGTTCGAGGTATAGAACGCAGTCAGCGGCTTCGGCAATTAAATCCATGTCATGTGTAATCAGAAGAACGCACTTGCCCTCCTTTGCGAGCTGTTTGAAAAGCTGCAAAAGCTTCCGGTGAGATATTATGACACCAACAATCACGGGGATGTGATGAGCCGCTTTACCAATGATGTGGATGCAGTAGGGGAAATGCTGAACAATACCGTTGTACAGCTGATCTCCGGAACCATCAGCATTATCGGTACCTTTGCGCTGATGCTCTATACCAACGTATGGCTGACTTTGATCACGATTGTGATGATCCCCCTGATGCTTAAGGCTGTGAAGCTAGTGGGAGGAAAGAGCCGGAAATATTATCAGGCCCAGCAGGCCGCCATCGGAACCATGAACGGTTACATTGAGGAGACCGTTACCGGACAGAAGGTGGTAAAGGTATTCTGCCATGAGCAGGAGGCAAAGGAAGAGTTTGAATATTTAAATCAGGATCTGCGCAGAAAGCAGATCGGGGCCCAGTTCTTTGGAGGGATCATGGGGCCTGTGATGGGGAATCTAAGTCAGGTCAGCTATTCCCTGACGGCCTGTATCGGAGGCATCCTCTGCGTCCTTAGAGGCTTTGATGTAGGCGGACTTACCGTATTTGTCAATTATTCCAGGCAGTTTTCCAGGCCCATTAACGAGGTGGCAATGCAGGTCAATACCATTTTTTCAGCCCTTGCCGGCGCAGAGCGCGTGTTTGCCGTCATGGATGAAAAGCAGGAGGAGGAAGACCCTGAAAATGCCATCGGCATGGAAACTGATGAACAGGGAAGCTTTTATGTGATCCCCAGACAAAACGAACTGACAAAGCAGGAGGGCTTTCTTGCAGATGTGTGCAGGGAGGATGAACAGAATTATTATAAGCCTGTGCGGGGAGCCGTTACTTTAGAGCATGTGACCTTCGGTTATCATCCTGATAAAACTATTTTGAAGGACATTTCCCTTTACGCGAAGCCGGGACAGAAAATTGCTTTTGTAGGTTCTACCGGCGCAGGAAAGACCACCATTACAAATCTGATCAACCGCTTTTACGATATTGACAAGGGAACGATCACACTGGATCAGATCCCCATTACCCAGATTAAAAGGGATGATCTGAGAAAAAATATTTCCATGGTGCTTCAGGACACCCATCTGTTTACGGGAACTGTCCGGGAAAACATCCGGTACGGACGTCTGGACGCCACAGATGAAGAAGTAGAGCAGGCGGCAAGGACTGCCAGCGCCCATTCCTTTATCATGCGCCTTGAGCATGGCTATGACACCATGCTGGAAGGAGATGGAGCTAATTTGAGCCAGGGCCAGAGACAGCTGATCAATATTGCCAGGGCTGCGATTTCCAAGGCGCCTATCCTGATCCTGGATGAGGCGACCAGTTCAGTAGATACCAGGACGGAAAAGCATATTGAACGGGGAATGGACCGGCTGATGGAACAGAGAACGACGCTGGTGATCGCCCACAGGCTTTCTACAGTCAGAAATGCCAATGCCATTATGGTGCTGGAAAACGGCGTGATCATAGAGCGCGGCGACCACAAGGATCTGCTGGCGCAGAAGGGTCGTTACTACGAGCTTTATACTGGGCTGTCAGAATTAGAATAAAAAGATACTGAAAAAATGATCTGGTCTGTCATAGGCATCTCCTATAACTGGCCAGATTTTTTCAATATTGTACAAAAGAAAAGGGAGATGCTATACTCTGTCTATCGAACAAAGAGAAACATTCTTAGGAGGAGAAGTATTATGAAAAAGTTTTTAGCAATTTTACTTACAGGAGCATTTGTAGTGGGAGCCCTTTCAGGCTGTGGTTCCAAGTCAGGCGGAGATGATAAGGTGATCAAGGTAGCCGCATCCGCAACCCCTCATGCAGAGATCTTAGAGCAGGCAAAGCCGATCCTGGCAGAACAGGGATATGACCTTCAGGTAACCGTTTTTGATGATTATGTTCAGCCCAACGAGGTAGTGGAAAGCGGCGACTTTGACGCCAACTATTTCCAGCACATCCCTTACCTTGACAGCTTTAATGCAGAAAAGGGAACACACCTTGTAAATGCAGGCGGCATCCACTACGAGCCCTTCGGAATTTATCCCGGAACCAAGTCAGACCTTGCAGAGGTAGCAGACGGCGACAGCGTTGCAGTACCCAATGATACCACAAACGAGGCAAGAGCACTGCTTCTGTTACAGGACAACGGACTGATCACCTTAAAGGAGGGTGCAGGACTTGAGGCAACTGTCAATGATATTGAAGAAAATCCTTACAACCTGGAGATCGTTGAATTAGAGGCAGCACAGGTTCCCAGAGTAGTAGGCGAGGTTGCTTATGTGGTATTAAACGGTAACTACGCACTGGAAGCTGGCTATTCCGTAGCAAAGGACTCCCTTGCATATGAGAGCAGCGACTCCGAAGCAGCAAAAACCTATGTAAACGTGATCGCAGTGAAGGAAGGAAATGAAAACGCTGATAAGATCAAAGCGCTGGTGGATGTATTAAAGTCCGACACCATTAAGAATTACATCAACGACACCTATGACGGCGCAGTAATCCCCTTTGAATAAATCCTTCTGATCGTGTATAATAAAAGAGTCGGAAGAATACAGGGCAGGCCCCGGAACCACAGTTCCGGGGCCTTTTCTTACGAAGGAAGAGGATGATCTGATATAGGGTTTCTGAACGGCATGGAGGTAAGAGAACGAATTGCTTTTCTTATTCGGTTTACCTGGCCTTCGGCGGCGCTGGAAGCAAGAAGAGTAAAAGCGATGTAGGAATAAATTTCTTTTAGATCATTCAGGGCTTCTGATGAGTAAACGATAGAATAGGCATCATTCATATACCAAACTCCTTTGCAAGTTCAGCATCTAATTCTGTGCGGTTCATATCGCCGATCGCTGTTGGTCTCGCAGAAGGCAGCTGAAGACTGAAAGGAATACCTCTTGTAAGAACAATCTGACTATAGAGCATTTGAATTGCACTTGAAGGGGAAATGCCGAGTTGTGCGAGAATATTTTCTGCATTTTCTTTTAGTCCTGTATCAATACGGGCATAAACTGCTGATGTATTTGCCATAAAAATCACACTCCTTTGGATATAGTATATCCAATAATGATGGCATATGCAAGCAAATGCAAGCGGAAATGAAAAAGATAGGAGAACAACATGACACTGACACAGCTTAGATATGTAATAGCCATCGCAGACACAGGTTCCATGAACGAAGCGGCAAGGGAACTGTTTATTGCACAGCCGAGTCTTTCCCAGGCAATGAGGGAGCTGGAGGAGGAAATCGGGATCACGATCTTTAACAGAAGCAACAGGGGCGTAATGATCACTCCGGAGGGAGAGGAATTTCTGGGCTATGCAAGGGCGGTAGTGGATCAGTACCGGCTGGTGGAGGATCGTTACATTGAAAAGAAGAACAGCAAAAAGAGGTTTAGCGTTTCCATGCAGCACTATTCCTTTGCGGTGAAGGCTTTTGTGGAAATGGTCAAGCAGTTTGGCATGGATGAATATGAATTTGCAGTTCATGAAACCAAAACCTATGAAGTGATTGAGGATGTAAAGAATTTCCGAAGCGAAATCGGCATTCTTTATCTGAACGATTTTAACAGGGCGGTGCTGACAAAGCTTTTCCGGGAGCTTTCCCTGGAATTCCACGAGCTTTTTCCCTGCGGCATTTATGTGTATATCTGGAAGGGCCATCCCCTTGCGGGCAAGGATGAGATTGCCCTGGAGGAGCTGTCCGAATACCCTTGCCTTTCCTTTGAACAGGGAGCCAACAATTCCTTTTACTTTGCGGAGGAGGTGCTCAGCACCTATGCCTACAAACAGCTGATCAAGGCAAATGACAGGGCAACCATGCTGAATTTGATGATCGGATTAAACGGCTATACGCTCTGCTCCGGAATTATCAGTGAAGATCTGAACGGCTCTGATTACTGTGCGGTAAAGCTGAAGTCAGATGAAGTGATGACCATTGGTTATCTGAAGAGAAGGGGAGTTTCTATCAGCCCCTTGGGACAAAAATATCTGGAAGAAATTGCGAAATTTAAAGAAGGCGCATTATCATAAAAATATAAAAAAGTCAAGTACGAATTTTGCATTCCGAATTTCCTTTTTTGGAAGTTGCCACCTGCCGCTTGTTTGGATAGAATGTCTTTCAGAAACAAAAACAAATAAAAAGAAAGAAAGTTTAGGAGGACAAGAGTTATTATGAAAAAGAAGTTTTTGGCAATGATCATGGCAGGTGTTATGGCAGCAGCGCTGCTTACGGCATGTGGCGGCGGTTCTGAGGAGACAGCTGCTGAGGATACTGCAGTGGAAGAAACAGCAGAGGACACAGCAGAGGACACAGCAGATACAGAAGATGCAGGCGATATGGTATCAGATGAGACCTTTGAAATCCTGCAGGATAATTACGCAACCATGGTAGAAGCTTATAATGCGGTAGCAGAGCTTTACAGCAGTGATGAGATCGCAGCAGACGCTGACATCGAGGATACAATGAACAAGGCAGCAGATGTGATCAACCAGATGGGTGAAATCACACAGGACAGCATGACAGAAGCAGATGCAGAGGATTTAAACAGCGCAATGGTTGATATTCTGGATGCACTCTCCATGCTTGTAGATGGAATGCAGGAAGCAGATGGAGCAGCTGACGCAGAAGCAGCAGACGGCGCAGTATCTGATGAGACCTTTGCAATCCTTCAGGATAACTTCAAGACCTTATCTGATGCATATGATATCGTTGCTGATTACTATATGTCTGATGAAGTAGAAGCAGATGCAGACATCGAGGACATTTTAAACCAGACAGCAGATGTAATCAATGAAATGGGCGAGATCAGCCAGGATACTATTACTGAGGAAGATGCCGTTACATTAAACGATACTATGATGAGCCTTATGGACAGCCTTCAGACCATCGTTGATGCAATGTAATCTTAAACCAAAAGGGGAATTTTTTTCGGCGGCATAGGGTGCTATGCCGCCAATTTTTTAAGGCAAAGACAAAAGTGCAGGAAGCGAGGATGGAACATGGGACTTGGGGATTTGTTTGGTGTACGGATCGAAAAGCTGAATTTAAAGGGAAGCTTTGAAACCATAAAAGAACTGTATGAAGCGATCAAGGATGTAGACTTTGAGGCAGGGAAACCGGAGCTTGTGAAGGACGGCCTTGCATGGGTGATTGCATTTCCACAGCTTGACCGCAATAATCAGGTGCAGATTTTAGGAAGCAAGGGAAAATATTCTGTACAGAGAAGCGTTCAGCCTGCGGGACTTGGAAATCTGGCGGCTAATCTGGCGCTTGATAAGATCACCGAAGGCTTCAGCAGCATGTCCGGCGCATTTGGTGATACAAAGAAATTATGTATGGAACAGGTTACCAAGACGGCAGATACGATCAATGGTCTTGGGATCTGAAATCCTGCAGGGCCTTTTTGGCAGCGCTTAATTCCTCACGGCGGATATGGACATTTGTCCCATCTGACATGGTGAAAATGTGAAATTCCGGGTCGATCTCCTGTGCATAGGTGAGATTGACCAGGAAGCTTTTGTGGCAGCGGAAAAAGGGCTGCATATCAAAACGGTCTTCATAGTCATCCAGCTTTCCGCTGGCTTTGACGGAACTGCCGTCATGTAAATGAAAGACAACAGCATGTCCCATTTGTTCAGCATAAGTGATCTGATCAAAGGGAATGGAAACATCTTTACCGGATATTTGAAGGAGCAGGCTTGGAATCTGCTCCTTTTTAAAACGTGCAAGCTCAAGCAGTTCCATGACAGCCTTTTTCTGAACGGGCTTTTCAATATATTTCAGGGCATCCAGGCGATAGCTTTCCAGTGCAAATTCCGTGCTTGTGGTGGCAAAGGCAACGGGAACATGGGAATCGATCTTGCGGATCGCTGTGACAGCGTCAATACCGGTCATTCCCTCCATATAAATATCCATAAAGATCAGATCATATTTTCCACGGCCAAAATCCGCTAACAGGGCTTCTCCGCTGTCAAATGCGGAAACTACAGCGGGAATGCCGCAGCCGTTTATAAGAAAGATCAGTCTTTTCTGTTCGATTGCGCTGTCTTCACAGACAGCAATGCGAAGTGCTTCCATCGTTGTTTTTCAGCCGCCTTTGCTAGAATTGACTACATTATAAATTTCGGAGGCAGGAAAGTCAATCTGAAAGTAGCAGATGGGGGAGCTGTTCCGTTGTTGCACAGGGGGCATTTCCTGTGTTAAGATTGCCTTGTAAAATGATTGAATGAGGGGAAGGAATAAGGAACGTGAAGGAACAAAAGACAAGAGAATGGATGGTAAAAACAGGACGGGAGCTGCTTGACACCGGACTTGTCGCAAGAACCTGGGGCAACATAAGCTGCAGATGCGGAGAACAGGATTTTCTCATAACGCCCAGTGGACTTGATTATACAAGGACGCAGCCGGAGGATATTGTGAAGGTAAGCCTCCTCACCGGAGAATGGGAGGGAAGGAGAAAGCCCTCCAGCGAAAGAGGCGTGCACAGTATTGCCTATCAGATGTTTCCGGAAGTGCAGTATGTGATCCATACCCATCAGATCTTTGCAACCGCTTTTGGTATTGCCGGATTTGAGGAGCTTATGCTGACACAGGAGCAAAGGCTGCAGCTTGGCGGAATCGCACTGGCGGAATATGGTCTTCCGGGTTCTGAGAAACTGGTTCAGGAAGTAAAAAAGGCCATGGAAAGCGGGGCGCAAACGATCCTGATGGCGCATCACGGCGCACTGCTATGTGCAAGGACAGGGGAAGAAGCTCTCAAAAAGGCATTTCTTTTGGAGGAGATCTGCAAGGAGAGCATCAGCAGCGAAGAAAAGTCACGGCTGGTGAGGGAGAAAGAAGCTTTGCTCTGCCCGGAGGGGGAAAAGCTGTTAGAGGAGCTGCGCAAAGTATTTCCCTGTGTGGAAGTGGTGAATACAGCGCCGGTATACAGTTGGGCAGAGGAAGGAAAAGATCTAAGGGCGCAGGTGGATGATATGGCTCAGATGATCGGACTGATCATTGGAGCAGTACCGCTTAAAAAAGCTGCGGTGCTGAGAATTCTCCGAAAGAAAAATGTAGTTTTTGTGCAGGGGGTAGGCGCCATTGTCAGAGGAAATACACAGGATGATGTGACGGCTCTCGCCCTTCTGGTGGAAAAAGCGGTGATCTGCGCCATGCGGGCGGCACACTGCAAAGTAAAGGCAGAGCTGTCCCTGAACGACGTTGCAAAAATGCGGAATATGTACGTTAGACAGTATGCGCAGCAAAAGGAAGGCTAACCTCCTGGCTTAAAAATGCACAAAAAAAACGAAGGAAAAAAGAAAAATTTGGTGAAACATTCCATGCTATAGGTGTTATAATTGCATTGTAACAAAGAAGACCTACTTAACAAACCTCTTTATCGATGAAATAAAGTTGAAGGCTGCTAAGCAAATCAGATTTTTGGAGGAAAAGACAAATGAATACTTTAAAAGCTGAAAAAAGAAGCATGGATGTGAAAGCCAAGAGACTTAGAAGAGAAGGTTACGTTACCGGAAACGTATTCGGAAGGGAGATCAAAGGCTCCATTCCCGTTAAAATGGACAAGCTGGAAGTGGATCGTATTCTTGCAGCAGCCGGCAAGGGCAGCCAGGTGATGCTGGATGTGGAAGGCGAGAAATATGATGTGCTGATCAAGGAAATTGATTACAATACACTTACAAGAAGAGTAGAGGAAATTGATTTTCAGGCTCTGGTCAGCAATGAAAAGGTTCACTCCGTAGCAGAGATCGTTCTGATCAACCATGATAAACTGGCTGCCGGAGTAGCCCAGGAAATGCTCCATGAGGTTTCCTACAAGGCTCTGCCTGCTGCACTGGTAGACAAGATCAAAATTGATATCAGCAGCATGGAGGTAGGAGATACCATCAGAGTAAAGGATCTGGAAATTGCCGGAAATAAGGACATTGATATTCTGACAGATCTGGATACTCCGGTTGTGACGGTTACCGCAGTCCACAATGTGGTTCCTGAAGCAGAGGCTGCCGAGGAAGAGGGAGAAGAAGCCGCCAAGTAACGAAAGAGTCAAAAAATAAAATAAAAAAATGGATGGATGCTTTTTACAATGTTGTAATGCAAAAAGCATCCATTTTTTATTAAAAAACAAAGGGAGAAAAGAGATGAACGACAGAAAAAAAAGAGGAACCGTAAATGTAGTGCTTTGTTATGTGTGTTGGGGAATGCTGACGGTGTTCTGGAATCTTTTGCGGGAGGTAAATTCCGTATATATTCTGGCACAGCGTGTAATCTGGTCCATGATCTTCATGGCGGGCTTTCTGATGGTGCGGCGGCGTTTCGCTGAAGTAAAGGCAGTTTTCCGGGATAAGCGGACTTTGGGGATCTGCCTGGTCAGCGGAGTGCTTGTCTGTATTAACTGGGGCGTTTATATTTATGCGATCAACTCCGGCCATGTGCTGGACGCCAGTCTGGGCTATTTCCTGGAACCGATCTTTGTAACGGTAATCGGCGTTTCCCTTTTTAAAGAAAAAATGAAGACGCTGGAAAAGCTGACGGCTCTTTTTTCCATTGTGGGCGTTGTCTATCTGATTGCTGTTTACCGGGTGGTGCCGGTCATGGCAGTATTGATCGGACTGAGCTTTGCGGTGTATGGCGCGGTCAAGAAAAGCCTGAAGCTGGATGCGGAGCTTTCCCTTTTCATGGAAACGCTTCTGGTAACCCCCTTTGCCCTTTTGTTCTGTGCCTTTTGTGAGATAAACGGTACAAGCGGCTTACAGGTTTTACAGGGGCCGTGGCTTTTGCTTTTCCCGGCGGCAGGAGTGGTGACCTCCATTCCCCTTCTGCTATTTAACAGAGGCGTCAGACAGATCCCTTATTATCTCACGGGAATTCTGATGTATGTAAATCCTACACTGCAGTTTTTGATGGGACTTTTTTATTTCCATGAACCGCTTGAAATGCACAGGCTGATTGCGTTTGGTTTTATCTGGGTGGGAGTGCTGTTTACCATCTGGCAGAACCTGAAGGAAATGAAAAAGATGTAATAGGAGCAGAAGTGTGCTATCATGGTCATATCTTAAGACTACCTGACAGGAAAGAGGAGCCATATGTATCACGATCTCACAAAGGGAAGCATTTCACGTTCTCTGCTTCTTTTTGCCCTTTCCATGATAGCTGGAAATATGCTTCAGCAGCTTTATAATATTGCAGATACACTGATTGTAGGAAGAGTGCTGGGGAGAAACGCCTTGGCGGCAGTGGGCTCAGCCTATGCGCTGCTGACCTTTCTGACCTCTATCTTTCTGGGGCTCAGCATGGGAGCAGGAGCTCTTTTTTCCATTTATAAGGGAAAAGGAGAAAAAGAGGCATTAAAGGCGTCCGTGTATCATGGATTTGTTCTGATCATGTCAGTGACCGTCATCTTAAACATAGCGGTTTATCTGTTTTTGGATCCTATTTTACATTTCCTGAAGGTGCCAGCCGAAGTCTGGGATGGCATGAGGGAATATCTGCTGATTATTTTTGCAGGAATTCTTGCAACATCTCTTTACAACTTTTTTGCCTGCCTGCTCAGGGCGCTGGGAAATTCGGCTGTCCCACTTTGGTTTTTGGCGGTGTCTGCCCTTGTAAATGTGGGACTTGCCCTTTTGTTTGTGGCAGTTTGGAGATGGGGCATAAGGGGGGCTGCTTTTGCAACCATTCTTGCACAATTCCTTTCCGGAATTGGGATCACCTGTTATGTTTTTTTCAAATGCAAAGAGCTCTTGCCGGATCGGCGGTGCAGGATTTCGGCAATGCCTATGCAACCTTTGTGGCGCAGAATTACGGGGCGGTGATCTGTATTTTTGCGGAGCCCCTTATGAAAATCTTTATAAGTGCCAGGGAGGCGGAGGTGATCGCATGTGGCGTAGGCTATTTACGGATAGAAGGAGCCTTTTACTGTGGTATCGGCTGTCTGTTTTTATTGTATGGATATTACCGTGGGGTGAAGCGGCCGGAAATGTCGGTGGTTCTTACGGTGATCTCTCTGGGGATGCGGGTGCTTTTGGCTTATCTGCTTTCTGCAAGGATCGGAGAAGTGGGGATCTGGGCAGCCATTCCGATTGGATGGGGGCCGGCAGATCTGACAGGACTTTTTTGCATGCGGTATGGGAAAAAGGCGGAAAATACCTGATTGCAACTGGCAGTTGACAGATTTCCAAGGCGGCTTGGTGGCGTGCAACCATCCGGGCTGGTAGGATAAAGCCATCTTAGGAGAGGAGAAAAAGAAATGATCTTAGCAGAAAAAATCATGAAACTCAGAAAACAGCAGGGCTGGTCCCAGGAGGAGTTGGCAATGAAGCTTGGGGTGTCCAGACAGTCTGTTTCCAAATGGGAAAGCGGCGCATCCATACCGGAGCTTGATAAAATTTTGCAGCTTGGAGAATTGTTTGGGGTCAGCACAGATTTTTTGTTAAAGGATGACAGGGAGGATTTTCCTATTATAAATGGGGACGAAGGTGAGCAGAGGCAGGATGGAGCAGGAATGTGGGAAAGGGAACAGAAGCTGCGCCAGGTGACCTTGGAGGAGGCTGATACTTATATGAAGCTGATCCGGAAGGCAGCTTATCGGATTGCAGCCGGCGTCAGCGCCTGTATTCTGGCTCCCATTCCACTGATCGTGCTTGGTGGCATGGCGGAGTACGGGAAAACTGCAATGTCTGAGGATGCAGCAGGTGGAATTGGCATGATCATCCTTCTTTTGATCGTGGCGACAGCGGCAGCAGAGTTTATCAGTGATGGAATGAAAATAGAAAAGTTTTCTTTTCTGGAGAAGGAGCCTTTGAGCCTGCAGTATGGAATTACAGGGATCGCAGAGCAAAAGAAGGAACAGTTTGCGCCTGTCAAAAGAAACTGCATAGTGATAGGAGTGATGCTCTGCATTTTAGGATTATTGCCCCTCTTTGGAACGGAAGTGGCAGGGGAGCCTCTGAGTTTGTCCAGGTTCTTTGCGTGGGAGTTCTTCTTGCAATGATCTCCATGGGAACCTTTTTGTTTGTAGCCTCCGGAATGATCGGGGAAAGCTACGACAAGCTGCTCGAGGAAGGGGATTACACAAGGGAAAAGAAACAGGCGAAAAAAAGGACAGAACCTATTACAGCAATTTACTGGTGCCTTGTTGTGGCAGCTTACCTGGTAGTGAGCTTTCTGACAAGACGCTGGGATCTGTCCTGGATCATTTTTGCGGCAGCAGGCCTG
>ERZ779888.2696-NODE-2696-length-14110-cov-17.636784_pt1 | contig 14110 bp, 19 predicted proteins | sample MGYA00511245_ERZ779888 | MGnify/ENA primary metagenome ERZ779888 (study PRJEB29588, sample SAMEA2155255) | human gut metagenome | biome: human gut; feature: human-associated habitat; material: faeces | place: Denmark | collected 2008/2010 ... | reverse complement strand
GGGACACGTAATAGCACTTTGCACAAAATTTTCTTCCCCAATGCCTTAATCTTTGTGCATTTTGACAGTTGACACATTTGAGCAAAATATGCACTATATTGCGCAACATTTGCACCTTGATAGATGGTATAATATACATAATCCAATAAATATTGGAGCACGAAACAAGAAAGGCTGGTTGACAAATGAGAAACATTGACCTATTTATGAAGCACTTTGCATGGGCAATGGACGGACAAGCGGCTATCAATGCACTGGCCGGGTATCTGGACCAGATCGTAGGCCCCTGTCCTATTGATCATGGATATGTTTGTATTCATGATTGCAAATCCTGCTGGAAACACTATCTTGAAAGTGAGGTGCAGGATAACGAAAGCATGAAAAAAGCTGAAATCAAGCTAGTAATTGAAGATGATGCTGTTACTATAGAGAGTGACAACATGGACAAGGTCACAATGAAAGATTTGGTTGACTGCATCCAGGTGCTTGTCCGTGCAGTGAAGAGGTGCGGAGGTACTGACCTGCTGATAATGGCCAGCGTTGTTTCCGGTATCGGTAAGGAGGATTAAAGTAATGGATAGGTACCAGTCTATTATAGATCGGATAATTCGTTTGATGAACAATTCGCAGTCTCTTGTACGTGAGTTACGGAAGTATCAACATAGCACTTTGTACTTTGATGGTTTTTTTGACGGTCTACGTTATGCGCTTTCGATTGTGCAGCTTACAGAACAGGAGGAGAAGCATGGAAATCCGTAAATTCATTGTTACCGTTCATGAGGACGGCTCAATTTCGGCGGTTGAATACATGCCGCCCGAAGATCAATCACTGGCGAACTATCAAGCGGGGTGCAAGGACACCAGAACCCGCATTGAGAAGATGCTAAGTTGTGAAATCAAACGAGCAAAGCACAATGCCATGCTTGAAGAGTATGGGCCTGTGTGGCACGACGCCTGGTTGACTAGAGCGGGGTCTTATGAGTACATACTTGAAAGAATACGCCAAAGCATTTTATGAATAGTCGAAACGGCCCCACGGGCCGTCTACCGGGACCGCCCGCCCGGTACTGATGATGACAGGGCAGAGATGAAAGGAGTTTTGTATTATGTCCGAAGCTATTATGAAGTCCGAAAACAATGGTGCCGTTATGGTTTCCGATGTGATGAATACGGGGGTTGGTTACACTGATATGAACCTGACCGACCGTTCCGCGGCTGTGTCGTTTTACAATGCGACCAGCAACCCTACCAACAAGTTGAAAGAGCACGTGAACGAGGAGCTTTCCCTGGTGCATGTATCCGTGGAATGCGTGGAGGTGAGCAAGGAGAACAGCCCGGAGGATAAAACCCTTGCACCGCGCGTTGTGTTGATCACCGAGGACGGCCAGTCCTATGCGTGCGTATCCATTGGAGTTTATCAGTCCCTCAAGCGTATGTTTACGCTGCTGGGAACCCCTGACACGTGGACGGAGCCGGTGAAGATCAAGCCGGTTCTCATCAGTACCAAAAAAGGACAGGTGCTTTCCCTGAACCTGGTTTGATTCGACACGGAGCCGCCGCATATGCGGCGGCTTTATTTTATAGGAGGGGAACCACTTGAAACGAAACCATATTGAATGCGTCGACCCTATGCTGTATCTTGCCATCGCGATTGTGTATAGTGGTGTCGTCGCAAAGGATGTAGCTTTTTTCCGGTCCGCCTGGGCAAAAACCGTGTTTGACGGCCTGGGCATTGATGCAAACCCCCTTGACTGGTATCATATGATCATGGATAGAAAGGAGCGTGGCAAGCATGGCAACCGGTGCAGCTAAAGCACGGGCAACCCTCAAATACAGTCCGGAACTGTACACCCCCTACGCCCTGGAATCCTGGCCGGACAGTCAGATGCGCAAGGAATATACGCGCTTGCGCGATATAGCCCAAAAACGTTTAAAACGTCTATCACAGGACCCTATCAGCGGGACCAGTGACGTTTACAAAGAATTTGCCGGAGGGTTCCCGACCATAAAGGCAATGCGCGGGGACCGAAAAGTATTGGAGCAAGCCTTGGCGGATGTAGCGCGGTTTGTCCGTTCCAAAGGTTCTACCGTAGGTGGTGCCCGGGAGGAGTTCAAACAAAAAATGATAGTAGGTGGCATTGATACCGCCGATGTGCCCGAAGATCAATACACGGCATTGTCCGAGTGGTGGGAGATCGTCAAGGCGTCCGGCGTGTACTACTATCCGTCAGACCAGCCGGTCATGTACTGGAGGGAGAAAGGCGGCTATAATGTCAGCATTGACGATTTTGTCGAATGGCAACAAGGAGATGTAAGCTATGGAAAAGACTGGGACTACAGCGACGGCAGCAGTTCCTCCGACTTGCGCGGAGGTTTTGGCGGAGGCTTGTAACTATAACCCTGTCCCTTGGATAATGGAGCACCTGGACCGCAAGCATACCAAAGGAAAGAAGCGCAAGACCCGTAAAAAGCGCTTGTATGTGAATATGCCATGCGCGTTTGATATTGAAACAAGCCGGGTATGCGTAGATGCAGACGGCAACCCCCACACCATAATGTATATATGGCAATGTCAGCTAGGTTTAGATATTACCATCATAGGCCGAACATGGGATGAATGGAAAAAATTTACAGGCGCAATCAGTGACTACTTGCAAGCCAACAGCGGCCCTCAGGGTGACTGGTTTTTGTGTATGTACGTCCATAACCTTGCCCACGAATTCCAATATCTGTCGGGTGTTCTGGATTTTGGCCCGGGCGATGTGTTTGCCAGCAAGCCTCGCAGGGTATTAAAATGTGACAACCGCGCTATTGAATATCGGTGCAGTATGCGACACAGTAACTTGTCCCTGGATGCATGGGGGAGACAGCTTGGAGCACCTCATGCAAAGTTGACCGGCACGCTTGACTACTCCAAAGTGCGGTACCCCTGGACCCCTCTAACATCCGCCGAACTGGCATACTGTATAAATGACGTGCGCTGTATCGTGGAATGCCTTTTGATAGAGATGCAGCGTGACGGGGACGACCTTTATACTTTACCACTGACCCGCACCGGGTACGTCCGGCGCATGGCCCGGGATGCAATGTACAAATGGGGCATAAAACGTGTGAAGCGGCTATTGCCGTCGTGGGACCTATACCAGATGTTGCGGGAAGCTTTCCGGGGTGGTGACACCCACGCAAACCGGTACTATGTGGGGCTGCACCTGGAAAATGTGGGGTCTGTGGATATGTCAAGTGCGTACCCTGCTACGCAATGTGAATGCTATTTCCCTATGACTCCATTCCGGCAGGAACCGGCCACCGTCGGGCGTCTCATGCAATGCATGCGGCACGGAAAAGCGTGCCTCATGCGCTTGCAGGTAAAGGGACTGCGCCAACGGTATAAATGGTGGGGATTCCCGTATATCCCACTGGCAAAGGTCCGGCACTGTGAGGGATATATAAACGACAACGGTCGTTTGTTATCGGCAGATCATTTCGAGATCACCATAACGGATATTGACTTTCGCATTATCGCAAAGGAATACGACTGGGACGCCCTAAATGTACTAGACCTTTACACGTCCGACTATGGCAAACTGCCGAAGCCCTTGACGGACTGTGTAAAAGACAGTTACACCGGCAAAACGTCTCTTAAAGGCATACCAGGACAGGAACTTTACTATGTCAAATCCAAAGGCGACTTGAATAGCTACTACGGTATGACCGCACAGGACCCGCTACAACTGGATACTCTTTTCGACGAGGACGACCCTGACAACCTGTGGAGCGAATGCACCGACGACCCGGAGGGCAGCTATAACGACCATTGCCCGCACCTTTTCCTGCCATATCAATGGGGCGTCTGGACAACTGCCCACACCCGGAAACGCCTTAAAATTGCACAATGGGCAGCTGGTAAAAATGGTGTGTACTGTGATACCGATAGTGTGAAATATTTGGGCACAATAGACTTGTCCGATTTTAACAAAGCTGTGAAACAGCTTGCCAAAGACAACGGCGCTTGCGCTACTGACCGTAAAGGCAATGTGCACTACATGGGCGTGTATGAGCAGGAACACAGCTATGCCGAGTTTATGACGTGGGGTGCAAAAAAGTATGCAACTACGTACACCAAAGGTGGTCCCATCACGACCACCATTGCAGGAGTGAGCAAACACAAAGGCGGTCTGGAGCTGGCCCTGTGGGGCGGTTTCGATGCATTCAAGCCGGGCTTTACGTTCTGCCTTGCGGCCGGTAACCAGGTGGTCTATAATGACCGGCCAAAGGTCCCCGACTTTGTGGTGGATGGGCATACTGTACATGTAACCCGCAACCTGTGTATTTGCGACAACACTTATACACTCGGCATTACTGACGAGTATGCAAAAATACTCGGCTATAAGATCATGGAGGTGGTTTAATGATTAAGCTATATACAGACGACGGATGGCCGAACTTTTCCGAGGAAGACGGCATCTTGTCTACCGGTGCACCCATCATTTTTATATGGGGAGGGCGCGGCACCGGCAAGACCTATGGAGCATTGAAACACGTGCACCAGACCGGGGAAGAATTTTTGTACTTGCGCCGCACCCCGCAGCAGGCAGAACTGATTTGTGCATCGCCCAGCATGTGGCCATGGTCCCCGCTCAACGATGATTTGCAAACGCACTATGTCCCGTTCAAACTTCCCAAAATAGCGGGGCTGTATGAAGTGGGAAACGCAGGGGCATACACTGACACCGGCAGTCCCATCAAACCGGCCAAAATGGCCGGAGTTGTGGGCAGCGTTGTTACACTGGCCCGCACCCGTGGTTTTTCCAGTCCGCACACTAATATTATAATCCTGGACGAATACCAGAAAGAGGAATCGGACTACTACCGGCGCGGTGAGGGCGTGGGCCTTGCCAATATCTATGAGACGGTCAACCGCAACCGCGAATTGCAGGGCAAAAAGCCCCTGACCCTGCTTTGTATGTCAAATGCGGTAGGAATGGCAAACCCGTATTACATGCAATGGGAGATCACCGATACGGTGGAACAAATGATCGGCAAAAAAGAGCGGGTCAAGCTGCTGGCCGATAAAGGTATTTTGTTGATTGACCTTGTAGACAGCCCCATAGCAAAGGAGAAAGCTAGCACCGCCCTTTATCGGTCCATGAGCGGCACCGACTTTTACAGATCAGCTATCGAAAACCAATACAGCGCAGAGGAGAAAAGCCTTGTGGTGTCCCGTCCCCTGCGGGAGTATTACCCTCTGGTGCAGATCGGACGGTGCTGCATCTATGAGCACAAAAGCAAGCCCCTGTACTATGTGTGTCGGCACCGGTCCGGAAATATGCCGATGTATGGCACCGGCGAATTTGAGAGAAAACGGTTCCGTGCTGCGTATGGCTACATTTGGCCCGCCTACCTGCAAAGACAGATCGAATTTGAGCGCTACTCAGACGAAATTTTCTTCCGTGAATATTGCGGGGCTTGACAATTTTTCACAATCGAATATAATAAAGATAATCCCCGGTGCCCATCGGCAGCCGCCAGAAGCGGCGGGCAAGCGTCAGCCAGCGCGAGAACCGGGGATTTACTTGTATCTATAGGAGGTGCTGAAAAAATGGATTTGACTAGTTTGATGCAGGCTATTTCCAATGTTGGCTTTCCCATTGCGGCGTTTTTGCTCATGTGGTACCAATGCAACACTGTGGTCAAGGAGAACACCGCCGCCATTACCGAAATGCGGCTGGCCCTGGATGACCTGAAAAAGGAGGGCTGACCAATGGGCTGTTTTATCATTTTCGCCCAGGCTATCACCAACGAGCGCGCGTTTCTGCTGGCTGACCTGTGCGCACGATTGAAAATCGACTACTATAGCGACTGGGCCGACGACGCCCACACGCGGCAGTGCTGCGCGGTGGGCCCTGTCACGAAAGGCGATAAAAACCAGGTAGTCAAATGCCTGGCCTCTGCCAAATACGTTGTAATGGAGGCGACGGAAATTGAAAATCAGTGAAAAAGTGGCCCTTGCTATCGCAGGCTACACCAGAGAAGAGATCGAGGCCATGGAAGCGCCCGCACAGAATCCGGCCCCTGCTGTAATTCCGCAGCAGGTCCCGCCCACGGTGGCCCCGGCCACCGTACAGAATCAGCAGCAGACCACCCCGCCCGCACAGCCAGGCGGTCAGTATGACGGCCTGGAAACTCTGCTCCAGCAGATTTTGCAGGGGCAGCAGGCCAGCACCCAGGCTATGCAGGCCATGACCCAGACCATGCAGGCCAACGCGGTGAGTATGGGTGTGCAGCAGCAGCCCGCAGCCACCGCCGATACCATCACGGCCCGAATTATTGACCCTACTTATGGAAAGGATGTGAACTGACATGCCCCTTGGCATGGATTTTGCGGACATTTCCGCGATTTTGACCGAGATCAACAAAATTGCCACCGGCCAGGAATCCAGCACCCCTATCGTGGATACGTCCACTTTTACCAGTGTGGCACAGGCAACTTTGCTTACCGGCACCGACAACTACACCAAAGCCATTTCCCAGGTCCTTGGCCGCACCATCTTTGCGGTCCGGCCCTACGATGCACCTATGCGCAACTTGCAGGTCACCGGCGACGACTGGGCAAACCATCGTCGCAAAATCAACTTCTGCGATTCTGACCCCGTGACTGATAAGGCGTGGGCGCTGGTGGATGGTCAGTCTGTGGACATGTACGAAGTACACAAGCCCAAAGTGCTTCAAACCAACTACTACGGGCAGACCAACTATTCCCGTGTGTACACACAGGCAGACACCCAGATGGAAGCGGCATTCAAAGGGCCCGAGGAACTGGCGCAGTTCTGGTCCTCTTTCGTCCTGCATCTGTCGAACCAGATCGAGGCCGACCGGCGGAACCTGGCCGCTAACTTGATGGCGAACCACCTTACCGGCATGACCGTCACGAACCCAGACAGTGTTGTGTATCTGCTGGATGAATACAATGCCCAGCAGGGCACCAGCCTCACGGTGCAGGATGTGTACAAGGAAGCAAACTTCCCCGGCTTTGCCGTCTATGCATATGGACGCATCAACGATATTTCCCGGCTGCTCAAGGAACGGTCCATCAAATGGCACCAGAATTGGACCATCGGTGGTACCAAGTATGACCTGATGCGGCATACCCCGTATGATCGGCAGCACCTGTATCTCTACAGCGGCACCCAAAGCCAGATCGACGCTAAAGTGATTCCGCAGGTGTACCATGACAACCTGCTGAAATACCGCGACGCCGAGTTGATCACGTTCTGGCAGAACATCGACGAACGCGACCAGATCAGCGCTACCCCGGTAGTCACTACCACCGCAGGCGTGGCCCAGAAAAATGCAGCGGTGCAGCTTTCCAACGTGTTTGGCTGCCTGCTGGACTTTGACGCAATCGGCTACACTCCGCGTCTGTCCCGTATCGTCCCCACGCCGATGAATGCCCGTGGCCTGTACACTAATTTCTGGTATCACTACGGCTGGTCCTGGTACGATGACTTCACCGAGAATGCAGTGCTTTTCCTTATGACGTCCGGCGACGTTACCGCGCCCGACAGTCTCAAGCGCGCAAGTCTGCTGAAATCTTCTACCATCAAAGAGGCTGACCCGGCGAAGTCCTGACCATCGGCGGGCATCTGCCCGCCGATATTTTATAAGGAGGTGCCCACGTGCAAGCAACCTTTTATGTTTTCCCAAAACGCACCAACAGCACCAAACGCCCCACCAGCGGCACCCCGTATAACATCGAGGTGAAATCCCCCTGTAACATTATCAATCCCGAAATCAAGATTGCTACCAATGCCAACCCCACCGGATACAATTACTGCTATATCCCCACATGGGGGCGTTACTACTGGGTGAAAAACTGGACGTTTGACGATGGACTATGGACGGGTTCGCTGGTGGTGGATGCTCTGGCAAGCTACCGGGACCAGATCGGCAGCGCTACCGAGTATGTGCTCCGGTCGTCGGCACAGTATAACGGGAATATTGTAGATACCCTTTATCCTACCACCGCAGAGTACACCAGTGCACAAAATCCATGCACCAAAATTTTCGGCGATGATGTGAACCAGGGTAGCTATATTGTATCTGTGATATGTTCCGGTTATGTCGGTTTTGGGTGCACCACGTATTGGTCCATGAGTAACGCGGCTTTTCGGGAGTTTCGAAAAGCGCTGCTGTCAAATACGGACTACCTAGGCATGGACGCCGAGGAAATCAGCGAGGGACTGACAAAGGCCCTTTTCAATCCCTACCAGTACCTTGTATCGTGTATGTGGTTTCCGTTTGATGCACCATCGGACCCCGCATTATCCACATCTAGCCTGACCGTGGGGTGGTGGGATATCACCCTTGGAGATTCTTTCCAGGCAGGCATAGTAAATAGCGGGTTCGACACCAAAACTTTCATTGACGCCGTAGGAATCCCGAAGCATCCGCAAGCATCAGATCGGGGGCCCTATGTCAACATGAGCCCATACAGCACCTACATTTTGTATTATCCGCCGTTTGGAGAAATCCAGATCGACACCACTAAAGTGGTCAATTCCGATGCGTTGCATCTCAAAACTGTTATTGACATGTATAGCGGCATGGGTTACCTGTATGTATCGGCCGATTCGAATTTTACAAAAATTATAGCTGTGAGATCGGCGCAAGTGGGGGTTACTGTTTCCCTGGCTCAAATTGCAAACCAGACTCTTGATAGTGTCGGGGATGTTGTAAGTGCAGCAGCCAATGGCCTATATGGATTTGCCAAAGGGGTTGCGGACTTCTTTGCCGGTAATACCGATGCTGGCGGGGTTTTAAATGCTGTAGGCGATGCAGCCGAGAAAAGCATAACCACCGCCCAGTACAAAGGCACCGCCGGTGCGGTTTCTGTCTATACCGCCCCTGGATACTTGCAAGCGTATTTTCAGCGTATCGCCGACGACAACAACGAGGACCACGGGCGGCCCTTGTGCCGACGGGTACAGTTGTCCAGTATCCCCGGGTATATCATGGTAGACGACCCCGATATTTCCCTACCTGCTACGGCAGCAGAGATTGACAGCGTGAAAAGCTATCTCAAAAATGGTTTTTTCTATGAGTAAGGAGGTGCATATTTTGGCATACAAGCAGAGTATTACGGATATGCCGACTATTACCGTAACCGCCGGGTACCCGGCGTACCCCGATGGCACGGCCCACCGGGGCATTGATACGGTGCATGGTGACCACAAGGCTTTCGCCCCGGCATCTGGTATTGTAGTGGTGGCCCAGGTATGGGACGGCCACACCATCACCGGGGACCAGTCCTGGGGCAACATGATCAAGGTGCAGATGGCGGACGGCCGCACCTGGCGCGCAGCTCATTTTGCAAGCCAGCTCTGGCACGTAGGCGATACTATCACCAAAGGCGACTTTATCGGCACCCAGGGTGAGACCGGTAACGCCACCGGCATACACACGCACTGGGAATATGCCACCGCAGGCGGGGCGCTATTGGACCCGTCCGGCATTATCGGTGTCCCGAATGCCCGGGGCGTCTATGATGTGGAATGGGATGCAAGCGTAGACCCCGGCCCGGGGCCTGACCCGGACCCTGACCCGGACCCGGACCCGGGGCCCTGGCCGACGGGTAAAATCCCGGTATGGCTCATGTTCAAAATGGCTAGGAGGGGGCGTTTATTGTGAGTGTTCCACCTTATAGCTATGAGCAGGTCAACGCCTACACTTCCCCGGTCACTCCATCGGTAGTACACACAAAGGGAAACGCCCTTTCGTACTATTTCAGGAAATATCTTTTCCTAGAAGCGGTGTCTATGGTTAAATGGACGCTGCCCGATACCTGGCCGCAGAACCGGCTTGAATACCTGGTTTTCGGTGAAGGCGGTGTATCTGTATTCAATACCGACAGATACGGCCTTGTATATGATCATATGGGCTTGACCGGTATCAACGTTTTTTACAACCCCACCCACACGGTGGTTGCAAACTCTTTTATCAAGGGCACAAAGTATTTGCAGATCGGCAAGCAATGTGAAATCATCCATCTACAGCCAGACTACCGGGGCATGGTTGATATCGTGGCCTACTATGGGGATATGATGGCCCTTGCGGCCCAGACCATCCAAAGCAATCTGATCAACAGCCGCCTCGCCTACGTGTTCGCAGCCGGTAACAAGGCGGGGGCGGAATCTTTTAAAAAGATGTTCGACCAGATCATGCAGGGCAACCCCGCCGTCTTTGTCGATTCTGCCTTGCTCAAAACGTACAAAAGCGGTGCCTCTGGGCAGGCCCCTTGGATGTACTTTGCCACGGACCTTAAAGGCAATTTCATCACCAACGAACTTTTGACCGCTTTGAAAACCATTAAGGCGCTGTTTGATACCGAAGTGGGCATCCCCAACACCAACACTAGCAAAAAGGAGCGGATGCTGACCGATGAGGTCAATTCCAACAACGTGGAAACGGCTGCAAAGGCGTCTTTGTGGCTGGACAGCTTGCAGCGGGGATGTGAACGTGTACATAAGTTGTTTGGTCTGGACAAATCTACTTTGTGGGTAGACTGGCGATTCCCGCCCGACACCGGTACGCAGGAGGTGACCACAGATGCACGCGACAATCAGCTTTGACGGGCTTTTGATCGGGTACCCCTCTTTGTTTGACGGGTTACAGGTGCCAAAGGAAGTCAACAAAGCCACGGTGATTGAGTATCTGCTCAGCGAAACCATGGAATTGGAAGTTATGATCAGCAGCGGGCCAGTCATGGCCCGGGCACTGGCTGCCTATTCCGCCGTGATGCTTCCGAGCTGGACCCGGTACGCAAAGGCCCTGGGCCTGGAATATAATCCTCTGGATACCGACGAGCGGACCAGGACCCTTGAGCATTCCGGGGAAGATAGCAACACCCGGTCCCCGAATCTGACCACCACGGGCCGGAATGATGGAAGCGATTCCACCACCCGGGAAGTGGTGGGGTTCGATTCCGCGCAGCTTCAAATGGCGGAGAAAAACACAACCCAGCTTGGAACGGGAAACACCATCACCAGCACCGGCACCGATAAGACCGAGGGCACCAATAAATACACCGATACCGAAACCTACCAGGGCAGGGCCGGTAAATCGGCGCAAAGTCTGGTAGCAGCAGAAATCGCCCTGGCATCTGAAAACATCGTCGCAAAAATTGTGGACGATATAAAGCAGAAATTTTGCCTGCTTGTATACTAGGAGGTGATAAAATGGGTGTAATTCACGGGTACCCCTATACCAATTTTCACGATTTAAATCTTGACTGGATTTTGCAGAAAATGGGTGAATTTTCCGACAAGCTGGAAAATTTTATTAGTTTGGCAACCATCAAGTATGCGAATCCGCTTTTATGGGACATTACAAGCCAGTATGAAGAAAATACCGTTGTTGTGGACAAAAACGGCAATGCGTATTTGTCTGTGCAGCCGGTGCCCTCTGGTGTGTCCCTGGAAAGGACCGAGTATTGGACCAAAATTGGCAATTTTGATGAATTGTGGGGGTCTATCAAGGCGGCTATTACGCCATTCGATGAGAAACTCAAAACTACCGCAAGTGCTGACCGGGGAATCAATACCTTGGTTTGGCTGGATAATGACCTGTACCGGGTCATCCAGTATATGCAGATCGGCACCGAGTACGTGCCCGGCACCAACTGCGTGGAAACCAGCGTAAACGAAATTTTCGCGTATATTCTGGGTCTTGATCATGCCAAATATGAGGATGAAACCGAGACTCTTATTCTCGGATTTTTCGAGGACACGCAAAAAATCGTTGTTGCGGGAGACACGCACGAGTACAACCCCGCTACCCAAACTATCAAAATCGTAGGACGATAAGGAGGAAATAACCATGCCTGATGTATCTATTTTTAATGTAGCCGGTACTTCCATCAATGTGAAAGACGCCACAGCCCGTAGCCAGGCGGCCAACGCACTTTCCACCGCGCAGGGTGCCAACAGCACCGCACAGGGCGCAAAAACTGCCGCAGCGACGGCCCAGGAAACGGCGAACGCGGCAAAGACTGCGGCAGATTCCGCCAAAAGTACAGCGACCACCGCAAACAACACCGCAACGGCAGCCCAGACTACGGCGAACGCGGCAAAGACCACCGCAACGGCAGCCCAGACTACGGCCACGCAGGCGCTCAACCTGGCCCAGAGCATCGAGGACTTGACCCGCGTTGAGGTGACCTATGACAGCGCATCCGAAACCATCAAAATTACCAACGGTACCCATGAAAGCTAAGGGGGTGTGATCATGCCCAATGTGAAAAATATCAAGGCGAGCAACACAAGCTATGCGGTGTATGATGTGGACGCCCATAACAAAATTACCCAGCTTTCCACGTCGGTAAACTCTAAAATTGAGGACCTGCAAGACGACCTGGATGCCGAGACGGCAGCCCGGACCCAGGCGGTGAAGAAGCTGGAAAGCACCGTTGCGGCCCTTGAAAAGCAAACTGCTACCTATGCCAATGTGAAAGAATATGGAGCAAAAGGCGACGGCAGCACAGACGACACGGCAGCCATTAAGACGGCCATTGCAAGCGGCCTGGACTTGTATTTCCCGAAAGGTACGTACAAGATCACTCAGGCGGTCAGCCTAGGTTGCCCGCTCATGGCGGACGGGGCCATTCTGCTGGCATCCGGCATTACCATTACAATGGAAGCGCCTATGGCGTCCTGCAAGCTGCATTTTAAGCGTGCGTCGGGCGGTAAATATAATATTACTGCCGGGCAAATTCTGGGCGACTGGTTTATTGATACCGACTTGTCCGACGTGTTCCGGGGTGGTGCACTGAATAGCTTTTCCGGCACAATTCTGTTCCCCTCCAAAGGATCGTGGGGCACCCCGTCGGGAAAGGTCACTGCTACTACGCCATACCATGTGACTAAGAAAATCTACATGGAAAGTCATGTTCGTTATGACTTTTGCGGTGGTGTGATTGCTTTCGATACGTCGGCTGCCTGCATCTCGGCATCGGACGGTGCCCCGGAACGGTCCTACCTGGTCAATGCCACACTATGTGCGACCGTCGAGAGCGTGGGGCAGTTCACCGAGGTTGTAAAGTGCGGACGAATTTTTTTCGACAGTTTCCATTGCATCGGTGGCCGACGCGTCGGTTACTATAAAAATACTGTCAATGTACAGGTGTCCAACATCGTTCACGACTGTTTCTACAGCAGTTCCGAGGGCTACTGCTCTTTCGTGCTTGATGAGACGTCGGGCGGTGTGTCCGGCATTTCCGGCAACGCGTCCATTCGCTTTTATAACTGCATTAGCAGCATGAGCAGCCTCAAGGGCGATAGTTCGCAGTTCATCATTTACAACAGTAATGATATTCGCGATATCTTCATCGATGACTGCGAATGTGCTAGCCCGCACTATGGTATCCAGATCAACAGTGGCACTAATGTTACGGCCTGGAATATCTTCATTCGCAACTACGTTGCGGACCAGTGCATCAGGTGCATCTATTGTACTAACCTGGGCAGAGCACAGGTTACCCTTGATAGCTGCTACTTCAACGCGCACGACCGGTGCGTTGAGTTTATCAACAGCGCGGGAACGGTCACCAATTGCCAGTTCATCGGCGACCAAGAAAGCGCGGGTGTCGCGGTCACCAATAGCCAGGGTGTTATTATCACCGGAAACATGTTCCAGTCCATTGACCACCCGATTGTGTGTAGCAATGGATCCGCTTGTCAGATCGGTTTCAATACTGTGAGCCGTCGGGCAAAGTGGGCTGATGACTATGCTTTCAAGTTCCTTGGAACGTCCAATGGCAACAGGGTTGTCTGCAATAGCGTTATCCCTACTACTTCGGACAATTACTATACGGCAGCATTCAGATTTGAAAGCACGTGCTCCGGTAATATCATCGGGCTGAACCGTGTATCCGGAACCGAGTTGAGCAACGAGGAAGCAGACCTGGTAAAGATCAGCACTACAAAGGTATAACCACATTCAGTACCCACTCCCCTACCCTAAGGGGTGTGGGTACTATATTTTGTGTCTATTGGCAAAATGCACAAAGAATGAGGCAATGGGGAAGAAAATTTTGTGCAAAGTGCTATTACGTGTC
>ERZ779888.2693-NODE-2693-length-14127-cov-2.562251_pt1 | contig 14127 bp, 10 predicted proteins | sample MGYA00511245_ERZ779888 | MGnify/ENA primary metagenome ERZ779888 (study PRJEB29588, sample SAMEA2155255) | human gut metagenome | biome: human gut; feature: human-associated habitat; material: faeces | place: Denmark | collected 2008/2010 ... | reverse complement strand
ATGATTATCAAATACCAGAAGCCGGAATGGATGTTCCATCTTTGACAGCCACAGCCGGCTTACATAATGATAATTTCCTGAATCAATGAAATGTATACCATTTCCCGTATAGTTCTTTATATCATCCAGTATCCGGTTTTGCGCTTCCTCATCACAGTAACAGTTACTTCCCGGTAAATCCTGTACCTCCAACCAGGATATATCTTCCTGCATTTCTGCATGGTTCCGGTAAAACTGCTGTTCTTTGTAAATTCCGGAAAAATTCATGATCACAATTTCATTGTTCTCTGTTCTGTTTTGTTCTTTATTAATAGTCTTATTTTCTGCCATAGAAACATCTTACCATGAAAATGCCAAAAAAGGAACCAGTGTCTGGAGACACTGATTCCTTTATTCTTTTCTACCTTATAAAAAGTGTACTTCTCAGGCTTTGTTAACGGATCCGAAAAGTTCCATTTTTTCTTTAACTGTAGCTTTGATTGCTTCAGTTCCTGGAGCAAGAAGTTTACGTGGGTCAAATCCTTTACCCTGCTCATCCTTGCCTTCTTCGATATATTTACGTGTAGCTGCTGCGAATGCAAGCTGGCATTCTGTATTAACATTGATCTTGGATACACCAAGGTCGATTGCTTTCTTGATCATGTCTGCCGGGATACCTGTACCACCGTGAAGTACAAGTGGCATATCTCCTGTCAGCTTCTGGATAGCATCCAGTGTCTCAAAGCTCAGACCTTTCCAGTTAGCCGGGTATTTACCGTGGATGTTACCGATACCTGCTGCAAGGAAGTCGATACCAAGATCTGCAACCATCTTGCATTCCTTAGGATCTGCACATTCACCCATACCTACTACACCATCTTCTTCGCCACCGATGGAACCAACTTCTGCTTCCAGAGACATTCCATGCTCTGCAACGATCTTAACCAGTTCTTTTGTTTTTTCTACGTTCTCTTCGATCGGATAATGGGAACCATCAAACATGATAGATGTGAAACCGGCTTCTACGCATTTCAGGCATCCTTCGTAGCTGCCGTGATCCAGGTGAAGTGCAACCGGAACTGTGATATTGAGTTCCTCGATCATTCCTTTCACCATACCAACAACAGTCTTATAACCTGTCATGTATTTTCCTGCACCTTCGGATACACCAAGGATAACCGGAGAGTTGAGTTCCTGTGCTGTAAGCAGGATTGCTTTTGTCCACTCAAGGTTGTTAATGTTGAACTGACCTACTGCATAGTGACCAGCTTTTGCTTTTTTCAACATTTCTGAAGCGTTTACTAACATGATAAATTCCTCCTAATCTTTTTGGGCGGTATTACCAAACCCAAATTATAAGTCTAGTTTAACAGATTAAATCTGTTTCGTCTACTATAATCGTGCAAAAAAACTGTATACATTGTTACAATTTTCACGAACCCGTACTTCTGTGATATTCTCGTGTCAGTCTGGTGAGTATTTCGTCCATATTTGTCTTATTCACCACCAGCTCCGGTGTTTTGGAAAACTCCTGAAGTCTCTCTCGGATATTCTGCAGAACTTCCTTCTCTGCCCCTATTGATTTTGCCATTTTTTCATATTCTGAAGATGTTCTTGTCATTCCAAAAGCGATCAGATAAGCTTCCAGTGCCTCCCGGCTCCTGCTTCCCTCGTATGCTTTTCGAAAATACTCTGTAGCTTTTTCCATCTGAAACAGATAACTGTAAGCACAGCCAAGATTGTGGTACACTTTTTCCGTCATCCCCTCACGGATTTCCTCAAGATTTTCCGTTTCCAGAAGATTCTGGTAAACCTGTATCGCATGTACATACATTTCATTCTCCATTAATGCATCTGCCTTCTGTTTCTCACGCATTGCCGGAGTTTCTTCATTCATCTTCTGCAGACGTACATTCAGTTCTTTCAGTTCTTCATATGTCAGATAATTGATTTCTTTAAATACCGGATAAACAATATCTTCCGCACTTGCAAATTTGCTGATCTTGGAACGAAGTTTGGCTGCCAGTGCCGGAAGTTCCAGTTCCTCCTGTATCCAGCTGCACAATCCTTCATTCATGATCGTCTGATCGATCAGATACAGATTATGATACAGATAATAGCAGAGTTCTTCAATGGAATACACATTGGTACTGATATTTTCTATGAAATAAGGCAGCTTTGCCCGTTTTGTCTGACACAGTATATATCCGCTCACTTTGTCTCCTCCTGCCATCTGGTCGTTTCTGTCCACTCTTTGCCACTTGATGGAAACATCTCACCAAATCCAAGATCCTTTACTGTAACCCTGCATTCATCCTGTGAAGTATACTGCAGATTCACACCAAGTCTCGTTGTCCGCTCTGGTCTCTCCGGCAGCCCCGGCAATGCCATTGCGATCCGTTTCTTTTTTGCCTCTCCCATTGTATCTACAATAAAAACAAGTTCCTTCGTTCCATCCAGGATCAGCTCGACATATGCATTACTTTCATACCAGTTTCTGCCTGATTCGATCAACGGATAATAAGCCGGTGCTCCCATGACACGCAGCTCCATTCCAACATCAGAAAGTACCAGCGAACTGCTCATATAACGATAGTCTTTCAGGTCATGATTGATCACCCGTTCTGCTCCTGCGCTGCAGGCTCCTCTTGCAAACAGGTTATTTCCATAAAAAACTTTTCTTCTCTGATAACATAACAGCTTCACAGATTTCTGTGCCCATTCCTGGTCAAATCCCTCTCCATTGATCTGAATACTGGAATACAATTCTTTACCAAGTGTGTTCTTGATAAATGTATAGAATTCTGCATCCCGCTCCTCTACCTTCGCACTCAGAGTCGTTGTAACAGGCTCTTCCAGATGTACCAGTACCGGTCGTGTTCCTGAATTCATGGACATGCGTCGAAAACTTACCTTCTGCTGTTCAAAGCTGTACCAGCCTACACTTCTGTTCCAGGTTTCTATCTTCTGTGTCATAACATAATAATAAAAACTCTCTTCATAATCCAGAAGAATCGTACGTTCTTCCGGGATTCCCAGTTCTCTGCATGCCCGCTGAAGATTTTCTACCTGTACAGCATTCAGACTGTCCATGGCAATCGACAGACTCCGGATGTTTTTTTCTACTTCCGCAATCCCTGTAAGTTTCAGCATCTCATGCAGATAATGTGCAAGAAGCTCCCATGCTTCTTTTTTTTCACCTCCAACCGCTACCGGTCCGTTCTGTGCTGATATCTCATAAAGGTTTCCAGCGAGAAATCCACCTTTTTCTCTTGCAAAATATTCTGCTTCCAATCCCGCACAATATGTCTTGCGGTCTGGGCGCAGGCAAAGACAGGTCGGCATTTCAAACTGGCTGCTTCCCACTTTTACGGGAAGTGAACGCGGTTCCTCTGCCTTGCGGTCATAATAACAGATCTGAGAATATTCTTTTCCAAAATCAATTCCTATTATCAAGTCTCTTGTTTCATTCATCTTCCGCTTTCCTTCTCTATGCTAAACATGTTTTTCACATACTGTTCCTGTCTGAGATAATCTTTCAGACTGTCTGTCACTTCCTGCGTTTTGTCCAGTCTTCTTGCAGACAACATCTGATTCAGCATCTGATACTTGCTTCCAGAGGCACCCTCGACTTTTTTCATTGAAACGCTACGTTCCGAAGTCTTCTTTGTATTGTCTTTATCGCCCTCATCGATCTGGAAATAATACTGCAGTGTCTCCCCGTAAAACAAAGTAAATGTCCTTACAAATATGCCCTGATACATTTCTTTCAAAGGTTCGCATTTATATGCTGTCTCTGCTCCAAGTCCGGTATCCAGTCTGTAAAACAACGTAACCTTTGCCCCAGGTACTGCACGACATTCCACAAATGTTTTGTCATCCAACTGATATGGACTCAAAAGTTCCGGTGAGAGTTTGCGGAAAAACGCAAATTTCAGATTTTCTTTTGCACACTCTTCCAGTATGCTCTGTGCTATTCCCACATATTCCGGTTTTGGATCTTTTTCTCTGGAAATTTCCTGCAGAAGCGCCAGTCTGCAGATAAGATTAACCGGCCACTTACTGGTAAATGCATATTCCAGCCTGCTTCTGATGAACGTACTCATTGTATATTCTCTGACAAAAACGCCATAAGAAACCAGTGTAAGGTATGCTCCTGTGATTCGTTCTTTTCCGGACTGTTTCACATAAGATTCCAGTACAGCTTCCCCCTCTTTACGGTAATCTTCCGTAAAGATCAGAAGACTTAAGATTCTTTCTTCCAGATCATACGTATCCATTTCGAATCCTCTGGCACTCTTCCATATCGAAATAAGTTCATCCAGTGGTCCAAACCGATACAGCATAAGATAATGCAGGATCACTTCATCATATTTACCCTTCCGGTAAACCTCGGATGCCAGTGCCAGAAGTTCGTCATCTTCTGCCATGTCACTTTTCAGGATCATCCGGCTTGTCATCTTAAGAAGGCAGCTCAGATCCAGTCCTTCATAACCAAATTCTTCTACAATCACCATTGCCTGACGAAACATTCTTCTGGTGATCAATACTTCAAGCAGTGTCGTACGGTCAACCTGTGCATACTGACGGAAATCCATTTTTTCAAGATATTTATCAAGCTTCTGATCCTGAACATTCGCAGCATAGTAATCCAGAATCTGTTTTCTTACAGAATTTCTATACTCTTCTGTACAGTCCTCAAGTTCTGCCAGACTCTGAAAATACTCCAGATTATCCGCATTCAGCGTTGTCGATTCGCAATAATACAGCAGAAGTCCCCGTTCTCTGACTCCCAGTTCCAGAAGTTCCGGTACTGCCTTGCTTTCATCTGTGAGCTTTGTAAGATTGTATGGGATTGTAGAAACATAACGTCTCTGCTTATCATCCTGGAACAGGATCACCGCATCATCTGTATAGATTCTCGGATATGCAATTCCTTTATTGCAAGGGTAGATTTCTTCCTCTGCAAACTGACTGTGCCGCACGATCACCTGTCGGATTTTGCTGTCATCACAGTACAGACGATAGGTAAACATCTTCGGAGCGATTGCTTCTCCATCTTCAGCACTTACCGGATCAAACAGGAATTCCTGATACAGGATCGCATAATTTTCATCCATCTGTCCTTCTCTGAGTTTGCGATAGGCAAACCGTTCCAGATTATCCTTATAATTTTCATATGTTTTCGGATCTTTTTCTTTAAATGCGATCACACTCGCATATACATAAGCCTTGCGTGCATCACCAAGTGAATTGTCATTGTACGCAAAATACATCAGAAGCGGCTTCGGCAGCTGTCTTCTATATGTAATATCCATGGTTTCCACATAATATTCAAATAATCTGGTGATACGTAATCCTCTGCTTACTGCAAGCGAGAACCATTTGAAATATACCGGTCTGCGTGGTTCCCCCTTCATGATATATTTGCAGACAGCCTCCAACACATCATCTGATGAAAATTTCTCATATCCGGCTGCAAGCGCCTGATACAGACTTCCATAGAATCTTTTTTCATATCCGGAGAGATATGCCATACGCATCACAAGCTCTTCGGTAAGCAGATCATGTTTACCAGCATAGCAGAATACCTGCATCCAGAACGGGGTAAGACGATGAAGCAGAGAAACATCCTCACTGATCATCTTCCAGGCTTCTATATAAAGAAGCGGACTTGTACAGCCTTTTTCATATAGTTCTTCCATCATGAACAGTACTTTCGATGGTGTGGTACGATATGTACTGTCAAGTTGAAGCAACAGCCACAAAAGCTGGAAACTGTCCTCTTTCTGCCTGAAAAAATTCTGCAATTTCCATACTGCCTGTCCCCGATCCTTATACAAACCGGTCACTGTACAGAGATAGAGATAAGTTCCGGCTGTTTCCAGTTCTTCTCTTGTAAATTCTTTACCGTGAAAATTCTTGAGGATTTTTTTTGCCACATCATCTTTTCCGTCCAGATGTGCCATATATGCCTCCAGGAACTGGTACTCCGGATATTCGCAGCCTGCTTCCCTCAGCTGATTTAATTCAAACCCTGCATTTTCTTTCCATGTCTGAAAATTGATCTTGTTTTCCTGATATTCAAGATAATCCTTCACAAGTGCAAGTTTGTGCCTTTTTTCTTCTCTGTGTACATCAATATGAATGCGCGCTCCCCTCGATGCAAGGACATGATACGTCAGTTCCTGATACGGACTTCTTACAATGATCTCGCCTATGTGATTTTCTCTTTTTAACTGATCTGCATGAACAAGATAGTTGATCTGAACACTGCTTCCAATAAAATCCTCATCCGTTATCACATGACGCTCTGGCTCCAGGAACTCCCCCTTTGTCTCGATCTCAAGGCGAAGATGTCCCCATCCGCTTCTGTGTATCTCAAAAGATTCCTGCATATCTTCTTCTACATTATAAAATTCTGCTGCGGTAGTTTTTAAGGATACGGAAACAGGATCTTTTTCCTTCAGACTGATCAGAAATTCCTCCAGATGCTGATAAGTTACTGGCTGTCCGGACAGACCTGCATACAACGCTTTCTGCTTTTTGTCTGCTTTCCTGAACACCATACAAAAATCTTTTTCGGTAAAAAGATGATAAGCTTCTCGAAAATCTTTTCTGGCAATCTCGCAAAATGTCTGCATATCATCAACTTTTCCTACAGAACTTATGATTTCTTCTTTTATTGCCTCAATTGCAAACGGAAGCTTGTACTCTCCTATGCTGGAAGTCACACAGAGCCAGCCTCTGCATATATCACCAGCCTGCATTCCCACTGCGTCAATTCCATAAGGCAGCCGTACGGTTGTACCCGAAAACCGACTGTTTCCCGGAACAAATCTTCGATCTGAGGAAGTAATATATCCCTGTATCTTATCATTGTTCTCCGTTCCAAGATACAGCTCCCCCTGTGTAGTCGTTCCTGCTTTGATCTTTATCTCCAGTTTTTCTTTTGAAAAAAGGAGTTCCGGCTGATCATATTTGAATTTTCCATTGAGTATCTGTTCTATCTTTTTTTTCAAAATAGTTCACCTGATTATCCTTGAAAGTGTATTTTTCTCATATAAAATTTATTATACACTACATCCTGAGGATACGCAAATCATATAATTTTATGGGAAAAGCACGTTGCTCCAGCCTCTGACATATTCTATATAGAAGCCCCTTTTGAGGTGGATATTTGAAAACTTTTCAGAAACCTTTGACCGCAGCAGAGGAACGACTCTGCCTCAGACGCTGCCAGGAAGGGGATCCGGAAGCAAAACGTATTCTGATCGAACGTAATCTTCGTCTGGTTGCCCATGTTGCAAAAAAATATCAGGGAAACGGAGAAGAACTGGAAGATCTGATCTCTATCGGTACGATCGGACTGATCAAGGCTATTTCCACCTTCAATTCAGAACGTTCTGCCAGGCTGTCCACTTATGCCGCCCGCTGTATTGATAACGAACTTCTTATGATGCTGCGTGCAAGAAAAAAATGTTCACGTGAAGTTTCTCTTTATGAACCGATCGGAACAGACAAAGAGGGAAATGAGATCAGTCTGCTGGATATTATCGAAAGTCCGCCGGTGGATATCGTAGAAGAATATTCTACCCGTCAGGATATACGATTTCTTTTTTCTTCTATGAAGGATATCCTGACACCAAAAGAATACCAGGTCATCTGCTGTCGTTATGGACTGTTTGAAAACAACGAAATGACACAGCGTGAAATCGCCGATCGGCTTCATAGCAGTCGTTCCTATGTCTCCAGAATCGAAAAAAACGCATTAAAAAAATTAAAAACTCTCTTCGGTTGATTTTCTGTCAGAAATACTCTAAAATTAGAAACAGACTGAGATGTCTTCAGTCGGAAGGAGGTTTTCTTTTCATATGACAGATACAACTGAACGATCAGGCTTTGTATATATGCACAAACTATTGAAACAACTGCTGATTCTTCTGCTCTGTACTGTTTTGATCGGAACAGGTTTTGCACCCGCTTCGGTCTCTGCAGCCTCACGGCCTGTAACGATCAGCAGCTGTAAGATTTCAGGAAAAAGCAAAGTCCGCGTAACCGCTGTCACGGCAAATCCACGTAAAATATCCGGATCTCGCTGTTACCTTTTTGCACTGACTCCGGGCATGTCAGCCAGGCCAGTAGCATCCTGTAAAAAATCAAAAAAAATGACATTTACCTGTAAATTAAATTCCGGTGGTGTCAACCTTCTGAATTCCGGTTTTGCTGTCGCTTCTCGGAATTCCAGTGGGAAATATACCTATATCAGCACACGCAGATTTATTTCCAACCCCGGTGCACTGGCCAAATATCGATATCGTTTTCCAAAGTCCATCTCCAAAAAGGGACTTCAGGTCAATGCTGACATGATGGAAGATGCGGAAGAACTGAATGTACGAAATTCTGTGATCAATATTGATTTCAGTCAGCTGATCGCACCACCGGCACTTCAAAATTCCAGGTACTCTTACTCCTGGAAATACCAGGGACAAACTTACTGGTTTGTAAAAGATTCTGTCTCTTATTACGACAGACAGCTGCTTGCACTGAATTCCACTTCATCTGTAAATTCTGCTGTTCTGCTTCTGAGTTGGCGCAGTGACCTGACCAGCCTGATCTATCCACAGGGACGCCAGCAGGGACATGCTTTTTATGCCTGGAATACCAAAGACCGTTCTGCGAGAAAGCAGCTGCAGGCAACACTGAATTTTCTGGCCAGACGTTACAGTACTTCCACAAAAAAATACGGACAGATTTCCAACTGGATCATCGGAAATGAAGTCAATAATTACAACACTTATAATTACGCCGGTTCCCAGACACTGAGACAGTATTCTCAGATTTATGCAGATCAGTTTCGTCTTGCCTATAATACACTGGTCAGTGTTTATTCTAATGCAAGAGTTTATATTTCACTTGATCATCTGTGGAATACAAATTATGTGAATGGAACCTTTGCTTCACGAAAAATGCTGGATTCTTTTGCTTCAAAGATACGTGCCGGTGGAAATCTGCAATGGAACCTTGCATATCACCCATACAGTTCTCCACTGACAGAGCCTCGTTTCTGGGCGAATACAAACGGGCAGCTCACCAAATCACTTACAACGCCTGTGATCAATATGGGAAATATCCGCCTGCTGACCAGCTATATACGTCAGAAATATGGTTCAAAAACAAGGATCATTCTGTCCGAGACCGGTTATACTTCTGTTCAGAGAAAACACAATGTTGAAAATCTGCAGGCAGCTGCGGTTGCCTACAGTTACCTTCTTGCTGAATCAGATAATATGATCGACTCACTGATCATTCATCGTCAGATCGACCACAAAGAAGAGATCAAACAGGGACTGAATCTTGGATTATGGACAACCGACGCCAGATCTGCTGATTTTGAATCTGCCAACACAAAGAAAAGATCCTGGAGTGTCTTTAAATATATGGACAGCAGTCGTTCTGCTTCCGAAACCGCATTTATTCCATCCACGATCGGTGTCAGCAACTGGAAATCGCTGATCCCTTCATACAGTTCCAAACTCTATAACAAATCAAACTGTACCATCGGAGCACTTGAACAGGTAAATGCATATCGCCGCGGTGCTTCCATATATCAGAGCTGGTCTCCTTATGGTGCTGTTACAACTTCACATAAAACAGGAAATACCTTTACTGCTCTTCATGATATCCGCCGAAACAAAAACAGTTTATGGGGATTCTCACAAAAAATGAAACGCAGTCTTTCCTTTAAATCATATCCAAATTTCTGCACAACGCTCCGCGCAAGTGGTGCACAGAATGGATATGTACAGATCAAATTGCGCTTTTACAGTGGAAAACATATCTTCGAATGTGCCAGAATTGTACCTGCTGATCAAACTGTCCGTTTAAAAACGTCTCTTGCGAAATGGAAATATCGCAGTAAAGTAACTAAAATTCAGGTTATGGCAGCCCCTGTAAATGGTAGTCAGTGGAATGCCAACGCTCAGCTTGTTATGAATGCCCCTGTGCGCAGTCGCTAAATTTTTCATTAAATAAAAAGAGAGCAGATATCACTTCTCATGAGGATATCTGCTCTTTTTTTATTCTAAGTTCTGTTTTACAGATTCGTCTGTATTTTATGCCTCGGCCCTTCGAAGGAGATCATACTTTTCAATCTCTGTTCCAAGGTCTACGGCAAGTTTCTGCTGCGGATGCGGTGCACTTTCTACAGAATTTCCATCTTCATCATAGATTGCACGAACGGTTGCTGTGATATTTCTGCCATCCGGTTTCATGATCTCAATCATCTCACCAACAGTAAACTTATTTCTCTGCGTAATATGTGCGAAACCATTTTCATCAACTTCTTCTGCATATCCCAGATAAGTATATTCTTTTACATACGTATTATTGTCATAAATCTGCGTATGTTCATCTGGTTTGCCATAAAAGAATCCTGTCGTAAACTGACGGTACGTACAATTGGAAATCTGTTCCTGATACCAGGACATATTTGCCTTATATTTTTCCGGAGCCTCCATATAATCATCAATTGCCTTGCGATAAGTTCTTGCAACAGTTGCCACATAAAGAGCAGTCTTCATGCGTCCTTCAATCTTCAGGCTGTCGATACCACTGTTCAGGATATCATCCATATGCTCTACCATACAGAGATCCTTGGAGTTGAAGATATAAGTTCCTCTCTCATTCTCAAATACCGGCATATATTCACCAGGACGTTTTTCTTCCACAATAGAATATTTCCAACGACACGGATGTGTGCATGCCCCCTGATTCGCATCTCTTCCAACCAGATAATTGCTGAGCAAGCATCTTCCGGAATAAGAAATACACATTGCTCCATGAACAAAAGTCTCGATTTCCATATCATCCGGAATATGTTCACGGATCTCACGGATTTCTTTCAAAGAAAGTTCCCTTGCCGTTACGACACGTTTCGCGCCGAGCTTATACCAGAAACGGTATGTCTCATAGTTTGTATTGTTTGCCTGTGTACTGATATGGCATTCTATTTCCGGACAAATTTCACGGGCATAGGTAAAAATTCCCGGATCTGCAATGATCAGTGCATCCGGTTTCAGTTCTTTCAGCTCCTGCAGATATTCTCTGACTCCCGGAAGGTCATCATTATGCGCCAGAATATTTACTGTCACATAAACCTTTACTCCATGTTCATGTGCAAACGCAATTCCCTCTGCCATATCTTCATGTGTAAAATTCTTGGCTTTTGCGCGGAGGCCAAATGCTTCTCCACCTATATATACCGCATCTGCACCAAATACAACGGCTATTTTCAGTACTTCAAGACTGCTTGCAGGTACCAGTAACTCTATATTTCTCATGCTTCCTCCTTAACGCTCAAAGACACGCCGTCTCCCAGCGGAATAATACTTGTCATAAGCTGTGGATGGTGTTTCAGTTCATACAAATACTCTCTCATACGCTTGTAAATTGTACGGTTTCTTCGTTCCACAAGATAATGGGATTCAATCAGCTCGCCCTCCTGAAGTACGTTATCTGACATCAGGACTCCGCCCGGGGCAAGCAGCCGCACCACATCCGGCAGCCAGTGAATATACTGTCCCTTGGCCGCATCCATAAAAATCAGATCATATGATCCCGAAAGTTCTTTCAGAATTTGCCCTGCGTCTCCTTCCAAAAAGGTAATCTGCGACTCACAGCCGGCTCTTCGGAAATTCTCCCTTGCCTTTGGAATTCTCTTTTCATAATTTTCAATCGTTGTGATATGCATTTCAGGCTGACTGTACTCACACATAAGAAGTGTGGAGAAGCCAACGGCTGTCCCCACTTCCAGAATACGCTGCGGCTTCTTAAGTGCCAGCAGTGTCTTTATAAAGCTCTGCATCTCCTTACGAATGATCGGAACTCCCTCAGACAACGCAGAACACTCCAGTTCATCAAGAAATGGAGTGTTCCCTGCATCAAGGGAATTAATAAACGTACGCATTCTCTCTTCTACGATCACGAAGTTGCTCCTTCCTGCTCTGCATCACCTGCAAGAATTCCCATGATTCTGTTTGGTGTATAGGCAGTACTGAGTAGATATGTGCCTGGTTTCATTTTCCCACTGTAATTTGAAAGTTTTTCCTGTACCCAGAACACCAGCGTATCCTCGATCAGTCCTTTACTCTTTAATGTCTTTGCGATATCATAACTTGTTGCATCTTCTTTGATCACAACAGTTACTTCCTGTCCTTCTCCCGGGTTCATCGCCTGCTGGTTAAAAACGTTATACCCAAACTGGTAGGTAACCTTACCGATCCAGATCACGAGGACAGCCACACAAACATACAAAGCTATTTTAAAAAATCCTCCTGCAACGATCACTCCAGCCGCACCTACCCGGTCTTTGGTATCTCCCATATCTGCTCCTTTCTGTGTACTGATCATATCTCATCAAACTGCACTGCTCAGATTTCCGGCACCTTGATCTCAATTCCATCTGTCAATGTCTTACAAATCTGCTGCATCATCCTGCAAAGTGCCAGTTCCGCATCAAGATAAGCATTTACCTCCGGATTTCTTCGAAGTTCTGCTGATTCTCGTGCCAGCTGTTCCGCATCCTGAAGCAAATTTCCTCTTTCTTCATTCTGAAGCCGGAAGTTATCTGACCGGAAATGCTGCACTCTCGAGACCAGTTCCGGATTTTTTTCCAGGATTGCCTCCTGTTTCTTGTAAGTTCTGTACACATCGCTCTTCTGGATAGAATTCAGAAGAAGATGAATGTTTCTGTTTACAGCATCCATGTTATTTATGCCTCCATAATGATCGGCAGGATCATCGGACTTCTCTTTGTTCGCTTCCACAGGAAATCACTGAGTGCATCTTTTACTGTATTCTTGATCTTGCCCCAATCTGTAATGTTACGTTCCAGACAGGAATCTAACGCATTTTCTACGACTTCTTTTGCATCTTCCATCAGATCCTCGGACTCTCTTACATAGACAAATCCTCTGGATACAATATCCGGTCCGGCAAGAACCACATTGCTGTGGCGTTCAAGTGTCATAACAACAATCATGATACCATCCTCTGACAGATGCTGGCGGTCACGAAGTACGATATTACCGACATCACCAACCCCCAGACCATCTACAAAGATCGCACCTGTATGAACAGAGCCGGTAACTGCTGCACTGTTTGCATCCAGCTCCAGAACATTACCGGAAGCAAGGATAAAGATATTCTCTTTCGGAATACCCATCTCCTGTGCCAGCTCTGCGTGGCGTTTCAGATGCCTGTACTCACCATGTACCGGTATCGCATATTTCGGTTTTGTGAGCGCATAGATCAGCTTCAATTCCTCTCTGCAGGCATGTCCCGATACATGTGTGTCTTCAAAGATTACATGGGCGCCCTTCATTTCCAGCTCATTGATCACCTTGAATACTGCTTTTTCATTACCCGGGATCGGGTGTGAACTGAATATGACCACATCTCCCGGCATGATCGAGATCTTGTTATGGATTGACGCTGCGATTCTTGACAGAGCCGCCATGTTCTCACCCTGACTTCCTGTCGTGATCAGAACAAGCTTCTCATCCGGATAATTCTTGATCTGACTGATATCTATCAATGTGTTATCCGGTATATCGATATAACCGAGCTCGGAAGCCGTACTGATGATATTCACCATACTTCTTCCTTCGATGATTACTTTTCTTCCATACTTATATGCTGAATTGATGATCTGCTGCACACGGTCTACATTCGATGCAAATGTAGCTATGATGATTCGATGATTCTGATTATCATTGAACAGATTATCAAACGTTCTTCCTACTGTCTTTTCTGACTTTGTAAAGCCCTCACGTTCTGCATTTGTGGAATCTGCCATCAATGCCAGAACACCTTTTTTGCCAAGCTCTGCAAACCGCTGAAGATCGATCATATCTCCAAATACCGGTGTATAATCAATCTTGAAATCTCCGGTGTGGACAAGCAGTCCTGCCGGCGTATAGATCGCCAGTGCTGCGGAATCAGCAATCGAATGGTTCGTCTTAATAAATTCTATGCGAAATTTTCCAAGAATGATATTCTGTCCATATTTTACAACCTTACGTCTGGTGTTGTTCATCAGATTATGTTCTTTCAGTTTATTCTCGATCAGTCCCATCGTAAGCTTTG
>ERZ779888.2691-NODE-2691-length-14143-cov-3.604983_pt1 | contig 14143 bp, 14 predicted proteins | sample MGYA00511245_ERZ779888 | MGnify/ENA primary metagenome ERZ779888 (study PRJEB29588, sample SAMEA2155255) | human gut metagenome | biome: human gut; feature: human-associated habitat; material: faeces | place: Denmark | collected 2008/2010 ... | reverse complement strand
AAAGGAGCAATTTTTTAGGACAGATCTCTTCGCCGTCTGCCCAGATGCGGCACTTGGTCCACATGGCCGAGAAAAGGGCGGCCACCACGCCGACCGTATAGGCCTTGGCGCCCAGTTTGCCTTTCAGGACATTGCCCACCTGAGCAACGCGGGTGTCAAAGCCGAAGTTGGTCACATTGACGGAATACCGGTCGCCCACCTTCATCAGGTCGATGGGTGTTTCCACACCGTCAAGAAGGGAAGGAAGGTCCAAAAAATCCTCTTTGGTTCCGTAGTACTTGATGTAATCATTCCCGCTTCCGCAGGCATAGACCGACATGGAAGCATTCTTGGCACCCACAAGCCCGGTGGCGACTTCGTTGATGCTGCCGTCTCCTCCGCAGGCGTCCATGCGTCGAAAAGAATCGCGGGGTCGCCCGTGAGTTTATAGGTGATAACGGCGGCAAAAAGGTCACGCGACGTTTGGTCGGCAAGACATTCGCTGACCCCAAGGAACTCTTCATAATGGGCGCGATAATAGGCGGCATCGAATACTGTCTCCCCCGTGACCGGCAGGTCGGGAAGGTACAGCTGATATTCTCCCATACGGCAAAGGACGGATTCCAGTACCTCGGGGCGCGCGGTGCCGAACGCCATGACGAGCGCCGGCGACGCATACTTTTCTCTCACCTCGGCGAACGAAAGCACGCGTTTGCCGTGAAAAGACTGTCCGCGCACGAAACCGTCGGACTTGGTGCCTGTGCCATTAAATCCGATGCACTTGCTGTTTTAGGGAATGCGACTACATCACGAATGTTGTCTGTACCAGCTAAAATCATAGTTAAACGTTCTAGACCAATACCTACACCTCCATGAGGTGGAGTTCCATATTGGAATGCATCCATAAACCAGCTGAATTTTTCATGTGCTTCTTCTAAAGTCATACCGATAGCTTCAAATACTTTTTCTTGAAGCTTTTGATCATGAATACGAATGGATCCTGATAATAATTCATAGCCGTTTAACACTAAGTCATAAGCTCTAGAATAACAATGTGCTGGATCACTCAACAATTTATCGACATCTTCTAAGTTAGGTGATGTGAATGGGTGGTGAGCCGCTACATAACGGTTTTCATTTTCATCATATTCAAACATTGGGAAATCAGTAACCCATAAGAATTCATAGGCATCTTTGTTGATCAAATCTAAATCATGACCTAATTTCACACGCAATGCACCAAGTGAGGATTGAGCCACTTTCTTCTTATCCGCTACGAAGAATACAATATCATTTTCTTCAATATTCAACATTGTACGCAATGCTTCTTTTTCGGCATCGGATAAAACTTTTGTGACACTTCCCGCAAAGCCTTCCGCTGTTAATTTTAAGTTGGCAAGTGCTTTTACACCATATACTTTTACATAATCTTGTAGTTTATCCAATTGTTTTCTTGAGAACTTGTCCGCCCCATTTTTAACATTCATAGCCTGGATGATGCCACCTTCATTTAAGCAATTTTCGAATACTTTAAATTCAGTGTTTGCGAATACTTCACTGACATTATATAAAGGCATGTCAAAACGTAAATCTGGTTTATCTGAACCATATCTTTCCATACAAGTATCATATGGAATACGTTTAAATTCTGGTAGTTCAATACCTTTGATATCTTTGAAGATTTCTTTCATCAAACCTTCTGTCATTGACCAAATGTCTTCTTCGTCCACAAAACTCATTTCAATATCGATCTGTGAGAATTCAGGTTGACGGTCTGCTCTTAAATCTTCATCTCTAAAACAACGAGCAATTTGGAAGTAGCGATCCATTCCCCCGACCATCAATAACTGTTTGTATAGCTGTGGCGATTGTGGAAGTGCATAGAATTCCCCTTTACTAATACGACTAGGCACTAAATAGTCACGTGCACCTTCTGGAGTCGAACGACATAAAATAGGTGTTTCCACTTCTGTAAAGCCATATTTAGCTAAGTAGTTACGAACTAATAAAGTTATACGGTTTCTTAAGATTAGATTCTTTTGAAGAACTGGTCTTCTTAAATCTAAATAACGATATTTTAAACGAGTATCCTCTAAAGCATCTGTTTCATCCGCAATGATAATTGGTGTGGTGATAGCTGTATTAACAATTTTTACTTCACGAACTACAACTTCAATTTCCCCCGTTTCAAGCTTAGGGTTTTTGTCTTTTCTTTCAACAACCGTTCCTTTTACTTGTAGTACATATTCATTACGTACATCACTGATTTGTGTTGCTATATCTTCATTGAATACAAGTTGTGTAATACCATAACGATCTCTTAAATCGATAAAGACCAAAGCTCCAAAATTACGGCGTTTCGCAACCCAGCCACATAAAGTGACTTCTGAATTTACATCTTGAAGACGCAATTCTCCATTGTTATGAGTTCTATACATTTCTATTCTCCTTCATGTTCGTGATGATGATTTTCTTCTACTAATAAAGAATCAACATATGGAATCAATTCTTCAACACTAATAGTTTCTTGTTCTTTATGTGCAATATTTTTAACTGTGACTTTCTTTTCTTCTAATTCCGATTTACCAATCAAAATCGCAAGTTTAGCCTTGGCGCGATCCACAGCCTTAAATTGTGCCTTAAAGCTTCTTTCCATCATATCCATATCGCAACGATATCCATATGCTCTAAGCTCAGTCAACACTTCAAAAGCATAGGTTCTAGCTTCTTTATCAAGGCACATTACGTAAGCATCTAATGCCGGTTTTTGTTCCAATTCAATACCTTCAGCTTCTAAGGCAATCAATAGACGTTCCATACCTAGAGCCCATCCAATACCACTCATGCCTTCGGGTCCACCAAAATATGAAATCAATCCATCATAACGTCCACCTGCTAAAACTGTGGATTGTGCACCCATTTCTGAATTCATAGATACAATCTCAAATACTGTATGAGTATAGTAATCCAATCCACGAACCAACTTGTCATCTACTTCATATGGAATTTCTAATTTATCTAATAATTCGCATACTGTATTGAAGTATTCTTGACTGGTTTCATTTAAATAGTCTGACATCTTAGGTGCATTCTTCATGCATTCATGATCATGATCTACTTTACAGTCTAAAATACGTAATGGATTTTGTTCATAACGACGTTTACAATCTCCACACAACTCATCTACATAAGGAGCAAAATATTCTTTTAATGCACTACGATAGTTTGCACGAGACTCATCATCACCTAATGTATTTAGACATACTTTAATATCATTTAATCCTAGTGATTTAAGAATTGAGAATGCAAGTACGATTGTTTCTACATCGACATAAGGACTTTTAACACCTAAAGCCTCTACACCAAACTGGTTAAAAATACGCATTCTCCCTTTTTGAGGACGTTCATGTCTTGACATAGGTCCCATATAATAGAATTTTGCGGGTAGATCAGGATTTGCGAACATTTTATTTTCAACAAAACTACGAACAACACCTGCAGTTCCTTCTGGACGAAGTGTTAATGATGTTTTTGAGTTTTCAAGTTTAAAAGTATACATTTCTTTGTTTACCATGTCACTTGAATCATTTTCTCTTTTGAAGACTTCTGTATGTTCAAAAATAGGTGTACGAATTTCATCATAATTGTACATGTAACAGAAACTTCTTAATGTTTGTTCAAGAGCTTGCCATTTATAGGATTCATTTCCAAATACATCCTGACAACCTCTAGGAATTTGATATGCCATGCGTTTTCCTCCTTTAAATAAACAAAAAAACGCCCTGATATAAGGACGTTTTAAACGCGGTACCACCTTATTTTATACGTAAAGTATACACCTCAAGTCTTAACGCGACGAACGGTTGGTTTTTGTCCAACTCCTCCAAAGTGTCCCAATAAGTATTCTACGAAAATTTTCACCAACCATTTTCTCTCTACAGTATATCCTTATTTTCTTCTTTTTCTTAGGATTAATTATTCAGCTTCATCTAGGTTTGAAACATTGTGATATACATTTTGTACATCATCAACTTCATCTAGTAAAGTAACTAAACGTTTAAATAAAGTTAAATCTTCACCGTGAAGTTCAACTTCTTCATTTGGAATCATCTTATCTTCTAAGACTTCAAATTTAACATCAGGAATCAATTTTTCAACAACAACTTTTGCGTCATCCAATTGTGTTGGATCCACCGTAATTGTCATATATCCTTCTTCGATTTCAATGTCATTTAATTCGATTTCTGCTTCTAATAAAGCATCCATCATAGCTTCTTCATTATCATATTGAATAACGATTACACCTAAGTGTTCATATCCAAATGATACAGATCCACCAACACCTAATTTAGAGTGCGATTTATTAAAACAAGCTCTTAAGTTTGCGATTGTACGGTTTGCATTATCTGTCAAACAATCAATGATGATTGTAGATCCAGCACCCTGTCCAAATCCTTCATAACGAGCACTTGAATAACTTTCATCTGCACTACTTTTCGCTTTTTCGATAGCACGCTTGATTACGTCTGCAGGCACGTTGTTTGCCTTTGCACGATCAATCGCCTTCTTTAAAGTTTGGTTCATATCTGGATTAGGGTCACCGTTCTTTGCAGCAACTAAAATCTCTTTAGAATATCTTGAATAAATTTTTGCCTTCGCATTGGCTGTCTTCTGCATTGCTGCAGCACGAACCTCAAAATGTCTTCCCATAGATTTATCACCTTTCAATTTATTTTTTACAATTAATTATTATAACAGTCAAAGTCAAATTATTCAACCTTGGCATAACGTTCAATAATTTTTTGAACCAATGGATTTCGAACTACATCACTATTTTCCAAATGAATAATTGAAATACCATCAATATGATCCAAGATTGTACAAGCCTGCATCAAACCTGAATCCTTTTTCTTGATCAAATCAATCTGTGTAACATCTCCCGTTACAACCATTTTACAATTTTTACCCATACGCGTTAAAAACATCTTCATCTGCGCACACGTCGCATTCTGTGCTTCATCCAAAATCACAACGGCATCATTTAAAGTACGTCCACGCATAAACGCTAAAGGTGCAATTTCAATGACTTGTTTCTCCACATATTTTTCAACTGTTTCTAAGCCAAGCATCTCATTTAATGCATCATATAAAGGCCTTAAATAAGGATCTACTTTTTCCTTCATATCGCCAGGTAAAAAGCCAAGAGATTCCCCTGCCTCAACAGCTGGACGCGTAAGAATGATTTTTTCGACCCGTTCACTCTTTAACATACTCACCGCATAAGCTACCGCAAGATATGTTTTACCGGTACCAGCAACACCTGTCGCAAAAACAATTTCATTATGACGCATCGCATCACATAAAATAGCTTGTCCAATTGTTTTTGGATAAATCATTTTACCTGTTTTCGTCTTGCATACAGCCTGTAGCTGATGAGCCTTAAAATCTTTTAAACGATTTTTAAAAGCCAAAGAACAAATATAGCTTACATCTTGTGAATTTAAACGATGCTGCGTATCAATAATTGAAAAACAAGCCGCAATGACTTCTTCTACTAAATGTGTATCTAAAGTCTCGTTTACTTCCACTTTGATTTTCTGGTCACGAATCATACATACAGATTTAAAGCATCTACTCAACATATCCAAGTTGGAATCTTGAAATCCTGCAAAAATCTGAATCTCTTCAAATGTTCTGTCGGAACAATCAAATTCAAAAAAAGCCACAAATCTCCTCCTCAAGAAAAAAATCTGCATTAAAAATGCAGATTATTTACCTCTACGTGCTTTACGTGCAGCTTCAGATTTTAACTTTCTGCGTACACCTGGTTTTACGTAAAATTCTCTTTTGCGCGCCTCAGCAAGGGTGCCATTACGAGAAACCTGACGTTTAAATCTTCTTAAAGCGTCATCAAGTCCTTCGTTTTCTTTAAGAACTACTTTTGGCATATTCACAAACCTCCCTTCCCAAGATTAGCAAAAATATTATATCAAAGATTTCATATAATGCAAGCACAATTTGATTTTTTAAGCTAAACTTGCCTTAATACACTCTTTAGCCGCTACATTGTCGCCAACCCAAGGGGCTCTTCCATTTTCACGATAGATAAAGCTTTCATCACCCTTACCAAGAAGCAATACCGTATCTCCTTCTTGGGCTGAGCTGATTGCCTGATGAATGGCTTCATAGCGATCTTGTACAAACACATGTGGTGTATCTTGAATGCCTGACTTGATTTGTTCGGCAATTTCTTTAGGATCTTCATCACGAGGATCGTCTTCTGTCACTATGATATAGTCACAATATTTATCGGCAAGTTCACCAAAGACTTTACGCTTGTGTACATCACGCTTACCAGCTGATCCAAATACCGCAATCAAACGATGACCTGGCATTGTGACACTGCGTCCAAACTGCATCATTTTTTCCATACCATCGGGTGTATGTGCAAAATCAACGATTACGTTGTATGGCTGACCACAATCAATACGTTCCATACGACCTTCAACTTGGGCAATATGCGCACATTTTTCAATAATTCTTTCTAAATCATAGCCTGTTTCATTGAGCGCTGCAATGGCAGCTAATAAGTTATAAACATTAAAGTTACCCACTAAATTTGTCTTAACCGGATACATATGACCTGAATATACCAAGTCAAATTGCGTACCTTGTGAACTCATCTTAATATTAATAGCACGATAATCTGCTTCACTATTTATCGCATAAGAAATAACACGTGCTTTTGAACAATCCTTTAAAGCTCCATATTTTTCATCATCCTTGTTAATTACGGATACGCCATCTTCTTTGACTAAGTTTTTAAACAACAAAGACTTCGCTTCAAAATAATTTTCCATTGTGCCATGGAAATCCAAATGATCATATGTAAGGTTTGTGAAAATCGCACAATCAAAAGAAATACCATCGACACGATGTTGAGCCAAACCATGACTCGATACTTCTAAAGCACAAGCCTTCATTCCACAGCGAACCATATCTGCCAATTTAGACTGCAAGAACAATGCGTCTGGCGTAGTCAAATTTGGTTGCAACTCAATATCACCATATTTAATCGCAATCGTACCAATATAGCCACATGGCGTTTTGTCGTTGATAATATCACGAATGATATTTGTGATTGTTGATTTTCCATTTGTGCCCGTTACACCATACATCTTCATTTTATCACTTGGACGAGCATAGAAAATACGAGCCACTTTATTCATGGCATCATTGACATCTTCTACACGAATATATACAGCACCAGGTGCCATATTCAATAATTCTTTTGAATGTACAATACAAACAGCTCCATTTTTTATTGCAGAATCAATAAAATCATGGCCATCATTTGTAAGTCCTGGTAAACAGAAGTAAATATTTCCCGGACGAACGGTTCTTGAATCAAAACTTAAACCCGTAATATTGACTGTCGGTGCATTTTTAAATAGTTTGCTTAATCGCATACATCATCCTTCTTTCCATAGTACGTACCATCTTCAATACGATCCCATTCGATAGTGATTCTACCACTTAATGGTGTATCACTCAATATCTTACAAGAATGATATTGGCTTGTATAACCAGTATAATAGCCATCTTGTTTTCTTTCAATCAAGACTTGTACAGGATTAAAACGCTTCATGTCACGTTCTCTGCAAGCATTCGAAAGTTCAAGTAAACGAGCCACTCTAGCTTTTGTGACATTTCCATTGATTTCACCCTTTAAAGTACTAGCCTTAGTACCATTACGCTTACTATAAGGGAAAACATGGAAGAAGCTTAATTCTAGATCCGCTAGATTTTCATATGTCGTTTCAAATTCTTCATCACTTTCCTGGACAAAGCCTGCAATTACATCCGTTGAAATTGAAATATTCGGAATACAAGAACGAATATAGTTGATTTTTTCTTTAAATTGCTCAATTGTATATGGACGATTCATACGTTTTAACGTTTCATTACATGCCGATTGTACCGGAATATGCAAATGATGACACATACGAGGATTCTCTTTCATTAAGGCAATCAATGCATCGCTGACTTCCGTAATTTCTATACTTGAAATACGATAATACACAGAATCTGGAGTATTTTCTAATAAGGCTTTCATTAATTTAGCTAAATCGTATTCTCCATCATCATAACGCCCCGTATGAATACCAGTTAACACAATTTCTGTATGCCCTTTATCACATAAATATTTAGCAATTTGAATCACCTGTTCATGATTTAAACTACGCTCTCTACCACGCGCAAAAGGAATCGCACAATAGGAACAGAATTGATTACATCCATCTTGTACTTTTAAGAAAGCTCTATGCATCGATTCAAAACAATGTACGGGCATAGCTTCAAAATCTTTAAATTGCGTAACCTCATTGACAACGTCAATTTTTTCATGATCCTTCAATGCTTTTTGGATTAAATTCACCAATTCATTTTTTTGTTTAGCACCAATCACAAGATCAGCATCCAAAGCCTTTCTTTCATCTTCACTTGCGAACTGCACAAAACATCCCACAACAACACATAATGCATCTGGATTCATTCGTTTGACATAATGAATCTTTTGACGTGATTTGCTGGCGGCTGTGTTTGTGACAGTACACGTATTGATGATACAAATATCACACGCTTGATCCGGTGATACTTGTTCATATCCTAATTCTTCTAATTGAGCTGCATAGTATTGTGACTCATACGTATTTACTTTACAGCCTAGTGTAATAATTGAAAATTTCATTTTCCCCTTATCCTTCCACATGATTTTGGTATTCAATAGCTGTCAACACATAACAAGCAGCCGTTTCTGCACGTAAGATGTTTTTACCTAGAGAACAATTGTCAAAACCAAATTCATTTAATACTTGAATTTCACTCTCTTCAAATCCACCCTCAGGCCCAATACATACAGTAATGGATTGTGGATTGTCTTTTAAATAATGGGCCATATGTTTTGAAGGATCATTTTCCTTTTCATAGGCCACTAAATTACATTCACTCTTATAATTTGATAGATCCTTTAACGCAATCACAGGCTCTAATTCCACTAACGTATTTCGATTGCACTGTTTTGTAGCTGCAAGTTCACAAGCTTTTTGAAGCATCCATTCGAACTTATCTTGTTTGATCAAAGCACAACATAAGGTGATCGATTGATTTTCTTCAAAGACATCCACCATGGAATCAATCACTAAATTAGGCTTATTTTCAACATGTCCAAAGAATACCCCTGAATTTTTAGTAACAATACGAATCTTTTCTTTTGATGTCGTACGAAGTACATCAAAGATGTGGTGCGCTTGTTTAACATCTAAACAAATTACATCCTGTACCGAAACATTTTGATCTAAATAAACTTGTTTCATTATTTTTGTTCGCCTTCCATACTTAAGCGATTCAATTGTTTGATTTCATATGGTTTTAGACGACGATATTCTCCGGCTCTTAAATCCTTTACGTCTAAGAACGCAAACTTCACTCTGTGCAAACGACGCACTTCATGGCCTAATGCCAACATCATATTTTTAACCTGATGATTTTTTCCTTCTGAAATCGTTAATTCGAATTGGGTACGATTACGAGTTAAATCTTTTTGAAGCACAAATACTTTTGCTGGTTGATACTTTTCTGTCTTAGTTTTTAATCCTCTTCGTAATTGTTTGATGTCATCATCACTTAAGATACCTTGAAGATTAACAACATATGTCTTTTCTAAGTGATATCGAGGATGAATCATATGGTTACAGAATTGGCCATCATTTGTAAGTAATAAAACACCACTCGTATCATAATCCAAACGTCCTACAGAGAAGATTCTTTGGTTTTGTGGCATGTAATCCAATACGGTTTTTCTGCCCTTGTCATCACTACTTGTGCATAGGCAACCTTTTGGTTTATTCATGATATAGTATACTTTTTCTTCTTTCGAAATCATATTTCCATTGACTTCTATACTATCCTGATTGGATACTTTTGTACCTAAAACGTCACATACTTTTCCATTGACTTTAACTTTACCATCTAAAATCAATTCTTCGGCTTTTCTTCTTGAACAAATACCTGCTTGGGCAATTACTTTTTGTAGTCTTTCCATTATCTATTCTCCTTCAAATAATTCTTCACTATTGTTTCTAGTTTGAGGTAGTTCCGGCAATTCTTTTAGATCTTCCAATTGAAAAGCATCCAAGAATTCATCGGTTACACGATATAATAAGGGCTTACCAATCGCATCTAAACGATCTTTCGCTTCAATCAAGCCACGAGCCACTAATTTCTTTAACATCATTTCACAATTTACACCACGAATCTCTTCAATTTCAACACGCGTAATCGGTTGTTTATAAGCTATAATAGCTAAAGTTTCCATGGCAGCCTGCGAAAGAGTGGGTTGTTTATATTCTTCAAATAATTGTTTGCCATAAGGATATACAAATTCTTTTGTGACAAACTTAAAACGATTCGCATATTCTACAAGTTCAATACCTTTTGAAGAACTCGAATATTCTTTTTTTAACGCATCCAACAAAACACGTATATCATCCATTTCTAAATTTTGTAGACCATGCATCATCTGATCCATAGTCAAGCCTTCTTCTCCACTTAAGAATAAAAGACCTTCTAATATTGCTTTCGCATTATCCATTCTATAAATCCTCTCTTGCGACCCAAATCATCTGCGTCTCATCAATGGAATACGTCATCCATTTTTCATGTATTAAATCTAATATCGATAAAAAAGTCACAATCACCATATGTAAGCTTGTACAATCTGCACATAGATCTTGAAATGAAATAGACCCCTCAAGATGTTTCATTCTCTCTTTGATTTGTACAGCTCTTTCTTCAATTGATAATTCTTTGATTGTGATCTTTGTTTCATACGGTTGTAAAAGCTCCATACGCACAATACAATGGCACATTGCCTTCATTAAATCATAAGGTGATTGTGTTTCTAAAGTATCACTTTCAACAGGTACTTTCCATTCTTCCACTAAACTAGAAACGGGACGCGAAAAATGCAGTTGTCTTTGTTCGTAATCTTCCTTTAAGGCAAGACTTACTTCTTTATATCTTTGATATTCCAATAATCTTGCGACCAGTTGATCACGCTGATCTTCTTCATATTCTTCTTCTACCTCAACCGTTTCTCTTGGCAGAAGTTTCTTTGACTTATATGCGATTAGACTTGCCAACTCTGACAAATATTCGCTAGCTATTTCTAGATGCATATTTTGCATGGCATGAATATAATCAATATATTGTGTTGCCAAAACATTCATATCTAAGTCAAACAGATCCAATTTATTTTCTTTGATCAAATGCAGCATCAGATCCAAAGGACCTTCGAACTGATCTAACGTTATTAAAAAATCCATACTATCACCCATATTAGCCATTATAACAAATTTTAAAAAGCTTTTCATCTCTAACGAGTAATGTTAGAATAATTGGGCAGGAGGTATTTCATGCGTAGAGCCATTCTCTTTTTAGTTTTTGCGTTGTTTTTAGCGATGGTCATTCAGCCAAATTTAAATAAACAAATTAAAGAAAAATCAAAAATCGATGTTCCTGAACAAACCAATTCGACAATTATTACCAATGATACAGTTGACAATTCGCGCTGCAAATCGAAAGCTGTCATCTGTATTGATGCAAGTCATGGAGGTAGTGATGCAGGATATACAAGTGATGGACAGACGAGTGAAAAAGATCTAAACCTGATTATTGCCAAGAAGATTGGAGACAGCCTAGCTTCGGTAGGATATAACGTCGTGTATACAAGAAGTGATGACTCTTCTCTTTCAACAGAAGATCGTATTACTTCAATCAATTCGCAAAAGGCAAAGTATTTGATTTCCATTCAAATGAATTCAAGTTCGGATTCTCTATCCAAAGGCTACTCCATTTTTACGCAGCCTAACGATAATATGATTCAGCTTGCCAAAAAACTTGCCCAAACCATGAATTCCATCAACCTATCGCAATTTGAAGGTATTGATTCGGATCATTATGAAAACTTCCCTATCTTATATGATAGTCAAATTCCTTCGATTCTATTAGAACTTGGATATTTAAGCAATAGTGAAGACTACACAAAATTAACGGATGAAACTTTCCAACAAAAGATTGCGAATGCGATCACAGAAAGCTTTTTAGATCAAATCAACTAACACTCTTCGGAGTGTTTTTTTGTGCTATAATTAAAAGAAAAAGAGGTAATTTATGGAAGAAAAATTAATATATAAAGGAATTATTTTTGATTTGTTCCAAAAAGATGTTGAAATCAAGAATAAAACCTATAAAAGAGACATCATCCGTCATCCAGGTGGTGTAGGTGTGATTTGTATCATTGATGGTAAGATCTTACTTGTAAGACAAGAGCGTCCAGCTATTGGTAAAGAAACATTAGAAATTCCGGCAGGTAAACTCGAGTATGGTGAAAATCCAATGGAATGTGGTCTTCGTGAATTAAATGAAGAAACGGGTATGGCTTGTGATAAGCTAGAATTATTATTAAGTTTTGTATCCACTCCAGGCTTTTGCGATGAAAGAATCTGGATTTATAAAGCGATCAATCCAAAAAAAGCGGATATAAAACTTAGCTTAGATGAAGATGAAGAAATTGATACTTTGTGGCTGGATTTAGAAACTGCCTTTGAGTATACAAGAAACGGAAAGATTGATGACGGGAAGACTGTGATTGCGATCAGTCAAATGATGGCAGAAAGGAATTAAGATTATGAATTTTGTGGTGATTTCACCAAACTATCCAGAAAACTACTGGATGTTTTGCAGGGGTTTAAAAGAAAATGGAGCTAAAGTTTTAGCCATTGTTGATACACCCTACAATCAATTGAAACAAGAATTAAAAGAATATTGTGACGAGATCTATGTCGTAAAAAGTTTCCATGATTATGATGAAATGGTCAAAGCTTGTGGTTATTTTACATTTAAGTATGGAAAGATTGACTGGATTGAATCCAATAATGAGGCTTGGTTGGATTTAGATGCACGTCTTCGTGATGATTTCAATGTGAAAACAGGTTTTTCTCTAGAAAGAATTGAAGAACTTCAATCTAAGTCACAAATGAAAAAATATTATAAAGAAGCTAATGTTCCAGTGGCAGATTATAGAGTACTACATACACTTAAAGATGGCTTAGATTTTGCCAAACAAGTAGGCTATCCATTAGTCATGAAACCCGATCATGGTGTAGGTGCAAGCATGACTTACAAGATCATGAATGCTGAACAATTAGAATCCGTATATATGCAGACAAAGGATCATGTGATGATTCTAGAACAATATATCGATGGAGATGTCTTTACCTTAGATGGTATTTGTGATGAAAACGGGGATATTCGCTATTTAAACAGTTTAGAATATGTCGGTAATTGTATGGATTCTGTGCTTTACCAACAAAGTATTGGTTGTTATACAACTTTTGAGATCAGTGATGAATATCGTGACATTGTACAAAGAACAATCCATGCGTTTAAAATCAAGAATCGCTTCTTCCATTGCGAATTCTTTCGATTGAATCATGATGTGCAAGGTTTAGGCGAAAAGGGACGCGTCTTTGGTTTAGAAGTGAATTTCAGACCACCAGGAGGATTCTGTCCGGATTTAATGAATTATGCCGGAGAATTGGATGTTTATCGTTTATGGGCCGAAGTCATCTTGAAACAAAGTGCTTCTTATTCAAAGCTTAGAAGATATTCGGCTGGTTTTGTAGGAAGAAGAAACTCCATCAAATATCGTTTTACAGTAAAAGAAGTGGAAGAGATGTTTAAAGAAGATATGATTGAAGTCTTATATCTTCCTGAAGCTTTTGCGGCTGCGATGGGCGATGTCGCAATTGTTGCCAAATTTACAAGTCCTGCAAGGCGAGATGAATTCTTTAAGAGTGCATTAAGAAGGAAGGATCGATTATGATCGTTGAAAAAGAACTTTTCATGACAAAGCTTAATGACACAAGAAAAATCTTTATTTATTTACCCGATGACTATGATACAAGTAATAAACAATATCCTGTTTTATATGCCTTTGATGGACACAATATCTTTTTAGATGCATATGCCACTTATGGCAAGGCTATTCATATTCAACAACATATAGAAAAGCTAGGTATCGATATGATTGTTGTTGGACAAG
>ERZ779888.2679-NODE-2679-length-14205-cov-3.904170_pt1 | contig 14205 bp, 13 predicted proteins | sample MGYA00511245_ERZ779888 | MGnify/ENA primary metagenome ERZ779888 (study PRJEB29588, sample SAMEA2155255) | human gut metagenome | biome: human gut; feature: human-associated habitat; material: faeces | place: Denmark | collected 2008/2010 ... | reverse complement strand
GCGGCGGAGAATATCATCGTCACGCCGGAGCATTTCATGCTGGTGGCTATCGTGGGCGGCGTCCTGCTGGTGGCGGCAGTGCTGGTGTCCAGTATCTCTACCATGCGGTTAAAGCCCAAGCAGATTTTGTCACAGATGGAATAAGACCATCCACCCCCTAAAATAACGAAATGAGGTAATCACTATGAGTATCATGGAAATCAAGCAAGTGGGATATTCCTACGATAATAAAAAGAAAGTCTTAAAAGGCGTCAACGCCGAAATGGAACAGGGCAAACTCTACGCCATCCTGGGGCCTTCCGGCTGCGGCAAAACCACCCTGCTCTCCCTGATCGGCGGCCTGGACAGCCCCGGCAGCGGCCAGATTTACTTCGATGGGCAGGACATTGCCAAGACTGGCCTTTCCGACCACCGGAAAAACCATGTGGCGTTTATTTTCCAGGCGTATAACTTGATTGACTATTTGACCCCCGCAGAGAATGTGTCGCTGACTTCCAAGCTGCCGCCGCTGCCCATTCTGGAGCGCCTGGGGCTGACGAAAGAAGAAGCCAAGCGGAATGTGCTGAAGCTGTCCGGCGGCCAGCAGCAGCGGGTGGCTATCGCCCGCGCCCTGGCAAGTGAGGCCCCGGTGATCCTGGCAGACGAACCTACGGGCAATCTGGACGAGGACACCGCCCAGGACATTACCGAGATCCTCAAAGAGAGCGCCCACAAGATGAACAAGTGTGTGGTGGTCGTTACCCACTCCAATGAGCTGGCGAAGCAGGCCGATGTGGTGTTCCGGCTGAAAAAGGGTGAGCTGCAGGTGCTGGAGCGCGTTCAAGATGGAGCCGCCCAGCCCCAATCCCGCAGAAACAACGCTCCCCGCAGTGAAAGGAGGGCAAAATGATGGAGATGGACAGCAATCCAATCACGAAACCCTCGAAAAAGGGAACGATCCTTTCCGCAGTTTTTTATGCTCTTGCGGTGGTGCTGCTGATTACAGCTTTTGTCTCCCTGGCGGCCTGCCATCAAAATATCTCCCGGCAGCTTGAGCAGGGCGTCCCTGTGCAGGGAAATGAATTGGCCATTGTGAATCTCTATCTTACAAGCTGTGTGCAGTATTTCGCCCTTGCCGGTGCCATGGTGTTTTGCGGCAAGGCTGCCCCCAAGGTGCTGGCGATCCAGAGCGAAGCGCCGGTACAAGTCACGCCCTATATGCTCAACGCCCCAGCAGAGGCCACCGGTTCCGATTATGCCGAGGAAGTGGAGCCGGAGGAGGACGATGCAGATTTTGAGGCTTGGGGATTCCGGGAAAAGGAAGAATAAATAAAAAAGACACGCCGGCGGGCTTGCAAAGCAGCAGGCCCTCGGCCATGTCTTGAAAACAGGAGAACGGAGGTGATTCCCATGCAGCAAACAGAGTGGGTTTATTGTCCCGTCTGCGGGAATAAAACCCGTGATCGAATCAGAGAGGATACGGTTTTAATCAATTATCCTCTCTACTGCCCGAAGTGCAAACGAGAGAGCTTGATCCAGGCGAAACAACTACATATCGTTGTCATCAAAGAGCCAGACGCATAGACGCAGAGCCGATGAACCTGTGAGAATTTCCCACGGACATCGGCTCTTTTTTACTCTTTGGGCTGGCTGTCCAAGGCCGCCCTAACTGTCGCCTTGATGATCTGCATAGAACGCTCGTCGCAGTTATACAGCATACGGACAAGGCTTTCCATTTCAGAATCCTCAATCTGCTTTTCTGGAAAGAAAATCTGATCGGGTAAAATGGACAGCTCCCGAATCAACTTGTACAGGATGTCGTAGCTGGGCTTTTTGCCTTCGTTCTCGATACGATATATAAATCTCTCGGTTACTCCGACCTTGGCTGCCAGATCTTCGACCGTAATATCTGCTTTTATGCGGGCATTCTTGATGATCTCACCAAGTGTTTCATGTTCATTCTGCACTTTCAGTTCACCTCTCCTTCTATTTTACGGATTTATGCCAGTTTTATAATGGCATAGCAGTTCAAATTTTAGAGAACTGACAGTGCGGAGAAAAGTGAACTGACCAGGATCGTATAACTGGCCCTGCCAATAAAAAAAACGAGGTTTTGGCAGGGTGGTTTGTCATGCCCATCCCTCCAGACCACGTTTTGGCCTGGAGGGATATTTCATGCGTTGGTCATCCTGCGCACCGCTGCTCATTAGAAGCAGCGAGTATGATTCTATGTCGTAGGCCGCCTGCTTGACGGTGTACGGTCAAAAAAACTTCCCGTTTTTCAACGGGATATTATGCCCTTCATACTGAACCATCATGCCATGATTTACACGAACTAAAAAGAAACGCACTTGCTGTTGGGGCTGTTGTCCCATTCTGCAGGTGCGTTTTTCTATATAGAGGAACCCCATCATTTCCACGTTGTAGGGGGCCGCCTGACCAGTCTGAATTTCTCGCAATTCAGACTGATCGGAGGTAAAACAGCGTGGACGCTGATAAAAAAAGAATATGGATTCGCGGCCAATTTGTCGAGGTCACGGATGAAGTGTACCGGGCCTATATGCAGGGCGACCGGAAAATGCGCTATTTTGAGAACGATTTGAAAACCGAGCGGTTCGTTCTCGGAAAGGAGGGCCAAGTGGTGCAGATCATCCCCAGCCGCGAAGATTCTTTGGACCGGCTGGTGGATGAAAATGCCCAGCAATTCTCCGATGAGCAGGAAAGTGTGGAGAGCGTGGTGCTTCACAAGCTGGAAGTGGACAGGCTACATACCGCGCTTTCCCTGCTTACTCCAGAGGAACGTGCGCTGATCCAGGCGCTGTTCTTTGAGGAAAAGACAGAACGGCAATATGCAGATGAGCTTGGCGTGTACCGCAATGCTGTTCACGTTCGGAAAATGAAGGTCCTCAAAAAGTTGAAGCTCTTATTGGAGAGTTAAATCTAATGCCCCTCACCTGGATATTGTTGGGTGAGGGGCATTTTTGACTTCCTCAAATAAAAACAGCCTGTCATACAATTTCGAACCATGAGGATATACAAAATTCAAATTCGCACACTTTTTCTGGCATTATAGTTCAGGTATAATATGAACAGAGGGGATTTTTCAAAAAAAGCCCCCTTCTCCACCTAAACTCCACCTTTGTATGTTACACTACCCTTGGAGGTGCAAGCGATGTCAAAAATGATTTTGATTATAGAGGATGAAACATCCATTCAGAATATCATCAAGGCGTTCCTGGAGGACGCAGGTTACACGGTGGTCCTGGCCGCGGATGGCCTGGAAGGGATCGAACAGTTCCGGGCGAACAAGCCTGACCTGGTGCTTCTGGATTTAATGCTCCCGAAAATTGACGGATTTGCCGTGTGTGAGATTCTGCGGAAAGAGAGCCACGTTCCCATTATCATGCTGACGGCTCTGGATGATGACGATAGTCAGATGAAAGGTTTTGACGCTCTGGCCGATGACTATATCACCAAGCCCTTTTCCATGCCGGTGGTGATGAAACACATCGAAGCGGTGCTGCGCCGGGCCGAACAGGGCGGCGCTGCGCCCAATACCGTGATCCGCTATAAGGAAATCACGGTGGATACGGACAGCCTTACCGTCCTTGTGGGAACAGAAAGCGTTTCTCTGACCACCAGGGAATTTGAGATTTTGAAGCTCCTTCTGGAAAACCAGGGCCGGGTGGTGTCCAGGGAAAGACTGCTGGACACGGTTTGGGGCTACGATTATGTTGGCGACGAAAAAATCATAAACACCCACATCAAGAACATCCGCAAAAAGCTGGGTGTGGACTACATAGAAACCATGAGAGGGGCGGGATATAAAATTGAAAAGGAAGATTAGTCAAAGCATTCAGGCCAAGACCTTCCTCAGTATGCTGGCGCTGCTGGTGGTCTGCTGCATCCTCATTTACGGAATGGTGATGATCTTTCTGCCGAGAAATTACCATACGGAGCTGGAAGGCCAGGTTACTTCCGATTTTTATGACTTGATGGCGGTCCTGGAGCGGAATGGCTGGGAGGCCAGTTCGGACAGTCTGATGGAATTTTCCATGACGAACAACGCCTCGGTGGAAGTCAACGATGATTATGGGAATAACCTGTTCTCCGTGAATTTTGCCGATATGGAGAACATGAACACTTCTGCTCCCTCTATGAGCTGTTCCGCTACATTCCAGCAAGGCGGGCAGACCTACCATGTATTTGCCAATGCCGCCCTGGTCGCAGTGGCGCAGTCCTATGACATCCTGCTGAAGCTCATCCCCTTTATTGCCGTTGTGATTCTATTGATCTCCGTCATTGGGGCGGTGGTTTGTTCCCGGTATTACTCCAAGCCGCTGGTCAGTATCAGCAATGTGGCAAAGCGGATGACCACCCTGGATATGACCTGGAAGTGTGAAGTCAACCGAAAAGACGAGATCGGTGTGCTGGCTGCCAGCTTAAATGAGATGTCTCAGCGTTTGAGCGATACGATGGACAGCTTGAAGGCGGCAAACTGGCAGTTAAAGAAAGATATTGAGCGGGAACGGGAACAGGAAAAGCAGCGCGTGGAATTTTTCACCGCCGTATCCCATGAACTGAAAACTCCCATCGCCATCATCAAGGGGCAACTGGAGGGCATGATCTATCAGGTAGGCGAATACAAAGACCGCGATACTTACCTGCGCCGGTGCCTGAAAACCACCAATGACATGGAGGCGCTGGTCAAGGAGATTTTGTCGGCGGCCCGGATGGGCGGCAGCGACTTCCACCTGGAGCGCACCGACCTGGACATCAGCCAAATGCTGCGAAAGGTCTGCCAGCAGTTCCGTGGCCGGATGGAGGACAAGCAGATGGAGCTTCGCATGGACATCCAGCCGGCATACCACTACCAGGGGGACCGGCGGCTCATGGAGAAGGTGTTCACCAATGTGATCGGAAATGCCGTGGCCTATTCGCCGGTGGGGGCGGTGATTACTGTCACTCAAAAGGACGAGGTGTTTTCCGTGGAGAATACCGGCGTCCACATTGCTGAGGACGATTTGGAGCGCATCTTCACTCCCTTCTACCGGGTGGACAAATCCCGGAACCGGAATAGCGGCGGCAGCGGCCTGGGGCTGTATATCACCAAAACCATTCTCGACCACCACGAAATCATCCACAACATAGTCAACACGGAAAACGGTGTGAAGTTTACGGCGTTCCTATGGTGATGGCACCATATTATTATCCAAAAGCGTCGGATGCGTATCTCATGGGGTGGCACATCCGGCGCTTTATTATGGATTATCTATGCCTTTGGGTGGATAACAAGCTTATTTTTTGCTGTCGTTCAGCCCAATCTTTCCTGTTTATACTGTTCCTATCGCCTTTTGAATGTAACCTATGCCTATACTTTATTCTTCACATTTCCTGCCTTGCGTTCTTCGAGCTGATGAAATATAATAAGAAATGTTGTCGGAGGTGCGAATATGGACTACATGACACTCAAAGAAGCAAGCGAGAAATGGGGCGTTTCATCCCGTCAAGTCAACTATTACTGCGTCGATGGGCGTATTCCCGGCGCTGTGAAAATGGCAGGTGTTTGGCTGATCCCAAAAGAGGCGGCCAAGCCCACCGATAGACGATATAAGGAAAGCAGGTAAACCGATGTTACATATAGCAATTTGTGACGATGAAAAAGACTTTGTTCAGTATTTGACTGACCTATTGAACCAATACAGCAAGGAAACGGGCCGGGCTATAAAGATTACCCCCTACTATGACGGCATGGAGCTGATCGAGAAATACGACACGACCATTGACCTGATTTTCCTTGATATTCGCATGAAGCTGGTAAACGGGCTTCATGCTGCCGAGCGCATCCGGCAGATGGATGAACGTGTGGGAATTATTTTCCTGACTACTCTCACGCAGTACGGGCTTGAAGGATATAAGTATCAGGCGACCAACTATATCATCAAGCCCTTAAAGTATGCTCGGCTGAAATCGGAGCTGGATAAATTCGTGGAGCGCAGCCAGAAAGAAGAAAATCCCTCTCTGGTGATTGCCAACGATACGGGAAAATACAAAGTCCCCCTGAAATCCATCCGCTACATTGAAACCTACAACCGCAATTTGATGTTCCATACCGAACAGGAAAATATCATCTGCTACAAGAGCATGAAAGAAATGGAACGGGAGCTTTGCGACAAAAACTTTGTGCGCTGCCATACCAGCTATATAGTCAATCTGTTCTATGTGAAAGGCATTAAAAAGCTGGACATTGAATTGATTTCAGGCGAGATTATTCCCATCAGCCAGCCGAAGCGCAAAGAGTTTATGGAACGTCTGGCTGACTATTGGGGGGATATGCTATGATGTGGGTGTATCAGATTATAGATATTCTTTCTACTATATCGGAAGGATTTTGCCTGTATGTTATCAGCAGGTGCTTGTGTAAAGAGCCTCGGTTTCAGACGACGATCAACAAATTTATCCCATCGATTGCAGAGATTATGATAACCTATACCTTGACTTGGTTTACAGAACTTGGCGCTTGGAAAATGCCACTGATTCTTATATCTGTCATTGCAACTTTGAAAATATGCTATAAAGACACTATATATCAGATTATTTCAGCGGCTGAAGTATGGATGATTGTAGCTTCAACTTTGCTGGAAGCTATTATATATAGTTTTGGACATTGGCTATATGGAAACAACCAACTTGTTATGGTGGAAGGTCAGGCTTTTACAAGATGGGAAATTCTCACTATTGGCTTGGCAGCACGCTTGTTGATACTTGGTATAGTATATTTGATCCTTAAAAATTTCAAATATAAAATTCAGCTAAAAGACAGCGTAATTTTGACTTTAGTTTTTATGTTTGCTTTTGTATGTTCCATTCTCACTGTTTTTAATGTAGTAAATTTAGAAAGGGTTGCGGATTTAACGCTGTATATAAGCAGCGGTGTATTAGCGACATTTTTTTTCATAATCTTTATGTATTCAAAAAATATTCTGTATCTTAGAGAACAGGAACAACGGGACAGGATGCAGATTGCCCAACTTCAACAGCAATTTGCATACTATCAGGAAAAAATGAAAGATGAAGAACGGGTTCGCTCCATCTACCACGACCTGAAAAACCACCTGCTTGTCATGGAAAACAGGCAGAACACAGAAGAAACACGACAGATGGCGGAAACGCTGCGCTCCCAAATTGCAGACTATGAGGACTATGTGCATACGGGAAACGAATTTCTGGACATCATTCTGAAAGATAAGGCGGCAAAGGCCCGCGAGAAACAGATTGATTTTTCTGCTATGGTTGACTTTCACGGGATCGACTTCATGGAGCCGTTGGACATCAGCACTATTTTCGGCAACGCCATTGACAATGCGATAGAGGCCAGCGAAAATCTGCCAGAGTACAAGCGCCTGATTACTGTCAAAGCCGAGCGTGTCCGGGATATGCTGCTTATCACCATAGAAAACAATACGCAACCGGGAAACCATCTGACAGAGGGAACCACGAAGAAAGACCGCTTTGTGCATGGCTTTGGTATTCCCAACATTAAAAAGGCCGTAGAAAAATACGGCGGCCAGTGCAGCTTCCAACAGGAAGAAAGAGTTTACTGGCTGAAAATCCTGATCCCATGTCCTTAATTGAATAACGAATTGAACGACGCCGTTTCTTCGTGAAGCGGCGTTTTTCTGCTTTTTTCGGGGGAGCTTTAGTTTTTTCATCGTGGATATTAGATTACGCATTTTCCATTGTGCCTTTCTGTTGCCCGGATATAATGAAAGCAAATCCAGAAAAACAAAGTGAGGTCATGGTATATGAGTATTTTAAGCACCAAACAACTGACGAAACAATACGGCGACGAGCCGAACATTGTCAAGGCGCTGGACGGCGTGAGCATTTCCATTGAGCCGGGCGAATTTGTTGCCATTATCGGCACATCCGGCAGCGGCAAATCCACCCTGCTGAATATGCTGGGCGGATTAGACCGTCCCACTTCCGGGACGGTCAAGGTAGATAACTATGAGCTGGGAAAGCTGAAAGACGAGGACTTGACCGTATTCCGCCGCCAGCGGATCGGCTTTATCTTCCAGAACTACAATCTGGTTCCCATCCTGAATGTGTATGAAAACATTGTCATGCCCATTCAGCTTGACGGGAAAAAGCCGGATAAGAAATTCATCAAGGAGATCGTGTCGCTTTTAGGGCTGGAAAAGAAGCTCTACAATATGCCTAACACCCTTTCCGGCGGCCAGCAGCAGAGGGTAGCCATTGCGAGGGCGTTAGCCAGCAAACCGGCCATTATCCTTGCGGATGAACCAACCGGCAATCTGGACAGCAAGACCAGTGATGAAGTGATTGAACTGCTGAAAGTCACCAGCCAGAAATTCCATCAGACCATTGTTATGATTACCCACAACCCGGAAATTGCAGCACAGGCAGACCGCACCATCCACATTGAGGATGGCCGGATTGCGGAGTAAGGCGGTGATACCATGAAAGGACAGAAATCAATCATTCGCACATTAACAAACCGCAGTTTCAAGGCGAATAAAACGCGCAATTTGATTGCCGTCTTTGCCATCGTCTTAACGACGGTCATGTTTACATCCCTGTTTGTCCTGTCGCAGAGCATGGTTGAAAATATGCGGAATATGAATTTCCAGCAGGCAGGATATAACAGCCATTTGAGTTCCAGCACCATGACGGACGCCGATATGGAGAAAATCGTTTCCCATGAAGCCGTCCGGGACTATGGGAAAAGCACGATTATCGGTGTGGCCGAAAATAAGGAATTGACCGGGCGGCAGGTGGAAATCCGTTATGCTGATGAAAACTATGCCCGTTCCAGCTTTTCCTATCCCACAACAGGAACCATGCCGGTGCAGGAAAATGAGATTGCTTTGGACACCATTACCCTTGATAAGATGGGGCTGCCCTATGAATTGGGGCAGGAAATCACCCTTGAATGGCGCAAGGACTTAACTTCCGATGAATACACCACCAGCACCTTTGTCCTCTCCGGCTATTGGGATGGTAATTCCGCAGCTATGGCGAGTATGGCATGGGTTTCCGAAGCCTTTGTTCAAAGCCAGAGTGCAGGCATCGACCAAGAAGCGCAGCTTGCAAACGGGCAGGTTTTTGGAACCGTGATGCTGCACCTTGACCTGTATAGTGACAGCGATCTGGAAGGAGCGGCGGAGCAGATTTTGGCCGACACCGGCCTGTCCGATGTGTCCCTTTCTCCCAATGCGGCCTATGACGCCACAATGAACCAGAATATTATCCGTGAAGTGCTGCCGATGGCAATTTGCATGGTACTGGTATTTGCCAGCGGGTATCTGATTATCTATAACATTTTCCAGATTTCCGTTGCCAGCGACATCCGCTTTTATGGCAGGCTGAAAACTTTGGGAACCACCAAAAAGCAGCTAAAGAAGATGATTTACGGGCAGGCCAACCGTCTGTCACTGATCGGTATTCCCGTCGGCCTTGTGATTGGGTATCTGCTGGGGGCGGTGTTAGTGCCGGTAATGATTACCGGGACAACAGGAGAAGCAAAAGCAGCGGTCAATCCCTATATCTTCATTGGCTCTGCGGTGTTTGCTTATCTGACCGTCCTGATCTCCTGCATGAAGCCCGCGAAAATTGCTGGCAAGGTTTCTCCGATGGAGGCCCTGCGCTACACCGATACAGGTACTACCAGCAAACGGAAAATCAAGAAAAGCACCGGCGGCGCAAGCATCCCGAAGATGGCGCTTGCCAATTTAGGCCGGAACAAGAAGCGCACCGTTACGGTAATCTGTTCCCTGACGCTGGGGCTTGTGCTTCTTTCCTGCGTCTATGCGAAAAATGCCAGCTTTGATATTGATAAATACATGAGCCAGACGGTTATCAGTGATTTTGAGGTAGAGGACAGCTCGATTTCTTCCACCTTTGGAACCTATAACCCCTACGGTACAACCATTTCCCCGGAGCTGGTACAGAACATTGAGGGGCTTTCCGGGCTGGAAGCCACAGGGCGATTGTATTCGCAGGTATTTACCCACCAGATCGGAGCCTCTGCCCTTGAAAATATCCAGACCTATTATAATGCTGATGACCGGCTGGCTTACATTGAAGCAACGGACGCAGGACTGGCCGAAGCCTACCATGATATGATCGACAGCGAAGAATGTGTTTCCATTCTGTATGGCGTTGACGGCCTGATACTGGACACCTTTGCACAGGATGGCCGGATATTGGATGGCACTTTTGATAAAGATAAATTCCTGTCCGGGGGCTATGTGGTGATGGAGGCTGCCACCGGCGCGGAGGACAGCGAGAAAGAAACGCAGCCGACCTATTCCGTTGGGGATATGGTAGAACTGAACGGACAGCAGTATGAAGTGATGGCGATTGTGGCAGACATACCTACAATCACCGAGGGCGTCAACAGCAGTACGCAAGATTTCCTTTCGTTCTATCTTCCGGCAGACACGTTCCAGTCTATGTACCCGGACAACACTCTGCGAAAGCTGTTCTTTGATGTAGCCGAGGAATACCAGCCGCAGGCGGAAGAAATGCTGATTGACTACCGCGACAACGTGGATAAATCCCTGAACTATACTGCAAAATCCACCCTGATGGAACATTATCAGGAACAGACACGGGCCAACACCGTTATGGGCTTTGCAATCAGTTTGATTATTGCCTTTGTGGGTATTTTGAACTTTATCAATTCCATGCTGACGGCGATTGTTTCCCGGCAGAAAGAATTTGCCATGATACAGAGTATCGGCATGACAAAGCGGCAGCTTCGGAGTATGCTGATCGACGAGGGCCTGTATTATGCCGGTAGCACCTTGTTGGCGTCCTATGTTTTGGGCGCTCTGGCCGTTGGCATTGGCGTCCGTATGATGGTATCGACTGACTGGACAGCGACATTCCACTTTACGCTTTTGCCGCTGGTGATCTGTACGCCGATTTTGATTGTGTTTGCAATTCTGATCCCCTATATCTGCTTCAAGAATTTGGAGAAACAAAGTATTGTAGAAAGACTTCGGGCAACTGATTAACGATTGTTTCATGCGGCCAGCGCAACCGTCACTGGCCGCATGAAAAATAAATGGAGTAGGTACATGAAAGAATACAAGCTAAAAATCAATGGGGAAATAGATTTCATCATCATATCCCCGCAGGTGCTTTCTTCCCTGATCTCTCAAATCCATAGCAGCCCGGAGCGCGAAGTTGCGGTAAATATCGAGGACATCATGCCGCCGGGATTTACAGATTATTTATTGCGGGTTATCAATGTCAATCGCTTTACCAATGAACGGTTCCGCTATCGCTACATTTTAGAAAATCCTATTACGAAAAAAGGGTTATATGAGATTTTGCGGCAGCAGCTTTCCAACGCAGACATTGAGAAATCCCCCTGTTTTCAGACCATACGCCTGACCGATACTTTCCGTGGGAATGTGGAGTTGGATATGGAGTGCAACGAACCGTTTTTCTGGGCCTGCAAAGATACAACAGCAAAGTTTGTTTACACGTTCCCGGATGGACGGGAGGAAACACTGGTAATTGAATATTGAATATCTTCTATCTGCCGAACGACGGCAAAAGAAAAAAGCTGTCGTTCAGCAGCCCTATTCCCATGCCTGATTAGATAGCGGCGGCTTTGGAACATCAAGGCCGCCGATTTTTTTTACACTTTATCGCCAACTCCACCTAAAAAATATCTCAACTCCACCTCAACTCCACCTTCGTAGTGTACCATAAGGGTGTTCCCGGCAGACGGGGACACCACCGGAGCGGGAAGCGCCCCAAAAAAAAACTACGTTAGGAGGTACATAAGTGAACCCACTGGTTTTACGCAAAGGAAATGAGGTGGCTCAGACATGAACCTGTGCAAGCGGGCCTGCCTGTATTCCATCCGAAAAAAGGGCAAGACCCTCACGCTGCTGGCGTTTCTGCTGGTCATGGCCACGCTGATGCTGACCTGCCTTTCCATCCAATCGGCCACGGAAACGGCCAACGCCAATATCAAAAAAGCCCTGCTGGGCTATTTCACCATCAACGCCAAGACGCTGGAAAACGGTATCCCGGAGGATACGGTGAGCCAGATCCTTGATGTGGATGGCTTGAGTGGCAGGTACACCCTGCGCTCCTATACCTATGCTACTTATTTTGACGCAGACAGGAACCTTCTGGAAATTAACACCGAGGGCGCTGCCCAGGTGCCGGAGGGCTATGAGAACGCCGGACGGGTGGTGGCCAACTCCAATTCCCAGGAGGACAGCTATTTCACCGATGGCGGCTTTGAGATGGTGGAGGGCAACCCCATCACCACCGAAACCGGCAGCCAGGTGCTGATCCATGAGAAATTTGCCCAGCGCAACGGCCTGTCTGTGGGCGACACCATGCTGCTGGGGAATGTGGAGGACAAAGATAAGACCATCCCCGTGACGGTGGCCGGGATCTTCACCAACACCGAGGAACAGGATTCCATCGGCATGGCCCCGTCCTATGACCTTTACGACAATATCGTGTTTACCGACCTCTCCACTGCCTCTTTCCTGCTTTACGGCACGGAGGGAACCACCAATGTCCAGTACGGGGATTTCTATGTGAACGACCCGGACGAGCTGGAGCGCATTATGACCGATGTGCAGGAACTGGATGGCGTGGATTGGGAGAGCTGCACCCTGACCCGCTACGACAACGACTATCAGAACGCCAAGGAATCCTTGGAGGGCTTGCAGAACATCGTCTTTATCGCCATTGCGGTGGTATCGGTGATCTGCTTCCTGGTGCTGGCCCTGTTCCTGACGCTGCGGCTCCGTGGGCGAATCCATGAAACCGGCGTTTATCTGGCAATGGGCATTTCCAAAGGCTCGGTGCTGCTGCAATACCTGCTGGAAGTGATCCTTGTGGCGGCCATCGCCCTGGTGATCTCCTTCGGCACCAGCACAGCCATTTCCCATCAGATCGGGAGCAGCCTGCTCTCCCAGGTGACAAGCGAAACCTATGAAACGGTGGACTTGACCGGGGAAAGCGAAACTGCGGAAGAAGAACCCACCGAGGATTTGGGCCTTGCCGAGATCGAGGTGGCTGTTTCCGCCGAGGATTACGCACTGGTGTGGGCTTTCGGCATGGTGCTGTGTGTGGCCTCTACCGCACTGGCGGCCTACCCGATCATGAAGATGAAGCCCAAGAGTATTTTGTCGCAGATGAGTTAAGGAGGTGCAGGCGATATGAATTTAGGAATACGAGCGATTTTATATAGCGCACGGAAGTGGAAAAAGACGCTGCTGGTGTTCTGCCTGCTCTTGGCCATTACCACCCTGGTGCTTTCCGGGCTGGCGATTGCCGATGCACAGGAAGAACAGGCCGAGGAAGTCCGGGGAACCACCGGGGCCAGCTTCACGGTGGAGCGAAACTTATCTACTGGTGGTTGGGCAAATGACAGTGATGGTACTTATAGTACGCAAGAACTCATCACTAAAGATATGATTCAGAAAATCGCTTCAGTGGAAGGTATCACTGGGTACGATGCGTCAAATGGCGGTGTGCCTACCTTGTACGATGAAGAAGGAAATAATCTTAGCCTTAGCCCAGACGGATTCGCCTACTATGCTTATGGTGCATATAATTCTGAATTTAACAGTTTATTTGTATCTGGACGATTTGAGCTTGTTGAAGGTTCTCATATTACAGAGGATGTAACAGATGGAATTATTCTCAGCCGGGAAAGCGTTGAAAAAAACGGGTTAAAAATAGGAGACAAAATCACAGGAATTATTAACCCTGAATATAACGATCCAGAGGTTGAGATGGAACTTATAGGCGTATTTGACATTGTGGCGGACAAGGACGACACAGTAAATATGTACGATGCGTCTACCTATTGGGACTATAATCAATATGCTTTCTGTAGTAACAGCGTTATGGAGGCATTGGCAGTAAATTACTCAGATGATGGAATTGAAAGAGCCTTTTTCTATGTGGAGGACGCTGCTCAATTAGGCAATGTAATAAAGAACGTGCAACATATTGATTCTATTAACTGGGATAACTTTATCATTACTGCCAATGACGAGGTATATCAGAATATCTCCAGCGCCCTTTCCGACACCAGGACTCTGATTACCACCCTCATCATTGTCATTACTGCTGTGAGCATGGTGCTGATCGTTCTTATCCTCTCCATGTCCATCCGCAGCCGGAAACGGGAAACCGGCATTTTACTGGCGG
>ERZ779888.2676-NODE-2676-length-14222-cov-4.554175_pt1 | contig 14222 bp, 26 predicted proteins | sample MGYA00511245_ERZ779888 | MGnify/ENA primary metagenome ERZ779888 (study PRJEB29588, sample SAMEA2155255) | human gut metagenome | biome: human gut; feature: human-associated habitat; material: faeces | place: Denmark | collected 2008/2010 ... | reverse complement strand
CAGCTGTTATGACGCGTGCGGGTCGCACAGGAGTAATAATTGTACATTTTCCCGGATTTTCCGCGCCCGCACTCGCCTGTCATTGGCGCGCCGCAGTGACCGCAGAAAAGCTTTCCGGCAAGAAGATACGGCACCTTTGCTTTTCCGCGGGCAGGGGCAGCTTCGTTGACCTTCAAGCGGGATTGGACGGCAATCCACGCATCGTCGGCAATAATTCGCGGGATGATGCCCTCCTGCCGCATTTCCTTGTACTTATATACGCCTATATATTTCTCGTTCCGAAAAATATTTTTGAAGCTGCTCTTGTTGAATTCTGCGCCGCTTGCTGTCCTGTAACCCCTGGCGTTGAAGTCTGCGCATATCGAGGCGGCTGTTTCCCCGTCACCGTATCGGGAAAACGCTTCCTTCACCAATGGGGCTGTTAGGGGGTCAATGACGTACTTTTTATTTTCAATTTTATATCCCAGTGGGATTTGACCGCCCAAACAATTTCCCTTAATGGCAGATTCTCGCATTCCCCGGGTTATTTTCTGGGACAGCTCTAGAGAATAATACTCCGCCATGCCTTCCAACAGGGCTTCCAGAATCACACCCTCCGGGTTCTTGGAAATGCCCTCTTTCGCGGATTCCACGTTACAGCCGTTCTTCCTGAGCCGCATACGGGCAATGGCGCTGTCTTCCCTGTTTCGGGCAAATCTGTCCAGCTTGTAAACCAAAACGGTTTTCCATGACGATCTGGCGCTGTCAGCAAGCATCTGCTGGAACGCTGGCCGCTTGTCCATGCTTGCGTGGGCGGAAATCGCCCGGTCAACATAAATGGCGGAAACACGGTAACTGTGGTGCTTGCAATAGGCTATCAGCTCCCGGAGCTGCCCTTCGATGGACTGCTCTGTCTGCCGGTCGGAACTGTAGCGCATATACAGGCAGCAGACCGCCTCGCAGTCCGAGGAAAGAACGGAGGGATTATCTGCAAACTGCTGTCTTTCCTCCGGCGTAAGAGCCGATAGATCAATTGGTATTGTTTGCATCGTGTTTCCCCCTTTTTGTGTTTCGTTTTATCACAGTTCGGACGATATACAGGCATGTTCCGATAATGGAAAAGGCCGCGACATAAACGATCGGCTCGGTGTGGCCGGACTGGAACAGACCAAGGCTCGGGTTTCGCATATCCAGAAAGACATATACCATAAGGAAGATGCCGAACAGAGCCGCAAGCCCCGCGGCTCCATAAGTCACATGCTTCCAGTTATGCCGGACGGCGGATATTTCTTTATCCATCATGTGGCTGCGCTCTTCCAGCCGGGAGATGGCGTTATCTTTTTCCGAGATAAGTTCTTCCTTGTGCGAAATTTCGGTTTTCAGCCGTTCGATTTCCGCGCTCTGGTCTTGCTTCGGCGGGGACAGCTCCATCAGCTCATCCAGGGACAGATCAAGGTCAATGGCAATGGCGGTCACATCATAGATACTTGGGCCCGTCAGGTGGTCGGAGAAAAACTTTTTAACCATGGATTCACTTAGCCCTGTGCTGTCGATAATCTGCTGATTGGTTTTGTGCTGTTCCTCCTTTGCCCATTTCATCTTTGCGGGCAGATTATCACAAATCGTCGATATTTGTTGTATTATTTTCCGTTTTTCCATTTTCTGCTCGCCCTTTCCGAAAAAATCCTACGAATTACGCTGAAAACGACTGAATTACCCGGATGCACCTTTACGTCACCACCGGCTGAACAGTATCATCATACTAGCCAAAGGTAAGGGACACACCATTCCGGCGGCGAGCCCCGTCACCTTGTGGCACGGGTGGCGGGGCGATTCAAAAAATTTTTTCAAAACCCATATTTAGTCCGGTTTATTGGACAGATAGTATGTTATAACCAGCACGTAAGCCGAACAGGCGTTCGATAATGATAAAAAGTAAAGGAGAGAAACAACATGCGGGAGGAAGCTTTGAAGATGTTTGAACAGCTTAGTGAAGAGGACAAGGAAAAGATCATCGCTCTTGCATCTGCTCTTTTACAAGATCAGACAGAGTTTCATAAAGACGTGCCTGTCTCTCCGGTGTGAGCATGTCATACATCTTCATGAAAACCTCGGTTCCCTTGCTGGGAGCCGGGGCTTTTTCTGTTTCCGGGGCTTCCTCTGAGAAGTAGGAGACGGGGACGCCGAAGTAGTCGGCAACTTTCTTAATTGTCATATCGAGAGGAACCTTGTTATGCTTTTTCCAACCGGTCAATGTCCCGCTTGAAATTCCGATTTCTTTTGCTACTGCATTCGGGGATTTACCAATTTTTGAACATAATGCAAAATATTTGTCCCAAAACATAAGAAAACAGCTCCTTGATTTAGGCATACTGCCGAAAGTAAAATAAATAAAATTTTCTCATTGACAAATAAGATAAATAAGATTATACTAACGTCATGAACACCACTTCCAAAAAAGGGTGCAGAAAATCACGGGGTATGAAATCCGAGTTTTCGGAAATTCAAACTCCGGCGAGTAGCGGATGGTTTATTGTTTCGGCAAATTCAGTATACCATGCGCTACTCAGATTTTCAAGTCTTTTGTGGAAAAAATGTTCAAAGAAATTGGCTGCGGTGGAAAGAAAAATTCACCCGTGGTTTGGTCACGAGTGAATTTTCCCCAAATTTATTTGCCGAAATGCGCTGCGTTGGAAGTCCGTATTCCTAAACGGCGAGAAACCCTAGATTCCCGCTTTACTTTCAACAGCAGACCAAACCTGCGTCCTTGACGCACCGTTTCACTTTGGCAGTTTCGGTTCTGCCCCTCGCCCTAACGCATCACGCCACCTTCGTGGTTCGGTACTGGCGGTAACAAAAGTTTGTTGGACATAAAGTACCTCCTCACTCTTTATTTGCCGCAACGGGCTATGGGCATTATAGCGAACCTTTCCGCCGCAGTCAACCAAACAAACATTTTTTTACTTAAGGAGGAGGGACAAATGGATGGCAAAACTGAACCTCCCGCAGTCTTACGGGGAGCGGGAGAAACTGGCAAAGTATATCCGGAAGACGCTGAACACCTACAATCTTCGGAACAACTGGCTGATTCAGCAGCTTCGGAACGAGGGCTTCATCATCTCCGCGACATCCCTGTGCGACGCGCTGGCAGTTCGGTGCATGACACCGAAGACGGACGAGTTTCTGGCCAGAGCGGAGCAGATTTGCAAGCTGTACGAGCAGAGCTGCTTCGGTCAAACGCGATCCGGGAGCTTGGGGAACGGGTCAGAGCGTTCATGAAAGAGCAGCCGGACATCTACGAGCGGATTTACCGCGAGACATACGGCAGAGCGCCGAACTTTTGAAAGGAGTTATTTATGGCGAAATACAAAGTTGGGGATAAGGTGCGGATTGTGAGCGAGCGCCCCTGGGCGTTTGGATTTCCTGACGACATGGTGAAATATCTCGGGAAAACCCTTACCGTAGCCCGTGTGAACGCTCGGGAATACGCAGAGTCTAGCTACCGTTTTGAAGAGGCAGTCGATAATGGCTATTACTGGTTGTTCGATGAAAGCTGGATTTCCGGCCTTGCAGAGCCTGAGCGGGAACCCTGCACCGTGGAACTCCGCTTTGACGGGATGATTACCACGGCCACGCTGAAACGTGGCGGGCGGGACGTAAAGACCGCAGAAGCCCGGTGCAATCCGAAGGATACCTACAGCAGAGCGGAGGGCGCAAGGGTCGCCGTTGAGCGGCTTTTTGAGAAGAAGCGCAAGGAGGACAAGCCAAAGGAGAGCAAGCGTGAACAGGGCAAGCCCAAGGTTGGAGACAAGTTTGTGGTTGTACAGAAACGCTATATCCCGCGTCATAGCTTTGCAATAGGGGATATTGTTACGCTGGAAGCAATAGGCACCATGGATAATCTCTATCGTCTCGGGGATCGATTTCAGTATGTGGATGCCCGGGATTTGAAGCCTTACAAGGAGAACGCCAAATGACACCCAACGAAACGACCCAACTTCGCACCATGGCGGAGATATTCCGCCGCTTGCGGGAGGAAAACGTCAAGTTGCGGGAATCCTTGGGCATGGAAACGGAGGAACGCAAGGCGTTTGACGATGAAAACGTGGAGCTTTTCGACGTAGTCCACCGAAATCATGCGGTCAGGGGGTGATGATATGGCAAGCAGGAATAAACCCATGGATGCCCGGTGGGAGCCGGCGCCGGAGAACCGGAAGCCGTTCAATATCAAGGAATGCGTTTTCCGTGTTCTCCCCTATGCGGGGCTGAATCTGGTGCTTTTCTGGTGGCAGCAGGCCGATTTGCTGGCAGACAAGGCGGCAGTTCCCGCAATGTGGGTGTGCGCCATCCTGATGGGTGCCGGTATCGGACGGTGCATCAGAGGGCGATAAAGGATACACATCTTAAAAACAGGAGGATTTCTAATGTACGATCCAAAATCAATTTTGCAGATGGCAAGGGGCGCGTTTCAGGAGCGCGTGGATTTGGAGATGGCGAAAGTCATTGATAATATCCTTGACCCCAACACCAAACCGACGCAGAAACGAAAGCTGACGCTCACAATCGAGTTTACACCGGACGATGATCGACAGAACATCGGCGTCAGTGTTGCGGTAAAATCAGCACTTGCGCCTACTACGCCCGCGAGAACAACCCTTTGGGTTGCTGGGGATGACAGCACCGGAGAGTGTCAGGTTGTCGAAATGGTGCCCCAGGTTCCAGGGCAGATGTCCATGGATGGAGAAGAGCAGGAAGCTCCCGCGTCTCTGAAAATAATCAAAATGGCCTGATAGGAGGAAAAACAATGTTGAAAGAAGCAATCGAAAAAATTCAGGAACTATGTGCGCCGCACCTGTTCACGTCCGGAAACCATGATTTTATTGCGGACGCAGAAGGTGGCTATGCCGAGGTGAAGCCTGATCTGGAAATTGTAGATAATATCCAGCTTTCCAGCCTCGACGCCATGGTAGCGTTTGTAAAAACGGAGGCGGTACAGAGGTACAGCACCGTTTATATCACGATTCCCGATCACAAAACGGTAAAGTGCTTCACCCACCCATCTGCGGAGCTGCGTAACAACCGCGAGTACCCGTATACTGCCAATGCGACCGATGTTCCCGGCTGGAATGAGAAGGTATCCTTGCCGTTTGAAGAGGCATTGATTGCTCTGCGCACAAGATTCCAGCCCACGGCGGATACGGAGTATGCCTTGAAACTGCTATCCGATATCACCACTGGGAGCAAAGTCACATACAACGACAATGGCGTTGCTACCAGCGTTGTCACCAAGAAGGGCATCGACCTTCAATCCAATGCGTCCATCCGACCCATTATCAAGCTACGGCCTTACCGCACGTTCCAGGAGGTTGAGCAGCCGGAATCCCAATTCCTCATTCGTATCAACGAAAGAAACATTTCTTTCATTGAAGCCGACGGTGGCATGTGGAAGCTTTCCGCCCGGAATACGGTAAAGAAATACTTGGAAAAGGCACTGGAATCCGAAATTCAGAGCGGACACGTCGTGGTTGTTCTTTAATAAAAAGCCGCCCCCGATGTTACAGCACCGGGGACGGCAAGCGATAAAAAAATCTCTACCATTTACAGTATATCAAACTGAGAAAGGAAAGTCAACATGATAACTTTGTACGAAATGAGCAAGGAATGGCAGGACGTATTTGAAATGCTCCTCGACCCGGAAATCCCGGAAGAGGCCGTATTCGATACCATCGAGATGATCGAGGCCGATATGGATACCAAGGCCGATAGCTACGCAAAGATCATCAAGAGCATGGATGGGGATACCGCCCAGATCGATACTGAAATCAAGCGCTTACAGGAGCGGAAAACCTCTATCAACAATCGTCAAAAGGCGTTGAAGCAGCGCCTTTTCGATACCATGAAGGCCACAGGCCGGACGAAATTCAAGACGGCGCTATTCTCTTTCAATATTCAGAAAAACGGCGGTGCTCAGCCTGTGGAGCTGCTGGACGAGGTTCCGGCGGCATGGCTCAAGCCTGGAACGCCTGATCTTGCCAAAATCCGGGAGTATCTGAATCAGGGGAACCAGCTTCCATTTGCCGTTCTGGGAGATCGTGGCGAAAGCCTGAGAATCAGATAATGGGGGGTGGCATCATGGCAAGAATGTTTCGGTTCCTGACCGCTGACGAGATTGAGGTCAAAATCAAGCAGGTCAAGGAAAATGGGCTGGTGTGTCTGCTGTACAAGACGGCGAGGACGGATATGGACTTGTTGGACGAGACTGTAGGGGCGGGCAACTGGACGAACGACTACAAGGAGATCAAGGGCAATCTGTACGCCGGTATCGGGATTATCCAGGAAAACGGCGGCATCCAATGGAAATGGGACTGCGGTATCGAGAGCCGGGAGGACGAGGAAGGCAACCAGAAAAAGGGCGAGGCAAGCGACGCTTTCAAGCGCGCCGGGTTCCGCTGGGGCATCGGCAGGGAACTTTACACGTCCCCGTTTGTCTGGATTCCCAGCAATAAGGCAGAGATCAAAGCATCTTCCTTCAACGGAAAGACCCGGTTCAACTGCTACGACAAGTTCAGCGTTGAGAAAATCGCCTATGACGAGAAGACCGGGCGGATCACCGGACTTGCAATCCGCAACGATACAAAGAACCTTCGGGCGTTTGTGTGGCAGCAATCATGACGGAGTTTACATTCACAGAGGCCAAACTGGAAGGCGGCTGGCTGATGGTCAAGCCCTCCCGTTCCGAGTTGGGCAAGGCAATGGCCTTTATCCGAAAGATGAAGGCCGCGCCCTATGATCTGGCCTTGAAAGAGCACCGGGAAAAGCGGAGCCTGGACGCAAACGCCTATGCATGGGTGCTGATTCACAAGCTTGCCGCCGCTATGGGGATTCCTCCGGTTGAGGTCTACCGGAACGCCATTCGGGGCGTGGGAGACAATTACACGCCTATGTGCGTCCGGGAACAGGACGTGGAGCGCTTCACACGGAGCTGGCAGAAAAACGGCCTTGGATGGCTGGTGGACAGCCTGGGCGCGTCTCAGGTGCCTGGGTGCCGGAACCTGGCGGCATACCACGGTTCCAGCACCTACGACACCAAACAAATGGCGCGGCTGATCGACAATCTGATACAGGACTGCAAGGCGCTGGACATTGAAACCTTGCCCCCGGACAAGCTGGAACTGCTCAAGGAGGAATGGCGTTGAGGAAGGACACAAAAGCGAGGGACTTCACCCGGGTCGAGAAAATGGCGATTGCCGAGCGGGACAGCATTGACGGCTGGACGTGCTGCGTATTCTGCGGCGCTCCCGCCCCCGCCCCTCTGGCATGGAGCAACGCCCACTACATATCCCGGGCGCAGGGAGGGCTTGGCATTGCCCAGAATGGGCTTACCCTCTGCCCCAGATGCCACAACCGGTACGACCAGACCACGGCAAGAATGGAAATGAGGGCGTATTTCCGGGAGTATCTGATGGGCATTTATCCCGGCTGGAACGAAAATGATCTGATTTACAGGAAGGAGAACACATGAATAATTGCCAATTTGTCGGGCGGCTCACCGCCGACCCGGAACTGAGAAGAACCCAGGAGGGGACGGCGGTCTGCTCCTACAGCGTGGCCGTCAAGCGTCCAATGACGAAGGATACCACCGATTTTCTGGATTTCGTCACATGGCGGCAGGGCGCTGAGTACCTGACGCAGTACGGCCATAAGGGCGATATCGTAGCCGTTTCCGGAGCGTTGCAAGCCAGAGACTGGACGGACAAGAACGGGAACAAGCGCCGGACGTTTGAGATAGTGACCACAAACGTTGAGTTGCTTTCCAGCAAGCGCAATTCTCAGGATGCCACCAATACCGGGACGGCGCAAAACGCCGGATACGGGCAGCCCAGCGCCCCACAGCAGACGAACCGGGGCAACGGGGACGGTCAGCAGAGGCTCTGGGGATATCAGGAGATCACCGAAGACGACCCCGCCTTGCCGTTCTAGGCCGGGAAAATCAATCTTTCCCTAAAAAGATTGACAGTATAGTTTGCATTCCCCTTGGCGGTGGGGGGTGAAACCGCCAACTCCAAAGAAAGGAAACACGGCGAATGCTCAAAATCATGCCTATTCACCTAAAGCCCGCTTGCGAATTTGTTGGGGAACATCATCGCCACAACATACCCCCTGTTGGCGGGAAATTTGCAGTTTCATGCTTTGAGGACGAACGGCTTTGCGGCGTTGCAATATGCGGAAGGCCAACTGCAAGGAAGCTTGACGACGGCACGACGCTTGAAATCTACAGGAATTGCACCGACGGAACAAGAAACGCTTGTACAAAGTTATATGGTGCCTGCGTCCGGATTGCCCGCGATATGGGATACAAGAAGATTATCACCTACACGCTGGAAAGCGAAAATGGTGCCTCACTTCGCGCGGCAAACTTCACGTTTGCGGGACGGGCAGGTGGAATCGCTTGGACGGGAACGCGACGCCGCGATTACTATGTGGCGCCGGAGGAAATGAAAAACCGGTGGGAATATTTGCTTTGAAAGGAGCGAAAACGTGGCAAAAGAAGTTTTCAGAATCGCCTACCCGAAGACCGGCGCGGAAAAGAAGAAGTGGGCGAAGGAGTACGGCATGAATGCGTACTACGCCGGGAAGCACTGGGCATTGCGGAAGAAAGACGCCGAGCTATGGCACTGGCTTACATTGGCGGCCATGAACGCCCAGGGCATTCGCAGAACGCCCTTTAAGCTGCCCGTAGCCGTTACATTCTACTGGAACGACCGACTGGACATCGACAACCACGCAATCATGGGAAAGATGATCGTGGATGCCATGAAAGGCCGTGTCATCGAGGACGATAACCGGCGCTGGCTGAAAAGCGTTTCCCACAATTTCCACGACGAGGATTACATACAGGTTGAAATACGGGAGGTAAGGCCGTGACACAGTGTGAGCGTATCCTGCGGCATTTGCAGGACTATGGAAGTATCACTCAGGCCGAGGCTGTTACCGAGTACGGCTGTTACCGCCTGGGTGCAAGAATCTGGGATTTGAAAGCCCAGGGCGTACCCATCAAGAGCGAAACCGTCACCGGGAAGAACCGGTACGGGGAACGGACGTGCTTCGCGCGGTACTTCATCATTAAATAGGCTTAGATATCATGCCGCAAGATAGAACATGGGAGGCGAGGAAATGGCGATTGAATATTTCTGCGCTTATCACAGTTATCTGGACAGTATGGAGGAACTGAATGACACGGAGAGGGGGAGGCTTTTCACGGCTTGCCTAATCTACAGCAAGACGGGCGAAGCACCGCAACTCCGTGGTAATGAAAGATTCGTATTTCCAACTTTGAAAGCACAGATAGACCGAGATAAGGCAACATACGACAGCCGGTGTAAGAAAAACTCCGATAACATCCGCAAACGATGGAATACGGACGTATACGATGGCGAACAACCGTGTACGAACGATACCAAGACAAAGGAAAAGGAAAAGACAAAGGAAAAGGCAAAGGATAATTATATACCACCTTCGGTGGTTTGCGGTGAGCTGCCGAGCAGCCCCCCGCCTGTGGCAGTGCTTCCGCTGGTTGACGGAACGGATTTTGAGATTTCCGTGGAGACGGTTGCCGAGTTGTCCGGTCTGTATCCCGCCGTGGATGTAGCCCAGCAGTTGCGGAGTATGCGTGGCTGGCTTCTGGCAAATCCCAAAAACAGGAAAACAAAAGCCGGGATCATGCGCTTTGTCAACTCCTGGCTCTCCAGGGAGCAGAATTCGGCTAGACCTGCGGCAAACCAGAAGCCGGGCGGCTACACCAGCGGCGTTGACCGTCTGGCGGAGATGTACAGGGAGGAATTTGGGAATGGATAAACAGGAAGCGTACCAGATTCTCACGCTTTTACAGGCAAATTATCCCGATTCTTTCCGGGGAATGTCCAAAGAAGCGGCAAACGTGAAAGTCAATCTTTGGGCGGATATGTTTTCCGAAGAGCCATTTGAGGCCGTTGCCGCAGCTGCAAAAGCGTACATAGCGACGGATACCGGCGGCTTTATGCCCACCATCGGGAAGCTGAAAGATATGCTCCATCGGATGCAGTCGCCTCAGCAGATGACCCAGATGGAGGCGTGGGGGTTGGTTGCAGGTGCACTGAGAAACAGCGTGTACGGCGCGGATGACGAGTTCCGGAAGCTTCCACCGGCGGTACAGCGGACGGTGGGAAGCCCCGCCCAGCTCAAGGAATGGGCGCTGATGGACGCAGAAACGGTGCAGTCCGTGGTTGCATCGAATTTCCAGAGATCGTTCCAAGTGTGCCAGAAGCGGGAGGACGATTACCAGAAGCTCCCCGGAGCGGTAAAGAGCTTTATCGCCGAGCTGACCGAGAAGATGGACTTTGAAATGCTACCGGAAGGCGGTGGAGTATGAAAAACGAAGTAGACGGGGGAAAGGAACGCCCTGGCCAGTACATCGACTCAGAGAGCCCCTTTTGCAGGAACTGCACGCGGGACGATTGCCCCACCAACGGGGACGGCTGCAAGGCGTGGGAAACGTATTTCATCGATAACTGGAACAAAAACATCATGAAATCAATTGGAAACCACAAAAAACAACGCCAATTTTTCCGGTATGAACACCCGGATTTGGTGAGAGAGGGGATTGTTTTTGAGCATGAGCAAGGCGAAAATGTACGGCTGTTTCAAGCCGGAGCCGGTGAAGCGGAATTGCACCCCGCCCCGGTGGGGGAAAGTTCCTCGGGGGAATAAAGGAAAACAGAAAGGAAATGCAAAATGAAAGGTTACAAAGGATTCAACCCCGGCTTGATCTGCAAGGATAAGCAGTACCAGGAAAATACCGTGTTCGAGGAACCAGAGGCGAAAATCTGTGAAAAGGGAATGCACTTTTGTGAAAATCCCTTTGACGTGCTGGATTATTACGATTTGATTCGCTCTGATGGCACGCCGAACGAGTTTGCCGAAGTTGAAGCGCTGGACGAGCCAAAGACGGATGATAAGAAAAAATTCTGCTCCCGAAAACTGAAAATCGGCGTAAAACTGGGACTATCCGGATTTATCAAGGCATGTGTGGATTTTGTACTGGAAAAGACTATTGCTGAGACGCCGCGTGGAAACGTTGATTCCGGGGACTGCGCCCAGATTGGCAGCTCCGGGGACTGCGCCCAGATTGGCAGCTCCGGGAACTACGCCCGGATTGGCAGCTCCGGGGACTGCGCCCAGATTGGCAGTTCCGGGAACTACGCCCAGATTAACTGCACTGGAAGTGATTCTGTGATCTGCTGTGCCGGACATGGCTCTGTGGTAAAAGCGCCAATTGGTTGCTGGATTACACTTGCAGAGTGGAAATACGATGGAGCAAAGCAACGATGCGTTCCGGTATGTGTGAAAACGGAGTATGTCGATGGCGAAAAAATCAAAGCGGATACACCGTACACGCTGAAAAACGGGGAGTTTGTGGAGGCTGAGAGTGATGGGGAATAAATCTGACAAGTGTTCCAGCTGCAAGTACCGAATTGCCCCGGGTGGATGGGCGGCTTGCGACGGCTGCATTCACGATGAAGGTCTGAAAGATCGGTATGAGCCGATGACCAGCGCCGACCGCATCCGGAACATGACGGACGAGGAGTTGGCAAAATCCATCGTGAGACATTTTCTTTTGTGCAAAAAATGTTTTTTCAAACGCAGATGCGAGAAAGATCCAACCGGCGTTTGCATCGAGTGTGTCTTGACCTTTCTTCGCTCCCCGGTGGAGGCGACGGAATGAAAGTTCTGATAGCCTGCGAGGAATCGCAAACCGTGTGCGAGGCGTTCCGGGCGCTGGGACATGAGGCATATTCCTGCGATATCCAGGAGCCGTCCGGTGGGAAACCTGAATGGCACATTTTGGGTGACGCTCTGGAAGCCATCAAGGGCGGCACAATCGTCACCATGGACGGACAGGTGCATGATGTTGGGAAGTGGGATATGCTGATTGCACACCCGCCGTGTACATACCTGACGTCGGCCAGCGCGATACGCCTTTTTAATCGCGATCATACGGTGAAAGACTGGGACAGAGAGCGGCTTGGATGGGAAGCGCGGCGCTTCTTCTTGCAACTGCTGTCTTCCGGGGTTGAAAGAATCGTTGTGGAAAATCCGTGTCCGCTCCGGTGGTTCAACTTGCCCGAGTACGACCAGATCATTGAGCCGTATATGTTCGGCGACCCGTGGAAAAAGCGGACGTGCCTTTGGCTGCGAAACGTCCCACCGCTGATTCCGACAAACATCGTGAAACCTGAGGGACTATGGGTCGGCAGCGCCTCCGGGAGGGAGCACAGTACGGGCAGGGTAAAATCTGAGTACACCCTGAAATCAAACCGGGACAGTAAAACCCGCGCTAAGACCTTCCCCGGTATTGCAAAAGCTATGGCCGAACAGTATGGAGGTGACATAAGAGATGAGTTCACGGATGGCATTTCAAGTTGGAGATAGGTTTGGGGAACTTGTGATTTTGAGACAGGACGGCGTACATAAAAAGCCTTGTGGGACGACTGAAAGAAGGTGGCTTTGCAAGTGCGATTGTGGGAACGAGGTTTCTGTACTTGGGCACAATCTTAAAAGTGGAAACACAAAATCTTGTGGATGCCTGCCAAAGCAAAGCAGGCTGCCAAATAATCGAGGAGTTATTATTGCTATCATTGGCAATATGAGCAGGGCATGTCCCCTAACGAGGTAGACGGCGATGATTTTTGCAGCTATGGGGAGAAAAAGGAGGATGAAAATGGAAGAACTTAACGGCTACACCCCACCTGCCAGCTTGAATTTAAACGACTTCCAGGATGCTATCGGAGATGCCGTAGTACAGGCGATTATAAAAATCGGTATCCGGGTGAATCGGGAGGAACTTCTGAAAGCTCTGAAATATGATAGGGGGCAGTACAAGGCGGGGTATGATGCTGGTTTCGCAGACGGGTTCATTGAAACGCTCCACATAGTTCGGTGCAAAGACTGTATCCACCGGCAGGGAGACGAAAACCCTATGTGTATGCTGCATACCGAGCCTTACCCAAATGCCAGAGGTTACAAGGGCGAGGCTGTTTGCGTGGAAATGAACGGCTTTTGCAGCTACGGAGAAAGGAGATCGGGGAATGAAAAGTGATATCACGTTTATGGACTGCTGGCACTTTATCACCCCGCTGATTCCGGTGAACACTGACTCCACAATGGATATTTACATCATGGTGTTTAACGCCCTGAAAGAAGCGGAGAAAAAACGGATTGCAGAAAAGAAAAAGGGGAGGGAAGCTACGGATGACACGTAAGCGCTTTATTAAACTCCTGATGGGGAAGCTTCTGCTTTCCCGGAATGAGGCAAACTACATTGCCGATATTGTAAGAATTTGTGATCGGATTGTAAGAATTTGCGATCGGAGGGAACCATGAGCAAGAAACCGGACTATCTCACCCTGTGCTCCATATCCGCCCAGAAGGCCGGGACGAGCTACGGGAAGTACATGGCAATGCACGGATACCACCCGCCAATTCAGGCCGATGTTGAGGACGTGGAAGCCCCGCAGGGCATTTCCAAAATCTGCCCCCAGTGCGGGAAGGAATTCACGCAGGGAAAGATCAAGCAGAAAATCTATTGCAGTTTGGAGTGCCAGAAAGCCCACGCCCAGAGAGCCGCTAAAAGGAGATACCGTGACAGAAAAGCGGCGGCTGACGCGGGATAAGGAAATGGGGCGGTAATGTGGAGTACAGGGACGGCAGGAAGTATTGCGTCGGGTGCCGGTATTTCTTCGGATATTACGAAGGCAGCCGGTGCTGCAATTACATATTCGTCCATGGGGAAAAGCGGCCTTGCCCGCCTGGGAAGGATTGCACCGAAAGGAGGGAGAAAACGAAAAACAGGAGACGGAATTTAATATTATAGCTTTATCCCTGTATAGTATATATTAAATATAATCTTATATCTTGTGTGTATTGTGTATATCTATACAGGGATTCAATAAGATATGCAAGGAGGAACGGAATGAACTGGAAGTATGAGGCCATTGAAAAGCCAAAGGAACACAACCAATGCGTGGGATAATGTAAGCAATTTGAAAGCGAATGATTGCATCCTGCAAGCAAATGTATGCAGATGCACGCAAAATGTTTACATACGCATGGGAAAAGAAAGTTTCCCCCTTAACAATCCCCTTTTAAAGAAAACTTCCATATTTTCATTATATTTATATATATTATATTATTATATATAAATATTA
>ERZ779888.2673-NODE-2673-length-14233-cov-34.528072_pt1 | contig 14233 bp, 6 predicted proteins | sample MGYA00511245_ERZ779888 | MGnify/ENA primary metagenome ERZ779888 (study PRJEB29588, sample SAMEA2155255) | human gut metagenome | biome: human gut; feature: human-associated habitat; material: faeces | place: Denmark | collected 2008/2010 ... | reverse complement strand
AATCACCGGATTTTCACCGAATAGCTGCGCGTAATAAGACTGCGAGGTGAAAATACGATAAAAACGACATCAATGCTGACGGCAGAACCGAAGAGATACGGTTTTTCAAAGTCCGTTTCTCTCTATCTTTTTGTTCTTCGCTTCCTGCGAGCCGGCAGAAACACGGCTGCGCCGGCGACAAGCACCGCTGCCGGTACAATGATAAGCTCTGTCGGCATAAGGTGCAAGATTGACCGCTTCGGCGGCTGCGGCCTCTCTGCCTCTGAAAGCGTAAATGTCAGTTCGCCCTCCGGCAGACCCGACAGTGTCAGCGCATATCCGCTGTCTGTCCTTGTAAAGCCGTCAATGCCGCATTCCGTCATGTAATAGGGCGTATTCACCGTGATATCCAATTCCCCGAACTGTGTCCATGTTTTTGCCGGGGAAAGCAGATAGGTATACGCATAGATGCTCGGTGTATAGTCCGCATCAATGGCGGGATACAGCGGCGCTGTCACCGCATTTTTCAGCGTCTGCCCCGGCTCCAGCGTGATGGTGTACTCATACCACCGCATCAGTGAAAATACCCCGGCTTCAATCTGAACCAGACCATTCCCCCATATTTCGGAACCGAGCCGCAGAAGCTCGACCTGAGCATTGTACCAGTCAGACTCCAAAATGCCGGAGTTTTCGTCATAGCCGCGCAGAGCATAGTCCTTGAATGTCATCTCCGAAAACTCCGACGACACCGTTCCTTCGATAACCTTTTCGCAGGCGCCGTTTTCATACAGTGTCCATATAAGTTCCTCCTTCGGCAGCTCGCCGAAGATATATACCGTGATTGTATCGCCGTTTTGTACCCAGCAGGAGGCTTGACTCCCCTTCTTCAGCCGCGCTCCGCCGGTTTGCTTCTCACACAATACCCGCGTTTTTGCGCTGTCCGCATTTATGACAAATGCGGCGGTGGCTGCGCCGTATTCTTCATCTATGCCCGTGACGGAATACCTCTGCACCCGAACCGGCATATCGGGGACGAAAAAACTGTCGCAGATATAGCTGTCTGCCAACTTCGGCAGATCCTCATCAAGGGAGAAAGAAGTGTGCCGTGCCTTCAACGTGTGTCGGACAGCCGCCTCTATCGGCTTTCCATCCAGCGTTACGCCGTATTTCAGGGCGTCGGAAACATCGAACGGCCGACCCGTTGCTTGGTCATAGATGTATTCTCCGTAATGTGGAGGATTACCAAACGGGAAAGCCAGCGTGGCCGTGACCGTATAGTCGGCGGGATTACGGAAGGTGTATTCCGCCGTGACTTTCCCGGTATAGGCAAGGAAGCTGTCCGTGTCCGGATAATACTGCTCCGGGAACTCCTGCACATCGAAGGTCAGAAGTTCTCTCTCCACCACGATGGGGCAATCCTCTCCCGTCACGACCGCGCCTGTAACGTCCGTGCCGCTCCAGTGCCGCTGGGCGGAATTGGCATAGGCCGGCTGTGCACAACCTCCTGCCAGCAGCAGGAGCAACAGGATTCCCGCAGTTATTTTCTTTTTCACATATATCGCCTCCTCTCGTTTGAGTTTCGTTTATATTTGCCTCATCGCCCGCTGATAATAAAGATTTTTTCGGGAATCCGAACAGCCGCTGTCTGACATGAAGGTCTAAAGTATGTATGCTGCAAAAGCCATAAAGGCTGCAAGCACAAGCATCGCAGCATACATATATCTTATTTTTCAGACTGTCTCCTCAAAAATCAGATTGGCTTGTTTCCGGAAGAAATCAGCTTTCTTCCTGCTGCCTGAGCCACTCGGTCATATCCCGCAGGGTTTCCTCTATGGGACGAGGTTTGTAAGAAAGCACTCCGGATGCTTTCTTATGGCTGAAGTATCCGTTTGATCCGAGAACGGCAATCGAATACGGCGTAAAGAACAGCGGTTTCTTCTTGCGAATACACCTCTTTTCGTAATATGGAGCTGCTAATTTGGCAAGTCCGAGCGGCAAGCAGAGAGGCCGGCGATGCAGCCCCGCTGCTTTGCCTATTATATCAAGCATTTCCTTGATCGTGATATAACGCCCGGACAAGATATATCCCTCTCCGGACTTCCCGCTCATTGCACAGCCAAGGATGCCGCTTGCAACGTCTCTTACATCAACGAAGTCATATCCGCCGCGAACGGCAAAGGGCAGCTTTCCCTTGAGAAAGGCTTTCGCCATTGCTGTAAAACTCCCGCCTTGGAAATCTCCCGGTCCGATTATCCCGGAGGGGAATACAACGCAGGCGTTCAGCCCATGACGTGCTGCGTCAAAAACCAGATTTGTGGCAATGGCTTTACTCTTGGCGTATGCCCCGTCAACAAGATCGGAAGAGAAACACCAGCCCTCCGTGATAACATGATCCTTCGGAATATCCGGCATTACATGAACGGAGCTGACATAAATCAGTCTGCCGACATTGTGTTCTCTGCACTTGCAAATGATGTTGTTTGTCCCTTCCACATTGACCGTATAGATGATCGGATCGGGATTGGAAGCAACGGAAACGATACCGGCACAATGAATCACGCAGGTATGTATTCCCGCGCCGTCAAAAAAGGCCTCAAGCGATTCTTTATCGAGAACATCTCCGGTGACGCGTTGAACCCCCTTTGGAAGCTGCTCCGCATACGGGTCGTTGGATAAAACCAACGCCCGAACCGGGATGCTGCAGGAAGCCAGTTTCTGAGATACAGCTCTGCCGAGGAATCCGGTTGCGCCTGTAATCAGATACCTGTCGTACATACGGATTCCGTTCATTGACCGATTGAGGAACACGTTCTGAAAGCTTGTAACGGAGTTCCTGTCATACATATGAATACCCCCCTTATAACTCATCCGGAAGCCATGCAGCATCCTTTGAGAGTTTTTTAATGAATGCCCGTCCGCAATCCCGGTCATTTTTCGCCTGATGGAACTTAAAAATCATCGACTCATCGTTCAGTTTTCCGATAATCTCTATCTTTCCTTTCGGATGCGACATGCAGTACTTGAAGCACTTTCCCTGACCGCTCTGCATCGCTTTTGCTCCCTCAACTATGTCATATCCTTCGGAAAACGGCACTTGGAAGATGTTCTTGACGCCGCTCACCGGGCGGCACTGGAATATGTAATACGGGACTGTTCCGCAAGCGGTCAATTTTCTCAACAGCGTGCCCAGTACGCCGGAAGAATCGTTTACGCCTTTCAAAAGCACTGTCTGATTCTTTACAACAACCCCGCAATCAAGAAGGGCGCGTATGGCAGCGGTGGCTTCCGGCGTTATTTCTCTCGGATGATTGAATTGGGTAACAACATACAGCTGCTTCTTTCCGCTGTATTTTTTCAGACAGGCAAGCAGCTCTTCATCCATATAAATCCGCATGGGGTACACTGCCGGCGATCTCGTTGCTATTCTGATGAGATCGAGATGCTTCATCCTTGAAAGAACATCAAGATAGTGCTTGATGATACATGTGGGAAGGGTAAACGCATCGCCGCCGCTGAGGATAACGTTGGTCAGCTCGGTGTGCTCGCGGATATAATTTACAACGGATTCAAGATTTCCGGCTATCTCCTCATCCGAACGCCCTACAAGCCGCTTGCGGAAGCAATGCCGACAGTACATGAAGCAACGATTTGTTGTCAGTATAAGGGCACTCTCGGTGTATTTGTGCTGGACACCCTGACACACAGTGTTAGACTCCTCATCGCTCGTATCAAACTCTCCGCTCATGTCCGTTTCAAGGAACGTGGGGATGCTCATTCTGCGGATTGGGTCGTCCGTGTCGCTCCAGTCAATAAGTGACAAATAGTATCTTGTGACGGACATCGGGAATTTTTCACACAGTTCCCGCATCTGCTGTGTCAGTCTGCGATCAAACCGGAGCTTCGCTTCAAGCTCTCCTATGTCGGTAATGTTTTCGATTAAATCTTTGCTCCATGTCATAATCTTGATTCTCCTTTCTTTGTTTTTCGTTATCTGAACAGCCGGGCAACGGTCAATTCGGCAAGAACCGATCACCATTGCCCGGCTGAGTATGGGAGAAGCGAAATCACTTTTTGTTTTCCCGGAAGCCGCCTTTGAGTACACACACCGTGTTTTTCACGATTCAAAGGCAGCTTTTACGAGGCAAGGGGTTTTACGGTTCATACAGTCCCATTGCAATGCTCATTATGAGAACTGCGTCTGCGATCGTTATTTCTCCGTTCATGTCCACGTCTGCGAGAATGAGGCTTTCCCCTTCAAGCAAATATACACCCAACGCATGACGGGCGGCAAGGATCGCATCCGCGATCTGTACAATTCCGTTGCCGTCAACATCTCCGAGGATGCCGGTTACGGGGGGCTGACCGCTGTCGTAGGGGATGAACATTCCCGTCCATTGACTGCCGTGACCTATCGTTCCCTTGGATTCTGCCTGCATCGTCTGCAAATCAATCTTGAAAAGCAGGTTGGACGGATTCCATGTTTCCGAAAATGTTGCATACTGTGCCCAGTATATATGTCCGGTGGAATGATCCATAGTCATGGACTGATAGTCGTAGCTCTTTGCCGGAACGGTCATGATCGTCTCGTACGTTCCCGTGTCGAGATCAAGACTGCAAAGTTCCGATACGGAGAAGCCCATCGCCATGCAGTAAGCGTTGCCTTGCAGGTCTATTGCAAGTGTCTGCATTGTGTATGGGATGCCCTCCCCGTTGTTCATGTAAGGAAGCGGGATCCCTCCGCTCTCAAGATTCAGCATATTGCCGGTTTCAAGATCGACTTCGCATATGCACTGCGTCCCATCGCTGCTGTTTTGCAGGATGGCGAACATTTTGTTCCGACTGTAGTCATATTCCATATCGAGAACATTGAATCCACCGTTCTGTGCGAAATTGGTATCGAGAAAGTACTGCTGCGTTGTTTCCCCGGCGACCATATCGTCAAATCGCACCCTGAAAAAGTTATTATGCCCCGTATACCCGTAAATATACCCGTCATGATAGGCAGCAGCAGCAACGAGGCTTGAATATCCGCTCCCCGTTTCGGCAGGCATACCGCAGTGCATAGTGACTTCTTCCGGAGAATCGGCGTTAAAGCTCGACCAGGTATGCCAGTTCGTATGGAACTCCGGATCGTTCGGTATGCGCTCCGAAACCCAGAAGCCGTATATGGTAGGCTCGTCCTCCTGTGCAGGGGGCGGCGTGGGCGTGGGCGGTTCGGGAGAAACCGGCGGCGTAGGCGTGGGCGGAATGGGAGTTGTACCGTCAAACTTAGCCGTAAGCATGGTAGCGGGGATATCGATGTCCGCGCCGAGGGGGAGCCGCAGACTCGAAGAAACAAGGGATTCACCCATATACCAGCCTCTGAACGTTCCGTTGGGGGTGGCCACGGCGGTTATCCTGTTTTCCCAATAGTTGTCGCTCACATATACACGCTCCCAGTCCACGCCCACATAGCCGTCGCCTTCGGAAAGGAGGGTTATGTCAAGGGAGAGCCCCGGTATAATGCACTTCCATTCGAGCGACATCAGTTTCGCATCATAACAGCGAAGCTTGTCTATGTTCGTGTTCTGTGAAAGATCCAATACGCTTATGTCGGTATTGTTGCAGAACAGCCTTACCAATGCAGGGTTGTTGGAAATATCCAGCTCGCTTATGTCGGTATTGTTGCAGAACAGATCCGTAAGGTTCTCGCATTTGCTTACGTCAATTGAAGTCAGATGCGTGTTTTCACAGCGAAGTTCCCGCAGCTGCGGATTTCGGCTGACATCGATCTGCGATATCCCGGTATTTCCGCAGAAAAGATACCAGAGATTTTCAAATGGTGAAACGTCCAGTTCGGTAATGGGGTTTTGATAGCAGTGGAACTGGCGCAGTTTCGGGAGATTAGACAGTGAAACACTTGGCAGCATGTTTTCTTCACACCAGACAAGACGCAGCTCTGCACAGTTGCTTACGCTGAAATTTGTCAGCAGATTCTGCGCGACATTCAACTCATCGAGCAGCGGACAGTCACTTATGCTGACGGCTGTGATGGAGTTTCCCGCGCAGCCAAACGCACGCAGCTTTGAGAAGCCTGAAAGATTCAGGGTTCCGACAAGATTTCTGTTGGGGAAATCATAAGTGCTGAAGAAGATGTATTCGGCATGTATGAATCCCGTCGGTGCTATGTACCAAAAGATGCCTCCCCATGTTTCCGGGTCGTTGGGATCGTATGCGGAGCTCAGCTGCGTGCCGTTCTTTACGCCGGCTGAGTTGGTCTGCTCCATAAAAGCAAGGAGCTGCTCGTATTCGTGCTCCACATATCCGTAGGGGGCACGGCTTTCCGCACGTTTGCCGTGTGCGGCGGTTGGGGCGATCATGAGCAGCATCATCGCTGCCAAAATCACTGAGATAATTCTTTTCATCGGTCATCCTCCTGGGGTATTCTTTTTTATCCTAATGCTTCAAAGTCCCGACATATCGGTGACTTCTCCGCTTAATTTAACGAGGGCGTTTGATTCAACGGATTCTTCTCAAAGGGTTCCCGCTTCTCGCCTGACGGGAAAGCGGCAGTCGTTCTTCCTTAATATTACACATATTGCATATTGCAGCCAAAACCTCTTCGCATTTTGAAAAGAAGAGGATTCATTTACCGGAATGCAGCTGCGTATTTCAAAGCGTTATCCGTCCCTCGTTCCGACAAATATGCTCTTCAACCGGTCGAAAGAGTTCTTTGTCGAAACGGACGTTAGGGACGGACAGCGTAACGGGATCAGAGCTATGGATATTGGAGGAGGGTGCGATTCCAAGAACAGCGTGCTCCTCTCCCGCAGACACTACGCATTGATAAAATTGCTGATGAGCCGCAGATATTGCCCAAAACCCTACACTTCTTTATCCTGTGCATTTTCTTCTCTGCTGCAAGCTCTCGCTGTCCGCAGATGCAAGAAATCCGGTGTTTTTGTAAAATCAGCTGTTTTCAAGCAACGAACTTCTTCTTTCCTCTTGTAAGAACCACCGGCAGGCTCATATGCGGTCGCAGAGCGTATATTATTTCGCTCGGCTGCATGAGGCGTTCGTGCAATAAGGATAGTCTGCACACAGCTCATGCTATAAGCATAATACAAGATATTCAGATAAATCTTCCCGCTGCTTGTATAGACTATACACGATTTGGGTGCCCGAAGTCAATACACGCGATTTAATAGTTATGCAGTTTTAATTATATATTATTCGCCTGCAAATGAGACTTTCGTTACTCTTTCGTTGTAAGGGGGAGTCTTATTCGGTCAACAGTACGGGCAGCGACAGGAGGCAAATCAATCGTCATCGAAAATATATTTTCTTTTTCGCATTTTTTTCTGTAAGGTTCCGCCTTTTCCGCAGTCCAATCGGACAGCCGCCTCTATCGGCTTTCCATCCAGCGTTACGCCGTATTTCAGGGCGTCGGAAACATCGAACGGCCGACCCGTTGCTTGGTCATAGATGTATTCTCCGTAATGTGGAGGATTACCAAACGGGAAAGCCAGCGTGGCCGTGACCGTATAGTCGGCGGGATTACGGAAGGTGTATTCCGCCGTGACTTTCCCGGTATAGGCAAGGAAGCTGTCCGTGTCCGGATAATACTGCTCCGGGAACTCCTGCACATCGAAGGTCAGAAGTTCTCTCTCCACCACGATGGGGCAATCCTCTCCCGTCACGACCGCGCCTGTAACGTCCGTGCCGCTCCAGTGCCGCTGGGCGGAATTGGCATAGGCCGGCTGTGCACAACCTCCTGCCAGCAGCAGGAGCAACAGGATTCCCGCAGTTATTTTCTTTTTCACATATATCGCCTCCTCTCGTTTGAGTTTCGTTTATATTTGCCTCATCGCCCGCTGATAATAAAGATTTTTTCGGGAATCCGAACAGCCGCTGTCTGACATGAAGGTCTAAAGTATGTATGCTGCAAAAGCCATAAAGGCTGCAAGCACAAGCATCGCAGCATACATATATCTTATTTTTCAGACTGTCTCCTCAAAAATCAGATTGGCTTGTTTCCGGAAGAAATCAGCTTTCTTCCTGCTGCCTGAGCCACTCGGTCATATCCCGCAGGGTTTCCTCTATGGGACGAGGTTTGTAAGAAAGCACTCCGGATGCTTTCTTATGGCTGAAGTATCCGTTTGATCCGAGAACGGCAATCGAATACGGCGTAAAGAACAGCGGTTTCTTCTTGCGAATACACCTCTTTTCGTAATATGGAGCTGCTAATTTGGCAAGTCCGAGCGGCAAGCAGAGAGGCCGGCGATGCAGCCCCGCTGCTTTGCCTATTATATCAAGCATTTCCTTGATCGTGATATAACGCCCGGACAAGATATATCCCTCTCCGGACTTCCCGCTCATTGCACAGCCAAGGATGCCGCTTGCAACGTCTCTTACATCAACGAAGTCATATCCGCCGCGAACGGCAAAGGGCAGCTTTCCCTTGAGAAAGGCTTTCGCCATTGCTGTAAAACTCCCGCCTTGGAAATCTCCCGGTCCGATTATCCCGGAGGGGAATACAACGCAGGCGTTCAGCCCATGACGTGCTGCGTCAAAAACCAGATTTGTGGCAATGGCTTTACTCTTGGCGTATGCCCCGTCAACAAGATCGGAAGAGAAACACCAGCCCTCCGTGATAACATGATCCTTCGGAATATCCGGCATTACATGAACGGAGCTGACATAAATCAGTCTGCCGACATTGTGTTCTCTGCACTTGCAAATGATGTTGTTTGTCCCTTCCACATTGACCGTATAGATGATCGGATCGGGATTGGAAGCAACGGAAACGATACCGGCACAATGAATCACGCAGGTATGTATTCCCGCGCCGTCAAAAAAGGCCTCAAGCGATTCTTTATCGAGAACATCTCCGGTGACGCGTTGAACCCCCTTTGGAAGCTGCTCCGCATACGGGTCGTTGGATAAAACCAACGCCCGAACCGGGATGCTGCAGGAAGCCAGTTTCTGAGATACAGCTCTGCCGAGGAATCCGGTTGCGCCTGTAATCAGATACCTGTCGTACATACGGATTCCGTTCATTGACCGATTGAGGAACACGTTCTGAAAGCTTGTAACGGAGTTCCTGTCATACATATGAATACCCCCCTTATAACTCATCCGGAAGCCATGCAGCATCCTTTGAGAGTTTTTTAATGAATGCCCGTCCGCAATCCCGGTCATTTTTCGCCTGATGGAACTTAAAAATCATCGACTCATCGTTCAGTTTTCCGATAATCTCTATCTTTCCTTTCGGATGCGACATGCAGTACTTGAAGCACTTTCCCTGACCGCTCTGCATCGCTTTTGCTCCCTCAACTATGTCATATCCTTCGGAAAACGGCACTTGGAAGATGTTCTTGACGCCGCTCACCGGGCGGCACTGGAATATGTAATACGGGACTGTTCCGCAAGCGGTCAATTTTCTCAACAGCGTGCCCAGTACGCCGGAAGAATCGTTTACGCCTTTCAAAAGCACTGTCTGATTCTTTACAACAACCCCGCAATCAAGAAGGGCGCGTATGGCAGCGGTGGCTTCCGGCGTTATTTCTCTCGGATGATTGAATTGGGTAACAACATACAGCTGCTTCTTTCCGCTGTATTTTTTCAGACAGGCAAGCAGCTCTTCATCCATATAAATCCGCATGGGGTACACTGCCGGCGATCTCGTTGCTATTCTGATGAGATCGAGATGCTTCATCCTTGAAAGAACATCAAGATAGTGCTTGATGATACATGTGGGAAGGGTAAACGCATCGCCGCCGCTGAGGATAACGTTGGTCAGCTCGGTGTGCTCGCGGATATAATTTACAACGGATTCAAGATTTCCGGCTATCTCCTCATCCGAACGCCCTACAAGCCGCTTGCGGAAGCAATGCCGACAGTACATGAAGCAACGATTTGTTGTCAGTATAAGGGCACTCTCGGTGTATTTGTGCTGGACACCCTGACACACAGTGTTAGACTCCTCATCGCTCGTATCAAACTCTCCGCTCATGTCCGTTTCAAGGAACGTGGGGATGCTCATTCTGCGGATTGGGTCGTCCGTGTCGCTCCAGTCAATAAGTGACAAATAGTATCTTGTGACGGACATCGGGAATTTTTCACACAGTTCCCGCATCTGCTGTGTCAGTCTGCGATCAAACCGGAGCTTCGCTTCAAGCTCTCCTATGTCGGTAATGTTTTCGATTAAATCTTTGCTCCATGTCATAATCTTGATTCTCCTTTCTTTGTTTTTCGTTATCTGAACAGCCGGGCAACGGTCAATTCGGCAAGAACCGATCACCATTGCCCGGCTGAGTATGGGAGAAGCGAAATCACTTTTTGTTTTCCCGGAAGCCGCCTTTGAGTACACACACCGTGTTTTTCACGATTCAAAGGCAGCTTTTACGAGGCAAGGGGTTTTACGGTTCATACAGTCCCATTGCAATGCTCATTATGAGAACTGCGTCTGCGATCGTTATTTCTCCGTTCATGTCCACGTCTGCGAGAATGAGGCTTTCCCCTTCAAGCAAATATACACCCAACGCATGACGGGCGGCAAGGATCGCATCCGCGATCTGTACAATTCCGTTGCCGTCAACATCTCCGAGGATGCCGGTTACGGGGGGCTGACCGCTGTCGTAGGGGATGAACATTCCCGTCCATTGACTGCCGTGACCTATCGTTCCCTTGGATTCTGCCTGCATCGTCTGCAAATCAATCTTGAAAAGCAGGTTGGACGGATTCCATGTTTCCGAAAATGTTGCATACTGTGCCCAGTATATATGTCCGGTGGAATGATCCATAGTCATGGACTGATAGTCGTAGCTCTTTGCCGGAACGGTCATGATCGTCTCGTACGTTCCCGTGTCGAGATCAAGACTGCAAAGTTCCGATACGGAGAAGCCCATCGCCATGCAGTAAGCGTTGCCTTGCAGGTCTATTGCAAGTGTCTGCATTGTGTATGGGATGCCCTCCCCGTTGTTCATGTAAGGAAGCGGGATCCCTCCGCTCTCAAGATTCAGCATATTGCCGGTTTCAAGATCGACTTCGCATATGCACTGCGTCCCATCGCTGCTGTTTTGCAGGATGGCGAACATTTTGTTCCGACTGTAGTCATATTCCATATCGAGAACATTGAATCCACCGTTCTGTGCGAAATTGGTATCGAGAAAGTACTGCTGCGTTGTTTCCCCGGCGACCATATCGTCAAATCGCACCCTGAAAAAGTTATTATGCCCCGTATACCCGTAAATATACCCGTCATGATAGGCAGCAGCAGCAACGAGGCTTGAATATCCGCTCCCCGTTTCGGCAGGCATACCGCAGTGCATAGTGACTTCTTCCGGAGAATCGGCGTTAAAGCTCGACCAGGTATGCCAGTTCGTATGGAACTCCGGATCGTTCGGTATGCGCTCCGAAACCCAGAAGCCGTATATGGTAGGCTCGTCCTCCTGTGCAGGGGGCGGCGTGGGCGTGGGCGGTTCGGGAGAAACCGGCGGCGTAGGCGTGGGCGGAATGGGAGTTGTACCGTCAAACTTAGCCGTAAGCATGGTAGCGGGGATATCGATGTCCGCGCCGAGGGGGAGCCGCAGACTCGAAGAAACAAGGGATTCACCCATATACCAGCCTCTGAACGTTCCGTTGGGGGTGGCCACGGCGGTTATCCTGTTTTCCCAATAGTTGTCGCTCACATATACACGCTCCCAGTCCACGCCCACATAGCCGTCGCCTTCGGAAAGGAGGGTTATGTCAAGGGAGAGCCCCGGTATAATGCACTTCCATTCGAGCGACATCAGTTTCGCATCATAACAGCGAAGCTTGTCTATGTTCGTGTTCTGTGAAAGATCCAATACGCTTATGTCGGTATTGTTGCAGAACAGCCTTACCAATGCAGGGTTGTTGGAAATATCCAGCTCGCTTATGTCGGTATTGTTGCAGAACAGATCCGTAAGGTTCTCGCATTTGCTTACGTCAATTGAAGTCAGATGCGTGTTTTCACAGCGAAGTTCCCGCAGCTGCGGATTTCGGCTGACATCGATCTGCGATATCCCGGTATTTCCGCAGAAAAGATACCAGAGATTTTCAAATGGTGAAACGTCCAGTTCGGTAATGGGGTTTTGATAGCAGTGGAACTGGCGCAGTTTCGGGAGATTAGACAGTGAAACACTTGGCAGCATGTTTTCTTCACACCAGACAAGACGCAGCTCTGCACAGTTGCTTACGCTGAAATTTGTCAGCAGATTCTGCGCGACATTCAACTCATCGAGCAGCGGACAGTCACTTATGCTGACGGCTGTGATGGAGTTTCCCGCGCAGCCAAACGCACGCAGCTTTGAGAAGCCTGAAAGATTCAGGGTTCCGACAAGATTTCTGTTGGGGAAATCATAAGTGCTGAAGAAGATGTATTCGGCATGTATGAATCCCGTCGGTGCTATGTACCAAAAGATGCCTCCCCATGTTTCCGGGTCGTTGGGATCGTATGCGGAGCTCAGCTGCGTGCCGTTCTTTACGCCGGCTGAGTTGGTCTGCTCCATAAAAGCAAGGAGCTGCTCGTATTCGTGCTCCACATATCCGTAGGGGGCACGGCTTTCCGCACGTTTGCCGTGTGCGGCGGTTGGGGCGATCATGAGCAGCATCATCGCTGCCAAAATCACTGAGATAATTCTTTTCATCGGTCATCCTCCTGGGGTATTCTTTTTTATCCTAATGCTTCAAAGTCCCGACATATCGGTGACTTCTCCGCTTAATTTAACGAGGGCGTTTGATTCAACGGATTCTTCTCAAAGGGTTCCCGCTTCTCGCCTGACGGGAAAGCGGCAGTCGTTCTTCCTTAATATTACACATATTGCATATTGCAGCCAAAACCTCTTCGCATTTTGAAAAGAAGAGGATTCATTTACCGGAATGCAGCTGCGTATTTCAAAGCGTTATCCGTCCCTCGTTCCGACAAATATGCTCTTCAACCGGTCGAAAGAGTTCTTTGTCGAAACGGACGTTAGGGACGGACAGCGTAACGGGATCAGAGCTATGGATATTGGAGGAGGGTGCGATTCCAAGAACAGCGTGCTCCTCTCCCGCAGACACTACGCATTGATAAAATTGCTGATGAGCCGCAGATATTGCCCAAAACCCTACACTTCTTTATCCTGTGCATTTTCTTCTCTGCTGCAAGCTCTCGCTGTCCGCAGATGCAAGAAATCCGGTGTTTTTGTAAAATCAGCTGTTTTCAAGCAACGAACTTCTTCTTTCCTCTTGTAAGAACCACCGGCAGGCTCATATGCGGTCGCAGAGCGTATATTATTTCGCTCGGCTGCATGAGGCGTTCGTGCAATAAGGATAGTCTGCACACAGCTCATGCTATAAGCATAATACAAGATATTCAGATAAATCTTCCCGCTGCTTGTATAGACTATACACGATTTGGGTGCCCGAAGTCAATACACGCGATTTAATAGTTATGCAGTTTTAATTATATATTATTCGCCTGCAAATGAGACTTTCGTTACTCTTTCGTTGTAAGGGGGAGTCTTATTCGGTCAACAGTACGGGCAGCGACAGGAGGCAAATCAATCGTCATCGAAAATATATTTTCTTTTTCGCATTTTTTTCTGTAAGGTTCCGCCTTTTCCGCAGTCCAATAGGTAAACAGGGGGAAAATCCCTAAATACCGGGGGTGATTTGTATGGCATACTTCGGGCTTTGTCGGATGAGCTGATCAACCGACAACGGCAAAAAAGGAGTTTTCGGCTTATTTACTGTATTAGTATATAGCATATAAGGTGTGTTGACCAAAGAGCTGCATACCGCATCTTGAAGAATGCGGAGTTTCTATGCTACGCTCCGTTGTACCCGCAAATCCTGCTGCCTTCCTGAATAAGTCGGATTCCCAACGGAAACGCTTCGGAGGGTACATTCCGATAGGTAAAAGTCCCGAACACGGTTTCATATTTTTTCTTCTTTTTCTTTTCAAAAGTGGCGGAAGTAACGGTATACACCGTCTCCGAAATCAGTCCGTAATGTTCCAATGCGTATTCAAGCAAAATGCAGGGAGGACCGTAAATACTGCCCGCAGACAGGTGCGCAGGAGTGTTCCAGTCAGTTTCGGACAGTTCCATTGTAATGCGAAAGTACTCACCGCGCTCTGCCATGCGTGTGGCTTGGACTTTGAAAAAACGTATCGCTTCGGTTCTGCCGTCAGCATTGATGTCGTTTTTATCATATTTTCACCTCGCAGTCTTATTACGCGCAGCTATTCGGTGAAAATCCGGTGATT
>ERZ779888.2662-NODE-2662-length-14289-cov-11.693551_pt1 | contig 14289 bp, 14 predicted proteins | sample MGYA00511245_ERZ779888 | MGnify/ENA primary metagenome ERZ779888 (study PRJEB29588, sample SAMEA2155255) | human gut metagenome | biome: human gut; feature: human-associated habitat; material: faeces | place: Denmark | collected 2008/2010 ... | reverse complement strand
TGGCAAGGGCGATGGGATACATGAGGACGATCACAACACCGGCAATGATGCCGCCCATGCTCAACAGGGTGCCAATGACCATGATGATGCTCAATGCGATGATATTCTTCGCCGTGTTGCTGGTATCTTCTCGGATGAGCTTGTGCATGATGGTGGAGGCGATGGAGTAGGCGGCGCCGCTCTCCCGATAGAGGGAGGATTGGACGCAGCCAAACATGAGCATAAAGAGGAAACTGTTAATGGCGGTAAAGACGCCTTTGGTATAGGTTTCCGTCATAGCGGTCATGAAATCGCTGCCAGAAAGCAAAACAACAACGCATAACCCAGCAAAGGTGGAAAGGTACACCGACCAATCGCGATAGACCAAAATGATCACCACGAGGAAGCCGAGGATGCAAGCAAGAATCTCCATAAATGAACCTCTTTTCTTCTCTGTATTTGTCTATTTCGCATGGAGTCCTTCTTTTATATCACTAAACCGTCCCAAGGGGATATGTGCATGGCAAACAAAAACGATTGACTTTTTGTGTTCTTCGTGAAAATGACGGGGAGGAGGGGAAAAATCACTATAAAAGGAGCTGAAAAGGGACAAAAGTGGGAAAAGATGGGCAACAGAGAGAAAAAAACGAAAAAGGAAAAAGGAAGAAAAGAATGGGAAAAAGGGGAGAAAGAGAGAATAAGACGTAAAATGGCCCGAAAAGATTCATAAAAAGAGATAAGGGTGTAGCGGCAGTTCTTTTGTGGGAATTTCAACAAAAGAATGGAGTTTTTTAGGAAAAAGACACGCTGTTCTGTATCAGACAAATTATATAATGTAAGGAATGAAACAAGGTTGACAAAAAATAGCACCGGTACGGCATACTATACAAAATGAACGGATGGATTGGGGGAAAAGACGGCACCTTTGTTCAGAGGTGGGAAAATCAACGGGGTTTTTGTCACTGGCACACATTGTTTGGAGGGGCGCCAATCAGTACAATGAAGGCACAGTTTGATGCAGGGCAGCACAGATTGTCATGCATTACGGATGGCCATCCGACTCCAAACGAATCGAAGAAAAGAAATTTGATATATTAGATGTTATAAAAGAAGAAATGCTAACAGAAAACTATAATTTGTTAGCAAAATGTTTAGGAGAACTACCTTTTACTTTCGATTATGAATATAAAACTAAAGATGGAAAAAATAAAAAAATCACTAATATAACTCCTAAAGAATTTGCAAGTAATTATCTTACTATTGATTTAAAAGATTTTATTGGTGTTGCCAATGTACCAATGTACAACAAAGAATATAATAAACTATATAGAAAAGAGCATACTGAAAATGTATATGAAAATAGTTATGTTGAATTCATTAATTTACCAATTGAAAATTTAAAAGATTTAGCGATTAAACAATTAAAAGATGGTGTTCCTGTATGCTTAGGTTGTGATATGAAAAAAATGCGAGCAGATAAATTAGGAATAATGGATTCCAATTTATACAATTATAAAGATACATTTAATATCGAGCTATTATCAAAAGAAGAAGCATTATCCATACATGATATCGATTTTCAACATGTAATGTTAATTACTGGAGTTCATATTGAAGATGACAAAGCAGTTAGATGGAAAATTGAAGACAGTTATGGTGATAAAGTTCATAAAGATGGTTATTATATAATGAATGATAACTTCTTTGATGATTTTGTAATAGAAGTCATAATTGATAAGAAATACTTAAGTGAAGAACAATTGAATATATTAAGTCAAGATCCAATTTTATTTGATGTAACCGAGCCATTCTAACAAAGAACTAAAAAAATTAAATTATTAGCAAGTGGTATTTTTCCAATATCTGATGTTAGTTATGTGTTTAACTAACATTTTTCTATAAAAAAATAAAATAAAAATTCACAACATGGTATAATATAACAAAAATAAAAAATTAAAGAGGTATTTTATGTCAAAAATAAGTAATGTTTTAACAATGATTGAATATCTAAGCACAGGAAGAAAATATAGTATAAATGAACTATCAGAAAAATTAGAAGTAACCCCTAGAATGATTAGAGTATATAAAAATGAACTAGAAAAAGCTGGTATATATATAGATACCATTAAAGGTCCATATGGAGGTTATGTTTTAAACCAAAATATAAACATTCCAAAAAGATTTATAACTCCAAACACTATTGATATCAAAAACAAAGAATTTTATAACATAATTAATAAAGCCATAAAAGAAAAACGAAAGTGTTCTATAAAATACTATTCAAAAGATAAAAAAGAACTATCTATAAGAATCATCCATCCCTACTATTTAATACTACTGGGAAAAGAGTGGGGCATCACAGCATACTGTGAACAAAAACAAGAAATAAGACATTTCTATATAAATCGTCTAAAAGATATAAAAATATTAGAAAATTTTTATAACTGACACATATATTTCCTATTCTTTTGTTATTATATAGATATCAATGAAGAATTTTTACCAGAACTATATAAGCTTAAAGGAGGACTAATATGGAAAATTTAACATATATAACAGGAAACTATGGTAAATATATTTCAGTCAAAGAAAAATTTGAAAGTAATGAAATAGATATTGATTATTTTAAATATGATTTAGATGAACCAAATATTAATGATATTAAATATATATCCAAAGAAAAAGCTAGACAGGCCTTTGAGTTATTAAACAGTCCCATCTTTGTCGCAGACTCAGGATTCTTTATCGAAAACTATCCTAATAATCCTGGTTATCCTGGTGCCTTTGTCAAAAGAAGTGGCATTAGTTCAAATATAGAACAACTTCTACAAACAATGAAAAATGTAAGTGATAGAAAGTGCTATTTTCTAGATTGTCTTACTTTCTATGATGGAAAAAATTATTATCAATTCTTTGGAATTAGTAAAGGTTCGTTATCAAATGAAATAAAAGGTAATAAAATAGAAAAAGCTAAATCAAACTTGTGGTATGTTTTTATTCCTGACAACTGTACCAAAACTTTAGCAGAAATGTCAAACGAAGAAAGAAATAGTAGAAAAGACAATAGAACAAGCGCTACAGATGAGTTCATTAAATGGTACAAAAATGAATACAAAAATACTAAAAAACTAGTAAAAAATATTAATTCTTAAAAGACAATTATAATCATTTTATCAATATATACATTAAAATTAAAAAAAGTAACTATCATCAGAGATTATAGTTACTTTAATTTTACCTTTTCTTTATTAAACTTTTTGCTTTTATATCACTTTTATCAACTATTTCTTCGTTTTTATATTCATGCTCATTCATTGCATACGATTTTTGAGTTTTTTTAGATATTACTTCATCTTTATTATTGAAAATACATTTGTCTAAGAGTCTTTTATTTTCCTGTATTTGAACTTCATCACTACTAATATCGTTAATTTTTTGATTAATTAACTCATTATATGGATTCTCATAACAATTAGCGAAACTCTTCTTTAAAGTATTATTACCTAACATACAATTAAGTTTTTCAAATACATTCGCATAATCTTTATTTTTCTTTGCCATATAGACACTACTTGCAATAACACTTAAAACAGGTAAAGAAAGTGAAGCAATCACTAAAGAAGACGTAGAAGTCACTAATGCTTTATTTATTATTATAAGAGTAGGAAATGAAACCGCAATTAACGTAAATAAAGCTCCCAAAACTGCTACAATTAATGTTTGCGTTATCTTTGAAGATCTTTTATTTATCTTATAAAATTTATCAAATAAAACCTTTTGAGCAGTAAGTACATCCAATTCATTATATTTCTTATTCATTTGATTAGATAAATCATCTAATTCACTTTCAATTTCCTTCTTATTATTTAGGTTTTTATTATTTAAATCATACTTATTATTAGAATCATCCATCGCCATTTGTTCATTATTCAAACATTCAACAGTGACATTTATTACTTTATTTCTATTATTAGCCTTTTCCTTTTCAACCTGATAATATATTTCCTCTTCTAATTTTTCACTCCTAGTATGTGCCTTAGAAAAAGCATTTAATCTCTCTTTAATTCTAAACTTCTTTTCAAGTGCAATTCGCGCTACCGAACCAATAGCAAGTGAACCACCGACTAAAAAAATAGGATAACTAACTCCAGAAAAAGCACTAGCAATAGTAGAATAACCAAAAGAATTTGGTAATTGGGTTGTAGATAATACATTCAATAATACTGCACCAATTGAAGAAAACATTAGAGTAGTCTCAACCTTAGAATCCAAACCATTAGCCTTTAATAATCTTGACTTTTCATCGTTAACTAACACTGTTTCAATATTATAATTTTTTAATTTTTCTACCTCGTTTTTACTCTTTTCAAAATCATTATTATTCACATTAAAACCTCCCTATGTAAGCATTATAACATACATCTATTAACAATAAAAGAAAAACATGATACAATAAAAATGGAGGAAACGATTATGATTATAGGTATATGTGGTAATTCTGGAAGTGGCAAGAGTACTTTAGCCAATCAAATAGTAAAGCTAACAGACAATAAAGCAATACACCTAGAAATAGATAAAATTGGTCATAAAGTTTTATTGCTTCCTGAAGTAAAAAAAGAATTAATAAAACTATATGGAAACAAGATACTAAGTGAAAATAATATTGATAGAAAAAAACTAAGTGCAATAGTTTTTAACTCTAAAATAGAAATGGATAAACTAACTGATATTACATGGAAATATATGCAAATAGAAATTGATAACTTTCTAGAAACTAATAAAAATAAGATAGTTATCTTAGATTGGATGCTATTATCGAAATCAAAATACTTTGACATGTGTGATATAAAAATACTATTAGATACACCATATGAAATAAGAAAAAGAAGAGCAACAAAAAGAGACAATATAAAACAAGAATCATTTGACTTAAGAGATCAAGCAAGTATAAATTACAATGAAGAGGACTTTGATTATGTTTTAAAAACTAATGAAATTGACAAGAAAAAGCTAGTAAAGTCTCTGTACAAAAGTCGAAAACAAAGGAAAAATAAATGAAACAAGTATTAGACTATTTAGAAACCAAAAAAATAAAATATGAAATAATTTATCATCAACCAGCAACCACAACTGAACAAGCAGATAAATATATCGAAGGAAAAGAAGGAGTTCGTTCAAAAACTATATTTATGACAAATAAAAAAGATAAAAAGTTTTATCTAATTATAATGGACGACTCTAAAAGATTAGATATAAAAAAGATGAATGAACTAACAAATGATAAACTCCACTTTGCAAAAGAAGAACAACTAAAAGAAAAACTAGGATTAAAAACAGGAACAGTATCAATATTTGGACTAATAAATAATAAAGATCATGATATTAACATCTATATAGATAAAGATATAATAAACGAAAAACTAATAACATTTCACCCAAATGATAACACCGCAACTATCTTTATAACCCTACAAGATATGTTTAAAGTATTTAATGATTTAGACTATTCTTATGAAGTAATAAGTCTATAAAACACTTTTATTCAGGAAAATAAAGCAACTTTATTTTCTTGTTTTTTATTTCAATAAGACCCTCATCCTTAAGATTCTTAAGCTCTCTACTCATTGCACTCCTGTCAATTGCTAAATAATCAGCAAGAGCAGTAAAAGAAGAAGGAACATACACAATTCTAGCATTTGTATCCATATAAGAATACTTAAAATAAGAAAGAAGTTTATTTCTAATAGTCTTATTAGTCAAAATATCAACTCTTTCATTATTTAAAGTCAACTTCTTTTGAGTAATCTCTAACAAATTAATTAAGAATTGACTAAAAATCGAAGAATTAATATTAGCATTACTATATATATAAGAAGTATCAATAAAAATAATCAAACCATCTTCCTTAGCAATAACATCATAATCACTATTAACTAAATTAGATATATTAGTGCCAAACACATCCCCCTCATCAAGCACTTCAACCAAAGACCTATTACCAGAACTATCAGTTTTTATAATATGAAAACAACCAGTCTTTACAATAGCAATATAATTATTCATTTTAATCTTACTTGACACTGCATCATTTACATTAAAATGTAAAGTAAAAGCCTCCAACATTTTTAACAAAAGCCCATGTTTACTAGGATGAATTCCATTAAATAAATCATTCATAAAAACACCTCTAAAAATATTTTAACATTTTTTCTATATTGTTGCAATTGCAACAATATGTTTTTTTATTTAGACTATATAATTATATCATAAGGGAGGAGTAAAAAATGAAAGTAATTAAAAGAGACGGACACATGGTTGATTATTGTCCTGAAAAAATCGAAGCAGCCATATTAAAAGCAAATAAGGAAGTCGAAGAAAGCCAACAAGCATCACACACACAAATAAGAAACATTGAAAAATACATTGAATCACTTGGTAAGAAAAGAATTCTTGTCGAAGACATTCAAGATATTATAGAAATGAAACTTATGTCAATAGGTAAGTATGAACTAGCTAAAAAATACATTACTTATAGATATACAAGAGAACTAGTTAGAAAAAGTAACACTACTGACTTAGCAATTAAAGAACTAATAGATGGAGAAAGTGAATACTGGAACACAGAAAACTCAAATAAAAATGCTAAAGTAGTAACAACACAAAGAGACTATTTAGCGGGAATAACAAGCACAGACATTACAAGAAGATTTTTACTACCAGAAGACATAGTAGAAGCACACGATGCTGGAATAATACATTTCCATGATGCTGACTACTTTGCACAAAATGCCCTACATAATTGTGATTTAATAAACCTAGAAGACATGTTACAAAATGGTACAAATATAAATGGAGTAATGATCGAAAAACCACATAAATTTTTAACCGCAGTAACAATTGCAACTCAAATCATAACAGCAGTATCATCTAGTCAATATGGGGGAGTATCAATAACACTTACACACTTAGCACCATTTGTAAGAGATAGTTACAACAGATATTTAAAAATATATAAAGCACGTAAATTACCAAAAGAACAATGCGAAAAATTTGCAAAAGAAGATTTAAAAACAGAAATCACCGCTGGAGTACAAACATTCCAATACCAAGTTAATTCAATGACTACTACTAACGGACAAGCACCATTCTTAAGCGTTTGCATGTATCTTGGTGAAACAAAAGAATATAAAGAAGAATTAGCAATGATTATCGAAGAATTCTTACATCAAAGAATCGAAGGAATGAAAAATGAAAAAGGAGTTTATATAACCCCAGCTTTCCCTAAACTATTATACGTACTTGAAGAAGATAACATCCACGAAGATAGTAAATACTACTATCTTACACAATTAGCAGCAAAATGTACTGCTAAACGTATGGTACCAGACTATATATCAGAAAAAATAATGCTACAACTTAAAATCGATAAAAATGGAAATGGTAACTGTTATCCATGTATGGGATGTCGTTCATTCTTGACTCCATACGTTGATGAAAAAGGAAAACCAAAATACTATGGTAGATTCAATCAAGGAGTTGTAACAATAAACTTACCAGACGTTGCTTTATCATCAGACAAAGACGAAGAAACATTCTTTAAAATATTTGATGAAAGACTAGAACTATGCCATAGAGCCCTTCAAATAAGACACAAAAGACTATCAAAAGCAACAAGTGATGTAGCGCCAATCCTATGGCAATATGGAGCACTAGCAAGACTTCCAAAAGGAGCAAGCATCCATGACTTACTACATAATGGTTACTCAACAATTTCACTTGGATACGCCGGTCTTTATGAATGCGTAAAATATATGACAGGACACTCTCATACAGATAATGGTAAAGGAAAAGAATTTGCTATTAAAGTAATGCAAAGAATGAATGAAAAATGTAAAGAATGGAAAGAAAAAGAAAACATTGACTACAGCGTATATGGAACACCACTAGAAAGTACAACATATAAATTTGCAAAATGCTTAAGAGATAGATTCGGAGTAATCAAAGGAATAACAAACCGTGACTATATAACAAACTCATATCACGTACCAGTATTCGAAGAAATAGACGCATTTACAAAATTAAAACTTGAAAGTGAATTCCAAAACCTATCACCTGGGGGAGCAATATCATACATTGAAACACCAAACCTACAAAACAATTTAGATGCTGTTATCGAAGTAATTAAATTCATTTATGATAACATTATGTATGCTGAACTAAATACAAAATCAGACTACTGTCAAAAATGTGGATTTGATGGAGAAATACTATTAAATGATGATCTTGAATGGTACTGCCCACAATGTGGCAATAAAGACCATGATACCTTAAACGTTGCAAGGCGTACATGCGGATACATTGGAACAAAGTTCTGGAACAGAGGAAGAACTCAAGAAATAAAAGAACGCGTTCTACACTTAGACAATAAGGAAGACTAAAATGAGATACAACAAAATTCGTAAAATGGACATATCAAATGGACCAGGAGTAAGAGTATCAATATTCATGCAAGGATGTACATTCAATTGTAAAAACTGCTTCAATCCTGAAACTCACGACTTTAACGGAGGAAAAGAACTAACAGATGAAGTAATAGAACATATACTAGAACTTGCAAAAAAAGAATACATCGAAGGACTTTCAATACTCGGGGGAGAACCACTTCACCCAAAAAATATTGATGCATCTACCAAACTAGCTAAAAAGTTTAAAGAAACATATCCAGAAAAAACAATATGGGTATGGACAGGATTTAACTATGAAAACAATTTAAAAGATAAAGAAATCTTAAAATATATTGACTATCTAGTAGATGGACAATTTATCGAAGAGCAAAAAAATCCTAAATTAAAATATGCTGGATCCTCAAATCAAAGAGTAATAGATATAAAAAAGACTCTAAAAAAAGGACAAGTAGTAGAAATTAAAAACAATTAGGCTCATCATTGATGAGTCTTTACTTTGTAAAAGCATAATAAACAATAACTATAAAACAAATGTCAACTTAATTATTTTCCTTTGGAAATAACTACTTTTAATGATATAATAAAAAAGGAGATGATGAATATGGCACTAAAATACGATGAAAATAGTATAAAAATACTCGAAGGACTAGACGCAGTAAGAAAAAGACCCGGTATGTACATCGGTTCAACAGATAAAAGAGGACTACATCACTTAGTCTGGGAAATCGTTGATAATTCTATAGATGAAGTAATAAATGGATTCGGTAACTATATAAAAATAACCCTATATCCAGATGGCAGTATTGAAATAGAAGACCATGGACGTGGACTACCAACAGGAATGCACTCAAGTGGTAAATCAACACCAGAAGTAATATTTACAATCCTACATGCTGGAGGAAAATTTGAAACAAGTGGATATAAAGTATCCGGAGGACTACATGGAGTAGGTTCATCAGTAGTAAATGCCTTATCAGAATGGCTTGAACTAACAATAAAAAGAGATGGTTATGAATACAATATGCGCTTTGAAAATGGTGGTAGAGTAGCAAGACCACTTACTAAAGTTGGAACTACAAATAAAACTGGTACAACAGTAAGATTTCTACCAGACAAAGAAATATTCCAAAGCATAAACTTCTCATACACAACAATCGCGGAAAGAATGCAAGAATCAGCATTTCTACTTAAAGGTCTAACAATTGAATTAATTGATATTGAAGATAAAAAACACGATAAATTCTTTTATGAAGATGGACTATCAGCATTTGTAGAAATGATCAATGAAAATAAAACACCACTTCATAAAGTTCATACAATAACAGGAACAAAAAATGATATTGAAGTCGATATTGCATTCCAATACACTGACTCATATAGTGAAAACATAATATCCTTCGTAAACAATGTAAAAACAACAGACGGAGGAACTCACGAAGTAGGATTTAAAACAGCACTTACTAAAGTCTTCAATGACTATGCCAAAAACAATAACTTCCTAAAAGCAAAAGATAAAGCATTTGATGGATCCGATGTCCGTGAAGGATTAACAGCCATTATATCATTAAAAATACCAGAATCATTACTACAATTCGAAGGACAAACAAAATCAAAACTAGGAAGCCCAGTAGCAAGAACAGCAGTCGAATCAATCGCAACTGAAAAACTATCATTCTTTCTTGAAGAAAATAAAAAAGTTGCAACAGATATAATAGACAAATCACTAAAAAGTAAACTAGCTCGTGAAGCAGCAAGAAAAGCCCGTGAAGAAGTAAGAAAAGGAAAAAATAAAAATGCTAAAGAAAAATTAATGTCAGGAAAGCTTACTCCTGCTAGTAAAAAAGATAAAACAAAAAATGAACTATTCTTAGTCGAAGGAGACTCTGCCGGAGGATCAGCAAAACAAGGAAGAGATAGAAAATTCCAAGCAATCCTACCACTAAGAGGTAAAGTATTAAATACTGAAAAAGCAAAGTTCGAAGACATTTTAAAAAATGAAGAACTAAATACAATGATTTATACAATCGGAGCTGGATCAGGTTCTAACTTTGAAAAAGAAGATATAGAATATGACAAAGTAATAATAATGACCGATGCCGATGACGATGGTGCTCATATTCAGTGTCTACTACTTACATTCTTTTATAGATATATGCGTCCATTAATTGAACTAGGAAAACTATACATTGCTATGCCACCATTATTTAAAATAACAAGTGGTAAACAAATAGATTACGCCTACACAAATGAAGAACTAAGAGAAAAAACAAAAGATAAGAAATGTGAGATTCAAAGATATAAAGGATTAGGTGAAATGAATGCCGAACAACTATGGGAAACAACAATGAATCCACTTACAAGAACACTTGTAAAAGTAAACATTGATGATGCATCGCTCGCAGAAAAAAGAGTAAGCGTTCTAATGGGAGACAAAGTAGAACCAAGAAAAGAATGGATTGAAGAAAACGTTGAATTCTCACTAGAAGACGACTATAAAATATAAAAAGAAGGTGATAAAATGTATAAAAAATATATAAAGCAAATAATAGATACAATAATTGCTACAATATTATTTATAATTTTATTACCTTTAATAATTATAGTATTAATAATTACCTTTATAGATTTAGGATTGCCACTTCATAATACACTAAGATATCGAGAAGGTAAAAACAAAAAACCATACATTATGTATAAAATAAGAACTAAAAAACTAGGAATGGAATATGTAACTGATGGTACAGAGTATACAAAAATAAGCTATATAATTGACAGATTAAGACTGAATGAAATACCACAATTAATAAATGTTATAAAAGGAGACATGGCACTTGTAGGACCAAGACCATTCATACCAAAAGACACCCTTCCAAAAGATAAAATACCAAAAGAAAGGTATCTTGTAAAACCCGGATTAACAGGACTTGCACAAGTAAATGGAGGAAGAAACATAACACATAAACAAAAATTAGAATATGACGTTATTTACTATAATAATATCAGTTTCTTATACGATTTAAAAATAATTTTAAAGACACCAAAAAGTTTGTTGAGAAAAGACAATTTTAAATAAAACAAAAAAGAACCTCGAATAATTTCGAAGTTCTTTTATTATACTATCTATTATAGTATTCAACTATTAATGATTCATTAATTTCAGGATTAAGTTCACTTCTTTCAGGAAGTCTAACATAAGTACCTTCTAATTTAGATTCATCAAAAGTAACAAACTCAGGTCTTTTAATAGCTTTTTCTAAAGCAGCTTTAACAGCTTTATGATCCTTAGATTCTTCCTTTAAAGCTATAGTTGAACCAACTTTAACTCTAAATGATGGAATATCTACTTTCTTACCATTAACAGTAATATGACCATGATTAACTAATTGTCTAGCAGCTCTTCTAGTTGGAGCAAAACCCATACGATAAACTAAATTATCCAATCTAGATTCAAGAAGCTTTAAGAAGTTTTCACCATGAAGGCCAGCAAGCTTACCAGCTTCATTGAAAGTTTTCTTAAATTGTCTTTCATTTAGCCCATACATAAATCTAACTTTTTGTTTTTCTTTTAATTGAACACTGTAGTTAGAAGGTTTTCTCTTACGATCTTGACCATGTTGACCTGGTCCATAAGGACGTCTAGCAAGTTCTTTACCATTTTCTAAAATAGAAAAACCAGTACGACGAGCTTGCTTATAACTAGAACCTGTATATCTTGACATAATTCATTCTCCTTTCAAAGTTTATTTACAATAAACATTGAAAATCATATTTTACTACTTTGCAGGGTGTTTAATCTATGCCTTCGCTTAACAGCAAAAGTTACTAACAATCTCAAATAAACACAATTACAAAACATAAAATAACGCTGTTCAATGTATATGCAGTACTAATTATATAAAAATTATACGTAAAAGTCAAGAAAAATTGAACTTTACACTTTCAAAAAAAAGTAAAATGCTTTATAATAGTTAAGTACAAAAGAGGTGATACAAGTATGAATCAAATAACAAAACAAGATACAATCATAATGAAACTATTACACTACTTCATAACAGAACAAAATTATAACCCAATTATTCTACATGGTGCTCAAAACGAAATATGGTTAGAAAACATGGATAGTGAGTATAAAATAGTTAGACTTGTATCAAACTACATTCACAATAATGAACAATTTGACTATGATATTTTTAAAACTCAAAAAATAACTAAAAATATCAAAAGAAAAACATTTAATTTTAATATGAATGTTTTAAGTATCTACACAGATCTTGGAGATAATGTTGATTTAAAAAACGAAAAAGGAATAGACTGTGTAGAAATAGAAAAAGAAAGTGAAATAAAAAAGAAGTTAAAAAATTACTTTCCTGATATAGAAGAAAAGCTTAATTTTAATGAAAAAGGAATTGATTTATTTATGAAAATAACTGATGATATAAATCAAAAAAATATGGAAAAAGCAAGAAAAATAGATGCGATATTTACTCCAAAAACTCCAATAGTTACATACACCATAATAGCAATAAATATATTTATATTCTTATTTACAATACTATTTAATGCTAGCGACTTTGTAGTGGGCCTATTATCAAACTACGGTCCATACATAAGAGAAGGTCAATACTATAGACTATTAACAAGTGAATTTGTCCACGTTAATATCCTACACATCCTATGTAATATGTATGCACTATACATAATAGGCTCCCAAGTAGAAAACTACTTTGGAAAAATAAAATACATAATAATATACATAACAAGTGCAATAACAGCATCACTACTATCAATGCTACTAAATATGAATACAGCATCAATCGGAGCAAGTGGAGCAATCTTTGGACTAATGGGAGCATTACTATACTTTGGTATAAACTATAGAGTATACCTAGGAACAGCTCTAACCAAAGAAATATTACCAGTAATTATTCTAAACCTTTTATTAGGATTCACCCTATCAGGAGTCGATAACTTTGCCCATCTCGGAGGACTAATCGGAGGATTCTTAACAACAATGGCCGTAGGCATATCTATAAAAAAAGAAGATAGAGTAAATGGAATAATACTTACTATTCTATACATTGGATTCTTAATATTTATGAATTTCTTTTACGCATAAGACAAACACTGTCTTTTTTTCTTTGTTTATTAATTTAAGTAAATATGATAAAATATAAAACATAAGGATGTGATAACATGAACGAAAAAGAAGTAATAACATCAACAGTAAATAACTTTGGGAATGCAATCACTAAAATAGACAATAAAGTAGTATTCGTAGAAAAAGCATTACAAGACGAAACACTAAAAGTACAAATAATAAAAGACTATAAAAACTACCAAATAGCAAAAATAATAAAAATAATAAAACCAAATAAAAATAGGATAAAACCAATATGCAAATACTATGATAAATGCGGAGGATGTGCATTTTTACACACCACATATGATGAAGAACTATCTATAAAAGAAAACTATATAAAAGAATTATTCAAAGATTATAAAGTAAAAAACATTATAAAAACAAAAGAATATAACTATAGAAACAAAGTAACCCTACACATTAAAAATAAAAAACTAGGATTCTATCAAAAAGGTACAAATGAACTTGTAGAAATAGATACTTGTCATTTATTAAAAGAACAATTAAACGAAGTAATTAAAATACTTAAAACTATAGATTTAAAAGATATAAAAGAAATAATGATAAGAACAAATGAAAATAAAGACATAATGATTAAAACAACAGGACCCATTAAAAATGATGATATATTAAAAATACTAAAAATAAACAATTTAAAAAGTCTATATCAAGATGATAAATTAATATATGAACAACCATACATAA
>ERZ779888.2660-NODE-2660-length-14293-cov-5.478719_pt1 | contig 14293 bp, 17 predicted proteins | sample MGYA00511245_ERZ779888 | MGnify/ENA primary metagenome ERZ779888 (study PRJEB29588, sample SAMEA2155255) | human gut metagenome | biome: human gut; feature: human-associated habitat; material: faeces | place: Denmark | collected 2008/2010 ... | reverse complement strand
CGCCGGATCTCCTCCGGCGCGACCGCACGGTAGAGCGAGACCGCTTCGTCCGCTTCAAGGAGCGGCACATGCAGACCGAAAGCGGCCGACAGCACCGTCGGATCGGTGTGCATATCGTACATGGCTTCCATGGTGTGTCCCATCAGGCCCAGCCGCGCGCCGTGAAGGGCATGAAGTACCCCCGCAATGTCGCACCATTCCCGGATCTCCGCTTTTGCCTTTTCATCGCCGTAAAGCCGGCCGATGACGGTGTCGGCCACCGGATGTCCCAACCGTGCGGCCACGCCGATAAACTCCGGCACGGCGCAGATGTTGTCGTTTTCCAGCTGGAGCCGTGTGGAGCCGTTTGTGTAATCCAAACACGCACGGGGTTGGAGCGCCACCGGAATGACCGGGGCCAAGTTCTTTCTGACCACCGGCGCGAAAAGCGAGGAGGTGGCATAGGTCACCATGTTGACAAAAATCAGATCCACGCCCGCGCCGGCAAAAAGCGCGGCGGCTTTTTCGCTTTCTTCGTGCGTTGTGACCAATCCGGCGTCCACCGTTTCCACACCGTTTTCGGCCAGTATCTTTAAAAAGTCGGCGTGATAGGTTTTCAGCCGGTCGAACAGCCCCGGAAACTGTGCGTCATAGGGGCGGTGCGCCACGGCAAAGGTTCCCACGCGGGCTTTTTCCGTTTGGATTCTTGGAATCATCTTTTTTCTCCTTTTTGGTTTTTCTCTCTTGATTTTAGTCCGGACGGCGGTTATAATCAATGGAGAGGATCGCCTTGTTTTTGTGTAAAATAAACTTTTCGGAGGAAAAAATGGTACTTGCCGAAATTTCACCGTTTGTCCGTTTCGCACGGTTGTACACGCCGGGGGCGGAGGGCGTTTCACCCCGCGTCTGCCGGGATGCCCGTCTCTTTTTCACGCAGGAGGGAGCAGGGGAGATCCGGGCGGAAAAAACGGTTTTCCGGATGGGGAAAAACGCATTGCTTCTTTTACCGCCCGGTACGGAATATGCCTTCGGGCCGGATGGCCGGGCCACTTACCTTGTTTTGAATTTTGATTATACCCGCGCGGCTATGGCGCAGAGCACGCCGGTCCCGCCGCTGGCGCCGGAAGATTATGCGCCCTCTGCCCGGCTGGATCCGGTCGGTTTTGAAGACGCGCCCGCTTTTTCGCGCCCGCTGTATTTTTCGTTTTTTCCGGGAGCGGCCGACGGACTTTCCCGCGTTCTCACCGAGTATACGCTGTCCATGGAGCGCCACGCGGAAGCGGGCGGAGCCTATCTTGCGGCGCTTCTTTTCGAGCTGGACCGGAGGTGCCGCCTTGGCGCGTCGGGTGGGGCGCGGAGCATGATTGCCGATCTGCTTTCCTACATCGGGGAAAACTGCCATCGTCCGCTGACCAACGGGGAACTCGGCCGCCGTTTCGGTTTTCATCCCAATTACATCGCCCGCTTGGTGCGCACGGCCACGGGTATGCCGCTTCACCGCTATGTGTGCGAGGTGCGTGTGCGCCGCGCGGCCGCGCTTCTTCTGGAAAGCCGGCTGTCCGTTTCCGAGGTGGCCGCGGCGTGCGGCTTTTGCGATGTCTATTATTTTTCCCGGATTTTTCGGAAAATGATGGGTTGCCCGCCGGGTGCCTACCGGCGCGGCGCGCCCCTCGCCGGAGAGCGGGAAAAGACTTTGCGGGAATAAAATCAGCTTTTTTTACAAAAACAGTGGACAAATGAACAAAAATATTGTATAATTGGTAAGACGATACCGCGCAATCCGGAATACCTACACGCCAAAGTGTACCTTGAATCGGATCGCGCGGCTTTTAAAACCCCCTTTTCAGGGAAAGGAGCAAGAGAATTTATGAAGATCGGGAAGATCGTGGAACTGTTGGACGCCGAGGTGCTTTCGGGCGAGGATATGATGAACACCCATGTCTATTCTGCCTGCGGCAGCGATATGATGAGCGATGTGCTGGCCTTTGTCAAGGAGCAGGCCGTACTGCTCACGGGGCTTGTCAATCTGCAGGTGGTCCGCACGGCCGAAATGATGGACATGAAGTGCATTGTCTTTGTGCGGGGGAAAAAGCCCACGCCCGATATCCTTGCCTATGCCGCCGATTGCAGAATCGCGGTCCTGCGCACCGAGGAGCGGATGTATGTCGCCTGCGGCCGGCTGTACGAAAACGGTCTTCGCGGCGGGAGCGTGGCCGAGACATGAGTCAGCCTGTCATTTTCCATTTTGATATTGACGGCACCGATTTCACCTCGGCGGGGCAGGCGTCCGTGCAGATTAAAAAGCACCTGCGCCAACTGGATTTCGACCCGGATACCATCCGCCGTGTGTCGATTGCCATGTACGAGGGCGAGATTAATATGGTGATTCACGCCAGCGGCGGCGCGGCCGATGTGACGGTTTCTGACCGGAGCGTTGAGGTGGTCCTCTCCGACCATGGCCCCGGCATCCCGGATGTGGAACTGGCCATGCAGGAAGGGTATTCCACCGCCAAGGAAAGCATCCGGGCGCTGGGGTTCGGCGCGGGCATGGGCCTGCCCAATATGAAGCGTTATTCCGATGAAATGAAGATCGATACCACGCCGGGGGTCGGCACCACCGTGCGCCTTTCTTTTCATGTAAAGGCGTGACGCTCCCGCGCGGCGGGCAGATTTCCGAATTCAAATAAGACGGCGAAGGGGAAACGAGTATGAAGGCCGAAAAGCATTCCGTAACACTGCGCCCCGAACTTTGCAAGGGCTGTACGCACTGCATCAAGCGTTGCCCGACCGAGGCCATCCGCGTCCGGGGCGGCAAAGCTGTCATTAAGAGCGAGCGCTGTGTGGACTGCGGAGAATGTATCCGCACCTGTCCCTATCAGGCAAAAAAAGCCCTTTACGACAAACTGGAGGAGTTTGCCGGTTACAAATATAAAATTGCTCTGCCCGCGCCGGCGCTTTACGGGCAGTTTGATAAACTGGAAGATATCGATTATGTGGTCAGCGGCCTTTACCGGTGCGGGTTTGACGGTGTTTTCGAGGTGGCGCGGGCTGCCGAACTGGTTTCGGAATATACCCGCCGGTATATGCGCCAGGAAAATATCAGAAAGCCGGTCATCAGCTCGGCCTGTCCGGTGGTGGTGCGTCTTATCAGCCTGCGCTTTCCGGGGCTTTTACCGAACATTCTGCCGATTCTGCCGCCGGTCGAACTGGCGGCGCGTATGGCCAAAGAGGAGGCGCTCCGGCTCCATCCGGAACTGCGCCCGGAGGAAATCTGCGCCCTTTTCATCTCCCCCTGCCCGGCCAAGGTTTCCTATGCGCGCACGCCGCTGGGAACCGGAAAAAGCGCCGTGGACGGCGTACTTTCGGTGCGTGACATTTATTTTGCCCTGAGCGGGGAAATGAAAAAGATCGAAAAGCCGGAGGTCTCCTCCGAGTCGGGGCTGATTGGCATCAGCTGGGCCGGCACGGGCGGGGAGTCCAGCGCGCTCATGAACGACAGTTATCTGGCGGCTGACGGCATTGAAGAAGTCATCCATGTGCTGGACGAGATCGAAAAGGAAACTTTCGTCGGGCTGGAATTTGTCGAGCTCAATTCCTGCCGGGGCGGTTGCGTCGGCGGCGCGCTGACGGTGGAAAATCCGTTTATCGCCAAGGCAAGACTGCAGAATCTGCGGCGCTATCTGCCGGTCTCGCTCAACCGGCCGGAAGAAAAAGAGCCGCCCGAGCGCATCTATTTTGACCGTGCCGTTGACTATTCGCCGGTCATGCGGCTGGACCCCGACCGGGGCAAAGCCATGCAGATGATGAGCCGGATGCAGGAGCTGGGCAAAAAACTCTGCGACCTGGACTGCGGTTCGTGCGGCGCGCCGACCTGTCAGGCGCTGTCCGAGGATATCGTGCGGGGCGAGGCCACGCTCTCGGATTGTGTTATTTACCTGCGTGAATGTTACAAAGCGGAAAAGGAGAAAAAAAGTGACGGTTGAGGAATATGCCCGCAAAACGGGCCTTGAAGTTCTGGCAATGCCCGCACCCGGGCGCGAGGTCACCGGCGGGTACTGCGGCGACCTGCTCAGTTTTGTTATGGGCAGAGCCCGGGCAGGGGATGCGTGGATGACCATTATGAGCAACATCAATGTGCCGGCCGTAGCCGTGCTTTCCGGCGTTGCTTGCGTGGTCCTTTGCGAAAATGTGGCCGTGGATGCGACCGTGACGAACAAAGCAAAAGAGGAGGGCGTCAATCTTTTGCGTGCGGAAAAAAGCGCCTTCGAGATGGCGGCCGGGCTTTCCCGTCTGCTTTGAGACCGTTTTTTCGCACAACGAAAAAGAAGGGAGGGGCACGGCCATGGAAAAGGCGTTTGTCTGCTCACTGCATCTGCATTCCTGTCTTTCGCCTTGCGGCGACGAGCTGATGACCCCGCAAAACATAGCCGGCATGGCCGCGCTTTGCGGGGTTGAAATTGCGGCGCTGACCGACCACAATACCGCCGGGAATTGTCCCGCTTTTTTTGCGGCCTGCCGGGAACAGGGGATCGTTCCGGTGGCGGGGGTAGAAGTGACCACGGCCGAGGAAATTCATCTGCTTTGCCTTTTTCCGACGCTCGCGGCCGCCATGGATTTTGATGTTTTTTTGCGGGCGCATCGCCCGGATTTCCCAAACCGCCCGGATATTTTCGGCGAACAGACCTATATAAATGAAAACGGAGAAGCGGCGGGCGAGGAGCCCTTCTTACTTCTTACGGCCACCGATCTTGATCTTTCGTCGGCTGCCGCGGCCTGTCGGGAGCGGGGCGGCGTGGCGCTTCCGGCGCACATAGACCGGGAATCCGGCGGGCTTCTTTCCATTCTCGGCGATTTCCCGCCCGAACCTCTTTTTACCGCTTTCGAACTCCGGGACGGCGAAAATCTTGCGGCGCTGCGTGCCCGCCATCCGACGCTGAGAGAACTTTTTCCGCTTTTTTCTTCCGATGCCCACACGCTGGAAGCCATGACCGCCTCCGCGCAGACGCTTTGGCTGTCCGGCGATTTTGAAGGCGAAGAAGCAAGAGAAACGCGCGTCCGCGCGGCGCTTTTTGCGCGGCTTTCGGGAGAAAAAACGAAATAAATAACACAATGATCCGGCCTTCCGACGGGATTTAACATATTTTTTTAAAAGTTTTCTTAAAAATCTTTCCAAAGTCTATAGACAAATTGCGAGAAATATTGTATAATTACTTTTGGCTGTTTATTTAATTTGCCAAATGGCGTTTTTGCGCCGGTTTTGGCAGATCGCAAGCAACTTCAAGGAGGAGAACATGAAAAAGAAACTGACCAGTGTCGCTTTTCACGGCACAAAAGAGCAGGAGGATAAACTGCGCGCCGTCATCGCCGATTACCGCGATGTGCCGGGGTGCATGATGCCCATCCTTCAGCAGACGCAGGAGATCTACGGCTATCTGCCCATGGAAGCCATGAAGCTGATTGCCGCCGAGACCGATACCTCGGTGGAGGAGATCTTCGGCATCGCGTCCTTTTACTCGCAGTTCAAACTGAACCCCAACGGCAAATATGCCATCTCGGTCTGCCTTGGCACGGCCTGCTATGTCAAAGGCTCCGGTCAGATCATGGAACGGCTGGAACGGGAACTCGGCATGAGCGCCGGCGGCACTTCTCCGGACGGAAACTATTCGCTGGAAGCCACCCGCTGCATCGGCGCGTGCGGCCTGGCGCCGGTTCTCACGGTCAACGGCGATGTGTACGGCCGTCTCACGGCCGAGGATGTGCCCGGCATTCTTGCCAAATATAAAGACTGAAAAGGGCGTGCGGCACCGTGAAGGAACTGTCGCTCAATATCCTTGATATTGCCGAAAATTCGCTTTCGGCGGGGGCGACCCGTGTGGAGATCACGCTCGCCGAAAAGCCGGACGGCTGGCTGACGCTCACGGTCCGGGATAACGGAAAAGGCATGGAAAAGGAAACGCTCACGCGCCTTTGCGACCCCTTTTTTACCACGCGCACAACCCGGCGGGTCGGCATGGGCGTGCCGCTGTTGCGGCTGGCCGCCGAACAGACCGGCGGGACGCTCCGGATCGAATCCGAAACCGGGGAAAACCACGGCACGGTCGTGACGGCCAATTTTCAGACCCGTCATATCGACTGCACGCCCGTCGGCGACACGGCCGCCACACTGGTCACGCTGGTGCAGGGGCATCCGGCGGTGGATTTCTGTTTCTTACACGAAACGCCGCGGGGCGCCGTATTCCTTGACACTGCCGAGATCCGGGCGGTGCTGGGGGCGGATATCCCGCTTTCCGATCCGCAGATTTTAGCCTTTATCGGCGCGGAACTGACGCGCCAGTACAACGAAATGAAATAAAACAATCGGAGGATAGATAAATGAAAGCACTTTCCATCAAAGAGCTGACCGAGATCCGCGACCGGATGAAGAACCAGGTCACGGTGCGGGAAGGCGGCAACCGTTTCCGCGTGGTGGTCGGCATGGCAACCTGCGGCATCGCGGCCGGCGCGCGTCCTGTCCTTGCTTCTTTTGTCGAAAATGTTGAAAAAAGCGGCCTGTCCGGCGAGGTTGTCGTCAGCCAGACCGGGTGCATCGGCATTTGCCAGTACGAGCCTGTCGTCGAGGTCTTCGAGGCCGGTAAGGAAAAAGTCACCTATGTGAAAATGACCGCGCAAAAGGCGGCCGAAGTGGTGAAAAAGCACCTTGTAGGCGGACAGATCGTTGAAGAATATACCATTGACACCGGCCGGTGATACCGGGAAAACGAGGAAAGGATAAGAATAAAATGATTCGTACCCATGTTCTGATCTGCGGCGGCACCGGTTGTACCTCTTCCGGTAGCACGGCGCTCAAAACGGCACTGGAAAAAGAACTGGCCGAGAGGGGCCTGACCGAAGAAATCAAGATCGTTGTCACCGGCTGTTTCGGCCTTTGCGCCCTTGGCCCTGTGATGATCGTCTATCCGGACGGCACCTTCTACAGCCAGGTAAAACCGGAGGACATTCCCGAGATTGTGGAGGAGCACCTCCTCAAAGGCCGCCCGGTCGTGCGGCTGGAATATCACGAGAAGAGCGGCGACCATCATGCCGTGACCTCGCTTTCGGAGACTGTGTTTTACAAAAAACAGCACCGTGTGGCGCTGCGCAACTGCGGCGTGATCAATCCGGAAGATATCAATGAATACATCGGTGTGGACGGCTATCAGGCGCTGGCCAAGGTGCTGACCGAAATGACCCCGGATGAGGTCATCGAGACCGTGCTGGCCTCCGGGCTTCGCGGCCGCGGCGGCGCAGGCTTCCCCACCGGACTGAAATGGAAATTCGCTTCGGGCAACCGGGGAAATGTGCAGAAATATGTCTGCTGCAACGCCGATGAGGGCGACCCGGGCGCTTTCATGGATCGTTCCGTGCTGGAAGGCGACCCGCACTCGGTGCTGGAAGCCATGGCCATTGCCGGCTATGCCATCGGCGCGGATCAGGGCTATATTTATGTGCGTGCCGAGTACCCCATCGCCATTCACCGCCTCCAGATCGCCATCGATCAGGCGCGTGAACTGGGGCTGCTGGGCGAACATATTTTCGGCACCGATTTCAATTTTGATATTCAGCTTCGTTTCGGCGCCGGCGCGTTTGTGTGCGGCGAGGAAACGGCGCTGATGACCTCGATCGAGGGCAAGCGCGGCGAGCCTCGGCCCCGTCCGCCTTTCCCGGCAATCAAGGGTCTTTTCGGCAAACCGACCATCCTCAACAATGTCGAAACGCTGGCCAACATTGCCCAGATCATTCTCAAGGGGCCGGAATGGTTTGCTTCCATGGGCACCGAGAATTCCAAGGGCACCAAGGTCTTTGCACTGGGTGGCAAGATCACCAACACCGGCCTTATCGAGATCCCCATGGGTACCACCCTACGGGAGATCATCGAGGACATCGGCGGCGGCATTCCGAACGGCAAGAAATTCAAAGCGGCGCAGACCGGCGGCCCTTCCGGCGGATGTATTCCGGCCTCTCTCATCGATACGCCGATTGACTATGACAACCTCAAGGCCATCGGCTCGATGATGGGTTCCGGCGGCCTGATCGTCATGGACGAGGACACCTGCATGGTGGATATCGCCCGCTTCTTCCTGGAGTTTACGGTGGATGAGTCCTGCGGCAAGTGCACGCCCTGCCGCGTGGGTACGCGCCGTCTGCTGGAGATTTTACATAAGATTATCGACGGAAAAGGCGAAATGGAAGACCTGGACCGGCTGGAAGAGTTGGCCCAGTATATCAAGTCGGCTTCTCTGTGCGGCCTTGGACAGACCGCGCCGAACCCCGTTCTTTCCACCCTGCACTATTTCCGGGATGAGTACATCGCCCACATTGTGGATAAGCGCTGTCCCGCCGGCGTATGCAAACACCTCCTGCGCTATAAGATTCTGGAGGACAAGTGCATTGGTTGCGGATTGTGCGCCAGACAGTGCCCGGCCGACGCGATCTCGCGTACCGACCATGTGGCGCCCGGCAAGAAACTGGCCGCAATGGCCATCAATCCCGAAAAGTGCCTGAAGTGCGGCGCTTGTCTGGGTGCCTGCAAGTTCAAGGCGATCATCAAGGAATGAGAAAGGGAAGCTGAGCATGGAAACTGTAAATATCAAGATCAACGGCATGGAAATCGCCGCGCCCAAAGGCAGCACGGTGCTGGAAGCCGCGCGCAAGGCGGGCATTGACATTCCCACGCTTTGTTATCTGAAAGAGACCAACGAGATCGGCGCCTGCCGCATCTGCCTTGTGGAGGTGCGTGAAGTGGGGCGCCAGGGACTTTCTCCCGCCCGCATGGTCACGGCCTGCGTGTATCCGATCACGGAAGGGATGGAAGTCGTCACCAATTCGCCCCGCATCACGGCCTCCCGCCGGATGAATCTGGAGCTCCTTCTTTCCAATCACAACAAAAACTGCCTGTCCTGCATCCGTTCCACCACCTGCGAGCTTCAGCGGCTCTGCCAGGAATACGGCGTTGATGAGGATCATTTCGGCGGCGAAAAGACCGAGAGCGTTGTAGACGATTCTTCTCCTGCCATCATCCGCGACAACAGTAAGTGCATCCTTTGCCGCCGTTGCGTGGCGGCCTGCCGGAATGTGCAGGGAATCGGCGTGATCGGCGCCAACCACCGCGGGTTTGACACCGCCATCGGTTGCGCCATGGACGGGAAACTGGCCGACACCTCCTGCATCAACTGCGGGCAGTGCGTGGTGGCCTGCCCGACCGGTGCGCTGCACGAGCGCGATGATACAGACAAGGTATTTGAGGCGCTGGCCGATCCCAAGAAAAAGGTCTATATCTGCGCCGCGCCCTCCGTGCGTGCGCAGATCGGCGAGTGCTTCGGTTACGAGCCCGGCACCGATTGCGAGGGCAAGATGGTGGCGGCACTCCGCCGGCTCGGCTTTGACGGTGTGTTCGATATGAATGTGACAGCCGACCTGACCATTGTGGAGGAGGCCACCGAGCTTCTTTCCCGCGTGGAAAAGGGCGGGCCGCTCCCGCTCATCACCTCCTGCTCACCCGGCTGGATCAAATATTGCGAGCATTATTTCCCGGAAATGACCGAGAATCTTTCCACTTGCAAATCGCCTCAGCAGATGTTCGGCGCGCTCATGAAGACCTATTTCGCCAAGAAAGAGGGCATTGATCCCGCCGACATCGTGATGGTTTCGGCCATCCCCTGTACCGCCAAGAAGTTCGAGGTCGGCAGACCCGATCAGAGCGCGGCGGGTGTGCCGGATGTGGATATCGCCGTGACGACCCGCGAGGTCGGCCGCATGATCAAGCGCGCGGGCATCAATTTCCGCGCCCTGCCGGATGAAAAATTCGATGCGCCGTTCTCCAAGGGTTCGGGTGCCGGTGTGATCTTCGGCGCGACCGGCGGCGTGATGGAAGCCGCTTTGCGCTTCGCGGCCGAGGTCATTCTCGGTAAGAAGCTGGAGCAGGTGGAATTTCCTGAAGTACGCGGCACCGAGGGCATCAAGTTTGCCTCTTATCGTCTGGGCGAAATGACCGTCAATGTGGCGGTGGCCTCCGGCACGAAAAACGCAAAGGAATTGCTCCGCCGTGTGGAATCGGGCGAGGTCGATGTGCAGTTCATCGAGATCATGGCCTGTCCCGGCGGCTGTGTCAACGGCGGCGGTCAGCCTTATCAGCCGGCTTCCGTGCGGGATACGGTTGATTTGCGCGCAGTCCGTGCGGCCGTGCTTTATCACGCCGACGAAGCGAAGGACCTGCGCAAATCGCAGGACAGCTCCGAAGTCAAGGCGCTCTATGACGAGTTCCTCGGCACGCCCGGCGGCCACAAGGCACACGAAATTCTGCACACCAGTTATATTAAAAGAGGGCTGTAAAAAGCCTTTGGGGTTGCCGCCACGCGGCAACCCCGCTTTTGTTTTTTATCGGTCGTATTCGGGATTGATGGCATAGAAATTCCGGGCGTCCAGCTGATCCTGCGCGATCCGCAGCGCGTCTCCGAAACGCTGATAGTGCACGATCTCTCTTGCCCGCAGATATTTGATGGGGTCGCGTACATCCGGGTCGTCCACCAGGCGCAGGATGTTGTCATAGGTGGTTCGCGCCTTTTGCTCTGCGGCCAGATCTTCATTCAGGTCGGTCAGCAGATCGCCTTTCACGCCGACATATTTCATGTCAAAGGGCACGCCGGAGGCGGCCGCCGGGTAGACCCCCACCGTGTGATCCACAAAATAATCGGCAAAGGGCGTCCCCGCGATCTCGTCCGGGGAAAGATTGCGGGTCAGCTGATGAAGAATGGCCGCGACAATTTCAAGGTGTGCCAGCTCTTCCGTGCCGACATCGGTCAGAATACCGGTCACTTGGTTGAAGGGGCAGGAATAGCGCTGATGCAGATATCGCATGGAAGCGCCGAGCTCACCGTCCGGGCCGCCGAGCTGTGAAATAATAATGCCGGCGGTTTTGGCGTTGGGTTCTTTGATTTTTACAGGATATTGCAGTTTTTTCTCATAGATCCACATAGCGTCCTCCTTCAGTTGCCGTCATTCTGCCAGGGCCACGGGCCGTTCGTCCACTCCCAGGCGCCACCGTCCGTCCCGGCTTCGGAAAAGGTGGCGGGCGGCGCGCCCAGCGTGCGCAGAGCTTCTGTCAGTTCGGCCTTTTCCCGCCGCAGATTCGAAAGATAAGCCAGCGCCCGTGCGCTTTCGGGATAGGCGTCCAGATAAAGAACCGTGTCATAGATGGCAAAAGAAACAGCCGTCAGCCGTTCTTCCAGCGCGTCTTTGTTTTCGTTTTCCATCAGCGAGCCTCCTTTACCACACTGCGCCCCCGGAAAGGGAAATAAAGATCCGTAAAAATGGTGCCGACCGACAGGGCTTTTTGGGGCTCAAACAGCCGCATGAAGGGTTGCTCCGGCGCGTACACCATTCCCAGCGGCGGGCCGCTGCGCACGGGATCCGTGCTGTTTGCGCCGGGGGTGTTTGTCAGATCCTCCGTGAGATCGTTCATACGGGCAGACGGATCACTTGAGCGGCTTCCTTCGGCGTTGGCCGTGCCCTCTGAGCGGAGATTCCCGCCGGAACGCTCTGCCATGACAGCGACGCTTTCCCGCGACGGCAACTCTTCCGCTGCCGTGACCGGCACGGATTGGACGGCTTCGAGCGTGCCTGCCACCTGGTCGGCCGTTCCGGCTCTTTTACCGGCAGCATTTTCTTTTTTTCCGCTTGCCGATGTACGCAGAAAGCGCCCATCCGGATCAACCGGCGGCCGTGGCGGACTCATACTCTTCTTTCCGATATACATAAGATTCCTCCTTTTTGTTTTGGCGTGGGCCGTCGCAAAACCGGCGGCCGCGGCCTCATTAGGCAGGTTATGCAAAAAAAGCCGGAAAAGATTGTATTCTGGCTCTTTTTGCGATGGAAAAAGACGAATTTCTCTTGCCATGTGGCTTTAAATGTGTTATAATAAAGTAAATCAGATTTACAGCACCGGTCTTTCCGGAAAGCAAATGCCAGTCAAGGAGGGGAAAAATTTGTCTATCGGGGAAAAAATCCGCCGCCTTCGCCTCTCCAAAATGATGACGCAGGCAGATCTTGCCGGCGACCAGGTCACGCGGAATATGCTTTGCAGTATCGAGCGCGGCGCGGCTCTGCCTTCTCTTCCGACCGCAATTTATCTGGCGGAAAGATTGAATGTCCCGGTCGGCTATCTGCTCTCGGAGAAAAGTGAGGAAAATCTCTCTTACCGGAAAATGACCGCCATGCCGGAGGTGCGCCGTGCGCTTCAGGCGGGAGATGCCGCCGGATGCCTGTCGATTTTGCATAACGCTTTCGGCGGGGAGTGTGATGACGAAATTGCGCTTATCCGCGCCGAGTGCGAGTATCGGGTGGCAAGGGAGGCTCTGGATAACGGTCATCTGCGGGTGGCGGCGGCACGGCTGGACCGTTCGCTGTCGGCCGGAGAAAAAACGCTTTACGAAACCGGGTTTTTGCGTGCGCGTGCGGCCGTTTGCTTCCGTTATCTCACCGAGTTGACCCCCACGCTGGCTTCCGATATTCTGGAAGAGGGTGAAATTTCCGCGGCGAGGGAGGAAGGGGATGACTTCTGCGCATATTTTCTGGCGACCGAAGCCTTCCACTCGGCGGATGACCGGATGTTCAACACCCTGAGCGCCCGGCTTTCCGGGACTCTGTATGCCCAAAAGCTTTCGGCCATGACAAAAATGAAAAACGGCGACTTTGCTTCTGCCAGAGCGGTTTTTGAAAAATTGCTTTCCGACGAGTCGCTTTGCGCCGGCGTGCTGATGTATGAAATTTTTAAAGATCTGGAGATTTGTTGCCGCGGCATGGATGATTATAAGAGCGCTTATGAGTATTCGGCTTCGGCCATCGGGCTTATGGAGCACATGCTGGAGGGGTCTGAGTCATGAAACGGATCTTACCGCTTCTTTTACTGTTTTGCTTTTTCTTTTGCGGATGTGCCCGCCGCAATGATGCCTTTGTGCCGGCTTATCAAGAGCCCGCCAAGGAGGTGTCTGACAATCCGGGAACCGGCAAAACAGAAGAACCGGATGTGAATGACGGCCAAGACCTTCCGTCCGGGAATCTTCCGTCTGCGGCGGATAGCGCCGTGTATTATTTGCCTGGCGGAGAGGTCTGCCATTTGTTTGCGGACTGTTCCTACTTGCGCGGAAAGAAAAATGTGCGGAAAGGAACGCGCGAAGAAGCGACTGCGGCCGGGATTGGGCGGATCTGCAGCCGTTGCCAAAAACGGCTGGAACGAGGAGATGAAGATGGTGAAAGCAACGGATAAAAAAGAAAAAAATCGGCTGATTGCCGGAAATAAAAAGGCCTATCACGATTATTTCGTGGATGAAAAACTGGAGGCTGGCGTTGAACTTTTCGGTACCGAGGTCAAATCGGTACGCGCCGGGAATGTCAACCTTAAGGATTCTTATTGTTCCTTTAAAAACGGGGAAATTTTTGCACTGGGTGTGCACATCAGTCCCTATGAAAAGGGGAATGTATTCAATAAAGAGCCGCTTCGCCCCAAAAAACTGCTTCTTCACAAGCGGGAAATTCTGCGCCTTTCCGGGCGTGCGGCCGAAGACGGCGTATCCATCATTCCGTTGTCCCTGTATTTTTCCGGTTCGCGGGTCAAAATGGAGATTGGCCTTTGCCGCGGCAAAAAACTCTATGACAAACGGGAAGATCTGGCCAGAGCCGCCGACCGGCGGGATATGGAACGGGCGTTCAAGGGCGGAAATCGCTACGAGTGACAAAATCCGCTTGACAAAAAAGCGGTTTTGCGCTATACTGACAGTGGCCACCTTCAAGGAGGCACACTGTTTCAATGGGTCCGTAAAGGTTTCGACGGGGATTTTCAAGCAGGATCAGCGTGGCGTGCCGAGCAATCACGATAAAGGCTCACCTTAAAATTAAACGCTAACGATAACGTAGCACTGGCTGCCTAACGGCAGTGCCGCGGCGTTTTCACGCCGCCCGTCTCCTTGCGGAGGACCACGGCCGCAAAGGAGGCGTCATGCAGTGGTGAACATGAACCGGGGGTTCGCGGTTGGACCGGTCATGCATAAAAGCGCTACCTGCGGGCGGAGGCTGTCTGTGGCCGCCGCACAAAGGGAATTTTAAATTACAGACTGCCCACGGAGAAGGTCCTGCCGCGAGATTTTCGGACAGGGGTTCGATTCCCCTCGGATCCACCATCTTTGTTGTACGAAAAAGCTACAACAGACAAAAGCACAAGATATTGCATATCTTGTGCTTTTTTGTTACTATATCTTGTGTTTTTGTCGTTGGACAAAATCTT
>ERZ779888.2654-NODE-2654-length-14309-cov-2.502315_pt1 | contig 14309 bp, 10 predicted proteins | sample MGYA00511245_ERZ779888 | MGnify/ENA primary metagenome ERZ779888 (study PRJEB29588, sample SAMEA2155255) | human gut metagenome | biome: human gut; feature: human-associated habitat; material: faeces | place: Denmark | collected 2008/2010 ... | reverse complement strand
GGAAGCCCTGCAAAAAGCGCCGGGTTGCAGGGCGCAGGGCGGGAAGTTTTCAGAGGTGCCAAAGATTTCTTTTCGTTCAATCCAACCGGAGTTGCATCGTCAGCACTTCGAGCCGGTCGTCCAAAAAGGAATGGTAATCGAAAAGGAGCGTGAGCGTATTTTCCTCAAGGAACCAACCGTCGCAAAGATTACCGTCATCCTCAAAGAGAGCCGGATTCAGATTCTCGATTTTACGGTTCAGGCATTCGTTGTAGATTTCAAAAATCAACCTATTCCGATTGGCCGTTTCGGTCAAAGACACGGCTTTCCCATCGGTCAGGCGGAAATTCAGGCTTTGCACATTATAGACCGTACCGCCGGAGGCACCGGCGATGGTGGGAAAGCGGAGAACCAGAGAAACCAGGTCCTGACCGTCGAAATACACTTCGGTATTCAAATTGAATTCCGCTTTACTCTCGGCGGCGGAATAGTTGTCGCTGACCAGATCAAAGACCAATGCAAACAAATCCTTGGCCCGTTCGGTCACCAGCGGCACCGGATTACCGTCCAATTCAGCCGAAGGCAACCAGTAGCGCAGTGTGACCTTGCCGATACTTTTGGTTACATAATCCTCCGCATCGGGCACATCCACCACCAGATGATGTTCTGCAGGAACGGGGGAGGTTTCAGAGGATGTATCCGGCGTTGGGGATACCGATGGCTGAAGGGAGGGTGAAGGGGAAGCCGTTGCGGAGGGGGTAGGAGCCGGCTCAGAAGATACCGTCGGATCGGTCTCCTTATTGGAGAAAGAGCCAAACGGAGAATTTCCGGAAGAGGGGGACGGGGTGTCTGACGAAAATTCCCCGGAATCGGGAACCGTCGGGCTCTCTTCGGAATGCAGCAGGTCGGTGGAGGAGGACCCGGAAGTAAAGAATTTCACCGCCGCAAACGCACACACACCCAGCACAATCAGGGTTAAGAGCACCAGAAAAACCGTGCCGGCGGAAAGCCCTCCGGAGGGCTTTGGAGCTTGATTTCCGGAACCGGAATTCCGGGAGGCAGCCGTTTTCGGACTTTTTGAAGCGGAGGTTCCCCCTTTTTTCACGGCAGAGGATTTTCCGGATTCTTTTCCGGAAGCCCCCTTTACCGAAGCTCCGGAAGTCCCGGACTTGGAGGAAGCGGTCTTTCCCTTTTTCTTTTCGGAGGGAGTTCCGCTTTTCTTGCCGGAAGAAGCTCCGCCCTTTTTTTTTTCATTGTTTTCCAATTCTGTTTAACCTCTTTTCCCTTTTCAAAATACATTCCGGAAGCAAGCGTTCACTCTCGTATTTTTCAAATCCGTCTGTACCGATCAACGGTTCAGCGCCGACCCTTGCCTTTCTTCCCGGAGGGACTCTTTCCTCTTTTTGCTTCGGTCTTTTTTCTCCCTGCGGTTTTGTCCGTTTCCGGCCGTTCGTTCACCGATTTTTCCACGGGCGCATGGCCTGTGGGGTCTGCCGGTTCGGCGCTCTCGGATGCATCCCCCTCCGGCACTGCCGGCGGCGCCTCCTTTTCGCTCCGTTTTTTTCTTCTCAGGGGGCGAAGGATCCCGTAATCCAAAACAGCCATCAAAAAGAGCACGGCCACAGCCAAAAGCGAAATCAGTCCGCCGTAGAATACACTTGCAGGCTTATATTCCAACCGGACAGAGTGAACCCCGGGCGTAATTCTGAACGCAACCAAAGCGTCCAGACACGCCGTCTGTTCGGTCTTTTCCTCTCCGGTTTTCTCGTTCTGCACCGTTCTTTCGGTCAGAACGGGTTGGACTTCTCTGCCGTCCACGGTGACGACCCACCCTTCCTCATAAGGAACCGAAGTAAAAAGCAAGGTACACCCTTCGGGCACAGTGACCGTGCCCTCCAGCCGATCCTCTTTGAAATCCGGCAAGATCTTCCAGTTTCCTTGGCTCAGAACGGTATAGGCACTTTTCAGCGCTTCCTCGTCCAAGGTCCACAAATAGGTTTGGTTTGTGCGCAGGTAGAACTTCTGATTCCTGGGCTGTAAGGCAATGGTGTGCGTACTGCCCGGCTCAAAGCGTCCCAGCGTCAGAATACAGTCGCTGTCGTTGCCCATAGCTTCGCCCCATTCCTCTCCGTCCAGGAAAAGGGTACAGTCCCGCGGGTAGTCGGTCGGAAAGTACAGATAGGTCAGGTCGTCGCTTTCGGCCGTAAAGGTAAAGGTCAGCATACCGGGATTCTTTTCATTCTGGTTGGTGTAGCTCCGGTGATTCGCAGGACGCCCCACACTCAGCCCAAAAGCCTCCCCTTCTCCAAGGGCCACCGGGCGAAAACACTGTATCTGCCGGTAGCCGGTCATCGCCGCCGTCAGCTCGTTTATACGGACCATCGGTGAAAAGCTCTCTTCCAGATCCACCGAAAGCAGTTCCTCATCCACGGCGTACCCCAAGGACAGGGCATAGGGATTTCTGTAGCCGTAAATTCCGTTCTCTTCATCCGCATAGACCCGTTCGTAAAAATCCTCGTAGGTCCGGTCTTTTGTAAGAATATATTTCACATCCAGCAGCATATCGCTGACCGGATTTCCTCCCAGATACTCGCTCCAGTAGGAACCGCCCGCATAGCCCATCCGATCGGTAAATTGGAGGGTTTTCTTGTTTAGGGTGGATGTGGTCACCGACAGACTGCGCATATTCAGAGCCATAGCATCTGCCGGCTGACGGTGGAAGGTCTTATCCATACGGTAAAAGCTTTCGTCCTTTTCCTGTATCGCCTCCACGGCAGGCTTTACCTGCTTCATGAAGTCCACATAGGACGCCCTTCCGCAGAAGCCCACATCGTAGGCAAGGCCCACCTGACTCATCACGCCCGACAGGAGGATTTCCCCGAAAACAAGGAAGCAAAGGGCTCTTTGCGCCTTCCTCTTATTCCCTCCGTCCTCCGAATTTTTCTTGAAATACAGCAACAGGGCCACTACTGCCCCCAGCAACAGGAAGCCGAAGAAGTAAAAGAACAGATTGTAATCGAAGGACCGGGGAAAATTCTCCTTGGTGTATTCATAGTCCTTTCCGTAGCCAAACGCCTGAAGCACCACCAAGAACATCCCCATTACGCAGGGAACGGTCACCAACTTTCTTGTGGAGGCGCTCTCAATTTCACCAAAGCCCCGGTAGCCGTAGAGCAACAGCATAAACGAAAACATGAAGGAATAGCGATAGTTCAGCCAGTTCGGCTCCTGCCCGCCATGCCACCAGATGTCCACCACCGACAGGGAGAAGCAGAGACAAAGCGTCAGCAGGAATACTCCTGCCCCGAATTTCTCCTGGATGCGCACCTTTTTGGATGCAAAGAAGAGAAATGCGCCCACCAGTGCCGCTGTGCCGCAGTAGAGATAGGGCAAGCCCTCCCGGCGTACCGTATCCACCGAAAAGGGAAAGAGCTTGTAAATGATGTCCAAAAAGGTTAATTTAAAGCTGAACTCATAGGTGGGGTCGGTGAAGGTGTTTTTCCCCAAGGTCAGCGAATAGGCCGCCGGAAGAAGGATCACTGCGGCAAGAGCCACCGCCAGAAGCGAACACCCGGCAAAGGAAAGACCGGAACGCAGAAAATGCGCCTTGCGCCCCGTGGGGTTGTATTCTTCTTCCCCTCTTCGGAAAAGATGGAAATAGAAAAAATACAAAATGAGGAAGAGACACACCATGTAGCCCATATAGAAGTGCGTCAGCAGGGTCAGGCCCAACATGAGCGTATAAAACAGCCAGTTTTTCCCGGAAAGCAACAGGTCTGCTCCCCGTATGACCAGAGGAAACAGTAAAAAGGTGTCCAACCACATCACATTGTTTCCGTAAGTCAGGGACCAGGCGCAGAGCGCATACATGGCCGAAAAGAAGAGGACATTTCTTTCCTTTCCGGGGTAGGTCTTCTGCAGATACCACCCCATGGTGGCCCCGGCAAGCCCCACCTTCAGAAGGATCATCACATACAGGCTTTCGGTGATGATGGCAGAGGGTAACAGCGCCACAAGGAACGAAAAAGGACTTGCCAGATAATAGGCAAAAATGCCCATGAATTCTCCGCCCATCGCCCGGCTGAAGGAATAGAGAAGGCTGGCGTCCCGGTCATAAATGATGTTGTGCAGAGCCTCAAAGAAATAGACATACTGCCCGTTCAGGTCCAGCACCAGAACCGAATTGCCGAAAAAGGGAACCCCGATGCAAAGATAAATCAACGCCATCAAACCTAATGAAACGCCGAAGCATTTGAAGCTCAGTTTCAAATCAGCCCCCAACAACGGCCTTCCCGCACGCACCCGCTTCTTAAACATCGCCTTTTCCTCCCGGAATCACCTTTCGGATTGTCTTTTCCAATTTTACCCGCTCCAGTGTCAAATCCCTTTGACAGCCAAGGCACCGGATGCGCACATCGGAGCCCACCCGCAAAACCGTGAACAGCTCGCTTCCGCAGGGATGCTTCTTCCGCATCTGCACCGTATCTCCTACCGCCAACGCAACGACCACTTCGGGTGTCCCTCCTTTCGCATTCTCGCCCTGTAAAGGCTTTTACGGGTACAGTATACCACTTTTTGACCCGTCTGTAAAGCGAATTTCCGGCGTTCCAAAACTTTTTCATCCCAGAATGCCCTCCGGCGCTACAAAAAAAGTAGAATATCTGTGCTTTTTTCTTGACAAATGCATCATAAAAGGGTATACTGACCGTATAATGATGGGTATTTTGAAACGGCTCCCCTGCACCTGTCTCCTTTCCATACCGCCGTTTTCATCCCCGGTATTTGTTTCGGTGACCGTTTCCAAGACTCCGCAATTTCACTTCTGAATCTGAGAAAAGGAGAAAAAACGATGCGCAAAACTCTGTTTTCTGCCAACGCCATCACGCTTCTGCGCATAAGCGGAACAGCGGTTCTGCTGTTTCTTCGCCCCTTTTCCCCTGCTTTTTTCGTGGTGTATACCCTTACCGGTGTGACCGATGTTTTAGACGGGTTTGTGGCCAGAAAAACCGGAACCGCCAGCGATTTCGGAGCCAAGCTGGATTCTGCGGCGGATCTGCTCTTTTACGGAGTCATGCTTCTGAAAATTTTTCCGGTTTTGTGGCACACCCTGCCCAAAAAAATCTGGTGGGGGGTGGCTCTGGTGCTGTTCCTGCGTGTTTGCTCCTATACGACTGCGGCCATTCGCTACCATCGGTTTGCTTCCCTGCATACCTATCTGAACAAGCTCACCGGTGCCTCTATTTTCTGCGTACCCTATTTTCTGTCTGCGTCTTTCGGAGTGGTATACTGTTTCGGGGTGTGCGTGGTCGCCCTTCTGGCCGTAATTGAGGAGCTGACTCTGCATTTACTGCCCCACGGCTACAGTGCCGGAAGAAAGTCCATTTTTCTGAAGCCCTGTCAGTCCCCGTCCGCTTCCGAAACCGCTCCGGATTCCAATAATGTCGAAGAGAAAGGAGCAAATTCATGAAGCCCTTCCTGCGCTTTTTCTTAGCCGGACTCTTTCCGATTCCGGTTTTGTGCCTGCTCTTTTCCGGATGTAGCAGCCTGAACTTCCTTTACAAGGATGCCGAAAAGTATTCCTATGGCAATACCGAGCTTGCGGAAAAGGTGGAGAATCTGGACTTATCCTGGGTTTCCGGATCCGTAAAGATTCTCTATCACGACCGGAATACCGTGAAGCTCTGCGAAACTTCTTCCTCTTCCCTTTCGGAGGATACCTCGGTTCATTGGTTTCTGGACGGCACGACTCTGCACATCCGTTTTCTGAAATCGGGTACATACCGTTCCCTGCGCTTGGCAAAGGACCTGACGCTCACACTTCCCAAAGATTTTGCGGCAAAAAATGTGGAAATTTCTCTCGCTTCCGCCGACTTTGAAACCGAGACGTTGCGCAGCGAGAAAATTGAAATTTCCAGCGCTTCCGGAGATGTTTCCCTGACTTCGGCAGCCACGGGAAAGATCGAAATTTCCAGTACCTCCGGGAAAATCAACCTGATCCAAAAAGAAAACTGCCCGAAAATAAAGCTGAACACTGCCTCAGGAAGCATTCGGGCCGATGTTTTGCAAGCAGGAGATCTCTCTGCGAACACTGCCTCGGGAAAGGTGGAGATCCGCGGAACTTCTTTCGGGGATTTAAGCGTGGATTCCGCCTCCGGAGATGTGCAGATCAGCGTAATTGAGACTCTTTCGGAATGTAGCATTGACACAGCCTCCGGCGAGGTCACTCTGTTCCTGCCCGAAAAAATGGGCTTTACCGCTGAAATTGAAACGGGAAGCGGAGGGTTTGAAAGCGACCTGGCTCTGCGCCAGAAGGGAGAGACTTATATTGCCGGAGACGGCAAAGCTAAGATCGAAATCGATACCGCTTCCGGAGATATCTTTGTAAAAAAGGCAGGGTAATACTTTCTTTTCTTACCGCCAAGCTGAAAAGCCCGGCAAACGGGAAGTGCGGCCTGTCCTTCGGTTGAAGAGCATATGGAAAAGGCCGTTCCTCCCGCCTGAGGGAGGATTCCGGTCTTGCAAAAAAAATATAAAAAATATCCGAAAAAGCCCTTGACAAAACCTTTGTGCCATGCTATAATATCGCTCGTGCTGAAGGATAGGGCACACGCACCTTTAGCTCAGTTGGTAGAGCAACTGACTCTTAATCAGTGGGTCCCGGGTTCGAATCCCTGAAGGTGCACCATAAAAACCACTTTTGTCTATACCGGACAAAGGTGGTTTTTTGATTGGAGCCGTCCGCCGGTCGGAATAAAATCATATCCGATGATGAAATCGCTTCATAAGAATGTCTGCCTTGCGGAGAAAAAAGACGGATTTGATTTCATCTACGACCGTGAAATTTCCTCTGCAAAACAAACAAAAGAGGGGTGTAAAAACTCGGTCAGAGTTTTTTACAGCCCCTTTTTGTTGCTTTTATGTTTCCGGGCATTCCGATCAGGTCCGCTTGCCGGGTTTTCCGGCGGCATTGGCCGCTGTAGCCTTCCAGTTGGCGGGCCGGTAGGTGGTGGTCATGAACTCGTTGATATCCAGTCCGGTGTACTCAGACAGCAGCTCATTGAATTTATTGAACCGCTCCTCGCCCGTATAATCGCTCTGAACCTTATTGTTTTCCTGGAACCAATGGAAGGTCTTTTTCAGAGCCTCATAGCCTTCAAGCCCTTCGGTCGCTTCGCAATGCTTGATGTAGGCGGTGTACATCATCGCCGAATAATAAATGCTGTAGGTGTAGGAAAGCTCCTCGCCTCTTTCAAAGTATGACATGCCGCTGCCTGCCAGTCCCTTGTAGCCCTTTGTATCGATTGTATCGATATTCCAAATATTGTTCCAAGCGTATTCCGCAGGTGCGGCGTAGCATCCCTTTTCCTCGTTCTGATACTTGTACAGAACATAGGTTGCCTTCAGATCCGCCAGCATTTCCGACTCGAAGTTCCAGCCTCTGTTCCAGTCGAACATATGACCCATTTCATGAAGAACGCAGAAGTTCACATCGTCCTTCCCGTCCTCCCAGCGGCGCCACATCTTTTCCATGTCGTCCACATACCAGTCCACATTCACATAAATGTTGCAGTCTCCGCCGACCACTCCTGCCATCACATTCTGATGGGTGAACGCATAAACGATGATGCGGCTGTAGGGAACAAAATTGGTCAGTTCCACATAGGCATCATAAATTCTCTGCACATCGTCAGCAAAGCGCTGCATCCGATCGGTAATCCGACCCTTCAGGCTTTCCTCACTTTCCTCCTTATAGCCGATCTTTACTCTCTTGTAGACCTGCTCCACAACATCGGAGGGCAGACGCACGATGATATTTCCTTTTTCACTGTTCCACTGCCGGTACAGGGTTCCGTCATTCTTATTCTCCACCTCGGTGATGGTGAAGTTGCTGGCATTTTCCAGCTTCTGAAGAACCACCTTGCCGTTTGCAACGCCTAAAGCATAGCTCTTGCTCAGGCCCGACACGATCTTATAGGTACCGTCACCGTTATCCTGAATATTCCAGGTTGCTCTTCTGGCAGGCGTTCCGTCTGTGCGCGCCAGTTTCAGAGCTTCGTCCTCTTTCAGCGTTCCGGCAGACAGAATGTAGTTCAGAAAATCGCCGGCGTAAAACATGGAATACTCTGCGCCCTTATTGTTCGTATAAGTATCTAAGGACCAGACGGTTCCCTGCCATTCATCCTTTCTGGCCTTGCCTACCTCTTCATCCTTCCATTCCATCCGGACGCCGTCGGTGGTCTTGATTTCATAGAGCTTCATCCGATCGAATTCCGGCTCGGTATTCTTGTTTTCTTCGGTTGTTTCGGTGGGAAGCGCAGAGCCGGAGGCATCCGGCGTTTCAGTTTCGGACGCTTTGGTCTCGGTCTCGCTCCCGGTTACTTTTCCGGTAGTCACCGTATTGCCGCAACCGGTCAGAAGCATTCCCAAAGTCACAAGCGCCAGAATCAGTGCAAAAAGCTTTTTCATAGGTTTCATTCCTTCCTGTAATTCATATTTCCGTTGTTCGTTCATCATCCGAAAATCGGGATGGTTTCCCCTCGCCTCTTTTCTGCCGGAATGGATCTTTAGGACTTTGCCGCATAGGTTTCCGCCAAGAAGCGGGCAATCACCGGAGCAAGCAAATCATACCCCGCAGAGTTGGGCAAAATTCCGTCCGTAGAATTGGTCTTGGCCGTAATATCAAAGGTCTTATTGAAGGTGGGATTGGTGTAAAGATTCAGGCACGCCACGCCCCATTTTGCACAGGCCTTTTCGATGGCCTCCACATACAGGCTCATCCGGCCGGCCATTCCCGTGGCCTTGCTCGGATTGGGCTTATAATTGACCACATACACGATGGTGGCGTCCGGATACCGGGTAACGGTTTCGTACAGCAACTGGTCAAGGCCTCCTGCAAAGGTCTTCAGATTCAGCTTGCTTTCGCCGTAGTTTTCCGCAGTCATCTTGGAAACGACCCCCAAGGACACGGTATTGCTGGCATCGGTCAGGCCGCCGCCCAGAACCACGAAATCGTAGCTCCCGCCTTCTGCCCCCTTCACCTGCTTGAGCACGGTATTCTCGCCCAGTTTGGGAGAGACCGCTGCATCCTTCGCAGCAAAATTTTTATAGCTCTCAAGTCCATAGTCTGCGGAAATCCTGCCGGCAAAACCGTATCCTGCGCCGTAGGCACTGTCCTTTTCGGCGTAGGTAATGGAATCGCCGAAGAAGGCCGCCGTCTTACCCTTCAGGATTTCCTTGATCTGCTCCTCGGTCAGGTCCGGCTCAAAGAAGGGCGTATATTCCTTCCCGTAAATATCGGCCATGAACTGGGCGATATAGGGAGCAATCAGGTCGTAGCCCGCCGAATTGGGGTGGCAACCGTCGGCAAGATACCGGGAGCTTTTCTTGAACGCCTCATTGAATTCCTCGTCCTCGTAAAGATTCAGATAAGGAACCCCCCATTTTTCGCAGATGCGTTTGATGGCATCAATATATTCCTGCATCTCGGTCAGATAACCCACGCGCATTGTCATCTTGAAATTGATCACATATCCGATCGTGGCCTCCGGATGCAGCTTTTTGGTCCGGTACAGCAGATTTTCCAAGCCTCCCGCAAGGGTCGAAAGATCCAGATCCGCCACCTTGGTTTCGGATGCGGGCAGTTGTATGGGCGAGCCGATCGGCTGGCAGTCCCAGGCATCATTGACTCCGCCTTCCAGAATCACAAAATCATACTTGGTCTTGGAATTGTTGATGACCTGATTCACGACCGTATTGTTCCCGCGGCAATTCGATACCGAAGCACCGTCCACGCCTACATTTTTACCCACGCTCATGCCGTACTGGTCCTTGATTCTGCCGGGCCAGCCGTAAAATGCCGCATGCTTCGTATCGTGGGTAGATGCCATCACAATCGAGTCCCCGCAGAAAAGAGCCGTCTTTCCCTTCAGAACCTCCATAGGGTCTGCCGGGACAGGAGTGACGGATTCCGTCGGGGTGGGCGTCGAGACCGTCGTCGGATCGGAAGCAGAGGAAGCGGTGGAAGCCGTGGTTTCCGAAGGCTCCGTAGTGCCCGAAGCATCGGCCGGAGTGGTTTGTCCGGTCGTTGTTGTGGGTGACGAGGTGTTACTCTGCGAGGTGGACGCTCCGCAGGAGCTCATCACCAGAGCCAAAGATGCCAAGGTCAGAATCCATGCCGTGATTTTTTTCATATGTAACCTCCACAACGCATTCAAGCGTTCTTTTCTTGTCAGCCAATACTGCTGCCTCTGTCGGTAAAAACTCCTGCCGGAAGTTTCTGCCCCATCCGCAAAAATCATCCGACCGGATCGTATAGAAATTATACCAGAACCATTCCGGTTTGTCAACAGCCGTTGTTCTCTTTACGGGGTGCCCCAAAATATTCAAAATATTCAAATTCTCTTCTTCGGCAGGCAGTTCTGCCGAAGAACGGGACGAAAAAACAAAGGAATTCTCTGTGTATTCAGGCTTTTTGCAACAACACTCCGGGGCAAAAACGCCCTTGTTCCATGTGCAGGAATTTTTGGAAACGCTTTATGCTTTATCCTTTCGTTTTTTGGTTTTACGATCCAAAATCAGATCATTGATTACGATGCCCAAGGCCCCCGCCACCGCCGTTCCTGCAAACACCAAAAGAGAAAAGGTCAGATTTCCCTTAGACAGATTGGCACCCACATAGGTAGAACTGACAACCGAGGGGATTCTGGCAACGGCGGTGATGGCCGTCAACCGCCAGACACCCACCCGAAGAAGGGGTGCCAGATAGGTCAACACATCCTTGGGCGTTCCGGGGATAAAGAACAGCAGAAAAAGGAAGCTGTCTCTGGAAGCACTGTTGTGCAGGAATTTCAGCTTTTCATAAGTCTTGGAGCCAATCGCCCGGTCTGTCGCCTTTTTTCCCAGCTTTTCCACCAGCTTGTAAATCACAATGGTCCCGATGGTCGCTCCCAGCTCGCAGATCAGCAATCCGCCCACCGTTCCGCACATATATCCGGAAAAAATTTCCACCGGCTCCCCCGGGATAAACGCCACAAAGACCTGCAGAAGCTGGACCGCCAGAATCACCACATACTTGAAAATTCCGAACTGATCCACCCATTTTTTGGCGTTTCTAAGACTTTCCTCCATCCCGTCCTTCTGGTATGCCTCAATGCGCGGAAGAAAAACGATACAGCACACCACCACCAACAGGCAAAACAGACCCAAACCGATATATTTCAGCATCCTCTGATTCCGGTTTATAAAATCCTTCATCGGCCGCTCCTTATCTTCTCTGCCCGCTCCCGGATTTTGTCCAGAAGAGCGTAATCCACTGTCAGATTCCCTTTGATGCCGCTTCCCAATTCGATGTGGGGCTTCATTTTCGCATGGTAATCGCTTCCGCCCGACAGCAAAAGGTCCAAAGCCTTTGCCATGCCTCTGAATTTTTCGCCCATTTCAGGGGTATATTCGCTGTAATAGCCCTCAATGCCGTCCAGTCCTGCCCCCTTTAACTGCTTCATCAGCTGAAAGATTCCCTCATCCGAAAGCTTGGTCTGATAGGGATGGGCAAAAAACGCCGCCCCGCCCGCTCGGTGAATCAGCGCAATCGCCTCTTCGGGACGCATGACATTTCTTTTCACATAACAGGGACCGCCCACTCCCAGATACCGGTCAAAGGCCTCCTGAACACTGGTCACATAGCCCTTATTCACCATCACCCGGGCGTAGTGCGCTCTGCCGATTCCTCCGAAAGGAGCCACTGCCCGCACTTCCTCCTCGGTCATGGGAAAGCCGTGTGCGCACAAAACCTTCATATAGGCGCGATGATTCTCTTTTCGTTCCTCCTGCTGAAGGCGGAAGGCTTCTGTCAGGCTCGTGTCGGAGCTGTCAATATAGTAGCCCAGGATGTGAACCTGCGAAATGCCTTCTGTGGAAAACTCCACTCCCGGCACACATTCAATGCCGTTTTCCTTCGCCGCCCTCTCGGCTTCCGGAATGCCCGCCACCGTATCGTGATCCGTCAAAGCCAATGCCGACAGACCCACTTCCTTGGCATGGAAAAGCAACTCCGTCGGGGACATGGAGCCGTCGGAAAAAAACGAATGGGTATGCAAATCTATTTTTCTCATAGAATTAGAATGTCCTTTATATCAATCATATCAACGCTCTCTTCCGATTATATCCCATTTCCCTTCGGTTGTCAAGAAAAAGAGGGGGATTTTTGACAGTTCACACCAAGTTCATATATATGGTATATACTGCACTTGACCGGAGGAACGACCGGGTCGTTTTACGGTCAGAAAGAGGTTTACATGAGCGAAAAAAACAACATACAGGAAGAATGCCCGCTTCAGAACAAGGAGATCAAAACCTCCATAGGCGGTCAGGCGCTTTTAGAGGGCATCATGATGCGGGGACCGAAGGTGACCGCCATGTCCGTGCGCACACTCAAGGGGGAGATCGTTACCGAAAAATGGCCGACCGTTCAGAAAACTCCCGCAAAGGTCTGGAAGTGGCCGCTGTTCCGGGGGCTGTACGGCATGGCTTCCTCTCTGAAAATCGGCTACAAATGCCTTATGCGTTCCGCAGAGCTTTCCGGAATTGACGAGTTGGCCGAGGAAGAGGAACGGGAAAGAAAGCTGAAAAAACTGAACAAAAAGCGGGCCAAGGAAGGCTTGGAGCCCCTTTCCTGTCTGCCGGAAGAGGAAGGAGCAAAAAGTCCGGACGCTCTGGAGCATTCTGCTTCTGCGGCAGAATCTGTCTCTGAGGCGAAAGAAGCGGCTTTGGAGGGCGCAGGGGAGACTTTTCCCAATTCAGAGAATCTGAACGCCGTCCTTGAAACAGAGGCTTCTTCCGGCTCTGAAGGAGATTTAAACACCATCATTGCCACGGAGGGCGACCCGGTGACCGAAGAAGAAACGACGGCTCCGGAAAAGTCTGACCAAAAAAAGGGAACCAACGGACTGGTCGCCGGTGCGGCGGCGTTAGGCTCGGTTTTAGGCATTGTATTGGCCATTTTCCTGTTTATCTGGCTGCCCACGACCCTTTATTCCCACACCCTGAAGGGCGTGGTGGAAGGCGGTATTGCCGCTTCCTATCCCCGGATGCTGGTGCGCTCTCTCTTTGAGGGAGTGCTGCGCATTGCCATTTTCGTTGCCTATATGGCAGCCGTCTCACTGATGAAGGACATCCGGCGCACCTTCATGTATCACGGTGCCGAACACAAAACCATTTTCTGTTATGAGAAAGGACTGCCTCTCACCGTGGAGAATGTGCGGAAAATGCAGCGTTTCCATCCCCGGTGCGGCACCTCCTTTATGATCGTCATGCTGATTCTGGGCATCATCTTAGGCTCCTTCATTCCCTCCTTCACCCTCGGTTCGGAAGCCCTGAACAATCTGCTCCGTTCGGTGTGCAAGCTGGCACTTCTCCCGGTCACCGTGGGCTTAGGCTATGAATTCATCAAATATGCCGGCAGACACGACAACCGGATCGTACGCATCCTTTCCGCCCCCGGCCTCTGGATGCAGCGCATCTCAACAAAAGAGCCGGACGACAGCATGATCGAATGCGCCATAACCGCCGTAAAGGAGGTCATTCCGGAGGACGGAAGCGATCGGCTGTAACCGTTTTTCAGCCGCTTTTGTGTGGCTCTTCCACAACAATTCTTCAAAAAGTCTCTTATCATTTCTTTGACTTATTTCTTTGACTTTGCCGCGGGTCTGTAAAAAAGCAGATTTTTTACAGACCCGCCAAAATGTCGGTCAGTCTCCCTTCTCTTCCGCTTCTTCTGGCCCTCCGGTTCACAAGAACATTGTTTCAAGCACCGCAATATTTTTCAAAAACCTGTTCTTTCCCTCTTGATTGTTTTTAATTTTTATGGTACACTACCCTCGTGTTCTGCACTGCTCCTGCCGACGGCGGAGCAGGATCTTCCCCTCCCTGCGGGATCGGCTTTCTCTTTGAAGCGTCGGTCTCTTCAAAGCCTGCAGGGGAAAAACGAACAGTTCTGCAGGGTACCTCCCCATATTCAAAGTATCTTCGCGTCGGGCAGTCTTGCTGAGAAATGCGGCGCAAAAACGAAGGAATGCAAGGAATGCTTTGTGTATTTCGGATAATCAACGCCATCTTCTGCGGCGATACCGCCGCCGGATGCGGGGGAACTTTTTGGGGGCGCCCGATATATGTTTCCGTAGCTCAGCAGGATAGAGCGACCGCCTCCTAAGAATATGTTATAACGACCGCCTTTGGGGCAAAGGCGATTGACAACGAGTTAATTTAAGCCTAAAATTGAATAGATTTCAAAGATGTTTCCGTAGCTCAGCTGGATAGAGCGACCGCCTCCTAAG
>ERZ779888.2650-NODE-2650-length-14332-cov-23.424249_pt1 | contig 14332 bp, 13 predicted proteins | sample MGYA00511245_ERZ779888 | MGnify/ENA primary metagenome ERZ779888 (study PRJEB29588, sample SAMEA2155255) | human gut metagenome | biome: human gut; feature: human-associated habitat; material: faeces | place: Denmark | collected 2008/2010 ... | reverse complement strand
CTTCCTGATGGCGAAGGATCGCCAGAATCCGGGGATGAAAATTCCCGTAGCGATCACGGGGTATCCGGAACGTCAGCGTACGGCCATGACCGTAACTATGTCCCGGGCGAAATCCGTTGCATTTGTTCCCTGATGCGGAGTTTTCCCGGAGATATTCCCGGCGCTCCGAGACCATCATACTCTCCAACAAGATCTCCAACAGATCCTGAAGGCCATTTTCCCGCTCCGAATGTTTGCATATTAATTCGGAAAGTTGTTCCTTTGTCAACACCATAAGTCTACTCCTTTTTTAGTTTTTGTTGGTTCCCTATACAAATCTAAAAAATCTGTAGACTTTTTTATTTATCCTTCTCCAGACACACTCTTTGAAACAGTATCAGACTTTTTTATTTACCCTCCACCAGACACACTCTTTGAAACAGTATCAGACACACTCTTTGAAACAGTATCAATCGAGGTTCCGCTGCACGTCAGCAACAAAAAAGGCCGACGAATCGAATCGTCGGCCTGCCCTTTTGAAGTTGCCTATGTTATCTCATTGATACCATCACAGCATGTCCTCCGGCGTCAGCGGCGTATAGGGACCGTCCTTCACCTCGAAGATCACGGAACTTTCGTGCACCTCCAACGTATGCCACTGCCCCTTCGGTATCTGAACTCCATAGTTGCCTCGCCGGGGATCGAGCTCGAAGCGTTGAATCTCCCGACGGGTATCATCGTAGAACATCACATCGATACGCCCGCGCAGTAACACATAGGTCTCCGCCGTATGCGGATGCCGATGAATCGGCAATACCGTACCCGGCTCCAGGGCATTCAACAGCCGCTGCGCCTTGGCATCCAATGTCTCGTGCAGATTGTAGTTCATCCGCAGCCGCTCCGACGCCTTCGCCTTCGCAGCCACCTCATCCAAAAGTTTATCGTCTATGAGCATTTCACCAAATCATTTGGTAATGATCTCCCAAAACGTTTTGAATATCAAACCCAGATCGAACAAAAACGAATGTTTCGCCACATATTCCAGGTTGATACGCAATTTATCCTGCATAATGACCTCGACATAATAACGATCCGGATCCTCAGCCTGTTCAAGCAACTCATTCTCATTACGATATCGAATGGATGCCATATCCGTGATTCCGGGTCGGACATCCAATACATGCATTTGCTCGGGAGTGTACATGTCAACGTACTTACGCACTTCAGGACGTGGTCCAACCAGACTCATGTCTCCAATAAACACATTGATCAATTGAGGCAATTCATCCAGCTTGTATTTACGGATAAAGTAACCGGAACGGGTTACCCGCGGATCATGACCGCCGACCGTAATAAGACCTTTCTTGTCCGATCCGACCCGCATCGAACGGAATTTGAACAACTTGAAATCCCTGTTGTGTCGGCCGACGCGAACCTGACGATAAAAAACCGGACCATCAGAATCCAACTTGATCCATACGGCCAAGACCAAAAACAAGGGACTCAAAACGAGCAAGCCCAGACCGCTTGCCACGATATCAAATATGCGTTTCAAGGGTAATCGCTTTTTAGATATTCGATATGATATCCTTGAAATTGGAGATGACATATTCCACATCCTCATCCGAAAGACGGGTATGCAACGGAAGCGTCACCTCGTTTTTGTAGAGATTATACGCGTTGGGGTAATCCTTTATGTCGAATCCGAGATTTTTGTAGGCTGTCATCATCGGGAGCGGCTTGTAATGCACATTGCAGGCAATTCCCCGTTCAGCCATCTTGATAATGATGTCGTTGCGCTGCTCCACATCGGCATCCAGCACACGAACGATGTAAAGATGCCTGCTCGACAACGCATCCTCCTTGAGGTGATCCAGAACAGCAACATGGCAATCTTCCAACTCCTTGTTGTAACGTTCTACAATGGCTTTTCTTCGAGCCAGCATTCCCTCGTATCGTTTGAACTGAGCCAACCCGATACCGGCCATAATATCGGTCATGTTGCATTTGTACCAAGGTCCGACAATGTCATATTCCCAAGCCCCCAGTTTCGTCTTGGCAAGCGCATCCTTGTTCTGGCCATGAAGCGAATACAACTGACTCATTTTGTACAGATATTCGTCGGCATCCATTCCATTGAGCTTCAGTCCTTCAAAAGGCATCTTCCAGGTCAGAGCCCCGCCTTCGGCCGTGGTCAGGTTCTTAACAGCATGGAATGAAAAGGACGAGAAATCGGCGATTTCACCTGCCATCTTGCCGTGCCACTGGGCTCCGAATGCATGAGCACAGTCCGCAGCAACGATCACCCGACCAAATGCCCGCTGCAGTTCATTCGTCGGACGGAAAAGGTGTTTCTTCCGCTCAACAATCTCATATACGCGATTGTAGTCACAAACAACGCCACCCAAATCGACAGGAACAATCACCTTTGTTTTTTCCGTGATTGCATCCGCCAATTTGTCATAATCCATTTCCACGTTGTTCTTCTGACTGTCCACAAGGACCAGTCTGCAGCCTACATGTTGCGTCACCGAAGCCGAAGCCGTATAGGTATAGGCCGGTACAATCACTTCATCATCCGGTCCCACACCGATCAAACGCAAGGCAATCTCCATGGCTGCCGTTGCGGAATTGAGACATACGGTTTTCTTCGTATGGCAATACTCGGAAATAACCCGCTCAAACTCCTTGGTTTTGGGACCGGTTGTGATCCATCCGGAACGCAATGCGTCAGTTACCTCTGCAATCTCAGCCTCCGACATGTCGGGAGGCGAAAAAGGAACGTTTCTCAGTTTGGTGTTCATAATCTTTTAATTTAAAGTCTTAATCATCCGATACATTCTACGATTGGGATAGGTAATGAAATCATACATCACGCGATATTGCAATGATTTGTAAAATCCTATCGCCTTCTCATTATCATAATAATCGGTTGTTAACGAAAGTCTTTCTATTCCTTGCTTTTCCAAATTCTCCTCCAATGCCGACAACAATTGCCGTCCAATGCCCTCTCTCTGATGTTGAGCAGATACACCGATGGACAGCAATTCGGCATAGTTGCCGTCATCTACCACGGACTCTCCCTTTTTTGTCATGTTTTTAGCAAGCCGGAGGATTGCCAACGGAGATTTTATAAAAATTTTACATCCAGCCCATATGTAGGAACCCAGGTTGGACCTTACTAAACCCGCGTTGAAACTTTTAGCCAACTTCGTTGCTGCTGCAAAGCCACATAATTCATCCTTCTCAAAATATCCGAGGAGCACTCCTTGCGGACTATGCAGTACAGAACGATAATATAACGTCAAAAAGGTCGATCCAAGTTGAGTCAGAAAGAATCCCTGAAAGGCACTGTTGTGTATCTCGACAACCTTCGATAAATCGGCATCAGTAATTTTTCTTATTTGCATTAATCAACGATTTGATACAGTTTGTTATCACATTCAGATTCCTTGCAGCCGTAAAATGTTCCAATGCATATTTGCGAGCATTACGCCCCATCTCATTCAGTTGCTCTCGAGGAATACCCGTCACACGAATCATCATTTCAGACAAAGCCGACTCATTCACCGGTTCACAGACCCAGCCACACTGACTGGCGTGAACCACCAGTTCTACGTCCGAACCTCGGTCAACACAGGCGAGAACCGGTTTGGCTGAAAACATGTACGCCGGCATTTTCGACGGACTTGCGGTATGCCCCACACCCTTTCTCAAAGGCAGCAGCAAGACATCGGCACCAGATTGAACTTGGGCAACCTCGGTCGGTGTCACCGACCGAAAGCGAATATCCGCCTCCGGATGTTGCCGGGCATACGCCTCACACGCAGCCTTATCTGAACCTGCCCCGGCTATCACCAACTGCGAATCGGGAATAGCTGCTATGACAAAAGCTTTTAACAGCAACATGACACCAGCAGCCGGACTGATACTGCCGACAAACATGAAAGTGAACTTTTCCTGATCCGTATGCTCCGAACTCTTCGTGAACAATGAATCATCCTGCCAGTTACGAACTACCAGCACCTTGCTATCCTCGATATGCCGCGTATTGCACAGATACGATTTCATATTCTCGGAAATAGCAAGAACAGTTGACGCATTCTGAAGGATAATTCTATCCAATTTAAGCAGGGGCCACGTTATCATGCGGCCAACTATTCCCAATCGCCCGAGCATGGATTCGGGATAGATGTCCTGAATATGCAATACGACCGGTATTCCCCATCGTTTGGCCTCTTTTACAGCCAGATATTGGCTGAAAACAGGCCAAACATTAGCATAGATGACGGATATATTTTCATGATGTTCCCGGATATAGCCGGCGATACAACGTCCGAAAGAGAGACTTTCACGCATGCGCCCTATGAACTTTGAAGCAGGACAGACATAACTGTCCGTTATTACATGCGTAAAATGCTCACCCCGGAAATCAGGTTTAGAATAAATGCTCCCATTCGGTCTTGTCGGCATGGGTGACAAGACCGTAACATCATGCTCTTGAGACAAGGTCCGCGCAATTGCAATCGACAAGGATGCAGAAACAACCGGTTCCGGGGGGAATACACAAGACAGGACGAGAATCATTGTATCAGAACTTTCTCCAAACCATCTTGTTGACAACACCGGTGTACGACTGGATGAGTTTCACGACCTTCGTCGAGACATTTTCATCCGTATAGTTCGGGACAGGAGTTCCATAATCCGCAGCCCGCTGCAGGCTGATGGCCGTATCCACGGCCTGCAACAGCGACTTCGTGTCAATGCCCGCCAAAATGAAGCAGGCCTTGTCCAATGCCTCGGGTCGCTCGGTCGAAGTCCGGATGCAGACGGCCGGGAACGGTTTTCCCACCGAGGTAAAGAAACTGCTCTCCTCGGGCAGCGTACCGGAATCCGAAATCACGGCTGCAGCATTCATCTGCAGGCAGTTGTAGTCGTGGAAGCCCAGCGGCTCGTGCTGGATGACCCGTTTGTCAAGCTGGAAACCGCTCTGCTCGAGACGTTTTCTCGAACGCGGGTGACAGCTGTACAGAATCGGCATGTCATACTTCTCGGCCAGGGCATTGATAGCATTGAACAGCGACAGGAAGTTCTTTTCCGTGTCGATATTCTCCTCTCGGTGTGCCGAGAGCAACATGTATTTTCCCTTCTCCAGCCCCAGCCGCTTGTGAATGTCCGAAGCCTCGATCTCGGCCAAGTTGGCATGCAGAACCTCCGCCATCGGCGACCCCGTTACATAAGTACGCTCCTTCGGCAGACCGCATTCGGCCAGGTAGCGGCGTGCATGCTCCGAATAGGCCAGATTCACATCCGAGATGATGTCCACGATACGGCGGTTTGTCTCCTCGGGCAGACATTCGTCCTTGCAGCGGTTGCCGGCTTCCATGTGGAAGATCGGGATATGCAGGCGCTTGGCGGCTATGGCCGAAAGACACGAGTTCGTATCCCCGAGAATCAGCAGCGCATCGGGCTTCGTTTGAACCATCAATTTGTAGGAGCAGTTGATGATGTTACCTACCGTTGCACCAAGGTCATCGCCCACGGCATCCATGTAGACCTCCGGGTCCTTCAGTTTCAAGTCCTTGAAGAATACCCCGTTGAGGTTGTAATCGTAGTTCTGGCCCGTATGAGCCAGGATCGTGTCGAAGTAGATGCGGCACTTGCTGATTACGGCAGCAAGGCGGATGATCTCCGGCCGTGTTCCGACGATGATGAGGAGTTTGAGTTTGCCGTTGTCGGCGAATTTGATATCCGAATAGTCGAGTTTGATCTGTTCCATTTGTCTTGCGTTATTCCACTGGTTCAAAATAGGTATCCGGGCGCGCCGGATCAAACACCTCGTTAGCCCACATTACCGTCACGAGATTTTCCGTTTCGGAGAGGTTGATGATGTTGTGCGTATACCCCGGCAACATGTGCACGGCCTCGATCTTCTCGCCCGAGACCTCAAAATTCAGCACTTCGTCCGAATCGATGCGCCGCTGCTGGATCAGGCCGTGACCGGCCACGACCATGAAGAACTCCCATTTGGTATTGTGCCAGTGCTGCCCCTTCGTGATGCCGGGTTTGGAGATGTTCACCGAGACCTGCCCGCAGTTCTTCGTGCGGAGCAGCTCCGTAAAACTGCCCCTGGCATCGACGTTCATCTTCAACGGGAAAGCCACCTTCTCCTTCGGGAGATAGGACAGATAGGTCGAATAGAGTTTCTTGGCAAAGCTGTTCTCCGGAATCTCCGGCATCACAAGCGTCGAGGGCTGGTCATGAAACGTATGCAGCAGATCGACGATCTCACCGAGTGTTGCCCGGTGGGTTGTCGGCACCGCACAATAACGCCCGTCGGGCGTCAACCGCGTTTCCACTCCGTCGAACTCGCAGTGGTGCTCCTCGCCCTTGAGGGCCGCGATCATTTCATCGACCAGATCGTCGATGTAGAGCAGTTCCAGCTCGACGGCCGGATCATTCACCTTGATCGGCAGTTCGTTGGCAATGTTGTTGCAGAAGGTCGCCACAGCCGAATTGTAGTTCGGACGGCACCACTTGCCGAAGAGATTCGGGAAGCGATAGACGAGCACCTTCGCACCGGTCTCCCGGGCATAGTCAAAGAAGAGCTCCTCGCCAGCCTTCTTGCTCTTGCCATAGTCCCCTTCGGCATAACGTCCTACAAGCGTCGCCTGAATCGACGAAGAAAGCATCACCGGACAGGTGTTGGCATGCTTGCGGAGCGTATCAAGCAGCGTCGACGCAAAGCCGAAATTGCCCGTCATGAACTCCTCGGGGTTCTGCGGGCGGTTCACACCCGCAAGGTTGAAGACGAAATCGGCCTTGCGGCAATATTCGTCCAATTCCTCAAGCGTAGAATCTATATCATATTCAAAAATCGCAATATTCGGATCAATGGCATAGTTTTTGGCCTTGCCGTCACGGATATTACGCAACTGGGCGCACAAGTTGCGTCCCACGAAGCCTTTGGCTCCCGTTACCAATATGTTCATCTCTCTCTTTCAATACACGATACAACGGACAGCGCACGGCCAAAGAAGCCGTGCATGCTGCCGTCTGTGAATACTCCTCTGCCCGGATTTCCCGTCCGGGCCAACGGATCGCCGGAGACGCTACTCCGAACGGATGTCTCGCGGTTTTGCACGCTCCACCAAGCCCAGGTCTTCCTGGATGAAGCGCAGACGCAACAACTGCTTCTTCATTCCCTCGACATCCAGACGGGCCGTATTGTGAGAATGATAGTCCTCGATGCGGGAAATATCCTCATTACCTTCGGTGAAGAACTTGTCATAGTTCAAGTCGCGTGTGTCGCACGGAATACGGTAATAGTTTCCCATATCGATCGCCTTGGCCATCTCCTCGCGCGTAACCAGCGTTTCATAGAGTTTCTCACCATGACGTGTACCGATCACCTTGACCTCCGTCTCGCCGTACTTCGGATCAACCTTGGCGTAAATCTGCTTCAGCGCCTCGGCCAACGTCGACAGCGTGGCGGCCGGAGCCTTCTGCACGAAGAGATCGCCGTTATGGCCATGCTGGAACGCATAGATCACGAGGTCCACCGCATCGTCCAGCGTCATCATGAAGCGCGTCATGTTGGGATCGGTGATCGTAATGGGCTTGCCTTCCATCATCTGCTCGACCCACAAGGGGATCACGGAACCGCGCGATGCCATGACGTTGCCATAGCGGGTGCAGCAGATCGTCGTGGCAGCTCCTTCGCCCAATTCACGCCCCTTGGCGATAGCAACCTTCTCCATCAGAGCCTTCGAGATACCCATGGCGTTGATCGGATAGGCCGCCTTATCGGTCGACAGCACCACAACATTCTTCACGCCATGCTCGATAGCGCTGTCCAGCACATTGCCCGTGCCAATAACGTTCGTGCGGGTCGCCTCCATGGGGAAGAACTCGCACGAGGGGACTTGCTTGAGCGCTGCGGCGGCGAAGACGTAGTCGACGCCCCGCATGGCGATATCTACCGACGACTTGTCTCGCACGTTACCAATGTAGAATTTCACTTTGGGATTCTGAAGCATATGGCGCATGTCGTCCTGCTTCTTCTCGTCACGCGAGAAAATACGAATCTCCTTGATGTCGCTATTAAGGAAGCGACGAAGCACGGCGTTTCCGAAACTGCCCGTACCGCCCGTAATCAACAGGACTTTGTCTTTGAAAATGGACATATAAGATCAAAGTATTTATTAAATAAATGTATTGTATAGGATAAGAATATCTAACTATTACAAAAAGAATTCAACATGGAATGAAACTTATCATAATCTCTCAAAAACTCCTTTAGTAATAAATTACAACGGACACAATAATCTTCATAATTATTATGCTCTTGCCATACACGAATCTTATTATTTAATTCTTTACAATCGGACAGCGATATACCCACATTATATTTTTCAGCATAATTACCTTGAATTGTACCATGAGTTACGATCATGGGTTTTTTATATATCAATGAATTATAGAACCTATTAGATAACGCCGTATCATGCGATAATCGCCTCGGATAAAAGATATTTAAGAAAGTGCTCTCTAAAATGTAATCTTTTTCTTTTTCTTTTGGGTAATATCCCTCAAATTCTACATTCTTAATACCATTTTTTTCAACAAAATCATGTAGCAACGGAGCGGCGTCTCCTTTTCCAATAAAACGCAATAAAATATTGGAATTATTAGCTAATGCTTTTATTACTTCAACATTCGACGTATAATCTCTAATTCCACCAATAGTAAGAATTATTATTTGAGTATTGATTCTAATAAAAGGGGGCGTTGTAGATATACATCTTTTTACTTCATCCTCATTAAAATTATGAGATATGATATAATTATATTCAGACGGTAAACATTGTTTGAACCCAGGAGATGAGATAACATTAGCATAACTATGCTTTAATACTCTTTTAAAGAGTAAAGAAAAAGTCTTATTTTGTTCTATAGAAAGATCTCTAAAATCAAAAATATAATTTCTTTTATAATGCTTCATCAAAAAAAAAGAAAGAGGAATAGCTATTTGCGGCGTAAATACAACTAGTTTATCATATTTATTTCTCTTTATTGTTTTAATAACAAATAAAATGTATGATAGCAAAAATTGTAATTTCTTTAAATTAGAAGTAGTTGATAAGACAGGAGCATCATATGAAATATTGCCTTCATTGGAGCCATCCCTATTCCAAGAGATTATATCATAATCTACTCCTTTCTTCTCAAAAAAACGTGTATAAATTGAGACATATGGACTAAACCATACATTTGCACCCAAAACTAATGCTATTTTCATTTTTAACTATTTGAATTTTTTTACAATCCTATCACAAGACAATCCGTCGCCATAAGGATTAATGGATTTACTCATTATATTATAATATTCTTGATTTTCAAGCAAAGCCGACACTTCATTCATTATCTTAACATATGAGGTCCCCACAAGTTTTACCGTACCGGCCTCTAATGCTTCAGGGCGCTCGGTCGTATCTCGCATCACAAGAACAGGTTTTCCTAATCCAGGTGCCTCTTCCTGAATTCCACCAGAATCAGTAAGTACAATGGTACACTTCTCCATTAGATAAACGAAGTTCAAATATTCAAGAGGTTCAATAAAGAACATGTTATCAAGATTTGTCAAATTGTCACCAAAGACCTTGTGAATAGGCTTTCGCACATTTGGATTCAAATGCATCGGATATACAAAATCGACATTAGGATATTTTAAGGCCAGATCTCTGATTGCCATACACATATTGATAAATCCATCGCCAAAATTCTCTCGTCGATGGCCAGTAATCAATACCATTTTCCTACCACTATTTAGTCGAGTCACGTCATATCCAGCAACAAAAAGACTTGTTTTAATTTGACTTTCTAATTCAGCATTATTATTAATTTTTTCTACTACCATATATAAAGCATCAATTACAGTATTACCTGTAATTGTTATACTTTTAGGGCTCAGGTTCTCCTCTAACAGGTTCTTTTCGCTCAATGGGGTCGGCGCAAAATTATATGTTGCTATACGACCCGTAATTTGACGATTCATCTCTTCAGGCCATGGACTATATATATTATGTGTACGCAACCCTGCTTCAACATGCCCTACGGGAATCTGAGCATAAAATGCGGCTAATGCAGCAGCCATACTAGTAGTCGTATCTCCATGAACAAGGACGACATCGGGCTGAGTCTTTTGCAAAACATCCCGCATACCAACAAGGACTCTCGTAGTAACATCATATAAATCTTGTCCTTCTTTCATAATATTAAGATCGTAATCCGGAATTACTCCAAAGATTTTCAATACTTGATCGAGCATTTCTCGATGCTGCCCAGTAACACATACTAGTATTTTAAAACACTCTGGATATTTCTGAAATTCTTTTACTAATGGGCACATTTTTATTGCTTCAGGACGGGTACCGAAGACAAGCATAATTGTTTTCATAATTATATGATTTAATAATAATCCAATATCACAAGAATAGCAGTATTAAAATAAGTGTTTTTTGATAAAAGACTCTATCTTTTCAGCTCTATTCTCTATAGACAAATCCTTTGTTTTAATAATGGCACCTGAAGACAACCTCTTAACTAATGTCTTATCATTCATCAACCTTTTAATTGCAAAAGCAATTTCCTCAACATTCATAGGATCAACACAAATTCCATTTGTTTCATCTAATATATCTGCATTAAATGGCAAATTAGCTGAAACAACCGGCAGTCCACATGAAAGGGCTTCAACAATAGCATTACAACAACCTTCTTTTAATGTCGGTAACACAAAAATATCAGCAGCATTGAGATATATAGGGATCTTATCATGATCAACGGGACCAATATGTAAAATTCCTTTACACATAGGAACAAAATCTTTACTTCCCAAAGATGTCCCAATGAAAATAACTTTTAAATGATCATCATTAATATTGTCTATGGCTTCTGCGACACGGATGCTACCTTTGCGATGAATAAACCCTCCGACATATATTACCACAAAATCTGAAAGCGATATATTAAGTTGATTGCGGCATTTTGCTTTATTTAGAGGATGAAATAATGACTTATCTACACTATTTGGAATGACAGAAATCCTCTCTGATGTCACTAAACCATAATGTAAACATTTTCGTTTATTTTCAGAGGATACACTTACAACTCCAGCTATCATGTTATTTAAAGAGTTAATTTGGCTATGTTTCATGTTTCTAAGCATATTCTCTAAGGCATCGTCTCCTTCTCCACAGGCCACGAACAATGGAATATTATATTTTTCAGCAAATGGCTTAAGAGCAAGGGCACAATACCAAAAATGACCATATAACACATCAGGCATGGCCCTAATTGATCTTAAAACCTTATTTACAGCACGCTTAAACCACCAAGACTCAAATTCATTAAATATGGATTTACCACCAAATGATATATATTTTGGACGATATACATCAAATGCATGACCTTTAGCGGTCTTTCTTTTTTCATGGACCGGCATCAAAGGTAACGATCGCATCAAAGATTTTGTAATACTTTGGGGTGCTATTACAGTTATAACATTTCCTCTATCAGCTAACGCTATCACCAATTGCTCAACAAAAACAAACGATGGCCTGCCTTGATAGGGAAAACCTTGTGCGCATATAACTATTTTCATATTAAAATTCAAACCTTTTCTACCTATTCAAACCATTGATCCATAATAATTAATAGCTCATCTTAACTATTGATAGTTCTATCTTATCCCTATTATCTTAAAAATTTTATCAAAGCGTTGCGTCCAGGTATGTTCTGCTTCAGCCCTAGCTCTAGCAGCTTTTTTTATAGACAACACTTCTTTATCTGTTGCATGTTGTGTATAGAACCTGGCCTTATCAACCAATTCTTCATCAGAATTATAGAATATAATTTCCTTATTAGGCTCAAAATAGGATGATAATTCTTCATTGTACTTACAAATTTGGATACCACCCGACATCGGAATCTCAAAATTTCGCAAATTTATTATTTTAAGTGGATATTTTAAAATATCAGTATGTCCTGCTGATGTACTTGATAATGAAAGACTATATTCTGAGTATAAATCACTTAATTCTATTGGGGACACTTTTGGAAAAAAACTCACGTAACTATTTTTCTTTAACTCTACTTTTTGACGTAGCATATCATAAAATGTTGCTTTGAGCAACTTTCTCCCTTGAGAAAAAAACAAACGATAATATAGGGTCTGGATCGTTGAGATTGTCCTTATAGAGTATTTAGTGTTGATGTTTGAACAGATTTGTTTTTTACAAGGCAAACAAAAGATATCAATCTTAACATTATTCTCAGATAATATATTAATCATCCGAGGCCTACTACCATAGGGGGTTCCTATAAAACAAATTTTATTATTATTCCCGTATTGGGGCTTAAAAGTATACGGATTAGCCGCATATGGAAGAAATATTGACCTCACGCCCCATTTATCATACAGCGGTTTAGTTTCTAATGATGTCAACCATACCAAATCAAATAAAGGAGCCAATTCTTTGTCATGATATGGTATAACAAGATTATCTGATCGGAAAGAACACATCGGAATCCCTATTTTCTTGATCTCTTGTAATGTCTCTACATACAGCATTAAAGGAGAACATACATTAGTAAAAAATAAATCATACGACTCATTTTTTATTTTATCTATTAACTTTCGATTTGCAATTTCAACATTATCATATAACAAAGGATTAAACACATCTATCGTGCATCCATGTCTATTCAATTCATCAATAAAATGAATTCTTTGCCAATAATACATTGGTGTATTTATTTCTGGAAAATAATATAGAATCCTCATATCTAACTAAATTTTATTAATCTGAACACTACGCAACAATAGGGCAAACACAAGCCAAAGGATATTGTCCCCAATAATAAGCGAATTACTATGAAATAATGAATTTAGATGATATATTAAGGTCGCACATGCAAATATGTATATGCTAATAACAAAATTAGAAGCAAATATGTATCTAATTGATTTTATCACCATCATAATGAATAGTGGAATAATGATAACAGAACCTATTAAACCGGAAAATATTAAAGAATGTAGTATAAAATTATGGGGAGTCATTCCGTACTGTTGTGTATATAGAGTTTCACCGCCAAATAATAAATGATCTCCAATAAATTCATGCGCGTTAGACATTAAATCACCTCGCACATCTCCATACTCAAAATCTGATATCCGGCCTAATCTATCAAAATTAATATTTCCCCCAAAAATATACATGCAAAATAAGATAAGGCATATTAATATGATATATTTATGAGGAAATAACTTCCACAAAGCATATAAATTGGCCACAATTAACAGCCCAAAACCAGAACGTTCTTGAATATAAAATCCACCAATTAATATATACAAAGTAGAGAAGAGACCTACTACTCGCATAAATTTATTCTTATCAGAAAGAAAATATAAAGGTAGAATTCCTAACATACTATTCATTATTCCATTTGTAGCTCCATGTCCAAATATGCCTGGTACAACAACATCCGCCATGTCATAACCATTCACCTCGAGCATATCAATTGTTTTAGCTAGATATGTATCACTTACTGTTGAAAAAAAGGAACCGAGCGAAAAACCCAGTGGATTACCCATGGCTTGTAAAATAGAAACCCAAGCATTGAATACGCCAATTATTGTAAGTACGGTTACAATCTTTTTGATATCAGATTGTTTTTTGACAAAAAAATCAACTGCAACATACGATATAATTGCAACCAGATAAAATCCAAAAATATTTTTTATAAATGTATCAATAATAGCAGGATCGACAAAAACTTTTACAAGTAAAGAGACAAATATAAATACTAAATATATCCATATGTACTTATAAGGTAATTGAAGTTTATCTTTATTTAGATTTTTTTTAAAAATAATATATAATTTTGGTAAGCTAAATCATTGTTCTGAAGCTTTTTTCTTGTAGTTGCCAGAGATTACTTTTGGCAAGTATGTAATTATTTTATAACAAATCACTTTAAAATGTGCATAGTATAACGACGGATTTGCCAAATAAATAGTACATTTTTGTCGAAATTTACCAAAAAAGAGATATTAGAAAGTAAATCTAATATCTCAATCACTATTTCATTAAATATTTTTAAAGTTTTATCTTATTTTATATTCAAATATCCTTTTATTTTTTGTATAAATTCTTCATTGTTTTTTGTTGTCATCATTAAGTTGATTAGTTGTTCTGTTACTTCTGAAACTGGCTTACTTGATAATGCTTTTCTTAAACCAAATACTGTTTTTAGTTCTTCTGGTGTAAGCAACTTTTCTTCTCTA
>ERZ779888.2649-NODE-2649-length-14345-cov-2.984815_pt1 | contig 14345 bp, 14 predicted proteins | sample MGYA00511245_ERZ779888 | MGnify/ENA primary metagenome ERZ779888 (study PRJEB29588, sample SAMEA2155255) | human gut metagenome | biome: human gut; feature: human-associated habitat; material: faeces | place: Denmark | collected 2008/2010 ... | reverse complement strand
CGCATCGCCTTCTTCGCGCGATCCGCCGCCGCCGCCAAAAAAGGTTGAACCGACCACAATATTTTTCAAATTTTCAAGGTTTAATGATTGCAAATTATTCTTCATTTTTTCCTCCTGTTCTCCGCATGCGCAGCAGTTACGCGAACGGATTGATTTTTGGATTCTTCACAAGCTTGCAAAGCAGTGTGTAGATGATCATCGCGCCGATGATGCCGATGATCTCCGGAACAAAAAAGGTATCAAAGTAGGTGATGACCGCGCCGGCAAGCCATGCAATGATGCCGAGCCAGTTGACGCCCTCAAACGGTTCCCAGTTCTCGTGCTTTCCTTTCCCCATGATCCAGTAGTCTGCCACCAGAATCGCACAGATCGGTGAGATCAGATAACTCAGCATCGAGAGGAAGTTCACGAAGTAGTAGACAATGCCGCCCAGAGAAAGAAGAATGCCGACAATTCCGGCGATCAGCGTCACAAGGGCCCGTTTGTCATCTTTGAGTTTGAGTATGTTCACAAGGTCAATGCCTGCCGAATAGGCATTGCCGACATTGGTCGTCCATGTCGCGAGAATCAGAACCAATAAACCGATGATCGGCATTCCGACATTGGCGAACATCACCGTGATGTCGTAATTTCCGGTCGTGATTGCCAGCACCGCGCCGCACAGCAGTGCGCCGACGCCCAGCGGGATAATCCCGAAAATGCTGGACAGAACCGCACTCACGGCATCTTTACTGTAGCGGTTATAGTCGCCGCAGGTTGCGGCGCCCGCAATAAATCCGCCAACAGAAATGGTGATACCCGTAGTCATGGAAATCGGCTCTTCCGGTACATAGTTCATCAGTGTTTCCACACCGTTTCCTTTTAGGGCGACGACGATAGCGTAGATCATAAAAAGCAACAGCAGCGGAACACCTACAATGTTGAGGAATTTTGTCAGGCCGATTCCGAAGAATGCGGTCAGAAGCATCAGCGCGCCCAAAATGATGCAAGCTGCCGAAACAGGAAAGTCAACATTTGCTGTTTTGAGCAGCGATACAAAGGATTCCGCGCATACGATATTATTGTATGCGAACCATCCGACCATGGAAATCGCCAGTACCAGCGAAACCGAGAGCTGCGAACCTCTGGTTCCCAGCGCGCGTGTGACCGCAATGACGGAAGGTCTGCCGGTGTATGCTGCCTGCGTCGCAATCAGCATCATCAGTACAACGCTGATGCCGTAGCCGATGACCATTGCAAGAAAAGACTCTTTGAATGTAAGTCCGGATGCAATCAGCGCACCGCACAGCAGTGCCGGTACGCACACCACCTGCCCTGCCCAGATAAAAGCGATTGTCAACCAGCTCTTTTTTTCTTCCGGCGGAACGGCTTCCAGTGTGATATTTTCGACTTCAAGATCTTTAAATTTTGCCATGATTCTACCTCCTAACTGTGATGTCTGTATAGGTTCTCTTTGTTCCAGTATATAAAAGTTCTTTCAAAAAAACATTATCCCATGTGCCTATTTTCAGGCATACCTTTTGTGCAGCCGGACAAAAATATGCGTTCTATACGGGGAAAACGACGAAAAACCCCAATTTTCTTGTGTATCATGTCGATTTTTATGCTATAGTGAAACAGAGAGGGGGTGCATCCCATGAGTATTACCGTATCCGATTGTTTAAAGCTTCCGGCTCTGCGTGAAGGAGTCGTTGCGGCAGGCGAAGAAGGACTCTCCCGCATTGTCAATAATATTTCGGTTTTGGAAATCACCAGCGACAGACAGATTGCCACTATGGAAGATACCATCAATAACTTTGAAATCTGTCTGACATCCTTTGCCGGCATCGCCGACGATGTTCCCGCGCAATGCCGCCTGATCCGGTATCTGTCCGGAATCGGAGATGTCGGGCTGATTATTTACTATGTCGGGATCGTTATGAAAAAGCTCGATCCTCAGGTGCTTGCCGTCGCGGACGAGCTCGGATTCCCGCTAATCCTCATGCCGCCCGGAAAGGTAGACTTCCGCTACAGCGAAGCCATCCGTGACGTCTCAGATCTGCTGTTTAAGGATCGAGCTTCGGCGCATAATTTTTACAACAGTCTTGCTGTATCGTTGTCGGGACTTCCGGAAAGTCGGCGAACGCTCGCAAACCTTTTGAAGATCGCGAGCGATACTACCAGAACAACGATCCTGATTTCTGACGCATCGCATTTAAATACGCTGCAGTCTTCCTGGCCGGTTTCCAACCGGATTTCCCTGTCCGATATCATGGAGTTGTTTCGTGCCGGTTCTTCCGGTGGTGATGAGGAAGACGAGATGGTCGTTTCCGAATATCTCGGTCATGTTGTTCTGCTTTTTCGCGTTCGCTTTTTATCTTACAAATTCCGGCACTCCTTTCTTTACTTGATGGATGAGAGCAGTCGGTTTTCGCTGCAGGACGCCCGGCAGATCGCAGATCTGATCCAGCTTATGGCAGAATTATGGGCACTGGATGAAAATGAAATGGCAGACAGCTGTCTCGTCGATGCCGTCATGCATGGCGATCAAGAGCAGATTTTAGCGCTTGCACAAAAATATCATGTTGATATTACCAAATTCAATACGCTCTTGTGTGTGCATCCGGCTTCTTGCGGCAGTGAAATCAGCACCGTGATCAGTGAGCGTTTGAAGCTTCGCCGGATTCTCAGTGATTTTATACAGCAGAACCGTTATCCTGCCCTGCTCAACGCGTATGATGACTATTTTGTAATCTTCCTGCAGTTTGATGCCGACACGTCCGCTCATGCGTCTTTTCTCTCTGACTTCCGCGAACTCGTCAGAGCTGCAGCCGGCTCTGCCGCATGGCTGCCCGCGCAGTATCATCAGATGAAAGCGATGCTTCGGCTGTACGAACGTTTCCACATACAAGCAGAACAGGTTTTCCCTAAAAAGGCCTGTCTGAGCTACGCGGATTTGCTCTTTGTCTCCGACTGCGCGCAGCTTTTTGCCGCGGAGGATCCGCAAAAGCAGATATTTGACGCCGCCATCGAAACGCTGAAAAAGCTGCCCGACGCGGAAAGTCTTCTCCGGACACTGACGTTCTATTATCTTGACGCAGACTGTCGCATCACAGAAACCGCCCAAGCGATGTATCTGCACCGCAACACCGTGAAATACCGGCTGAATAAGGTTCATAACCTACTGCAAGTCCGGCTCGGCAATCCCGCAGATTTGCACTTCATGCAACGCCTGAGCGGTTACTACAGACTGTATTCTGTAAGTTGAGTGGTTAAAAAAGCTATTCTTGTATCCACGTCAGTCCTTCAAAGCTGATTTCCCCCGGAACATGGGTAGTCAAGTTCATTTTTATCATATTTTGCAGGGTCAGCATCGCGTTTACGGTCGGTTCGATGACAGAAACCGAAATCTCTGCTTTCGCCAAATTCCGACGCAGATCCTCATAAATCGAAAACATGGCGGTGCAGCCCAGACAGATGCAGCTGACTCTGTCTTCTCTGACCATGCGGACGCAAAGCGCTGTTAACGCCTTCAAAACCTTTTGCCGGTTCGAAATGATTTCCGCTACAGAAACGTCCAACGCACGGATAGAAACAACACGCTCCGCACATCCGTTTTCTCTCGCTTTCTTTTCCTCATTGAGGATGCCCGCTTCATCTGTCGTAATGATGCCAATGCGCTCTGCGCACTGCAGGGCCGTACAGATTGCAGCATGATAGGCTCCCACAACCGGTATCGGAAGCATTTCGCGGCATTGATACAGTGCAGGGTCATCAAAGCAGTCGATCAGCAGCCCTTGTATGTCTGCGGACTGATGCTGTACCTGCATTGCCGCCTGCGCGCCGTTTACCATCCCGGAGAGTTCGTTTTCAACGGATGGAAATCCGTAACGCAGGGATTCAAACACGATTTGACAATCGTTCTCTGCATAGTTGTTTAAAAAAACATGAATTTCCTGAAATACCGTTTCCGGGATTCCTGTCGCCGGAATCAGCAGTTTTATCTTCATTTTACGCCTCCTGAGTTTTATGCGCGATACGCGCTTCGAAAATACAAGTTTCTTTCAAAAAAAGAATAACAGATGCGCCTCTATGTGGGAATGGGCGCGTGGACAAATTTATATCATCTCTTTTGTAACACAAAAACAAAGAAGCGCTTTCTGTGAGAGACTGCAGATGCTTCTCCCTGCCATGCCGGTATGAACTGCATCAAAAAGCAAATTGACACGTTCTTTTTGGGATGATACGATAATCACAAAGCAGGAGAAACGGCAGAATCAGCCGGATCATTCATCCATCATTCTGAAAAGGAGGAATCATCAATGCCAATGAAGTACGTAATGGAACCGTTTAAGATTAAAATGGTAGAAATGCTCAAACAAACCACACGTGAGGAACGGCTGGAAGTCATCAAGGAGGCACACTACAACATGTTCGGCATTCCTTCCGAATATGTTTCCATGGATATGCTGACCGACTCAGGTACCGGCGCCATGAGTGACAGGCAATGGGCTGCTATGATGACTGCGGATGAATCCTATGGCGGAGCCAGAGGCTATAAGGAAGTCTGCGCGGCGGTACAGGATATTTTTGGCTATCGGTATGCGCAGCCTGTTCATCAAGGGCGCGCGGCCGAAAAGGTGCTGTTCGGCTGTCTGATGGGCCCCGGAGACTTTGCGATTGCGAATACTTTTTTTGATACAACACATGGTCACGTGGTTATGACCGGCGCACGTCCCATCAATTGTGCCTGTTCGGAGGCTGCGGACATTTTTCTTGATGCCCCGTTTAAAGGGAACATGGATGTGACAAAACTGGAGCAGACGATTATCGAAAAGGGCGCGGATAAGGTCAAAATGATTCTGATGACCATTACAAACAATTCTGCCGGCGGGCAGCCTGTCTCAGCTGCCAATCTGCGAGAAACCGGAGAAATCGCCAAAAAATACGGCATTCCGTTTGTGATCGACGCCGCGCGTTTCGCGGAGAATGCCTATTTCATCAAAGCGCGTGAGGCAGGATATGAGAATAAATCTATCCGGGAGATCATACAGGAGGTATTTGCCTGCGCTGACGCATTTACGATGTCTGCAAAAAAAGACGCGGTTGTTAACATGGGAGGCCTGATAGGAATTCGAGAGGATGAATCCTTGATGAACAAAGTCAGGTTAAAAACAATTCCGTTGGAAGGATTCCTAAGCTATGGAGGACTTTCCGGACGTGACATTGCAGCCTTGGCTGTTGGGCTTTATGAGGGAATTGAAGAGGCATGGCTGCGCTATCGTGTCGGGCAAGTACAGTATTTGGGTGAACTGCTGCATGATGCAGGAATCCCGATCCAATATCCCGTTGGCGGTCATGGTATTTATATTGACTGCGGCGTTATGATGCCGCATCTTGCATGGGATCAGTTTCCTGCACAGGCTGTGGCCGTCGCATTATTCCTTGAAGGAGGCATTCGCGGTTGTGATATCGGATCGCTTTGTCTTGATCGAGATCCGGACACCAACAAACAGCAAAGAGCGAGTAATGAATGGTGTCGGTTATGTATGCCGCGGCGTGTCATGACTCAGTCACAAATCGAATTTGTCGCGGAAACCATCATGTATGTTCGTGACCATGCCGAGGAATACCCGGGATTCAGAATTATCAAAGAGGCACCAATCCTGCGCCACTTTACGGTAGAGCTGGAGCCTCTGCCCGGTTCGAGAACGCTTTAGGGCCAGTAAAAACCAATAAGGTTAAAGGAACAGGCAGAATCCGCGCAGACAAGGCTGCGACATGTACACCCATCCCGCAGCCTTGCCTTTCATCAATTTCTGTTCCTGAAATCATGGATGCCGACTTTTTTATCTATGTTTCACCCTTCACGCATATCAGCATAGCATGTGCTGCTGCGAAAAGCAATCTTCTCCGCGCAAAAATAGCAGCACTGGGACGAATCGTCAATTTATGGGCTAAGCTGCCGCAGTCTGTGTATCTGTCTGCCTTCTCTTTCGGATTTCCCCTTGATTTTTACAACATGATCACAGCAGGCGCCGATGAATTCGCTATCATGCGTGATTACCAAAACGGTTCTGCCGCTTCTTGCTGCCTTTTTCAGTTTCTCCGCAATCAGCCGCATGTTCTTTCCATCAAGACCACTGGTTGGTTCATCAAGGATCAGAATCCCGCGCTCCGAAAAGATAGCGCAGGCTATGGCCAGCCGCTGCTTCTGACCGCCGGACATGGCCGATGGGTGTGTATCCCTATACTCATAAAGCCCGAACTCCTTTAGTAGATGCGCGGCGCGCTCTTTTCTGTTTTCTGTAAAGTTGCTCTGCAGCAACAGTTCCTCCCATACGCTCGCTGTAAAAAACTGCGTTCCCGTATCATTCCCGCAGTAATAGATTTCTCTCAGGCGTCCTGCCGGTCTTGTGTTTTTACCCTCTAGCAGGATTTGTCCCCTTGTCTGCTTTACCAGCCCGCAGAGAATCTGCGCAAGCGTGGTTTTTCCCGCGCCGTTTTGTCCCGTTATCGCGGTTATTTTGCCTTTGGGAAAGGATAGCGAAACTTCATCCAAAATAGTTTCTTTGCGTATTTTCTTTGAGACCCCTGCTGCCTTTAAAACAGACGAACTTTCGTCCGGCACGGAAGGAAGAGAAGCTTGCTTTCTCCTATGCGGCGCGCGCAGGCCCATACGAAGCATATCCGGCTCCGGCAGAAGAAGTAAGTCCTTTGGGGCATATGCGTTCTCTATTTTTCCGTCCCGCAGATACAAAAACCGGTCCGCGATCTCCATGAGCCAGTCGATCCGGTGCTCCGCGATGAGCAGGGTATATCCCTGCGCCTTTAATTCTTTCAGCGTTCGCGCGAGCTGTCTTGTTCCTGCGGCATCGAGGTTGGCGGTCGGCTCGTCGCACACAAAAACCTTTGGTTTCATAGCATATACAGAAGCAATCGCCGTCCGCTGTTTTTCTCCGCTTGAGATGGCATCGAGCGGTCTGTCTCTCAAATAAGAAAGCGTCATTTCTTCTATGGCATTGTCTGTCCGCCTCCGAATCTCCTGACTAGATAATCCGTAGTTCTCGCAGGCAAAAGCGACTTCGCCCGCAAGCTCGGAGGAAAAGAACTGACTTTTCGGATCCTGAAAAACGCTTCCCGCCAGTCTCCCGATCTCCCATGTGGAAAGACCGGATATCTCTTTGCCGTCAATCCTCACGCTTCCGCTGAAAACTCCGGGATAATAAGACGGCGCAAGTCCATTGACGAGCCTTGTTACAGTGGTCTTTCCGCATCCGGAGATTCCTGTCAGCACGACACACTCGCCGCTCTTTACCAAAAAGGAGATGTCGGACACGCCTCTGCCTGAATTCTCATATCGAAAAGCGGTGTTCGAAAACTCTATCATATCATGCCCCTTTCCAGAATCAAATAGGATGCCGTGGCCAGTGTCCATGCGGCAGCCACGATGTATTCCCGCAGCTTGATCTTTTTCTCATAATAGCTGCCGCGCGCGCCCGGGTGCTCCGCTCCTCTTGCAACGGCGGAAACAGACAGCTGATCCGCAAGCTGCAATGTTCTGAGTAGAAACGGCGTCATGACATATTCCATGCTCCGTATGGGATGTACCAGCAGCTGCCCTGTCTTGGTCAGCCCTCTGTTTTTCATCGACCTGCCCACGCTCCTCAGCTCCGCCCGCATGGTCGGAAAGAAGCGAAAAAGGACAAGAAGCCCGAGAATGACAGATGTGGGCATGTGGACACGAGAAAAAAAGGCAGAGCATTCCCGGTGGGGTCGTAATCAGATCCCATGACATCATAAATATCGGCGACAGCTTCCAAAACATCAAAACATAGAATTCTGAGAAGATTGGCATATGCAGTCCATGAAAGCGGATGCCATACAGCAGCAGTGCCAACACCAGGTAAAAGCATCCATACGATACGACAAGACGAAAGTGCTGCTGCAAGAGAAGATAAAGAAACGCCCAGCCGGTCATGATACAGGTGAGAAGCACGTCATTACCCAGATTCACTCCTACAAACACGCACAGCAGTGCCCACAGTTTGACCGGTACCGCAAAGGACGCATCCGCTCTCATAGAACACCAGCCTTCTTAAAATGTCTGTGGATCAGATGCCTGCCGAGCATGCAGCCTAAAAAACCCATCAGCGTGGTAAACAGCAGAATAAAGACAATCCAGCTGTATGCGGTGTAGTAATGCACATAGGACTCGATGTAACTCTGTTCCATGCCGCTTGAAATCGCGAAATCGTAGTAGGTATCCCAAAAGAACCAGATGGGCAGCAGATTGATCCCGTTGTACAAAAAGCTTGCCACCGTCCATGAGGCCGTCATGCGATTAGAATGATCACAGGAGCCCTGTTTCCACAGAATCGCCTCACAGAGAAAGCCCACGACGATAAAATAGGGAAGCAAAAACCAGTTGCCCATCAGGAAAAAAATTGCGCCGAGAAGCGTCATATAGATCAATGTCACAAACCGCTTTCCGATCCGGCTGACCATAAGCATGTAGACCGGCGCGCAGAGAAAAGCGGCAATCCCTACGGACAGTACCATGCTTACAAAATCGTTGACCATACAAACCATATTCACAAGAAGCTGTATCACAATCAGCACCGCCGAAAGCAGTACCGTCGTAATGACATCTTTGACAGACCATTTCTTTATTTCTTTCATAAACTCCTCCATATTCTCTGATTCTTTTTTTCTAAAATAATATGCGGCATACCATTTCCGGTGTTGTTTTGCTACGCCATCCACTCCATGCTCTCACTTTGCAACTGCGCCATGTGACGGAACAGACCGTTCTTTTCCAGCAGATCAGCAGGTCTTCCTATCTCTGTCACACGCCCGCCGGAAAGCAGAACAATCTGGTCCGCATGCATGACAGTGCGCATGCGGTGGGCGATGATGAGCACCGTCTTATCCTGAATGAGTCCGGACAGCGCCGCCTGCACCGCTGTCTCGTTTTCCACATCCAGCGAGGCAGTTGCCTCATCCAGCAGAATCACCGGCGCGTCCTTCAAAATGGCGCGGGCAATGGAGATGCGCTGCCGTTCGCCGCCGGAGAGTCGTGATCCGTTTTCTCCGATCAGTGTATGATAGCCGTCCGGAAGTCCCGAGATGAAAGCGTCGCACTGCGCCGCCTTCGCTGCAGCAAGAACCTCCGCATCGGTGGCTCCCCGTCTGCCGATGCGGATATTTTCCATCACGGTATCGGCAAAGAGTACCACATCCTGAAATACGATGGCATACTTTTCAAGCAGTGTCTCTGCGTCCACTGTGGAAACGTCCACGCCGCCCAGCCGCACCGTGCCCTCGGATGGATCCCAAAATCGAGCCGCCAACCTGGCGGCTGTGGACTTTCCTCCGCCGGATGGCCCGACCAACGCCGTCACCTGCCCCTGCTTTGCCGTAAAGGAAACATCTTTGAGCACATCCTCGTTTTCTCTGTAGGCAAAGGTCACATGCTCAAAGCTGATGTCATAACCGTCGGGACGGTACTTGGTGAGGCCGGTCATGCGTTTTTCATTCTCGATCTCCTTCATGCGCTCGATGCGTACCTCGCAGGCGAATACCGCAGCCATGTTGGCAAACATGGAGCCTATAGGATCATAAATCCGTGTAGCGGCGATGAGAAAGAGCAGGAACGGGATCATCGTCAAACTGCCGCTGCTCATCAGAATCACGCCTGTGAGGACGGTTGTGGCAATGCCTAGTTTTAAGAAGGACTGTGCCGCCGTAATCACAGAACCTGTGAACAGTTCGCCGCGGATGTTGTCTCGTTCCGCCTCATCCAGCTTGTGGTTCAGTTCGGCAAGATACATTTCTTTTCGGTTGCACGCCTTAATCTCCGGGGCACACTCCAGCACCTCCTGCATGGCATCGGTTGCCGCGCGGCGGGTAGTGAGCCCTTTTTTTATATGCCGCTTTTCCAATCGCCGGCAGAGATAGATCGCAAGGAGAGAGACCGGCACCACCCACAAGAGCGCGAGCGCCATCCGCCAGTCATAGATCAGCATACCGGCGGCAACCATGGTCGTGGAGATCAGCGCGCCGTACATGGCGGGATAAAAGTGGGAAAACGCCTTTTCCAGTGTCTCCGTATCTGCCATGATGGTGGTGGTAAGGTCGGTCAGATCCCGTTTTCCGAAGAAAGAAAGCGGAAGCCGGCGCAATACCTCGGCTATCCGGATGCGTCGGTTGGCACTCTCTCGATAGGTCGCGTCGTATAAGGCTCTGTACTGGATCAGAAAGGTCACAAAAAGCGCAAGAAGCGCAAGGATGCCTGGCATGATAAAGCGTGTAAGGCCCGCCCTTGGATCTGTGCCGTCTGTCAGCGCTTGCGTGATGCCGGAGAGTGCCGCGGCAAGCACGCCCACGGGCAGCATTTTGCTGATGTTTACCAATACAGACCAGAACACTGCAGCCACATAGTCTTTTGCGCCCTTCTCCGTCATAGCATATTTTTTACTGATACGTTTGATCATTCTTCACCTCCTACTTTCCACTGCGCGGCGCTCTGGTATTCCTCCCACATGGAGGCATAGACGCCGCCCTTTTCAATCAGCTCGTCGTGTTTCCCTTCCTCGACGACGACACCTTTTTTGATAACCAGAATCCGATCCATCCTGCGTACTGTGGACAGACGGTGGGCAATCATCAAAACAGTCTTTCCCTTCATCAGTACCTCGAAAGCTTTCTGTATCTTCACCTCGTTCTCGGGGTCGGCAAAAGAGCTGGCTTCATCCAGTACCACGATAGGCGCGTCTTTCAGGATCGCACGCGCCAGCGCGATGCGCTGCATCTCGCCGCCGGAAAGATAAACGCCCTTTGCACCGATCACAGCATCAAGCCCGCCCGGAATCTTTTCAAGAATGTCGCCGCACTGCGCCAGCTGCGCCGCCTGCAGGATCTCCTCCTCCGTGGCATTCGGTCTGGCGGCACGGATGTTGTCGCGGATGCTTTTTTTGAACAGGTGGACTTCCTGAAAAACGAAGGAAATCTGTTCCATCAGCTCAGCGGCAGAGATGCTTCGCACATCCTGTCCACCCACCAATACGGCACCTTCCTGCACGTCAAAGAAGCGCGGAATCAGCCTTGCGATGGTGGACTTGCCCCCATGTGTCAAGTAATTCCCAAAAAAAATTGTCGATTTCTGCAATTTTTTTATCTCTTGGTTTTCTGTGCCTTATTGATTTTATCTTTTGCCGGAGCGTCTTGTATCCATCCACACTTTTTAATGAACAAATGCCCTTTTTCATCAGTCTGATATTCAATACCAATTTTAAGACTTTTCATTTCAAAGGCATTTACATTTAAGCTCACTTCCAATTTGCCTTTCGTACCATTATCAAAGCTCATTGCCGGAAACGCTGGTCTTAACTTTTTTTCAATCCATGATTTCATTTTTTCGCAATTTTCAAAAGGCATTATGAACAGATGATTAAATAAAGCGTCCATCTGCTCCCTCTTCATCAGGCAATTACATCGATCTACCTTGTAAATCAAAGCAAGACTGCCGCCGCAGTCCCAAGAAATATGCAATCCTCCGGCATCATCAATCATTTGAACAGTCCCCATGTCTCCCGGCTTCAACTTACTATATGGGTCAGGTTCCATATATTCAAGCTGTACCCGGCTGCCAGCCGGGTACATTTCCTCCAAAATCAGTCTTTCCGCTTTCGTCAGCGTATGAACCATAATATCAGTTCTTCCTTTCTACAATATTATCTCGTTTTCTTCTGTTCTATGTTTTTGCTTCCATTCATTAGTCCCTCACGTTCCTCGCTCCATGCAACAACTTTCTTCATTCCTTCTTGAAGCGTTGCATCCGCAGATTCACTATACCATTCCTTATAATCCTCAAACATTTCCTCCAATTCTTCCTGAAGCACTTCCATCTCTTCTTTATCATACTCATCCTGTCTTTTGTAATCTTGCAATTCTTCCCACATTTCTATTACAGAATCTATCCGGTCAAAACCGATCAGATAAGAAAGAAAAGTCTTATCACTAAGAGTGCTGAACCAGCAGCGATCAAACCACTGCTGTGCATACATACGCTCATCCGAGCCATTCGTTTTCGAGCCTTCAATCAGATCAGCTATAAAATTTTCTATTAACTGAGCAACTGTCAGTTGATATTTTCCAGCTTTCTTACATAACGCATCAACATCGTCATCCGGTAATTTCAGTGTTATATTCCGCTGTTTATTCAATTCAAATTCGATTACGTCTTCTCCTTGTTCACAAAATATCAGTTTGGTATCTTTGTATATTTCATCAATATCGCAAAACCGTCTTGCCATGCCTACATAGTCCTTTGCTTCCCAATCCCACTCCAGGCGGTATCCGTTCTCCCGTGCGTGTTGTCTTAAATCTTCACGGATAATATGTCTGGTTCCTGCCGACAATTGAGCTATAAATATCGTTGGGTCAGACACGGCAAGTTTTCTTTCTTTTACCAAAGGCTACCTCCCATCTTTTGGCTAATGACTGCCTGTTATCGTTTTCTTCCTTCTCTTTCATATCCGACAAATGCCCCAGTATGTCCATATAGAGGACAATGCCCTGCGGATCAAGATGAACCGTAATAAACTTTTGTATTTCCCCCTTTATCTCTCTTTCGCTCAAATATACATTAGGCCCGCAGAAACTCCGTACTTTATTAACAGTACTACTATCCCGGAATTCCTGCATTAATAAGATCGGCACAACAAATTGCCCGCCCATTGCATCATACGGCAATCTGCTTTTTAACTGGTCAAGCTGGAATAAATAGTACCTCACTACAGCATTCTCCAAAACGAAGCCCCCGGCAGTTCCGGTTCCCTGTGTGGCAATCAGACGGTTATAGATGCGTTTTGAGCACTCGATTTCCTCCATGATTGCCATAGTTTCAAAAGACATATATCCCTTGTTTTCAATCAGTTCCATTATTTCATCAATCGTCATACTTTCAAGATACATCCTTTTTCCTCTTTTCCAAATTTATAGAATCTACAGACCCATGAATCCCAATTCAATGCAAATAAAAGAGGAAGGCCGCAATACGCAAACCTTCCTACTTTTTTATTTAACCCACATTCTTTTGTACTGCTTCCATATAGTCATCCTGGTAATTCCAGATCACTTCTATATGCTCCGGATCGTAAAAACGGATTTCTTTTATCAGTTCCTGTATGATCGGATAAGAAAGAGCTTCCAGATTCTTGTATTTGACAAATGCCTTCAGGTCCGGATTCTCCTCTTTCGCTTTTCGTGCTTCGGCCTCTGCAATCTTTTCCTGCAGTTCAATGGCCTGTGCTTTGTATTGCTCTTCCTTTTTGGAGATTTCCCCTTTCTGCTCCAGATATCCCTCTTTTGTCAGATTACCTGTCGCAAATGATTCATAAAGCTCCATTTTCTTGCTCCTACAGTTTTTTAGCCGCCCTTCATATGCACCCTTCTTTCTTCTTAATTTTGAAATATCCAGCGTTTTATTCATTTCTTTTAGCTGCTTCAATGTGTCTTCTGCCATTGCTGCCTGTTGCCTGATCAGTTGAAGCACCAGTTTTTCAATCGGCTCCATAGAATAAACACCCACAAAACATTCAGAACCTTTTGTACGTGTAGTTCTGCATCTGATTTTAGGAATCTTATACTCTGTCTTAATTCGCATCATCCTCCGGCAATGGCCACATCGCATTTTTCCAGAGAAAAGATATTTCTCTTTTCTTTTCGCAGGATCAGCAGGTTTCGGATGTTTTACCATTGCCGCAACACACGCTAATTCCTCTTTTGTTACAATCCCTTTATGCGTCCCTTCTACATATATCCGTTCTTCTTTTGGAATCTGGCGTGCTGCCCTGGACGCCGGCGTAATTGTTTCTGTCTTATGGTTCTCCATAATACCGGCATAAACCGGATTCTTTAAAATTCTGCTTACAATGTCTGCTGTCCATTGCAGACGAACATTCACTTTATAACACACAAATCCTTTCCCGGTCAGATATGCATACGGTGATGGTATTCCTTTTTCTTCCAGTTCCCTTGCAATCTCACTATACCCGGCTCCTTCAAGTCTCCTGTCAAAAATCATTCTGACAACCGGAGCTGTCTCCTCATCAATGACCAAGACTGTTGTTGTATTCTCAGCAAAAAGATAACCATACGGAGGGACTGACCCCATATATATCCCGGCTTCTGCGCATTTTCGGACAACCTGTTTGAGATTTTTGGAACAGATCGCCGGATAAATGCCATTGATCAGATTCTTGAACTTTATTTCCGTGTCTTTCCTGCTGCTGTAACTGCTATTGCTGTCGTAATAATCATTGATCGCTATGAAACGAACCTGTAAAAACGGAAAGACTTTT
>ERZ779888.2646-NODE-2646-length-14348-cov-5.616596_pt1 | contig 14348 bp, 10 predicted proteins | sample MGYA00511245_ERZ779888 | MGnify/ENA primary metagenome ERZ779888 (study PRJEB29588, sample SAMEA2155255) | human gut metagenome | biome: human gut; feature: human-associated habitat; material: faeces | place: Denmark | collected 2008/2010 ... | reverse complement strand
CCCAGCCATATTGCGTCCATAGCATTTTGCACAAACGCCATGTTTACTCTTACATGTAAGAAGTGTTCTGATGTTTACTTCTGTTATGCCTGCTTTTGTAATTTCGCTAGCTTGTTTTTCTGAAATCATTGTGTTTGCAGGAACAATAACTTCTTTTGTTGTTGGGTTGATAACATCGTCAACAGCAAATCTACCAACAATTCTGTCTTCAAGTGGTTCGAGAACTGCACCATCTGAATAAATTGCTGAAACTTTCATTCCTTTAACTTTTTCGCCTGCTGTTTCAAAACAATCTTCTTCATTAATAACAATATTGTGAGAAATATCAACAAGTCTTCTAGTTAAGTAACCTGAATCGGCTGTTTTAAGTGCTGTATCGGCAAGACCTTTACGACCACCACGAGATGATAAGAAGTATTCGATTGGTGTTAAGCCGTTACGCAAGTTAGATTTAATAGGAACATCAACTTTTTGACCTGATGCACCCACCATGATACCACGCATACCGCAAAGTTGCGAAACTTGAACCATCGAACCACGAGCGCCAGACATAGCCATCATTTTAAGTGGATTGAAGTCATCAAGGAAGCCTGTAAGAATATCTTTAACTTTGCCTGTTGCTTCTGACCACAAGTTCATGTTAGAAATAAGTTTTTCGTCTTCTGTGATAAGTCCACGAGCCAAGAATTTATCGTTTTCCAAAACTTTTTTGTTTGTTTCAGCGATAATTTCATCTTTTTCTGCTGGAACTTTCATATCAAATACATTAATTGTGATTGAGCCAAGTGTTGAATATTTGAAACCTGTTGCTTTAATCTTATCAACAACATTTGATGTTTCAGTTGTTCCAAGATTGTTATAAGCCATATTGATAATTTTGCTCAATTCTGCTTTTTTAACAATTTGGTTAATTTCAAGTTGGTTATAATTTTCTCTCTTTGTTCTGTCTATCCAGCCTAAATTTTGTGGAATTGCCCAGTTAAAGATAATTCTACCAACTGTTGTTGTAATTCTATCTGTATATTTTACGCCATCAACTTCGCATGACCTTCTAACTTGGATCTCTGCTTGAACATCAAGGTTACCAGTTTGATAAGCCATAACTGCTTCGTTGCATGATGAGTAAACTGAATGTTCGCCTTTTGCACCTGGTCTGATTACTGTTAAATAGTAACAACCAAGAACAATATCTTGTGCAGGGCTACAAATTGGTTTACCATCTGATGGTTTTAAAATGTTATTACTTGCAAGCATCAAAGTTCTTGCTTCTGTTCTTGAATCTATTGAAAGTGGAACGTGAACTGGCATTTGGTCACCATCGAAGTCGGCGTTGAAGCCTGAACATACTGATGGGTGAAGTTTGATTGCTCTACCTTCAACAAGGACAGGTTCAAACGCTTGGATACCAAGTCTGTGAAGTGTTGGAGCACGGTTCAAAAGAACTGGGTGGTCTTTAATAACTTCATCTAAAACATCCCAAACAACTGGTTTCTCTCTTTCAATTAAGCGTTTTGCACTCTTAATATTGTTTGATTGATTCATTTCAACCAATCTCTTGATAATAAATGGTTTGAAAAGTTCAAGAGCCATTTCTTTTGGAAGTCCGCATTGATACATTTTAAGTTCTGGACCAACAACGATAACTGAACGGCCTGAATAGTCAACTCTTTTACCAAGAAGGTTTTGTCTAAATCTACCTTGTTTACCTGTAAGCATTGCTGTCAAAGATTTCAAATCTCTTTGTTTAGCACCTTGAACAGCTTTGCCGCGTTTACCATTTTCAATCAAAGCATCAACTGCTTCTTGCAACATTCTCTTTTCGTTTCTAATAATAACATTTGGAGCACCAAGTTCCATAAGTTTTTTCAAACGATTGTTTCTGTTAATAACTCTTCTGTATAAATCGTTCAAGTCTGTTGTTGCAAATCTGCCACCATCAAGTTGAACCATAGGTCTGAGTTCTGGTGGAAGAACCGGAATAACATCAAGAACCATCCATTCAGGTTTGTTTCCGCTTTCTCTAAATGCTTCAACAATTTCAAGTTTTTTAATTGCTTTTAAGCGTTTTTGACCTTTTGCTGTTTGCAAAATTTCTTTCAATTCTTTGCTTTCTTTTTCTACATCAACTTCTGAAAGTAATTTTTTGACTGCTTCTGCACCCATTCCAGCAACAAAACTGTTTTCGCCATAAGTTTCAATAGCGTCACGATATTCTTTATCTGAAATAACTTGTTTATAAGTAAAGTGAGTGTTTTTAGGGTCTAAAACAACATAACTTACATAGTAAACAACTTGTTCAAGAAGTTTTGGAGTGATGTCCAAAATTGTTCCAATTCTTGAAGGAACAGAACGGAAGAACCAAATATGTGTCACTGGAGTTGCAAGTTCGATGTGCCCCATTCTTTCACGACGGACTTTTGAACTTGTAACTTCAACACCACATTTATCGCAAACAACGCCTTTGTAACGAATTCTTTTATATTTTCCGCAATGGCATTCCCAGTCTTTTTTAGGTCCAAAAATTCGTTCACAAAATAGACCATCTTTTTCTGGTTTTTGTGTCCTATAATTGATAGTTTCTGGCTTTGTTACTTCGCCATAAGACCATTCCCTAATTTTCTCTGGGGAAGCAATTCCGATTTTAATAGAATCAAAATTTATTAATTCAAACATAATTTTCTCCTAAATTGGTTTTGTTTGCATTTATTCATCATCTGACATATCATCAAATAAGTTTGAAGCATCAAATGCTGTTGTATCTTTTTCAATTTCTTCCAAGACTTCGTCTTTTGTTTCTGGTTCGTCAAATTCAAGAGTGATTTCTTTAAGTTCTTCTTCAACATCTTTTGTTAATGGAGAAATATCATCTTGTGTGATTTCACCAATAGAAATTTCTTGATTATTTTCAGTTAAAATTCTAATATCAAGACCAAGTGATTGCAATTCTTTAACAAGAACTTTGAATGACTCTGGAATTCCAGGTTCTGCAATTGGTTGACCTTTAACGATTGCTTCGTAAGTTTTTACTCTACCTACAACATCGTCTGATTTAACTGTCAATATTTCTTGAAGGACATTAGACGCACCATAAGCTTCAAGTGCCCAAACTTCCATTTCACCAAATCTTTGACCACCAAACATTGCTTTACCACCAAGAGGTTGTTGTGTAACAAGTGAGTATGGTCCGATTGAACGAGCATGCATTTTTGAATCAACCATGTGGTCAAGTTTAAGCATATATTTATAACCAACAGTTGTTTTATTAGCGAATGGTTCGCCTGTTCTACCATCATAAAGTTGGATTTTGCCATCTGCTGGGAAGTTATTAGCAACTAAGAGTTCTTGAATATCTTCTGCCGTTGCGCCATCAAATACTGGTGTAGCAATTTTCCAACCCAAACTTTGAGCAACAAGTCCAAGGTGAACTTCAAGAACTTGTCCCACATTCATACGAGATGGAATACCAAGTGGGTTAAGCACAAGGTCAAGTGGTTGACCATTTGCCATATATGGCATATCACTGATTGGAAGAATTCTTGAAACGCAACCTTTGTTACCATGACGACCAGCCATTTTATCGCCGACTGAAAGTTTTCTTCTTTGAGCGACATAAACTTTAACCATCATATTAACGCCTGGTTCAAGTTCGTCTTTATTTTTTCTAGAAAATACTTGAACATCAACAACAACGCCGCCGCGACCATGTTGAACTCTAAGTGATGTATCTCTAACTTCACGAGCCTTTTCACCAAAGATAGCACGAAGCAATCTTTCTTCTGGCGTAAGTTCTGTTTCGCCTTTTGGTGTTACTTTACCAACCAAAATATCTCCTGGCATAACTTCTGCACCAATTCTTACGATACCATTTTCGTCCAAGTTTTTAAGTGCGTCTTCGCCAAGGTTAGGAATATCTCTTGTGATTTCTTCATCGCCAAGTTTTGTTGTTCTGCACTTAATTTCTTCTGCTTTTAATGTGATTGATGTGTAAACATCTTCTTTAACAATCCTTTCACTTACTAAGATAGCATCTTCGTAGTTATATCCTTCCCAGTTCAAATAACCAACGAGAACATTTTTACCAAGGGCAAGTTCGCCGTTTTGAGTTGAATAACCATCTGCTAAGATATCTCCCGCTTTAACCTTTTCACCATGTTTTACAATAGGCTTTTGGTTTACGCAAGTATCTTGGTTTGTTTTTGCAAATTTTGTGAGTTCATACACATCTTCGCCGTCTTTTGTTAAAACTTTGATTGTGTCTGAACTTACAAATGTAACTTCGCCGTCATGTTTTGCAATTACCATTGCGCCGCAATCGTAAGCGATTTTTGCTTCCATACCTGTTCCAACGATTGGAGATTCTGGTCTCAAAACTGGAACTGCTTGACGTTGCATGTTTGCACCCATCAAGGCACGCATACTATCGTCTGAGTTAAGGAATGGAATAAGTGCTGTTGCCGCTGAAATAAATTGTCTTGGTGATACGTCAACATAGTCAACATATTTCTTTGGAACTTCAACAATCGTGCTCTTGTAACGGCAAATAATTCTGTCGTTCAAGAATTTACCATCTTCTGTTAATGGTTCGATTGATTGTGCAATATAGCAGTTTTCTTCAATGTCTGCCATATGGTATTCACTTTCGTTTGAAACAACGCCTGTTTCTTTGTCAACTTTTCTATAAGGTGTTTCAAGGAAACCATATTCGTTAATCTTTGCATAAGATGCAAGTGTTGAAATAAGACCAATACTTTGACCTTCTGGTGTTTCAATAACGCAGATACGGCCATAGTGTGTGTAGTGAATATCACGAACTTCGGCACTAGCACGCTCTTTTTTGATACCGCCAGGGCCAACAGCAGAAACCCTTCTCTTTTGAGTTAATGCTGAAAGTGGGTTCGCTTGATCCATTAATTGTGATAATTGTGATGATGAAATAAAGTCTTTTAATGCTTTATTAATTGCTCTTGGGTTGATAATTTGTGAAGGTGTAACTTCTGACAAATCTTTACCTTGCAAACTTTCTTTCATGTTTACGCAAAGTTTGTTAACGCCTGAACGAAATGCATTTTTGAGCAAATCGCCAACTGATTGAATTCTTCTGTTTGACAAGTGGTCAATGTTGTCAAGTTCGCCAATGCCAGCAAGTAAATCAAGATAATAACTGATGCTTGCTAAAATATCGTCCATTGTCAATGTTGTAATCATCAACTGTTTTGCATTTTCTTTAATCGCTTGAATGCGTTTTTCTTTTGTTTTGTTATCTTTCAATATTTGAACAAGTGTTGGATAGTAAACTTCTTCTTCAATTCCAAGTTCTTTTTCATTGCATGGGAATATAGCAGAAAGTCTTACGCGGTTGTTACCTCTAACAAGATGCCTTTCTCCATGTAAATCAAGGTAAACTTCGTTAATACCAGCATCTTGAATTCTTCTAGCAACATCTGCTGGGATAATTTCTCCCGCTTTAACAACAAGTTCGTCATCAATAACAATGTTGTCTGCCGATTTTCTACCAGCAATTCTTGTTGCAATAGATAATTTCTTGTTAAATTTATATCTACCAACACGCGCCAAATTGTAATATTGATCTGAGAAGAAGAACAAGTTCAAATAACTTCTTGTTGATTCCACTGATGGAACTTCTGTTGGTCTTGTTTTTCTAGCAAATTCAAGCAACGCTTCTTCTTGTGTTGTTTGAGGTTCTTTATCAAGAACATTTTTTACGTATTTGTTATTGCCAAACAATTGCAAAATTTCGTCATTTGTGAAACCAAAGCATTTCAAGAAAATACCAAGTGTAACCTTGCTTCCCCTGTCTATAACAACTTTGATAATGTCGTTCGCACCTTGTTCCAATTCAAGCCACATACCACGAGTTGGAATAAGTTGACCTTTAAGTGATGCAAGGTCAGCTGAATCTTGTGTGAAATATACGCTTGGAGAACGAACGATTTGCGAAACAACAACTCTTTCAATACCATTGAAAATAAAAGAGCCTTCTTCCGTCATCAAAGGAATATCGCCCATGAAAACTTCTTGGTCGATTGCTTCACCACTATCTTCAACAACAAATCTAGCCTTAACCCTTAAAGGTAAAGCATAAGAAGCACCCCTTCTTTTACATTCATTACGAGAATATTTTGGTTGCTCATCAAGAGATGAAGAAAGGAAATAAAGTTTGCCCTTTCCAGAATAATCTACAACTGGTGAAAACTCATCAAGAACCTCTTTGATGCCTGTTGCAAGAAATTGTTTGTAAGTATCTTTCTGAATAGAAAGAAGATCAGGACATTCGCCTTTGTCCACAAAATTTCCGAAAGTGTATCTTTCTGCCTTGCCATACTTTAATTTTTTAATCATATTTTCTCCTTAATGCAAAAAAAAGAGTGGCAAAAAAACGCGTTTTTTGCCTTGAATTGTTATATTTAACTAAAAAATGCCCATATTTTGTCCACTTTAGCCTATACAGAAACAAATTTTAGCACTTTTAACCAATATTGTCAACAGTTTTCACAAACTTTTTTACCCTAAAACACATTATTGACAAATTTTGCAACATTTAGTATATTAATATTAAATAGGAGTAAAAATGAAACTTTTAAAATCACTTATCGCATTTGTTCAAACAGTCTTTTCCGCATGGCGCGGTCCTTTTTTAGACGAAACCGCAGGCCTTGGCAAAGACATGATTTCAATAGCACAAGGCAAAAGCCAAAAGGAAATAGACCTTGAAAAAGAAATTAAAAATCAAAAACGCATTTTAAAAGCACAAAAGCTTGCGCAAGAGCAAATTGATTTTGAGAACTAAATTTGCACATATCCGCATATAAAAAACTCTCTCACTCCGAGAGAGTTTTTTATTTATTTCGCGTTTTTAAACTGTTTGTTTTTCAATGCTAACTCCAAGATTATTTAATAAAATACTTGAATCAACATATCAAGCTATTACAGAAACAAAATGCTACAAGGTAGCCGATTCCCCTCGAACCCCCACAAATGCTTTTTAATTGGATTTTTTGTGCCCGCGGCACTTTTTCTAACCCCAAAACAGCAGTTTTGAACAAAAAAGGCAACAATGTTGCCCAAAAAACAACGATGTTGCCAAGGTTGCCCAAATTTGTTTGTTTTTATGTTTGCATTTTAAAAAAAACGGAGACATCTCCGTTTTGTTATTGTTCTTTGCCGCATTTACTGCAAAATTTTGAATCTAAGTCTATTTCTGCACCACATTCTTTGCAATATTTAGTTTCTCTCATACCTTGTTTGACTGCTTGTGCACCAGTTTTGACTGCTGTTTGAATTGCTTGTTTATTTATTTCCACCTTGGTATTTGCTATTGAAGTTAAATCTTCTTTATTATCTTCTTGAATATGTTTTTGCAATTTGATTGCTGTTTTGTTAAGCACTGGAACGAGCCCAAACATTAAGCATGCAAATCCGATAAAAACTAAAAACGAACCTGGTATCAATGCTGCGACATTTGGCATAATGCCATCTGCCAAAACAGTGTTTGCTAGTATAACTAAAATAATTCCTGCGACCATAAATATTGGAGCAAGAATTAACAATGTTTTAAAAACTTTTGGTTGAGTGTTTTTCATACGCACCACCTTATAATAATTGGTGGCTCACCCGGGATTCGAACCCGGGACCCCTTGATTAAAAGTCAAGTGCTCTAGCCGGCTGAGCTAGTGAACCATGCGAGCATTATATTAGCACAATAAAATGCTCGTTGTCAATGTTTTTAACAAAAATATTTCAAATATTTTTATTTTTTTACATTATTTTGCAATTTGTGTTTTTGCAGTTGATACTAAATTAGTGAATTCTGATGGATTTGAGATTGCGAGTTCTGCAAGAACTTTTCTGTTTAATTTAATATCTGCAAGTTTCAAACCATACATAAATCTTGAATAAGAAATGTCGTTAGCATGGCATGCTGCGTTGATACGAGCAATCCATAATTTTCTAAAATCTCTTTTCTTTAATCTTCTGCCGATATATGCATAGTTGCCACTTTTCATAACTGCTTCCATCGCTACGCGATAAAGTTTTGATTTTGAACCACGGTATCCTTTTGCTTGTTTTAAAATTGCTCTGCGTTTTTTGAGCGAGTTAACTGATCTTTTAATTCTCATAATTCACCTCTCTTATCCTTGAACCATCGTTTTGATAGTTTTTGAGTGTTTACCTTTCAAGAAACCTGCATTTCTTAAATGTCTTTTTCTCTTTTGCGACTTTTCTGTTAGGAAATGGCCTCTATTTGCTTTTGCAAATTTAACATTTCCTGATTTTGAAATTTTAAATCTTTTCTTTGCTCCGCTGTGGGATTTCATTTTAGGCATAATTTTTCTCCTTTACTTATTTTCTTTTTTAGGCACGATAATCATAATTATATTTCTGCCCATAACTTCTGGTTCTTTATCTATTGAACCGACTTCTTCTAACATACCGAAGAATCTGTGGCAAACATCGATTGCCATTTTTGCATACGCTTGTTGACGGCCTCTCATTCTTAAAACAACTTTAATTTTGTTACCTTCAGATAAAAACCTTTTTCCGTGTTTAGCTTTAACTTCAAGGTCATGCGTATCTATCGTCATTGAAAGTTGAATTTCTTTAAGTTCTGTTATTTTTTGATTTTTCTTCGCTTCTTTTTCTTTTTTGAGCATGTCAAATTTATATTTGCCATAGTCCATAACTTTGCAAACTGCTGGTGATAAATTTGGATTGACACAAACCAAGTCTAACCCTGCTTTATTTGCATGGTCAAGAGCGTTTGATAAACTCATAACGCCAAGTTGTGAACCATCTTCGCCGATTACTCTAACTTCATCAGCACGAATTTTTTCATTGATTAATAGTTCCTTAAAAATATTGATATCCTCCCCTTTTGACGATTTTCCTTTAAAAAAAGGAAACGCAAAACGCTTCCTTTAACTCTTCTTAAAAAATTGATTTTAAGAAACCGAATCTAGCTCAATTGCTGACTGGTGAGAAGGGAAACTTCTGCTTTAACGGCATTAATATATCACTAAAAGTGACCATTGTCAAGTGTTTTTACAAAAAAAATAAAAAAACTGGCTAAATTAGCCAGCTGTTATTTCGTCAACTTTTTCGCCTTTTAAAAAGTCTGGAATTTCTTCCTTATCTGGAAGTTTAAAAGAAATATTTTCAAGTGCTTTTTGAATTTTTTCATCAATTCCTGCAACTTTTTCTTCAACTTCTTCGTTAAGTTTTGTAAGTTCCGCTTTACGCTCCATAAGTGCATTTTTTGTTTCTTCTTCTGGTGGAAGTTCGTATTCACGATACAAGCTTTGAGTGTTTGTTTGTTCGTCATAAAGTGTTGCAATTCTTTCCATAAGTTGTTCGCTATTTGGAAGTTCTTCAAGCGATGTTAGACCAAATCGTTTTAAAAACTCGTCTGTTGTTCCAAAAAGAAGTGGTTTTCCAACTGCGTCTTTCTTCCCAACAACTTCAATCAAATTATGTTCAAGAAGTGTTTGAACTGTGTAGTCACTGTTAACTCCTCTAACTTCTTCAATTTCAAGCCTTGTAATTGGTTGTTTATATGCAATAATAGCAACGGTTTCAAGAGTTGCTTTTGTGAGCGCTCTTTCACGAATTGGATTTAATACCGTTTCAATATACATCGCATTGTCTGGATTTGAGCAAAGTTGAATTTTGTTATTGTATTTAACAAGTTGAACACCACTTTGTCCACTTAACCTTTGAGAGAGTTTGTCAACTGCTTTTTTAACTTTTTTGTCATCTATTTCCAATTTTTCAGCAATAAAATTTACATCAACACCTTCGCCAGCGACAAAAAGTATGCTGTAAATCACATCTTCCAAATTATTTTCCAATATCAAATCACTCATTTTTTACTCCACTTTCTTCTTGCGATTTTTCTTCATTTTTTGTAATTTCAATTTCATCAAAAGAGCCCTCTTGATGTATTGAAATAACTTGCTGCTTCAAAAGTTCCAAAATTGCAAGAAAAACATTTATAACTTCACTCTTTGTGCTGTCTGGCTCAAAAAGTTCTTCAAACTTAACCTTTTCTCTAATCAAAATAGCATCTTTAATTGCTGCCATTTTTTCTTGAACAGTGAACCTGTCACGAACAATTTTCTTTTCTTCCGCCTGCGTTTCTTCAAGGTGGACTTTATGTAAAATCTTTGTGAAAGCATCTAAAAGATTATCCAACTTCATATCTTTCAAAATAATTTTATATTTATTTGCCGCAGGCTCTGGCTCTTTATACATTCTGTTGATGTTTTCAATCGCCTTCAAATCTTCACTTGCTTCCTTGAAAAGTTTATACTCCTGCAAGCGCCTAATAAGATTGCTTTCGCTGGCTTCTTCCTCAGGTTTAACATCGTCAAGCCTAGGCAAAAGTTTTTTACTTTTAATTTCAAGAAGCGTTGCTGCAACTTCAATAAATTCACTAGCCTTTTCCATGTCGAGAGTGTCTATCTCGTCCATAAAAGCGAGATATTGCTCTGTAATATCAGAAATTTTAAGCGTTGTTATATCCAACTTTGCTTCCTTGATAAGATGCAATAATAAGTCCAAAGGCCCTTCAAAATTTTCTAGGTGAACCCTGTATTCCCCTTCCTCCGGGATCGTCATCTGCAATTCTTCGTCTATCATATCATTAACCCCCAGAAGTGAACAAACACCCACTCAAAACCGTATATCACCCAATTAAAGATGTAACTAAATCCACCTGTTAAAAACAAGATAACCAATATAATGTTGCCGTATTTTATCATGAAATTTGAAAATTTATTGTCATATTTCAAAAATGTGTTGATAAAATTAAAACCATCAAGTGGATAAATTGGAAATAAGTTAAACACACCAAGCGAAATATTTATCATAAATGTAAATTCAACTAAATAATACACAAAATTGTAAAATAAGTTAGAACTTGCAATAAGCCCGCCGCTAACCATTAAAATTGGACAAAAGAAAAACGCTATAACAATGTTTGTAATAACACCAGCAAGCGAAACAAGCGCCATGTCACGCTTGTAATTTCTAAATTTAAGCGGATTTACATGCACTGGCTTAGCCCAGCCAAACCCCGCAACAAGCAAACAAAATGTTCCAAGCGGATCTAAATGTTTTAAAGGATTAAGCGATAGCCTGCCTTCCGCTTTTGCCGTTCTATCTCCGCACCAATATGCAACCAAGCCATGCGCAAGTTCATGAATTGAAAGCGCAAAAGAAATTGCGATTAAATAAGCGCAAATTAAAATTGCTATTTGATTTGCAGGCAAACCTGTGTTCCAAAGATAATATAACATACCCGTTTAGTATAACAAACAAATTCAACTTTTGCAAGTGTTTAAAATTAAATAACTTTCATATCATTATAGCGTGCTTTGTCAACAATCATCATTTTTTCACTTGCAATAAATTTAATAAAAATATCATTTAAAAATGGCACCGAATAAAGCCTTCCATTTTGATTTACAACAACCACATCAGCCGCACCATACTGCTCAATATCTTCAATCTCGCCAATGTTTTGACCCGCCTCATCAACAACCTTTGCACCAATCAAATCTTCAAAATAAAACTCGTTTTCTGCAAGTTCGTTTAAATCATTTCTGTCAACTTCAACATCAAGCCCGCGCAAGTTTTCTGCCAGCGTCCTATCTTCCACACCGGCAAATTTAGCAAAAACCCCGTTCGGCTTACTTTGCAAATTTTCAACTGCATATCTGTTTCCGCCAACAACCATTTCTTTCAAATTTTCGATTTTTTCAAATTCAATGTCTAAATTCAATTTAACATCACCCTTGATGCCTTGCGCTTTCGCAATAGTTCCGATTTTCATAAATTCTCCACTCAAATTTTAACCGATTTACATTATTTTGCCAAATATTTATAAAAATTTCTTAAAATATTGACAAATTTATCAAATGTGATACAATATCAGCGTTAGTTAGCCAGACGGTCGCATGCGCTTGTAGTGAGATGCATGAGGAAAGTCCGAGCTCCATAGAACAAGGGTGCCAGTTAACTGCTGGTGAAGGCGACTTTAAGGAAAGTGCAACAGAAATAAACCGCCATGCAAATGGTAAGGATGGAAAGGTGGAGTAAGAGCCCACCGCCCCGTTGGTAACAATGGGGGCACATGTAAACCCCACCCGGAGTAAGGTTAAAAATGGCAAAAGGGCTGTTCGTCCGCCATTTAATAACACCGCTTGAACATAATGGAGACATTATGTCTAGATAGATGACCGCCAAATACAGAACTCGGCTTACAGACTAACTATCTGAAATACAAAAAAACTCTCTCACCCCGAGAGAGTTTTTTATAATTATTCAATATCAGGTGCTGTATCTTCAGTCATTGCACTATACCATTTACCAGCTGAATAATCATAGTAATTATTTTTTGTTTCACTAGCATTTCCGCTTTCATCTCTATAACCTTGATAATATTTTTTATAAGCCTCCAAACTACCAGTAGGAACATAAACTTTCATTCCGTCGTTATTTGGAAATGGTTTACTGGTTGTCTCAGTCTCGCTTATTTTTTTTAAAGCCTTTGGCGGATTTATTGAAGTAAAAATTAAAGTTTTCAAATTTTCACATTTATAGAATACCCAATCTATGCAACCATCCCAATCCTTTACACTGATTTCTGTTAAAGTAGATGGCAATTTGATTTGAGTTAAATTTGGTAAAAAATCAAATACCCCTGCAATTTCCTCTAACCCCTCATTCAACACAATTTTGCTTAATTTTTCCATTTCGAAAATTCCACCAGTATAAGACTTTATAGTGCTTGAAAATCTTATAGTTTGTAAATCTTCGCCATATAAATATGAAATTGTTGTAATATTTGCACTATCTGGAATTGTATATTCTGTCAAACCTTTTCCAACAAACATGACAAGTTCCCTTTCTGCACCATTAATTTTAATTAAGCAACGGCCATCACTAGAAACTTCATAACCAGTTAACGAACTTGGAATCTCAATTTTTTCAAATTTACTTGTATACTCATGATATACTGACAAATCAGTGGTTCCAAATTCGCCGCCAACAATAGCTTTAAATGTCGTATAACCAAACAAATCTTTTAAAGAGATATGCATTATTAAAAAGTCATTTACACCTTCAGGTATTTTAAATATGCTAGTATTTGGAATATAATAAACTAATGTTTTATTGTTAACATCAATTAAATTACACCCATCAAAAGAAAAATAATCATTTCCAACAAAATCTATTTCTTTTAATAACGGACAGCCACTAAATGGTGACATTTTTAACTCGTCTGTATCAATAACTTTTTTCAAAGTTGATGGTAAAGAAATTTTTTCAAGTTTAACCGCAATACCAATTGCTAGAGTAGATATACTTTCTGTTCCCTCAGAAATCGTTATTGACTTGCAGCAGAAATTAGTAAGAGAACCCGCTTCAACACATTTGATTGTTCCTGGCAAGATAATATGCTCTAAAGTTCTAGCAGATTCTAATGGGCCTCCACCTTCACTACCGAAATTTGTTATTGTGCAATTTACACCATCAACCATAACAGTTTCTGGAATAATTAAACTTGTTTTTGTTGTGTTAACTTGCGTTACTCTTGCTTTATTTGTATCAATAACTTCAACTTCAAAATCTGTGCCTAATTCGGCAATGTCATAGAATGCCCAATTTAATCCATTTTTTTCAACAACTTCCAAAACAAATGAAATATCCATTTTGGCGATTCCATAAGGGCCACCATAGTCACCTTCCCATTCGCCTGTGGTAAATTTGTCGTTTTTAAATATTTCAATTGTTTCGCTTGCATTGATTAAACCTAACCCTGTTTTTGTTGGAGTTGACTCTCCAGCGTTAAGGTAATAATAATATCCGTCAACAGATTTTTTCCATCTATCATTAAATTCCAATTTTTCGGCAAATAAAGTTGAAGTTACATCTTCAAGCGAAACACCTAAAGTGCTTGCTGTTGCTGGGACATATTCCGATCCATTAAGCGTGTAATATTTATATTCAATTTTTGCACGAGCATAAAAAGACATTGAGTTTGATTGCACAACAATTTTTGGCGGAGCCATTAAATAACTTTCATTTTGCCCCACTCCGCTTAAAAGCTTAAAATCAGATTTTTCTCCGCTCGCGTCACCAGTTGGATAATATTGCAATGTGCCTGATGTTGTTAAATTACCTTCACTATCAAATATATTTTCAACTATATAAAATAACCCCTTGTCCATTACAAGCGTTCCTGTGCCGCGTCTGCTACCTTGATAAACTGCACCTGTCACGCCAACGCAAATTAATGCAACAAGCATAATTGACAAAGACACAAT